>Ga0207712_10000146_pt1 | contig 73378 bp, 73 predicted proteins | sample KBSS44metaG_FD_184402 | JGI IMG/M metagenome (GOLD analysis project Ga0207712, IMG submission 184402) | Switchgrass rhizosphere microbial communities from Kellogg Biological Station, Michigan, USA - KBS S4-4 metaG (SPAdes) (version 2) | ecosystem: Host-associated > Plants > Roots > Rhizosphere...
GCAATCGCTGGCAGGGCGCTGGTTCGCGCATAAAGCTTGTTGGTCATGGTCATCGTGACAGACCAACCCGCCTCACACACCGGCGGTCGCATGATTAACGGCCATTCGGTTTGTATCGCCGACGAACCCACTCGCGGCTTGATATGCGGCACGAGTTGAGCGGGCGAAGTGTCCGCTTAGGGTGGAAAGCGGGGCCGCTAACTCGCGAAAAGCCCATCACTCCGCTGATCCGGCCCACCGGCTCAGACATGTTCGCGACGGCGCGCGTGGCGTCCACGAGTTCGACGACGATGTGCCTCGATTGACGATGCCAGCGCCAAATAATGCTCGGCGATCTGATAGTGAACGGCCCGCGCTTTCGGATGGTCAGCCGCTTCCGCGGCGAGAATTTCCTGGGATGCTCGAAGTGTAAAATACGCACGATCTGCTTCCACGGTTGCTGCTCCCGTAAGCGGCGCAGAAGTTGAATACATTTCGCTAACGAATCCGGGAGCCGAACTAATCCGACTGAAATAAGACCGCGTTTCTTGGGTTGCCCAGAATAGTTCGTGCTTGTTGGGGAGCGGCCGGAATTAATTGATCCGTATCGGAACGTTTTCAGGCTTTCATCTACCGATCGTTACTGGGCCGAGCATGTCGGCGCCGCGCATCATCAACGGCGTGAGCCTTAAAGGAATCGGTCGTTTAGAAAACCGTTTCCCAATTCAAGCGTAGGCGGTGGTACGTCCCTGACCTAGCCATCCCGCAATTATCTGAATTGGAATTGCCGATTCGAAGACGAGCCCGGCGTCCAATCCGTCAGTCCATCGCACATATGCCCGAAGCCCTGGCATGTTGCGCAGGACCAGGATCGCCATGCCCTCCGATTCGATCGGCCTTCTGGTCCGGATCTTCGCGCCGGATGTGGAAATATCACAAAGGTCGGCTGCATAGGTGCGTCCCCCGGTCCTCAACGTCGCGCGGGCGGACGTCCTGACCCGTGGTGACGCACGACGTCGATCGGGCGATACGATCTGCCTCACCCGCAACAGCGTGTCAGGGTCCAGGCACTTTGCAAATGTGATCCCTGCGTTCCCGTCGCGCACCCAGGCTACGCGCCCCTCCAGGGCGTCGTCATCACCGACCCGAAGGCAAACGTTGGTACCCTCGCGCACAGATGCATAGAGCTTCACTTGCACGCCCTTGGACGAGATATTCTTGAGAAGGCAGAATGAGGCATTCCCCTCATTTTCAAGAAGCCCGACCCGGAGCACCAATGTATGCCGCTCTTGCAGACGCCGGTCTGCGGCGTCGGCTGGTTTCGGGGCAGCCGTGGTAAGTGCCTTGCGCATGAAAGTGCTCCTAGCGCCGCCTTGTCAGTCCAAAATGTTTCTCCTTCCATGAAAGAATGCTCCGGAGTGAGTTGTATCACTCCAGTCGAATGTCCGCTTTGGGTGGAAAGCGGACATTTCACACGAGTTTGAAAAGAACGACGAGCAGGGCGCCGATGGCGACCACCCCAAGCAAACAGCTCCATGCAGAGGATCGCGCCCCGTGCAGCTCCTGTCGTTCTATCGTCCAGACGGCGGCAGTAAGTTCCGAGAGCGGCATGGTGTCGCTGACGCGTTGCCTTTGAGCCTCCAGGTATCGGATTAGCAGCGCCTTCAGCGCGTCGGGATCGCTCGGCTCTCCAGTACGCTGGACGAGAACGCGATTTCCATCCGTGGTTATGCTGTATGGCTCTCCACGAGGGCCGTAACCGATCGGGTAAACGCCACTCTCTACGTCAATCGCCTCCAAGTAGCCTTCGGCCGCTCCGGCTGTCGAAAAGACGAGCAGCGGTTCATCTGCCGCCACGAATACTGCGGATACCGGAACCGTCGGGGATGAAAAGTCCAAGTGGTCTGACTCGGCACTCATGTCCGATATGTCACATCCGCAGCTTATGTCCGCAATGGGTCGAAAGCGGTCGTTAGCTATCCGACTAATCCGCCTGAGAGTTTTTGTCGTTCAGTTCGAGCGTCTCAACGATTCGCTGAAACAGCGGCTGAACTGCACTCTTCGGAAACATCAGCTCAACGTAATCATCATCACGAGCGAACTTGAGCACCGCCCAACCCTTCACGGGGTCCTGGGAAATATCGATGGCGTTCGGAACCCAGCTGGCAACGCAGTTCTTCATGGTGCCTCCTCACTCGCTGCCGCGAGGCTGGACCCGAGTTAGCTGCAAGTCCAGCTCTTGCGGCGGTGAGCATGGCGAGATGGACCTTGAAACAAGTTCAGGGTGACGGAATCGAGTGAAATCCTCACGTGCCTCCTGACTCTTGGCGCGAGGTCGGGAATCTGGACTCCCAAGCTCGAATCAACCTGCCCGTCGCTCTCGCGCAAGTGGGAGTCCCGGAGGGCGTTTGGCGGGCTTCAGGTCAATGGTTTCCCGCTTTGCGCGGGAATGAGAGCAGGGACGTAAGACATGGCAAAGCCGACCGACGCTGGAACGATCCTGTCGCGGATCAAGGACGAAGAGATCGACTGGGTCGACCTCCGCTTCACCGACCCCAAGGGCAAGTGGCAGCATCTGACCATGGCCTCGGGCGTGGTCGATGAGGACAATTTGACCGACGGCTTCATGTTCGACGGCAGCTCGATCGCAGGGTGGAAGGCCATCAACGAGTCCGACATGATCCTGAAGCCGGACCTCGATGCGGCTTATGTCGACCCGTTCAGCGCAACGCCGATGCTGGTCATCTTCTGCAACATCGTCGAGCCTTCGACCGGCGAGCTCTACGGCCGCGATCCACGCTCGACCGCGACCCGCGCCGAAGCCTATCTGAAGGCCTCGGGGGTGGGCGACACGGTGTTTGTCGGACCGGAAGCCGAATTCTTCATGTTCGACGACGTCCGCTTCGAAGACGGCTACAATGCGTCCGGCTTCAAGATCGACGATATCGAGCTGCCGACCAACACGATGCGCGAATATGAGGGCGGGAATCTCGCCCACCGTCCGCGTGCCAAGGGCGGCTATTTCCCCGTCGCCCCCGTCGACAGTGCCATGGATATCCGCGGCGAGATGGTCGCGACGATGCTCGAGATGGGCCTGCCGATGGACAAGCACCATCACGAGGTCGCCGCTTCGCAGCACGAGCTCGGCCTGACTTACGGCAGCCTGGTCCAGACGGCAGACCGCATGCAGATCTACAAATATGTCGTTCACATGGTCGCCCATGCCTACGGCAAGACCGCGACCTTCATGCCCAAGCCCATCGCCAAGGATAATGGATCGGGCATGCACACGCACATGTCGATCTGGAAGGGCGGCAAGCCGCTCTTCGCGGGCAACGGCTATGCTGGCCTCAGCGAAACGGCGCTCTATTTCATCGGCGGAGTGATCAAGCACGCCCGGGCTTTGAACGCATTCACCAACCCGACGACCAATAGCTACAAGCGCCTGGTCCCGGGCTTCGAGGCCCCGGTCCTGCTTGCTTATTCGAGCCGCAACCGATCCGCCTCGTGCCGTATTCCGTACGGCGCCGGCGAAAAAGCCAAGAGGGTCGAGTTCCGCTTCCCGGACGCTTTGGCGAACCCGTATCTCGCTTATTCCGCGCTGCTCATGGCCGGCCTCGACGGGATCCAGAACCGGATCCATCCGGGCGACCCGATGGACAAGAACCTCTACGACCTTCCGCCGCAGGAGCTGGTCAACGTCCCGACGGTGTGCGGCTCGCTTCGCGAGGCTCTGGTGTGCCTCGACAACGACCGCGCCTTCCTCACGCGCGGCGACGTGTTCAGCGACGACCAGATCGACGCTTATGCCGAGCTCAAGTGGGAAGACGTGATGCGCTGGGAGACGACGCCGAGCCCGGTCGAATTCGACATGTATTACAGTAGTTAACTCCGAACGATCAGATCCCGGTGGAGGGGCCCCCAACCCTCCGATACCCTCTCCACCGGGTCCGAAGGCCAAATGCACCATTAAGTAACCCTGTTAGGCGATAAGCTCCGCAATTCGTGTGCAGCGGAGCGTCGCAATGAATATCCGGGCCAAGATCTTCGGCGGGCAGAAAGACGAGAATCCCGTCGTCAAAGCCAAGAAACCGAAGGGCGCCAAGGCAGATACGCTGAACAGCATCGCGGTGGCTCGGGAAGAAGCGCGCCGCGGCGATACGCGCGAAGGCGACCGCCACAGGCTGCCCGACGAACAGGTTACGGTGACGCGCAATGGCGAACGCCACAACGTCCAGCTCGTCAACCTATCGGGCGGCGGCGCGATGGTCTCCGGCGGCTTTGAGCCGATGCTTTGGGATCAGGTCGAACTTCACCTTGGCGAGAACGGTACGATCGAGTGTGCGGTACGGTGGATCAAGGGCGACCGCGTCGGGCTGGAGTTCGCTCACGAAACCCGCCTCGACTGCTCGCCAAGCGAGCGCGCGAACGTCCTGCGCGCGGTGATCGCCAAGAGCTTCCCCGATGTCGAAATCGCAACGCCCGCCGTTGATGCAGAACCGGCGCGCTCGTCTGGCGATGAGCACCGCCGCGATAGGCGTCACCCGCTCATTTGGTCGGGCCTGGTCCACCATGATTTTCAGAGCACCCCTTGCCGGCTTCGCAACCTCTCGGAAACGGGCGCGATGGTCGAGTGCCGATCGCCGCTTCGGGTCGGTGCCGAGCCGATGCTCGAGCTCGGCGAGTCAATTCAGCTGGATGCCACGGTCGCCTGGGTCGCGGGAGACACCGCGGGGCTTCGTTTCCACAAGCCGTTCGACCTGACGTGCCTCGCGAGCGCGCGGCCCGAAGTCGCCTCGGCTCGCTGGGAAGCACCGTCTTATCTGAAGCCGGGCATCCCCGCGTCCGATTCACCGTGGGACGAGCAGTGGGACCGGATGTCGCTCGGCGAATTGCGGCAATCGCTCGAAGGATTCATGAAGCGCTAGTTGCGCACGTAGATCGCGCCAACCTCATCGGCGTAGATACGCCGCCATTCGGGCGAGTGGTCGAGCAGCGCAACAAGCTGCTTGTACCTCGGAGGCAGGATCGCCCAGCGGATATTCCAGCGCCGCACGGCGGCCTCGAGCGTCGGCTCGTTGCCCTCGGTGATCCGCTTGTAGTCGACGATCAATTGGTCGCCGTACATGTCGCTTCGGCCATCGACGTACGGCCGGATCCCGGACAAAATGAGTGGCCCTCCCATCACGTAGCCATTCAGTACCGGCTCGGTTCTCAACGGCGCCGGAACGGCCGCAATCAGCTTCCAGGGATTCGATTCATTATAAGGAAGCGTCACGGGGAGAGCCGCGCGAACCACGACCAAAGCAGCGATCGCCGCGGCCGCGAGCGCCAGGACCGACCGGCGCTCGCCAGCCGCGGGCGAAGTCTTCGCGACGCCTTCGGGCAAGAGCAATGCCGCGACGATCGCCAGCATCGCCTGGTGCCGCATCTGGAAGAGAGCGAGCGCGAGCAGCGCACCGAGCAGCAGCCAGCGAACGGGATGCAGGCGCGGCCGTTTCAGCCAGATCAGCAGGAGCGTCGCGACGAGCACCGCGAAGAAGAAGGGTGTGACCGCCGGATTCGACGGTTTCCATTCGTCGATGAGCGGCAGATGCGAAAGCTTGGCGACGAGAAATGGATGGATCACGCCTTCGAAGCCGTTCGCGTTGACGAACATCGCGATCACGCACGCAATTCCGAACGGCAGCCACTGCCGCAGCACGCGTCCGCGGTCGGCCGACGCAAGGAGTGCCTCCAGCCCGAAAGCGCCGGCGATGAGCAGGCCCATCACGAAGCTTCCGTGCAGGTTGGTCCAGATCACCATCAGCATGGCCGCGGCAAGCGGCGGGGCGCGATCCTGCTCCCGTGCACGAAGCATCAGCCAGGTCCAGAAGGCGATTAGGACCCATGCGAGCAAATGCGGGCGCGCGAGCATCATCGGCACCAGCACGACATCCATCGCGATCAACCCGCCGACGGCGGCCGCCGGGCGAACGAACCTTGTCGCGTTGAAGTAGAAGATCGCATGGATCGTCATCATCGCGGCGGTCGCAAGGGCCGCAACGCCGCTGTATCCGGCAAGCCGGAACGACCCGGCCAGCACGACCTCAGCGAGCCACTCGAAGGGAACCCACGGTTGGCCGACCCACGTGAAAGAGAAAGGGTCGGTGTGGGGGATTGCGCCGTGGTCGAGGATCCACCGGCCGGTCGCGAGGTGCCAGCTGACGTCTCCGTCGTTGAAGATCGTCGCCGAGCTTCCGAGCAACCCCGGAATCAGGATGACTCCGATCAGGAGGGGAATGAGAGATCGCGGACTTCTGTCCGTCGAAGCGGCAGCTTCCATCAATCCTCCACGATCCGGCTGGCGCTCTTCGTCTCGCGCATCATCAGCACCGCGACGAGGTAAGCCGCGCACAGCAGCGAGATGTAGATGTAGAACCAGCTCTCATGGCCGATATTCTTGAGCCACAGCGCGATATATTCCGCTGTGCCGCCGAAGATCGTGTTGGCGATGGCAAAGGGCAGTGCCACCCCGAGCGCGCGGATGTCCGCCGGAAACAGCTCCGCCTTCACGATCGCGTTGATCGAGGTGTAGCCGGTCACCATCACCAGGGCTGCCATGACCAGGGCGAAGGCCGCGCCGACGCTGTGCGTGTCGGCAAGGGTGGCGAAGATCGGGTAGGTAAAAAGCATGCCCGTCACGCCGAAGAAGATCATCAGCGGCCGACGCCCGACGAAATCCGACAACCGTCCCGCAAGCGGCTGCAGAAGAAGCATGATCGTGAGCGCCGCGGTCATGATCTGCGAGGCGGTGGCCTTGTCGAATCCGCTCGTGTTGGCGAGGAATTTCTGAAGGTAGATCGTGTAGGCGTAGAACGACGCTGTTCCCCCCGCCGTAATGCCGATTACAAGGAACGCTTCGCGCGGGTGATCACGGAAAAGGTTGCGGATCGTCGAAGGCCGCCGCTCCGCCTGGGCAGCGACATTCTCAAAGCTCAAGGTCTCATCGAGGCGGCGGCGAATGAAGAAAACCACGATCGCGAGGATTCCGCCGGCGGCGAACCCAATCCGCCAGCCCCAGGCGGCCATCGCCTCCTCGCCGAGGACCGCCTGAAGGAAGACCAGCAGGGCCAACGCGGTCAACTGACCGCCGATGATCGTCACGTAGAGGAAGCTCGACCAGAAGCCGCGCCGCTCGCGATCCGCAATCTCGGACATGTACGTCGCGCTCGATCCATATTCTCCGCCGAGGCTGAGGCCCTGGATGATGCGCGCGACGAGCAGGATCGTGGGCGACAGCAGCCCAACCTGGGAATAGGTTGGCGCGACGGCGATCAGCAGCGATCCCGCGCACATCAGCGAGACTGAAAGCGTCAGCCCCGCCTTGCGACCGCGGTGATCGGCGTAGATGCCCATCAGCCATGCGCCGATCGGCCGCATGACGAAGCCGACGGCAAAGATCGCCGCTGTTTGGAGGAGCTGAGCGGTCTGGTCGCCCTTCGGGAAGAAGCTCGACGCGAAATAAAGCGCGAACGCCGAATAGACGTACCAGTCGAACCATTCGACGAGATTGCCGGCGGAGCCGCCGACGATATTCTTCAGGCGGCTTCGCGGCGGCTTGCCCGCAGCTTTAAGCACCGGACTTTGCGCGGGCCCTCTCAGCCGCTCCGCTGCCGTAGATCGCGTAAAGGACCAGGCCGATGACCTGCGCGGCAAGGAAGAACAGCTGGGTCCGATTGGGCAGGCTGATGAACAGATAGAGACAACCGAGGATGCCGAAGATGCCGACCGGCCAGGCGGCAGGCGTCCGGAACTTGCGTTCCCGGTTCGGCTCGCGCTTGCGCAAAGTCAGCATCGCTGCACAGACCGCAACGAACGCCGCCAGGGTTCCGGCGTTGGCGAGCGCCGCGATGGCGGTGAGCGGGATCAGGCCGGCGAATACCGACGTGACGATGGCCGTGAATATCGTGATCCGGACCGGTGTTCCGCGACGCGAGACCCTGGCGAGAGGGCTTGGCAGGAGCCCGTCACGCGCGACCGTGAAGAAGATCCGGCTTTGGCCGTAGAAGAAAGCGAGAATGACCGTCGGAAGCGCGATCACCGCGGACGCTCCGAGAACTCGAGCGGCCCACGGCTGTCCAATGTCGCGCAGGATCAGCGCGAGCGGCTCCGGGCTATTGGCAAAGCCGGTGTAGGCGACCGCTCCGATGGCTGCCGCTGCAACGGCCATATAAATGATCACGCAGACGACCATCGATCCGACGATGCCGATGGCGAGATCGCGGCTGGGGTTCTTGGCCTCCTCGGCAGCGGTGGCAATCGCATCGAAACCGTAAAAGGCGAAGAAGATGATGGCCGCCGCGGCCATCACTCCGACCTCGCTTCCCGATGGTCCGCTGCGCGGGAAGCCGAACGGCATGAATGGGTCGAAATGCGATGCGTTGAAGACCGGCAAGGCGACCGCGATGAACATCGCCAGCGCGACCATCTTGATCACCACCAGAATGGCGTTGAGCGTTGCGCTTTCGCGCGTTCCGGCGATCAGCAGGCCGGCAACCACCCAGATGATGAAGATCGCCGGAAGGTTGAGGATTCCGCCGAGCTCAGGCCCCTGGACCAGCGCGTCGGGCAAGCCGAGGTGGATCGATTTCAGGAATCCGGCCGCATAGCCCGACCAGCCGACGGCGACCGCGCTGACCACCAATGTATATTCGAGGATCAGGGCGACTCCGATCATCCACGCAATCAGCTCTCCGAACACGTAATAGCTGTAGGTGTAGGCCGAGCCCGAAGCCGGGATCATCGTCGCGACTTCGGCATAAGCGAGCGCCGCGGCGGCACAGATCAATCCCGCAATCGCGAACGACAGGATGACCGCCGGACCGGCCTTGCCCGCGCCGACACCGATGAGGGTGAGGATGCCCGTCCCGACGATTGCTCCGACCCCGAGCGCGACGAGATGCGGCCACGACAGCGACTGCTTCAGCCGATGCTCCTCAGGCATGTCCTCGCGGGCGATAATCGTCTTGCGGACGTTCCAATTCTTCATGAGATGCGAGCCCTCCCCGTCATCCCGACCCTGAGCCGGGATCCGCCTGTTCTTGTCGCTTTGAAGGAGAAGGCGGATGCCGGGTCAAGCCCGGCATGACGAATTAGTAATCCTTGCTGATCCGCACCGACGCATTGGATCGTCCAACGGTCGAAACCGTCGACAGGATCGAGAGCCAGCGGGTGATCTGATACTCGGCCCGCGTCGCCGAATAGCCCTGCCCGTCCGTGACTACTTCGACGAACAATTTGCGGGTGATGTATTTGCCCGCCGCGACCGCGGTCTTCTGGCCGGTCGCGACGTCGGCTGGGACGATACGCAGCCGGTCGAGCCCGATCGCGCGCCGCAGGCTGTTGATCGGATCGAGACTGCCCGATCCGCTCTGCAGCGCGGCCACGGCGGACGCCAGCTGGAGCGCCTCGGGCGCCGACAGGTTGGTGATCGAGGTCCCGAACAGGATCCGCGACAAGAGCTCGTCCTGCGGCAGCGCCGGGGTGCTCGCGAAGGTGATTTCGGGCTTGAGCCCAGTGCCCTGCACGAGGACGCTCGCGTCCAGGCCCTGCACCTGCGCTTGGGCATGGATATCGAGCAGGGGATCGGGCGGGCTCTCGCCGCGGAAGCGGATGGTGCCGCGGTCGAGCTTGAAGTTGCGCCCGGCGAAATCATAGTCTCCGCGCACCAGGTCGGCGCGCCCTGTGAACCGCGGGGCATCGGCATAGCCGCCGACGTTGAGGTCGGTTGTCCAGCGGCTGCTGATCCCGAGGCCTGTGACCCTGAGGTCACTGCCGGCCACCTTCATGTCGAGCTTCCAGGGGTGAAGGTCCGCAGCCTCGATCACGTCTTCCAGATCGAGCCCGCGGTCACGCACCTGGAGCTGCGGGACGGCTGCCGCCGCCGAGGCGCGGCCGAGCTGGAACAAGCCCTTGTTGAGCCGGAAGTTGCCGGAGATCGTGCCCGCCCGTCCATCCGACTTGACCTGCAGCGGTCCCGTGACCCGCGCGGCAATGTCATCGCGATTCAGCAGCAGTGCCTGGTTCGCGTTGAAGGACAGGTTGAGCGCGGTCCGGCCGCCGCTGAAAGTGACGGAGCCCGAGCCGGATACCGACCCGCCGCCCGGCGTCTGGCCACTTATCTGGGAGAAGATGAGCTGCGGACCGGAGAAGACCGCTTGGGCGGCGACGTGGTCGATCACCATTCCGGTGACCGCGCTCTCGAGGCGCGCATTGGCGGTCTTTAGCGAACCTCTGATCGTGGGATCCGCCCAGCGGCCGCCAATATCCGCGCCCATTGCGATCGGGCCCGACAGATCGAGGACTTCGCTTCCAGACAAGCGCCACAGCGTGTCGGCCGGTCCGACATAGCGAAGCTGCGCGAACATCGGCGCGTTGAGAAGTTCCGCAACCAGAGGGCCGCCCCCAAGCGGCGCGAAACGGGCCTGCGCGCGGCCGATGATCGTGCTGCCGTTGCCCGCCACGGCACGGACCGCGGCCTGATTGCCGCCGACCGCGGCGACAATCGCGAGGTCGATCGGCTTCGAAGCGAGAACGAGTCCAGCCCGGCTGAGCCCGCGCACCTTGAGGTCGAGGCGCCCGTTGCGATTGCCTTTCCAGGCATAGTCGAGCCGCCCTGTCGCCGATCCGCTGAGATCGAGATTGGGCCATGCGAGGTCGAGCACTCCGAGCGGCATGTGCTGAACCAGGGCATGAACTTCCGGGCGCGAGCCGCTCCGCCCGGAAACGACGGCTGAACCGCCGGCGAAATCGAGGCTTGTCGGCGCGAGCGCCCAGCCATCGCCCGTGCGCGTGAACACCGCGGCCTGCTTGAGAACGAGCGGCTCGCGCTCGATCCGACCGCTGCCGGTGACCCGGATCGTATCCGGCGAAACGTCGGCAAGCGTTGAGAAAGCGAATGCCGCGCCGCGCCTGCCGGCGAAGGCCGCGCGCACCTGGCCGACACCGTTCACGAGCTTTGCGTTGGCGGTGAGCCGAGCCAGGGTCACCCCGCTCGTTTCGACTCCGCGCGCGTCGACGACGCCTTCAAGCGTCGTCCGTTCGTCGGCGAGAATGATGATCCCGTCGGCGCGGCCGCTCCGGACCGAAAAGGCGCCCGGGAAAGCGACTCCGTTGCCGGCAAGATGCGCGTCAATCCGCTGCGCCTCTCCCGCCGGCGCGAAGTCGAGCGTCCCGCTCATTGTCCCGTTAGCGAGAACAAGACGGCCGCTGAAACCGCCGGGATCGGAACGCAGGTCACCGCTCGCATGCGCCCCGCCGGCATCGAGCGCAGCGATCGAGATCACCGAGCGGCCGCCCGCTGGCAGAAGGATCTGCCCGTTGCTCGTGAACGGGCCGAGCCTGGACCCGCCGCTCGCGCGATAGTCGAAACCGGCAGCCGTCGGTTCAAGCAACAGGTGCATCGCCCGGATTCCGAGCGCCTCATTCGGGCTGTCGAGGAGCATGTCGAGCCTCGGCCGCTCGATGTGCCCATCGAGGGTGAGCTTCACGGGGCCGTATTTCGCCTGCCGGCCGCCAGCGACGATGTGGAAGGTGCCGTCGCGGAAACGCTGGCCCGCGCCCGAGAGTCGGAGCTTGGGTGAGAATAGCTGCAGGTTTGTGAAATGGACGATCCCGTCGCTTCCACGCTCGAGATTCGTGGTCAGCGACGGCAAGCCCCCGGTGAGGTCGCGGAAGAAGCTGTTGTCGAGCCGCCGGACCCACGCCTTCGCGGTGCCGACCACATGGCTGCCCTTGTTGTTCGGGCCGGGGACAACCTTGAGGTCGGTCATCACATCGACGATCCCGAGGCCGGGGATCAGGTAGCGCTGCATCGCCCCCGACAGGAGCACCTCGAACCGGCCGGTCACGAGGTCGATCAGCACCGACAGCTTTCCGTTCCACTTGGCGCTGGTGAGCCGCAGCTCCTCGCCCCGCACCAGCTTGGGCGTGATCGCCAGCCAGCCCTCTACCTGGGGATGAGCCAGCATCGCCCCCGCGACATCTCCGACGCCGGTGATCGCCCGAGCGGCGAGGCGGATGGGAACGCGCATCGGCCACGGAGTGAAACGCCCCCTGCCCTCCGCGCGCAGGTCGTCGAACCCGGTATCGTCGAACTGAACGTGCGGAGACGTCAGGCGATAGGAATAATCCGCCGTCGCGAATGGCCCGTCGAGCGTCCACACCAGACGGACGTTCTTGCCCGTCATGTTCGGGAAGAGCGCAGGCGGCTTCAGCAGGTCCGCGCCGAGACGGACCCCGCGGTAGCGGTTGCTGCCGAGATCGAGTGCACCTCTGGCGACCGCCCTTAGCTCCGGCGACCCAAGGGTGAATCCCCCGTCGAGAATCCGATCCTTCAAGGTCGCGTCGCCGCGAATATTCACGACCGGCATCGTCAGCCGGTGGAATTTTCCGGTCAGGAATTGCGCCGGCGCCCACTGTCCCTGCAGGCGGTAACGGCCCTGGTCGACGCCGAGCGCAAGCCGGAGCGTGGGCCGGGCGGAAAGGTCGAGCGCCGCCTTGCCGCGCCAGTGAGCCCATGTGCCGTCGCCGCCGATCGACAGGTTGATGGCGCGCCGGGTTCCGATCATCGATCCGACGAGGCCGTTCTCCGGCGCGACCACCCGGGCGCCGAGATCGAATCGGTTCCGGTCGGGTTCGGAATCAAGGTGAAAGACAATCTTGTCGCCGCTGCTGACGAGCGCCGTCAGATCGACAAGCGCCCGGCCCGAACGCACGTCGGCCTTGCCGCTCAGCTTTCCGCTATGCGGCTGCCCGCCGACCTGCGGCCCGATGTCGATGCGATCGATCCGGAGCTCGCCGACATGGACGTCGAACTTTGGAAGGATCGGGCCTTTCTTCTTGCTCGGCTTGAGCTTCGGTAGCCGGACCAGGGTGACGCGCTCGGCGGTCAGGCTGTCGATACGGAGCGAATTGTACAGCCAAGCGCCTGGCGACCAGTCGAGTTCGATCTCAGGCGAGGTCAGGAAGACTCCCCGCTGGTCGGACACGGCGACGTAGCGCAGCTGGGACTTGCCGAAAATCGATCCATCGATCCGCCCGATGTGGAAACGGAGCCCGGATGCAGTTTCGATCTCACCGATCCGATCGACGATGAACCGGTGGCCGGGCGCCGTATCGAGCAGGACTAGCCCCGCCGCCAGCAACACGAGCAGCGCAATGAAGAGCGCAAGAAGCTCGTCGACCAGGCGCCTCGCCCAATCGCGCCTCAATCGCCGCTGCCGGCCAGGGGTCGATTCCGTCGAGGTGATTTCGTCCGCCACGCCTAGAAGGCCTGTCCGAGCGAGACGGTCACAGCGATCGGTCCGTCACCCTTCTGCCGGTTCAATGGAACGCCGACGTCGATCCGGATCGGCCCAAAACTGGAATAGTATCGAGCGCCGAGGCCCACCGCGAAGTGCCAGTCCTTGAAATCGGGCAACGCCTCGGTCGTCAGCGAGCCGCCGTCGAAGAAGGGTACGATCCCGAAATTCCCGCCGAACTGTTTCAGCCGGATCCGTGTTTCCAGGGCGAATTCGGCGAGCCCGCGGCCCCCAACAGGGTCGCCATCCATGTCCTTTGGCCCAAGCCGCTGATAGCCGTAGCCGCGCACCGAGCCCCCGCCGCCCGAATAGAAACGCCGCGACGGAGCCAAATCGAAGACACCGGCGCCAAGGATCGTGCCGAGGCGCACCCTCCCGGCGGCGACGATCCGGTCCGACAGAGGCCGATAGGCGCTCGCATCGAATTGGACTCGGGAATAGGTGCGCCGCCCGCCGTGGAACGAAATTTCCGGGCTGACCCGGCCGCTCAGGCGGAATCCGCGCGTCGGGTCGAGCAGGCTGTCGCTTCCATCATATCCGAGGCTAAGGGGAAGTGCCGCGATCAGGAATGTACGCGTGTCCTTGATTCCGGAGATGTCGAAGACGCCGCGTTCGTCCGTCGCCAGGACCTCGCCGCCATAGGTCCAGGTCCATTTCTTCTGCCAGATGAAATTGCTTTGCCGCTCGATATTGCCGGCGATCTGGATCGTTCGCGCCTCATAGGCATCGAACTTGCGGTGCGCGGCGGAGGCCTGGAGGTTCAGTATCTGGTCCCGCTGCAGGAAATTGCTTCGACGAAACTGGACGCCGAGGAGCTGCTCGCTGGTGCCGGCGATCCCGCGCAAGGTCAGCGCGCCTTCGGGGTTGAAGAAATTGCGGTCCGTCCAGCTCGCTTCGAGCCGGGCGCCCTCGCCAGTTCCATAGCCGAGCTCACCCGCGATGGTGTGCGACGGGGCCGGCTCGAGACGGACGTCGAGATCCACCGTCCGGCCATCGTTCTGAGGCGTTACTCGAACCTCCGCTGCGGAAACGAGGCTGGTCGCGATCAAGGCCCGGCGCAAATCGTCGATCTTCGATCGCTCGAACCGCTGGCCCGCCTTGAACCTGGCTATCGTCCAGATGTGGTGCGCGCTGAACGGCGGGCGGCCACTGACCCGGATTGCCCCGAACCTTGCGACTGGTCCGGGCGACACCGGCAGAACCAGGGTGGCGAGGTGCGTCACATGGTCGACGTCGACCTGCTGCTCGCCGAGCTTCGCGCCTGCAAAACCGAGCTCGCCGAGCATAGTCTGGAGTGTCAGGCCGCCCGCGATCACGTCCTGGGCTATGACCGGGTCGCCGGCCCTTACCGCGAAGGCATCGCGCAGCTTCGTCCCTTCGGGCCCGGCCGCATCGAGGCCGGGAAGCTCGACCGAAGCGAAGCGATACTGCTCCCCCGGCGAAGCCTCGAGCACGACCCGGACCATGTTGCCTACCGATTCTGTCCGCGGCTCGACGTCGGCATCATAATAACCCTGGCTTCGAAGCAACTCCTCGAGGAGGTCGGCGTCGGCGCGCGAGCGACGGGCGATCTGCGCCGCATTGGCGGCGTCCTTGCGATCCGCCTCTAGCGCGGACTGTTGCCGGAACGCCTTGAGCAGGTCTTCGGAACCGCCGACGCTGCCTAGGCCGTCAATCTGCAAGCTGTATTTTCGGTTGCCGCCCTCGTCTTGCGTCGGCGCCTGTGACTGGACCGCCTGATCGGGCGCTGTCTGCTCGGTCGTATCGAGCGTCGGCCATTCAACCTCGAGTCCCGGCATGGGATCGAGCGGCGCAGATGGGTCGAGCTGGGAAGCGTCGGGTGGAGGATTGGCCGGTGGCGGTGACGGCGCGGGGGTCTGCGCGATCGCGGGGACGGTGATAGTGATGCTCAGCGCCGCCGCGCACCGCAGCCGCGCGGCCCATCCCGCTGTTCCCCGCCCGCTCATCGAAACAGACCCTAACCAGCGCTCCTGAACGGCGCCAGTCTCCACGCGCAGTTACGGCGCACTACCTGCGCCGACTATCGCGTTGAAAAGTCCGGATTAGTGGATGCTGCCGCTAACTTCCTCGCTGGACAGTGCTTCAACCACCCGTTCGATCTGCCGCCAGTGGCAGAAGCGCACGACATTGCCGTCGCTGCGGAACCGCCGGGCACGCGCCGCCGCTTCGAGGGCAGCGCCGTCGCCGTAATGCTCCATGAGCTCGGCGGCATCGGCAAGGGCAAGACGTCCGTGGATGAAGACCGTATCCATGGCGGGGCCGTTTACTGGATTGGCCTTGAAGGACTGCCGACGAGTGTCGTCAACGCGGCGTTGACTATATCCCGAGGATTGGCTGTGGAGGCGTGATGGCTTCGAATACGACCCGCGCCGGCGGCTGCTTTCTCACAATCGGCATTCTCGCCGGCTTCCTTGTGGGGCTGCTGATCCGCAATCCGATGAAGGGCGTACTGATCGGTACGGCAGTGGGGACGGCGATCGCGGTCCTGGTCTGGCTGATCGACCGCGGGCGCGGCTGATCCCTCAAATGACCTTTCGGCCTGCCCAGATGACGCGGCCGATACAGTTGATCGCGTCGATTCCGCAGTCCGGCCAGTCGGGATAGGCTGGGTTGTCCGACTGCACCGTGACGCTTCGGCCCATGGGATGCAGGGCAATCCGCTTCACGACAACTGTGTCCTCGACCCGGAGCACGTAAATTCCATCGCGGAGGCGCTCGGTGGCATCGGCCAGGTCCACCAGGATGTCGTCCCCAGCGTTCAGGGTGGAAGCCATTGAGTCCCCCTCAACGCGGACGATCGACAGCTGCGCTGCCGGGGTCGGCGTAAGCCCTTTCAGCCAGCGCTCGTCGAAGCCGAAATAGGCGCGCCCCAGCTCCTCGGCCACGACCGCGCCCGGACCCGCCGAGACAGTCACCGGATGGCGCTTGACGCTGACCAGGCCGTCCGGCCTCACGGAATCGTCCGGCGGTCCTCCCAGCAACTCCTCCGGAACGGAGAAATAGCGGGCTAGCTTGCGCCGCTCCTCCTCCTTCAGCCGCTTGGGAACGCCGCGCCGGATATATTGCTGGATGTAAGCCGGATTGCGCCCGAGCATTCGCGATAGCCCGGCGAAATCCTCCCCGCGCTCGGCGCAGATACGTTCCAGGGCGAGACGGGGTTCGACCATTAAGAAGCCTTTAAGGATAGGAATGTGCCTAGACAAGTAGGAATTGCGTTGGAAAACACGCCAACGCCGAGTCGCAAGACTGTAAGGAACGCCACGTGCATTTGCTTCGAGAAGTGGAGAAATTCTTGCGTCGGAGCGACATCGCTCCAACTCGTTTTGGCAGGGAAGTCTTGGGCGACCCGCGTTTCGTCTTTGACTTGCGAAACGGACGCGATCCGCGACCGCGGACTGTGGCTCGCGTGCTGGCGTACCTGGAGTCGGGACAATGATGAGGATGCCGCTGTCGGAGGCTGCATCAGCGCTTCTGCGCGCCTTGCTTGCGCGAGCCGGAGTCAGCCGTGATAGGATTTTGCTTAGCGAATTCCGGTCGACGGACTGGCAATCGCTGACTTTCATCGGTGAGCGGCATCACGTCCATTTGCGAATCCCCGGGCCAGGCGCAGATGCGATCGCGCGCCGAATGACCGCCGACCTTGAGGATGTCGAGTTCGCGATTCCCGGTCATGTCGTTGCCGACATCGTACTTGCTGCTCCGATGACACGCGACGGCGATGGGTCCATTTCGGTTGAATTGGAGGCCCTGACGATCGCCGATTGATTAGCGCAGCGTCCGGCGGAGCTCCGAAAGGGCGTCGTGGAGTGCTTGCGATGCATCAGGTGGTGGGCTTGATGGCGATGCTCCATCGAGATGACGGTCGATTCGGTGCTTCAGCTCGCCTGGCGAAGGCATCGCCGATGCGTCGAACAGGCGAACCACTCGTGAGAGGTCTTCGAGTTTGGCAAGGACGTCGTCCAGCACGAGTTCGTCTACGTGCTCACTTTGATCGCCCGCATCGAGACGGTCACCGTCGGTCAGGATCAGCTCATCGAGGCCCTCAGTCTCGGGAAGCGTCGCGGTATCGAACGACGCGAGTGAAAAAGTCGGCGATCCGGGACTGACCGATGTCAAGATTCGCGAGCTTGCAAGCAAAGCGGCGCCAGCGACGATCGCGGCAACTGCCGGCGACCACCCGAGACGAAGCATGGCATAGGCTGCCGCGGCACTAAGAATCGCCGCAGCCGCGTAATCCACGCCCGTTTCGAGCCGATCTATGTGACGCGCTTCCATCGCGCGCCCCAAATATCATCCAAATCTTGCCAGTCGGTTGAAGACTCAGGCCGGAATTTCGTGAGGATTGTGAATTTCGCTCACTTCGGGGGCGTTTTCGACAAGGTCGATGATTGCCTCCGTGAAGGGCTCGACGTCGTCCGGTTTCCGACTCGTGATGATATTCTTGTCCACGGCTACGGCCTCATCGACCACGTTCGCTCCAGCATTACGCAAATCGGTCCGGATTGACGGCCAGCTCGTGGCCGTGCGGCCGCGCAAAAGGTCGGCTTCGACCAGCAGCCACGGGCCGTGGCAGATCGCCGCAACAGGCTTACCCTGGGCAGCGAAGTCCTTGATCAGCTGAATCGCCCTCACGTTCATTCGCAGATGATCGGGATTGCGCACGCCGCCAGGCAGGATCAGCGCATCGAAATCATCGGCGTTTGCCTGGTCAACCGTGAGGTCGGGCCGGATGGTCTTGCCTGGGTCGTCGTGAACCGTCGCCTGGATGGGATCGAGCTTGGGCGAAGCGAGCACCACCTCGGCTCCCCGCTTCTGGAGGATCTCGCGCGGCCCGAACAGCTCCCATTCCTCGAAACCGTCGGTCGCAACGATCAATATTCTGGCTTCTGTAATCAGCGACACGGAACCTCCTTCCTTCGCCGCTCGCTTATGCGCGTCGATGAGTCGAGTGAAGCGTAACACGCCATGCTGAGGCACAGCAGCGACAGCGAGCCCGGCATCAGCCGGCGGCGGACGGGCCGTTACTGGGCCTATTTCGATCCCGACGGAAAGCGCATCGCCGATCGCGGCGAGATCGAACGCTTGAACGCGATCGCGCTTCCCCCGGCCTATAAAGACGCCTGGTTTTGCGCAGACCCCGACGGCCATCTGCAAGCGACGGGAATCGATGATCGCGGGCGCAAGCAATATCGCTACCATCCCGATTATCGCGCCAATGCCGAGGCCAGCAAGTTCGCGGGCCTCACCGAATTCGGCAAGGCTTTGCCCAGGATCCGGCGGAAGGTCGACAAGGATTTGCGCGCGCGTGTACTCAGCAAGAACAAGGTGGTCGCCGCCGTGGTCCGGCTGCTCGACGACGAGTATCTGCGAGTCGGCAATCAGGAATATGCCAAGGACAACAAGAGTTTCGGGGCAACCACCCTGCTCAGCCGCCAGGTCCATGACGACGGGCGCAAGGTGAAGATGCGTTTCAAGGGCAAAGGCGGCGTGGAGCATGAAGTCACGATCACCGACCGGACGCTCCGGCGGATCGTGCGCCAGCTTCAGGAATTGCCCGGCCAGCCGCTGTTCCAATATCTCAACGGCGACAGCAACCCGCACCAGGTCACCTCGAGCGAGGTCAACGACTACATCCGCGAGGCGGCTGGTCAGGAGTTCACCGCCAAACATTTCCGTACCTGGGGCGCGAGCGTCCTCGCCTTCGAGCAGCTCATGGACCATGAAGAGTCCAAGAGGATCAGCGTCAACACGATGATCGAGCCGGTCGCGGAGGCGCTCGGCAATACGGTGGCGATGAGCCGCAAGGCCTATGTCCACCCCGCGCTGGTCGAAGCGGTCAAGGAGCGCCCGCGCGATCCCTTGAACGGCATGGAACGGCTTCGGGCCCGCAAATGGCTATCGTCGTGCGAAGTCGGACTGATTGCGTTCCTCGGTAAACGCTCCCGGACGCGGACGAGGAAACCACTGGCTTGATCGCGGCCACCGCGCCCGCCAAGAGCAGTCCATGGATCGATTTCACCCGGTGTTGAGCACGTTCGACTGGCTCGCCGACAATAGCGAGGCGCTGATCATTGGGATGGCCGTCGCCGCCGTCCTCGTCCTGATCATGCTCGCCCTCAGGATCTACGGCCGGAAAATCGTCGCGGAGGAGGACGGCGATCACATCGGGTGGAAATCCGTGATCGGCAGGGTTCTCGCCAAGACGACCATCATGTTCATGATCGCCGCCGCCCTGGACACGGTGACAACCTATGCCGAGCCGGGGCCCCGGATCAGCCGGCTGGTCGACATTTTTTTCACCATCGCGGGCGGTCTTCAGGGCGCAATCTGGGCGCGCGAGCTGATTCTAGGCCTGATCAGCCGCCGCATCGGCGAAGGAAAACAGGAATCGGCGCTCGGGAGCGCGATGGCGATCATTCGTGTCCTCACCAGCTTCGCCCTGTTTGCCATCGCCATCATCCTCATCCTCGACAATCTCGGGGTGAACGTCACCGCGCTCGTCGCTGGACTAGGCATCGGCGGCATTGCGATCGGCCTTGCCGCGCAGGGCATTTTCTCAGACTTGTTCGCCGCCCTTTCGATCCTGTTCGACAAGCCATTCAAAAAGGGCGACACGATCCGTTACGACGGCAGCACTGGGACGGTCGAACGGATCGGGCTCAAGACGACGCGGCTGCGGTCGCTGACGGGCGAACAGCTGATCATGGCCAACACGAAGTTGCTCGAGCGCGAGATCCATAACCTCGCCCAGGCCAAGGCGCGGCGGATCACAATCTATCTCGCCGTCGGTGGCTCGAGCGCCTCCAAATCCATCGATGCCGTCGGCCAGGCCGCCGATGCCGCCGTTGCCGCGCAAGAGAGTTGCAAGCTAGTCCGCTGTGCGCTGTCCGGAGCGGGTGCGAACGCGCTCGCTTACGATCTCGTCTATGACGATTCGACGCTCGACAACGACCGGATTGCCAGCAACCGGTCGGCCATCCTTCGATCGATTATCGAGGCGCTCGAGCCTCACAAGCTCGTGCTGGCGCGTGCGTCCGACCAGCCGCCGGCGCCGCTTCCCTTCTGATGCCCGTCGCCAGCCTCGACGATATCCGGTCCCGCGTCGGGGAAGAGGTGGGCGTATCTTCCTGGCTGACCGTCGACCAGGCGCGGATCGACGCCTTCGCCGATGCGACCGAGGATCATCAGTTCATCCATGTCGATCCGGGCGCGGCGGCCGCTGCCGGGCTGAGCGGAACGATCGCTCATGGCTTCCTGTCGCTGTCGCTACTTTCGCGCATGGCGGCCGATGCGATGCTTTTGCCCGAGGGGCTGAAGATGGCCTTGAACTACGGCTTCGATCGGATCCGATTCCTTGCGCCGGTGCGCTCGGGCAAGCGGGTGCGCGGGCGTTTCGTCCTTGACTCGGTCGAGGAGAAAGCGCCGGGGCAATTGCTGATGCGCCACCTGGTGACGGTCGAGATCGAAGGCGAGGACAAGCCCGCGCTGACCGCCATCTGGCTCGGCCTGTTATTCGTCTGAGGAGAAGAGACTTGGCTCGCGACGCCGTGATCGTTTCCACCGCCCGCACCCCGATCGGGCGCGCTTACAAGGGAGCCTTCAACGCTACGCCGGGGCCGACGTTGGGCAGCTTCTCGCTAAAGGCGGCGATCGAGCGAGCCAAGATCGATGCAGGCGACATCGACGACGTCGTCTGGGGCGCCGTGCTGACGCAAGGCACGCAGTTCGGCAACATCGGCCGGCAGGTCGCGCTTCGCGCCGGGTGCCCGGTCACCGTGTCGGGCATGACGATCGACCGCCAATGCTCGTCGGGCCTGATGGCGATCGCCACGGCGGCAAAGCAGATCGTCATCGATAAGATGGAAGTCGTCGCCGCCGGCGGTCAGGACAGCATCTCGCTCGTGCAGACGCCGGAAATGCGCATCGCTCCCGATCCGTCCCTGATTGCCATGCACCAGCATGTCTACATGCCGATGCTGCAGACCGCCGAGACGGTCGCCCGGCGCTACGGCATCAGTCGTGAGCGGCAGGACGAATATGCACTGAAGAGTCAGCAGCGCACCGCCGCAGCACAAGCAGCCGGGCGGTTCAATGACGAGATTGTCCCCGTCACCACGACCATGATGGTCAAAGACAAGGACACGGGCGAGGTCTCGCAAACGGAAATCACGATCTCCAAGGACGAGGGCAATCGCGCCGACACGACGATCGAGGGCCTTTCAGGCCTCAGTCCGGTGCTCGGCGAAGGCACGTCGATCACTGCCGGCAATGCCAGCCAGCTCTCGGACGGCAGCTCGGCGTCGATCCTGATGGAGGCGAAGGAGGCCGAACGTCGCGGCATCTCGCCCATGGGCCGCTACGTCGGGATGGCGGTCGCCGGCACGGAGCCGGACGAGATGGGAATTGGCCCGATTGACGCGGTCAACAAGCTCTTGAAGCGCTTCGACTTGAAGATCGACGATATCGGCCTGTGGGAGCTGAACGAGGCTTTCGCGGTGCAGGTGCTGTACAGCGCCGAGCAGCTCGGCATTCCGGAGGACCGCATGAACGTCGACGGCGGGTCGATCTCGATCGGTCACCCGTACGGCATGAGCGGGGCGCGGATGACCGGCCACGCGCTGATCGAGGGCAAGCGCCGCGGCGTGAAATATGTCGTAGTCACGATGTGCGTCGGCGGCGGAATGGGCGCTGCCGGACTATTCGAGGTGCTATAGGTTGGTTCCAGTCCAAAGCGAGTAGCTCGATATGCTGATTCCGTCGCTCCTCATCTTTGTCCCGCTCTCCATTGCGCTGCTGGTCCTCATTCTGAAGAGCTTCGGCATCAACCAGGAATATCAGCGTGGGGTGCTGTTCCGTCTCGGTCGCTTGGCACCCACAAAGGGGCCCGGCTGGTATTGGCTGATCCCGTTTGTCGACCGGGTGGTGCGGGTCGACATGCGCACGATCACCTATCAACTCGAAACCCAGGAAACGATCACTCGGGACGGCGTTGCCGTTCGGGTCAACGCGGTCCTGTGGTTTCGTGCTGATTCGGCGGTGGACGTGATCACTTCTGTCGAAAATTGGGTTTCGGCGACGGTCCAGGCCGCCGAAACCGCGTTGCGCGACGCCATCGGCCAAAGCGAGCTCGATCACATGCTCAAGGACCGGCTGGCAATAAACAAGCGGATGCAGGATCTGCTGTCCGCCGCATCGATGAAATGGGGCGTCGAGATTGATTCGGTCGAGATCAAGGATGTCGACATCCCCGCGCAGATGCAGCGAGCGATCGCCAAGGAGGCGGAAGCAATCCGCGAAAAACGCGCGCGAATCATTCGAGCTGAAGGTGAGCAGGAAGCCTCGCGCAAACTTTCCGAAGCCGCCGACGTCATTGCCGGCTCGCCCGGCGCGCTCGAACTCAGGCGGCTGCAAACCCTGACCGAAATCGGCGTTGAGCATAACAGCACGATCATCGCGATGCTTCCGGTCGAGTTGGTCCACGCGGCCCGCAAGATTGCCGGCCTGCCGGCGGCTGACGCCGACGGGACGACTTGAACCCAAACGGCTGCAGGCGGGTTGAGGCGGGAAAGAGGGAGGCGAAAACGATGCCCGAATCCAACCGTCCGCTGGTCGAACGGATCGCCCGGGTGCTCGCCGGTGAGGCGCTCAGCAGCAACGCCAACGGCAGCGACCCATCGGCGGGCGAGAAGGTCGACCTCGCGTGGCGGGAGCATTTGGACGAGGCTGAGGCGGTGCTTCACACGGCGCGCGAGCCGGACGAGGCGATGGCGGCGGTCGGCAATACCGACATGTGGCGTAACATGGTCGAGGCCGCGATCGCGCAAAGGGTCGATTGAGCCCGCGTGACAGCAATAGCTTGGGCATGACGCGGGCCGATCCGCGCTGGACGCTTGTCGCCTGCGTCCTCGCGTCGAGCCTGAGCTTCGTCGAAGGTTCGGTCCTCAGCGTCGCCCTCCCGGCCATCCGAGCCAGCTACGGCGCCGGAGCGCAGGAGGTGCAGTGGGTGGTGAACGCCTATCTGCTGCCCTTGTCGGCGCTGTTGTTGCTCGGTGGAGCCCTCGGCGATCACTTCGGGCGGCGGCTCCTGCTCGTCGTCGGAACCAGCGTCTTTGCGGTCACCTCGCTGATTTGCGCGCTTGCCCCGAGCTTGCCGATCCTGCTCGCCGCACGCGCCGCGCAAGGAATCGGCGCGGCGCTTCTTCTCCCCAACAGCCTCGCCCTGCTCAACGCCGCATTCCTGGGCGAGAAGCGCGGCCGCGCGGTCGGGATATGGGCGGCCTCGGGCGCCGCAATGGCAGCGGTCGCACCCTTGCTGGGCGGCTGGCTCGTGACCAATGTCGGCTGGCCAGCGATCTTCTACATCAACCTGCCGCTGGCTCTTGGCGCGATCCTTCTCGCGCTGCGCTTCGTGGCCGAGAGCAAGGAGCCCGGCGGCGGGCGTACCGACTACGCCGGCGCTTTGCTTGCGACCGCCGGGCTGGGTGGGCTCACCTACGCGCTCACGTTGTGGTCGGCGACCCGGCACTTCACGAATGAGGCGCGGATTACTCTCGCTGCCGGAGTGATCATGCTTGGAGCCTATTTGTGGGTGGAATATCGCCGCGGCGATAAAGCGATGATGCCGCTGGTCCTGTTCGAAGGCCGCTGCTTTTCCGGCCTCAACCTCCTTACTTTCCTGCTCTACGGCGCGTTCGGCGCGGCCATGCTGCTAATCCCCTACGTGCTCATCACCAGCGGCGGCTATTCGCCGGTCGAGGCCGGGCTCGCGATGCTTCCGTTGCCGATCCTTATGACGGCAATCTCGCCCACGATGGGCGGGCTCGCCGCGCGGATAGGCCCCCGGATTCCCCTCACGATCGGTCCCTTGATCGTTGCCGGAGGCATGGTTCTCGCGCGCCTGATGACTCCGGAGGCGAGTTATTGGACCGGTGCATTTCCGACCGTTCTCGTTATGGCGCTCGGAATGACCATTGCGGTCGCGCCGCTGACCTCATCGGTGCTCGGCTCGGTCGAGGAACAGCACGTCGCCATGGCTTCGGGCTTTAACAGCGCCGTGGCGCGTACCGGCGGCTTGATTGCCACCGCGCTGCTTGGGGCCGTTCTTGCGACTCAGGGGGTGCAACTCTTCACCGGCTTCCACCTCGCGATGTTCATATCCGCCGCAGCCGCCGCACTTGCCAGCCTGGTCGCTTTGACGATGCTCGGCGGCGTTAAGATGAGGCGGCACTAGCCTAACGGCCGTTCCTCAAATCTGCTAAGCGCCCGCGACCCAACGACTCCAACAGGGGGTGGCGATGGACTGGATGCTGCGTCCGCTTGGACTGGCGCTTGCGGCTGGCGCGCTAATGAGCGTCACCCCGGCACCCGAGCAGAAATATTCTCCCGAATTGCTGGCGATGCTCGATCCGACGGCCGGCATGCGAAACCTGTGCGGCGGGAAGGACGGCGCGACGGCAATGCGCGCAATGCTCGCGACCTCGGCAGCGGTGGTGGGCGAGAATGAGGTGGTCGCGGTGCCCCTCTACGATGGCCTCGGCAAAGTCCATTTCGCAATCACCACCGCAAACCCGCTCGCCCAGCGTTATTTCGACCAGGGGCTGAGCTTCGCCTACGGTTTCAACCACGCCGGCGCGATTGCGGCATTCCGCGAGGCGCAGCGGCTCGATCCGCAATGCGCGATGTGTTTCTGGGGCGAAGCCTTCGCTCGCGGCCCGAACATCAACGCTCCGATGGACCCGACGGTCAATGCGCGGGCGGTCGGCCTTGCGAACTACGTATTCTGGCTCGCTCGCAACGCGTCGCCCGCCGAGCGCGCGCTCGCCGAGGCGATGCTGAAGCGCTACTCGCCTGACCCGAACGCCGACCGGGCCGCGCTCGACGCGGTCTATGCCGACGCGATGCTGGGAGTCGCCAAGGCCCATCCCGATAATGACGACATCGCGGTTCTCGCCGCGGAGGCCGCGATGGATACCCGGCCGTGGGATTATTGGACGGTCGACAAGCAGCCCAATCCGCGCATCGCCGAGGCCGTGAAGCTGGTCGAGACGATTTATGGTCGCAATCCCGAGCACCCGCAGGCGGCGCACCTCTACATCCACCTCATGGAAAACGGGCCCGACCCCAGGCGCGCGGAAGTTGCGGCCGACAAGCTCGCGACACCTTTATCGCCGGGAGCCGGTCATCTCGTCCATATGCCGGCGCACATCTACTACCGGCTGGGCCGCTGGAAGGACTCGATGCGGGTCAACATCGAGGCAGCGCAAGTCGACGAGAAATGGATCAAGAACACGGGCGATCGGGGCATGGTCCGCTACGGATATTATCCCCACAACGTCCATTTCATCGTCACTTCGGCGCAAATGGCGGGCGATGGAGCGACCGCGATGCGCGAAGCGCGAAAGCTGTCCGGAATCCTCGACCCGACGATCAGTTCGCAGATCGCGTGGGTGCAGGCCGTCAACGCCGCGCCTTATTTCACCGCCGCGCAGTTCGCGCAGCCGGCGCAAATCCTGGCGATGAAAGCCCCCGATGCTCGGCTGCCCTACCCCACCGCGATGCGGCATTATGCCCGTGCCGTTGGTTACGCGCAGCAACGCAACCGCGCCGGTTTCGATCGCGAACTCGCGGCGATGCGCGCGATCCGCGAAGGCACGGCGCTGAAGCCGATGATCGACCAGGGCGTTCCGGCGGCCGAGCTGCTCTCGCTCGCGGAGGCGATCGCGCGCGGCCGCTGGGCCTATGCTGGCGGCAAATATGCGGACGCCGCGCGCTACTATCGCGATGCCGTCGCGATCGAGGCCAAGGTGCCATACATGGAACCGCCCTATTGGTATTATCCGGTCCACCAGTCGCTCGGCGCCGCGCTCTACCGCTCCGGCCGCTATGACGAGGCGCGGGAGGCGTTCACCGCGGCCCTTGCCCATTATCCGAACAACGGGTGGGCGCTGTATGGGCTAGCCGCGTCGGAGCGGGCGCTCGGCAGGCCGCTTCAGGCTGCCGCGGCCCAGGCCGCGCTCGGCAAGGCCTGGATTGGCAATCGCGCCATGCTGAGGATGGAGCGGCTTTAGAAGGCCAGCAGGAAGTCGGTGAAGCGGTACCAGGCGTCGCTGTAGCCGACGATCGGGCGGAGGCTCTGCACAGTCACCAACGCCCCAAAGCCCCACCAATAGGCCGGATGCACGCGCCCACGGCTGCGCCAGTCGTAGATCATCGCGGCTACAACCAGAGACACGACAAGGACCCCGGCCATTATTCCCCTCTCAATTGGCGGCGGCGGTCCGATTCCGGGCCGCATGCCGGGACCGCCTCCGGTCGCGGCGAGGAAAAAGAAGCGCGCGATCGGCGCTTGAAGGATGCCGGCCGTCGCGACGAGCATCAGTCGCTTGTGCCATTCGGGTCGGCTAATGTTGGCAATCGCCGCCGCGACCATCACAGCGAACAGAGAGATTCCAGAAATGGGGACGATCGTAAACGCCCGCGCGGCGTTGCCGTAGCCGGAATCAAGCCGGGATTGCAGCCCTTCGATCGCGACCATTAACCCGGTGAACAGCATTGCCGTTGCGAGCGAAATTCCGAACAGCCCCAAGGCGCGGTGCGTCTTCACCTTTCGGTTCGCCATAAGCGTCGCCTGTGACAGGAAGAACAAGGTCCAGAGCGAGAAAAGCAGCCCGTGCAGGTGCACCGCGGGCGAGCCCGTAAAGGTCCCGCGCGCCACCTGCAGCCAGTAAGTCGCGAAGAAGCCGCCAAAGGCGATGGCAACGAAGATTGCCGCCATCGTCACGTAGAATCTGCTGACCGCCGGCTGTCGAGCCGGAACAGCGATCGTTGCCATTCTGCGCTCCCCTGTTGGGCGGCGCATAGCGAAAAAATGCCGCCTAGTCGTGGGCGGTGACGAACTTTTCGAAGACCGGCGCGATCTTCTCGCGCCACTTGCGGCCGTTGAAGATGCCGTAATGGCCGACGTCCTTGGCGAGGAAATATTTCTTCTGGGCGGCGGGAAGCTTGGTCGCGATGTCGAGCGCGGCCTTGGTCTGGCCGACCCCGGAAATATCGTCGCGTTCGCCCTCGATCGCGAGAAGGGCCGTATCGCGGATCGCATCCGGCTTCACCAGCCGGCCGCGGTGCTCGAGCTCGCCCTTCGGCAGCAAATGCTGCTGGAACACGACGTCGACGGTCTGAAGATAGAATTCCGCGGTCATGTCGCAGACCGAGCGATATTCGTCGTAGAACCTCTGGGTCGCTCCCGCGCCTTCCTCATCGCCGACGACGAGATGCTTGAACATCTCCCAGTGGCTGATGAGGTGGGAGCCGAGGTTCATCGTCATGAATCCGGCGAGCTGAAGGAAGCCCGGATAAACTTTGCGCCCGGCGCCCGGATAGATCATCGGCACGGTCGCGATCACATTATTCTCGAACCAGGAGAACGGCCGTTGGGTCGCGAGAGTATTGATCGCGGTCGGCGCTTTCCTGGTGTCGATCGGACCGCCCATCATCGTCAAAGTCTTCGGCCGGTACGTATTCTTGTCCTCGCCCATCAGCGCCGTCGCGGCAAAGGCCGGCACGGCGGGCTGGCAGACCGCCAGGAGGTGCGGCCGTTCGCCCGTCTTCTTGCCGATAAGCTCAAGGAACTCGACCAGGTAATCGACATAGTCGTCGAGATTGAAGCTGCCGTCCGACAGCGGCACAAGCTTCGCGTCGCGCCAGTCGGTGATGTAGACGTCGAACTTGGGCAGCAGCCGCTCGACCGTTCCGCGAAGCAGGGTCGCATAGTGGCCCGACATTGGCGCGACAATGAGGACGTGCGGCCCCTCGTCATGCCCTTCGCGGTAGAAATGCTTCAGCTGCCCGAACGGTTTTCGGAGCAGGATCTCCTCATGAACCGGGACATTCTTGCCCTTCATGTGGACCGAATCGATCCCGAACTCGGGCTTTCCCCGGGGAGCGGAAGCGTGGGCGAAAACCTCGAGACTGGCCGCGACCATCGGCCCCATCGAGCTGTAGCCCCAGGGATTGGCGGGGTTGCTGAGCCATCCGGCGCCCAGACCTGCAAGCTTGCTCGCACCTGCGAGAAGCGAACGCTGCACTTCATAGGCGTCGTAGAGCATCAGACCTCAGGGGATTGTCTCGGGGAAACACCGGATGTGGGCCTGAAACCGGTTCCATGCAAGCCAATGTTGCACTGCGAAAGCCGCGCTGGGCCAATTGAGGCGGACCGGCCACACTGCTAGGCCAACGGCAATGGCCACGAATGCCGCTTTGACCCGGCCAAAGGGCCGCTCGCTCAAGAACCTCAGGATGATCTGGGGCTTCGCCTCGCGCTACCCGGGGCGCATAGCGATCGCGGCCCTGGCGTTGCTGATCGCGGCCGGGGCGACCTCCGCGGTCCCCTATTCGTTCAAGCTGATTATCGACAAAGGCTTCGCCGCGGGCTCGGGATCGACGCGCGATATCGCCCGCTGGTTCGAGCTCTTGTTGATGATCGTCGGCGTGATGGCCGTCGCGACGTCGACGCGTTATTACTTCGTGTCCTGGCTGGGCGAGCGAACGGTTGCCGATATCCGGCTCGCGGTTCATCGCAACCTCCTCCGGTTGTCGCCGGGATTCTTCGAAGAGAATCGTCCCGCCGAAATCACGTCCAGAGTGACGGTCGACACGACCATCATCGAACAGGTAGTGGGCACCACGGTTTCGGTCGCGTTGCGCAACGTCGTCCTCGCCTTGGCCTGTTTCGTGATCCTCTTCTGGCTCGCGCCCAAGCTCGCCTTGCTGATCGTGGTGGGAGCAATGCTCGTCGTCCTCCCGATCACCGTGCTCGGCCAGCGCGTGCGCGCCATTTCACGCCGGAGCCAGGACCGGATCGCCGACGTTGGCGCTGTCAACAGCGAAGTCCTGGGCGCGATGAAGATCGTTCAGGCGTTCAATCAGCAGGAACGCGAACGATCCCGCTTCGCCGACGCGGTCGAGCGCGTGTTCACGACCGCCAAACGCCGGATCCTGTTGCGCGCCTTCATGACTGCGATCGTCATCTTCCTGATGCTCGGATCGATCACCTGGATCATTTGGCAGGGCGTAATCGACGTCGCAGCAGGACGGATTACCGGTGGCACGATCGCCGCCTTCGTTCTTTACGGCGGCCTGCTGGCGGGCGCGTTCGGCGCCTTGTCCGAAGTCTATGGAGACCTGTTGCGCGCAGCCGGGGCGTCGGAGCGCCTGGCGGAACTGCTCGAGGCCGAGCCGGAAATTCGTACGCCGGCGAAGCCGGTTGCACTGCCCGAGCCGCCGCGCGGCGAGCTCGAGTTCGACTCCGTCACATTCCATTACCCCACACGCCCCGAGACCTCGGCGCTCAACGATTTCAGCCTGGTCGTTCGCCCGCGCGAACGGCTTGCCGTCGTCGGCCCATCAGGTGCGGGCAAGACGACGATCTTCCAGCTCACCGAACGCTTCTACGATCCGCAGTCCGGGCGCGTCTTGCTGGACGGCATCGACCTACGCGACGCCGACCCGGCGGACATCCGCCAGCGCATCGCGATGGTGCCGCAGGATACGGTGATCTTCGCCGCAAGCGCGCGCGACAATCTCCGTTACGGCAATTGGGATGCGAGCGAGGACCAGCTTTGGCAGGCGGCGCGTGACGCCAACGCCGAAGATTTCCTGCGCGCGCTTCCGGACGGTCTCGACACCTACATGGGCGAAGGCGGGGCGCGCCTGTCCGGCGGGCAGCGCCAGCGCATCGCGATCGCGCGCGCCCTGCTGCGCGATGCGCCGCTGTTGCTTCTCGATGAAGCGACGTCGGCGCTCGATGCCGAAAGCGAGCGGCTGGTCCAGGACGCGCTCGATCGGCTGATGGAGCATCGCACGACGATCGTTATCGCACATCGCCTCGCGACCGTGCGCGCAGCCGATCGAATCGTCGTCATGGACGAAGGTCGAATCGTCGAGGAAGGCACGCACACAACTCTTACGCGGCGCGAGGGCCTGTATGCGCGCTTAGCCCGGCTCCAGTTCGAAGACCGCGCCGCTTAGCCCGTCGTTCCAGCCTTTGCGGGCGCCTTGCGGCGAGTAGTTTTCCGACGGGCCGTGGTTTTGCGCGCCGGTTTCGCGGCGCTTTTTGACGCACGCTTTGCAGGCGAGCGTTTTTTCGCTGCCGGCTTGCGCGCGGCGGACGTCCGCTTGGCGGCGCCTATCGACGACTTGGCCCGCGTCGTTTTTGCTTTGCGCGCCGCGGGTTTGCGCTTGGCCGAAGTCTTGCGCTTCGCTGCCGGCTTACGCTTGGCGCTCGCCTTGCGCGCCGGGGCGGCTGCGCGCGCCGGCGCCGCGTCCCACTTACCCGACATGACTCGTTGCGCGGCATCGGCGACCGCTTCCGCGATCAATGCGCCAAGTTTCGTAGCGCTTGCCGCAACGCTGCTCGCGGCTTGTTGCGCGGTATCCGCTGCGTCGAGACCTGCGTCGCGAATCGCCTTTCGCGCCTTCGGGCTCGCGCTGATCGCGGCAGCGGCGGCAGCGAGTCCGGCGGCGAGCATCTCTTTGCTCATCGCGGCTTTGGCGATCTTGTCGACCGTGCTCTTGGTCTTTGATGATCGGGACGAACTTTTTCTCGCGGCTCTGGCCATGTTGATCTCCCTCCTCGATGAAGACAATCTACTGCCGTAACGGTTCCCTAGCGCGCTGCGCGTGCGCAAATCAATTTTGCGTTTGAGAGATAATGTAAAGGGCACCGCCGCGCTAACGCAGCGATGCCCTTCGACATGGTCAGCGGCCGAAGGTGACGGCCGTCCGCTCAGCTGTCAGGGCCTGCGAACACCCCTCTCCGACCTCCCTGCTGAACCATGAGACATCGGATCACCTCCTTTCGCTGCGTTGAAGCTGGTGACAACATGAGTCCAACGAATCGCGAACGCAAGACTTGTAATGAGGTGAAGATTCGGCATTATCTTTTGCCTTCCGGCGGCCGAGTTCTCAGCTCCGGCAATCTTCGACAACGCGAGCAATCTCCGGCCAGGACGGCACGACGAGCTGCACCGATTGCGCAGCCGCGCCAGCGGACTGCGAGACAATCACGCCGATCCGCCCGCGGCTGAACACGAGCGCGTCGAGCAGCGGATCGTTCGAGGTGACATCGATGCTGATTCGGTTGGTCATCGGATTGAAGCTCGCCGGGACGCTTCGAACGGCCGAACTCGTCCACACGTACATGAATGGCGCTGCTCCGGTCGCCGGCTTCGCGATCGTCACGCGCCGCGTTGCGCGCACGCATCGGATCGTCAGTTGCGGAAGCGCCGACGGATTGGTGAATGTCGCCTCGCTTCCGTCGGCCGTGGCCGCGTAGGTCCAGCTCCCAGCGATGGGTGTCGCGGCGCTGAAATCCGGCACGGCCGTTTGCGCGGAAAGCGACGATTCGACGGCCAGCGCGAGCGCTGCTGCAATTGTTAGACGCATGGCTGGATCAGCGGCTCAGCTTGTCGACTTTTGCGCGGAGCGCATCGAGCTCGGCCTTCAATTGCTCGACGTCATTGTCTTTCGATTTCGAGTCCGGCTTGGCTTTGCCGGTGAAGGCCTGCGCGGCATCCTCGAACATCGCCATGTTCCGCTTGGCGATATCCGCGAAAACATTGCCGCCGAACGCGTCGCGCACCGCTGTCTGGTTGCGGTGGAACGCGTCCATGGCGGCTTCGAGATATTGCGGGACGAAATTCTGCATCGAATTGCCGTAAAGGCCGATCAGCTGTTTCAGGAAATTGATCGGAAGCATGGTTTCGCCGCCGCGCGCTTCTTCGTCGACGATGATCTGGGTGAGCACCTGGCGCGTGATGTCCTCGCCGGATTTCGCATCGACGACTTCGAACTCGCGGCCCTCCCGGACCATATGCGCCAGCCGGTCGAGCGTGATGTAGGTGGAGCTTTCGGTGTCATAAAGCCGCCGGTTCGCGTACTTCTTGATCGTCACCTTCGCGCTAGACTTGGCCATGGACCGCTCCCGAAATCACCCAGGCGACTTACTCCCGGAACATAGTGCGCTGCAACATGAACGCGCGCCGCGGCCCTTGCCGTTGTTCCTCGAGCTCGTACGCGAGGTGTCCGAGCGCGATCCGGAGCTCGCGCGCTCGGCGCTGGCGGGGCTGAAGGCTTATGCGAGCGCGCCTCGCGATTCTGCGCCTCCGCTCCGGCCGGAAGTTGCGCGCGTAGTCGGTGCCTGCCTGCGCGATCACGGCGGTAGCGGCCCGCCGGCTGTGCTCATCCCCTCGCTGATCAACCCGCCGAACATCCTCGATCTCGATCCTGAAGTGTCGCTGGCGAGCGCAATCGCGCGCATGGGCCGGCAGGTCCTGTTGCTCGACTGGGGCGCAGCCGACGAACGCCGGGAGCTCAATGTCGCGGCGCACATCGAAGATCTGCTGCAGCCGTTGCTGCGCAGCATCGGCGAGCCGCCGGCCCTCGTCGGCTATTGTCTTGGCGGCACGATGGCGATCGCTCTCGCCAATATCGCGCCGTGCGAGCGCGTCGTGACATTGGCGGCGCCGTGGAATTTCGCTCGCTATCCTGAACCGTCGCGCAGGGCGCTCGAAGACATGTGGCGGCATTCGCAAGGCGCGTCGCGTTCGCTCGGCGCCTTGCCGATGGAGGTGATGCAGGCGGCTTTCTGGTCACTCGACCCCGAGCGAACCGTCCGCAAATTCGCCGACTTCGGCCGGCTCGACCCAAGTAGCCCCGACGCGCGCCGTTTCGTCGCCCTCGAGGACTGGGCGAACGAAGGCGAGGCCCTGCCTTATCCGGCCGCACGGGAGCTGATCGAGGATTTCTTTGGCCGGGACCTGCCCGGCGCGGGCGCCTGGCGGATAGGCGGCCGCGAGGTCAGTGACCGGCCAGGGGTGCCTGCGCTTCATATACTAGCGGCGCACGACCGGATCGCGCCGGCATCCACGGCGCCGATGGGCGAATCCCTCGCAATTCCCGCGGGCCATGTCGGGATGATCGTCGGCTCGACGCGCGCCCGGCTGCACGAGAAGCTCGGCGCCTTCCTCGGAGGGGGACGATGACGAAGACGCGGTGCGAATGGGTGAACGCGAACGATCCGTTGATGGTCGACTATCATGATCGTGAATGGGGCCTCCCGGTCCACGAAGACCGCAAGCACTTCGAGTTCCTGGTCCTGGAAGCCGCCCAAGCGGGACTCAGCTGGTCAATCGTGCTGAAGAAGCGCGAAGGATATCGACGAGCGTTTAGCGACTTTGATCCGGAAAAGGTCGCCCGCTTCACCGACAAGCGCATCGAGCGGTTGGTGGCCGACCCGTCGATCATCCGCAATCGGCTGAAGATCGCCGCGGCGGTCAAGAATGCGGGCCATTTTCTCGCTGTCCAGGAGGAGTTCGGGAGCTTCGATGCCTATTGCTGGCGCTTCGTCGACGGGCGCCCGATCGTGCACGGCCGGACCTCGACCAAGGACATTCCCGCGACCTCACCTCAGTCCGACGCCTTCAGCAAGGATTTGAAGCAGCGCGGTTTCAGCTTCGTCGGCTCGACCGTGATCTACGCCCACATGCAGGCGGTCGGAATGGTGAACGATCACCTGGTCGATTGCTTCCGCTATCGCGAGGTGCAGCGTCCTTGACCCGGCTTGCCGCTGGAGCCACCTAAGGCTAAGCGACCGCGCCACGCACCCGTAGCTCAGCTGGATAGAGCGCTGCCCTCCGAAGGCAGAGGCCACAGGTTCGAATCCTGTCGGGTGCGCCACTTCCCTTGCCTGGCGCGCGCGGACTAGCTCACCAGAAAGCGGCGGCGAGCGCCCCGCCAACCACAGCGACCGTCAAACCAAGGCCGACGATCGCATTACGCCAGTTGCCGAACGTGTTCTCCATGTCCTCACTCCCCCTTCACCACGGACGAGAATAGCATGGCCTTCGCCGGCGTCGGAGGTGAAATGCTGACATTGCAAAGACTTAGTCTTGGTCGACCTCAACCAACGGAACCCCTTCCTCCCGCCTCCCGTTGAATCGCCTCATGGCGACCCAGGCACGCAAGTCCAACGGCCCGCTCCTCCAGCCGCCGCCGGAGGCCGAGGCCTTTTATTCCGAAGTTCTCCAGATGATGGCCCGCTCGCGCATCCCCTTCCTCGTGTCGGGGACCTACGCGCTGGCGAGCTACACGGGGATCGACCGCCCGACCAAGGACGTCGACGTCTTTGCAAAGGCCGGCGATGCGCTCCGAATGCTCCATTATTTCAAGGAGCACGGCTTCGACGTCGAGATTGTCGATGAGCGCTGGCTTTACCGCATCACTCGCGGCGAGCTGTTCGTCGACGTTATTACAAACATGCCGACCGTGACGACGCATGTGACCGACGATTGGTTCGTCGGTGCGCCAGAAGCCGAGCTATTCGGGGCAAGGGTAAGGCTGGTTCCGCCTACCCAGTTCATCTGGTCGAAGATCTTCGTCCAGGATCATCATCGCTTCGACGGCGCCGATGTCGCCCATATGATCCTGAAAAAGCATGAGGAAATCGACTGGCGGAAACTGCTCAGCCACATGGAGCTGTATTGGGAAGTGCTGCTGATCGCACTGCTCAACTTCCGCTTCATCTATCCGAGCGAGCGCCATGCCGTTCCGCGATGGCTGATCAACGAGCTGATTCAGAGGCTTCACGACCAGACCGACGTAAAAGGCCCCGGCAAGAAGGTCTGCCGCGGACGAATATTCTCCCCTCGCGATTATGCGATCGATGTCGATCAGTGGGGCTTTTCGGACGCTGTCGGCAATCTCGAAGAGCAATATGGCGAATAGCAAGCTGCGCGTTGCGGCAATCGGCGACCTGCACGTGATGGAGGACAGCGTCGCCCCTTATCGCGAGCTGTTCACCGAGATCTCGAGCGAGGCCGACGTGCTCGTCTTGTGCGGCGACCTCACCAATTTCGGGAAGACGACAGAGGCCGAAATTCTCGCGGAAGATATCCGCGCTTGCTCGATTCCCGTGCTGGGGGTGCTCGGAAACCACGATTACGAGTGCGGCCAGCCGGAAGAGGTCGCGAGGATCCTCCATGAAACCGGGATGATCGTGCTCGACGAGCAGGCGCATGAAATCGATGGGGTCGGCTTTGCGGGGGTGAAGGGCTTCATGGGCGGCTATGGCCGCGGCGAGCTAGCGCAGTTCGGAGAACCGGTCGCCAAGGCTTTCGTCCAGGAGGCGATGAACGAGGCCCGCAAGCTCGAAAATGCGCTCCGTACCATCCGCACCGACCGAAGCGTCGCAGTCCTGCATTATTCGCCGACGATCGAAACCCTCGAGGGCGAGCCGGAAGTCATCTTTCAATATTTGGGATCGGCTCGCCTGGCCGACGCCATCGACCGCTTCGAACATGTCAAAGCCGTCGTTCACGGCCACGCACACCACGGCCGATACGAAGGCAAAACGCCGCTCGGCAAGCCGGTCTACAACGTAGCGCAGTTCGTTCTGAAGCCGCTGTTCGGAAAACCCTACGTGGTGCTGGAAATTTAGGCGGCCGGCCAGGTCTCGAGGATTTCGACGAACCGGCTCAGCCAGGCGTTGGTCTGGTGGCCGTCGACGACCCGATGGTCGATGGTGAGCGTGACGTACGCCATCGGGTGGACGAGCATCGCGTCCCTGCCGTTCACCTCGCGGACGATCACCCGCTTTTGGAGCTTACCGACCCCGAGGATCGCCGCCTGGCCCTGGTGAAGGATGATCGGCGCTGCGAGGAGCGATCCCGAGACGCCGTGGTTGGAAATTGTGAAGCTTCCGCCCGACACGTCCGAGCGGTCGAGTTTCCCCTCCCGGGCCCGGCTGGTGAGGTCGTCGAGCCTCTCGCCAATTTGCTCAAGGCTGAGCGAGCCCGCGTCCTTGACGACGGGGACGACGAGGCCCTTCTCGCCGAGCGCGGTACCGACGCCGATGTCGATGGTCGGTGAGATCGCGATCCGGTCCTCTTCCCAGCGGCCGTTGATCGCCGGCGCGACCGCCATGGCTTCGGCCGCGGCTTTGACGATATAGGCGGTGTAGCTGAGCTTGACGCCCCTGGCCGACATTGCGGCCTTGTGCGCGCCGACGGCGGTGAAGTCGGCTTCGAATACGGCGGTGACGTGCGGCTGCTCGGCGACCGCGCGAGCCATGTTCTCGGCGATGGTCAGCCGCATCCGGTCGTGCGGGATGTCCTGGCCCGGGAAGGCTCGCGGCCGGGCGGTCGCGGGCTCACCGACGCTGACCACGGTTGCTGACTCGACCGCCCGGTCGACGTCCTCGCGCGTCACTCTACCATCGCGGCCCGTGCCTTGGATTTTCGAAGGATCGATGCCGTGCTGGAGGCATGCGCGGCGAACGGAGGGGGAGAGGCGAGTTTCCAGGTTACCCGGCGAAGGCCGGGGTCCAGGAGAGCCGGAAGGCGCTTCAACTCGTTCGTCGACTGCAGGCTTCGCCTCCTGGGCCCCGGCCTCCGCCGGGGAATCGGTGTCGATCCTCGCCAGCACCGCCCCCGGCACAGCCTCCGCATCCGTCTCAAGCACGATCTCCGCCAACACGCCGGCAGCCGGGGCCGGCACTTCCTGCGTGACCTTGTCGGTCTCGAGCTCGACCAACGGCTCGTTCTCAAACACGAGGTCACCAACCTGCCGCAGCCAGGCGCGGACGACCGCCTTGGTGCCTTCCTGCTCCTCGGGAACGCGGACCTCGATCATGTCTTAAAAGCCCACCAGCCGCTCGATTTCGGCGCGGATATGGTCGATCGACGGAAGCGCCCATTCCATCAGCTTGGGATGATGCGGGCTCGGTATGTCGGGCATGGTCACGCGCGCGATCGGCGCGTCGAGGTCCAGAAAGGCTTCGTCCGCCACGACCGCGGCAATTTCGGCGCCGAAGCCGCCCGTGCGCAGGTCCTCATGGACGATGAGGCAGCGCCGCGTCCGGCGGACGCTGCCCAGCACCATCTCCTTGTCCCACGGCTGCAAACTTCGAAGGTCGATGACGTCCGCGCTGAGGCCTTCGGCCGCCGCCTCGCAGCGCGGAACCATCGCGCCCCAGCTAACGATCGTGATCTTATCGCCTTCCCGTGTCTTCTTCGCTCGGCCGAATGGAAGGACATAGTCATCGCCCGGCCAGGGCCGCCGGGCCCAGGCGTCGTCGAGCATCGCGCGATGTTCGAAGAACAGCACCGGATCGTTTCCGCGCAGACTCCCGCGAAGCAGCCCGACTGCGTCCTCGGCATTGGACGGCACCGCGACCCTCCAACCGGGATTGTGCACGAATTCGACCTCGTTGGTCATCGAATGCCACGGGTCGCCGCATTTGAAGAATCCGCCGGGCACGCGAAGCACCATCGGCGCCGCGAAACGGTTGTGTGTCCGCCAGCGCATTGTGCCGCAATCGTGGATCTGCTCGGTCGCGGGCTCGGCATATTTGCGGAACTGGATTTCGGGGACGGGCATGAGGCCTGCCAGCGCCATTCCGACCGCTCGGCCGACGATCCCTTCTTCGTTGAGCGAGGTGTCGAAAACGCGTTCACGCCCGAACTTCTCCTGGAGCCCCAGCGTCACCGCGTGGACTCCGCCCTTGGGCCCGACGTCCTCACCGAAGACGAGCACCCGGGGGTTGGCTTCGAGCTCCTGATCAAGCACCCGGCGAATCGCGGTGACCATGTTGATCCGCTGGCCCGAGCCGGCAGGTTCGTCAGTCGAGCGCGGCGGCTCGTAGCCGCTGTTCCACAGGCCGCCGACCTGCTGCACCGTGTTTTCGTAGAAGACGTCGCTCATGACGTTCTCGGGCAGGGAAATGCCGCGCGCTTCGGCGTCGGCGACGGCAGCCTGCACCTGCCAAGCGGTCTCGCGTTCCAGGTCCGACCATTGCTCATCGCCGATTTGCAATTTTGCGACATGGGCCTTCAGCTTCGGCAGCGGATCGCGCGCCCACTCGGCCTCGATCTCGGCTTTCGATTTATAGGCCTGCGTGTCCTGCGCGCTGTGGCCCTCCAGCCTCGGCACGCTCAACCGAAGAAGCGCCGGGGCACGCTTGGTCCGCACGTGCGCGACGGCGTCATGGATCAATTTGGATGCCTCGATCGGGTCCGTACCGTCTCCGTTGAAGATCGTGAGGCCTGCAAAGCTCGCGAGATTGGCCGCGATATCCTTGCCAGGTGTTTGATATTCCGAGGGAACCGAGATCCCATAGCCATTGTCTTCGATGTAAATTAGAAGAGGCAATTGTTGTGTCGTTGCAATTGTTATCGCTGACCAAAATCCGCCTGTCGCACAGCTTGCATCGCCTCCGAGGACCAGGGCAAGAGCGTCCGCCGGGCCTTCGCCCAGAACCTTCTGCTTGTAGGTGATCGCCTGCGCCCATCCGGCCGACGGCGTATATTGCGCGCCGACCCCGCCGCACATCGGGAATGCGTGCGCGCCGCCCGGATTGGGGTAATTGAACACGACGCCGATATCGCGCCCATCCGAATAGCCGCCCGCAAGGCCCATGCCCGACCCGAGGGCATCGGCGAGCGGAACTCCGAGCGAGAGCAATAGCGGCCGCGACCGGTAGTAGCCGAAGACTCCATCGCCATCCTTGAGATGAAGCCCCAGCAGGACCTGCGCCATGTCATGGCCGCGGGCCGAAAATTGGTAGAGAACCTTCTTGGCCGGAACGAGCTCCTGCTCCTCGATCCGGTCCATCTCGCGGCTGGTGAGGACCAGCCTTGCGACCTCGCGCCAATCCACCTCGATGGAGACTTTGCCGGGGTCACGATCGGCCATGGCGAGTTACGCGTCCAGCGCCCCGACCACGGCGGCGATAAATCGGTCGATCTCCTGATCGCCCATGCCGACCACGTTGAAGCGGCCCGATTCCGCCATGTAGATCGCATGGTCTTCGCGTAGCTTCAGCACCTGCTCGCGGCTCAAAGGCAGCATCGAGAACATCCCGTACTGCCGCCCGATGAACGCCAGCCGCGGGTCGGCGGCGGCGATCCGCTGGCGCACCGAATTGATCCGGTCGCGCATGGCCGCGAGCTCAACCAGCCAGCGGGCATGAAGTTCGGGATCGTCGAGAATGATCCGTGCGGCCGCCGCTCCATGATCGGGCGGCATGGACCACATCTCACGCGCTCGCTGGAAGACATGGCCCATCGCGGTCGCGGTGGTGCTCGCCGCTCCGGTCTTGATCCACAGCGAGCCGACCCGGTCGCGGTAAACGCTGAAATTCTTGTCGCAGCTCTGCGCGATGATCACCTCGTCGCACGCCGACAACATCAGCCGGACTCCAAACGCGTCCTCGTCAAGGCCGCGCCCGAAACCCTGGTAGGCGATGTCGATCAGCGGGATCAGTCCGCGCTCGCAGACGATTCGAACGACTTCGCGCCACTGGTTTTCGCTCAAGTCCGCGCCGGTCGGATTGTGGCAGCAACCGTGGAGCAAGGCGACGTCCCCCGCCTCTGCGCTCTCCAGCGCAGCGACCATGTCCTCGAACCGAATCGCCCCCTGCCCGCGCTCGTAATAGGGATAATCGACCCGGCTCAATCGAACCGCGCTGATGATCGGCGGATGGTTGGGCCACGTTGGAGTTCCTACCAGCACCCGAGCGCCGGGATTTGCCGTCGCGATCAGCTCAAAACCGAGGCGAAGCGCGCCGCAGCCGCCGGGTGTCTGAACCCCCGATATCCGTTCGTCGCCCGCATGCTCGCCAAGCAGGATCGGACGAAGCAGCTCGGCAAAACGTTTGTCGCCCGAGCTTCCGAGATAGGCCTTGGTTACTTGAGTATCGACGAGCCTTTGCTCGGCTTCCTTCATGACCTTCAGGATCGGGGTGTTGCCGGCACCGTCGCGGAAGACGCCGACTCCGACATCGATCTTGTCGGGTCGCGGGTCGGCATTGACCAGGGCGATCAGCCCGATGAGCGGATCCTCGGCAACCGCATCAAGATTGGCGAGGCCGCGTGCCTTCGCGTCGGTACGGGTCAGCATGGAACGGCGATTAGCGAAGTCAGGCGTCGTAATCCACCGCGACGCCGTCGCCGAGGGGTACTGACTGACAGGTCAGCACATAACCAGCGGCGACCTCCTCATCCGTGAGCCCGTAGCGGGCGGCCATTTCAACCTTGCCCTTGGTCACCTTCGCCCGGCAGGTCGCGCACACCCCCGCCTTGCAGGCGAAGGGGGCAGGAAGCCCGGAAGCGCGCGCGCTGTCGAGGATATTGCCAGCAGTGAACGGGACTTTGCGGGTGCGGCCATCGAGCGTGACGGAGACGTTGACCCCCTCGGCCTGGGTCTGAAGCTGCGCCATCTCGCGAGTTACGGCTTCAGGCGGACGGTCGGCGGTGAAGCGCTCGATGTGGATTCGTTCCCTGGGCACATTCCGATCGAGAAGTGCCCCTTCGGCCGCGTCCATCATCGGACCGGGACCGCAAATGAACCAACCGTCCACCTCCGCGGCATCGGGCACCAGCGCCGGAATCGCGTCTTCAAGCCGGACTCGATCGAGCATGCCGTTGAACAGCTCGATTTCCTGCTCTTCGGCATCAAGGAAGTGATAGATTTCGAGGCGGCCTAGATGCTTGTCTTTGAGGCCCGCTAGCGCTTCCAGGAAGATCACCGAGCTGCTGTCGCGGTTGCCGTAGAGCAAGGTGAAGCGGCTCTGCGGTTCCTCGCTCAGCAAGGTCTTGATCAGCGACAATACCGGCGTGATCCCCGAGCCTCCGGCAATCGCGACCAGGTGCCGCCGGTTCCCCTCGGCGAAATCGGTCGTGAAGCTGCCGTGCGGCACCATCACGTCGATCGTGTCGCCGGCTTTCAGCCGGTCGCCGACCCAGTTCGAAAAAAGCCCGCCGCTTATGCGCTTGACGGTCACCATCCAGTCGCGGTCCGCGGGCGCGGTACAGAGCGAATAGTTCCTTCGAACCTCCTCACCGTCGATGGTCGCGCGAAGGGTCAGGTGCTGCCCGGCCCTGAACGCGAAGGCCTCTCGCAATGCGGGCGGAATGTCGAAGCGGATGGAATTGGCTTCGGCGGTTTCGGGGACGATTTCCGCGATCCTCAGCGGATGAAAGTGGACGGACATTTACCAGGTCGCGTCGGGGTAGGTCCGCGGCAGGAACTGCATCACCGCGAGCAGATGGCCGAGATGTTCGCTGTGATGGCCGCGGCGGCCGCCGAGGATCGGGCGCTGTTCGGGGGGCGCTTCGAGCTTCGCTGCCGCCAGGACCGCTGCGATCGCCGACCGATAGTCTTCCTCGAACCCGCGCGGGTCGGGAGTGATTCCGCTGTCGACGACAGTTTGGAGCCCTTCGTCGACCTCGAATAGCTCGGGGACGAAGCGCCAGTTCCAATCGAGACCCTCGGCCATGCGCCGAGCGCTCTCTTCGGTGCCGTCGCCAAGCCGGATGGTCCATTCGGACGCGAGTTCGCGGTGATAGGCCACTTCTTTGACCGCCTTGGTCGCAAATTCGCGCAGGAACTGGTCGGTGGACTCGGTCAGCCGTTGCAGGAGCATGTGCTGCCAGGTTGTGTAGAGAAGGTGCCGAGCGATCGTTTGCGCGAAGTCGCCGTTCGGCTGCTCGACCAGCAGGCAGTTGCGGAAATCGAGCACGTCGCGGTGGAAGGCGAGCCGGTCGCCGTCGCCGGCTTCGTTCAGGAGCAGATTGGCCTGGCCGATTTGGTCCAACGCGAGGTTGGCGAGGCTGATATCGACTTCGAGCACCGGCCCATGCCCGCACCACTCACTGAGGCGCTGGCCAAGCACGAGCGCGTCGTCGCCGAGACGCAGGAGATAATCCGTGCGCGGGTCAACTTTCCTCCCCACGATTTCGTGGGGAGGGGAACCATCCGCTGAAGAGCGGATGGTGGAGGGGTCCTTTGTCAGCGCCAATTACCCCTCCACCAGCTTCGCTGGTTCCCCTCCCCGGCAAATGCCGGGGAGGAAAATTCGGTCATATGTGCTTCACCTCGTCCGGGATGTCGTAGAAAGTCGGGTGGCGGTAGATCTTGCTTTCCGCAGGTTCGAACAGCTCACCCGCCTGATCAGGGTCGGACGCGACGATCTCCGCCGAGGGTACGACCCACAGGCTCACCCCTTCGAGGCGCCGCGTGTACGTGTCGCGCGCGTGAGCGAGCGCGAGCTCCGCGTCAGGAGCATGAACACTGCCAACGTGGCGATGCGAAAGGCCGCCCTTCGAGCGGACGAAGACTTCCCAGAGCGGCCAATCACTGCTCACGCCGCCTTCCTCGCGCGCCGCTTCGCTTCGTGCGCGGCGGCCGCCTCGCGCACCCAGGCGCCATTGTCCCAGGCTTCACGGCGTGCCTTCATCCGCTCCTTGGCGACAGGGCCTTCGCCGCGAACCACCGCGTAGAATTCTTCCCAATCGATCTCACCGAAATCGTAGCCGCCCTTCTCCTCATTCCATTTTAGCTCTGCGTCCGGGACCTTCAGCTTGAGGAAATCCGCCTGCGGCACGGTGATGTCGACGAACTTCTGCCTCAGCTCGTCATTGGTCTCGCGCTTGATCCGCCAGCGCATCGACTGCGCGGTATTCGGGCTGTCGGCGTCGGGCGGCCCGAACATCATCAGGCTCGGCCACCACCACCGATTGAGCGCATCCTGCGCCATTCGCTTCTGCTCCGGCGTGCCGTTCGCCATGGCGATCATGATCTCGTAGCCCTGGCGCTGGTGGAAGCTTTCTTCCTTGCAGACGCGAACCATCGCGCGGGCGTAAGGCCCGTATGAAGTGCGCTGCAGCGGGACCTGGTTCATGATCGCCGCCCCGTCGACCAGCCAGCCGATCGCTCCGATATCAGCCCAAGTCAGCGTCGGATAATTGAAGATGGTGCTGTACTTCGCCTTGCCCGAATGCAGCGCCTCGATCATTTGCTCACGGCTCGTTCCGAGCGTCTCGGCCGCGCAATAGAGGTAGAGGCCGTGGCCCGCTTCGTCCTGCACCTTGGCGAGCAGAATCGCCTTGCGCCGAAGCGACGGCGCGCGGCTGATCCAATTGCCCTCTGGAAGCATGCCGACGATCTCGCTGTGCGCGTGCTGGCTGATCTGCCGCGTCAACGTCCGGCGATAGGCCTCCGGCATCCAGTCCTTGGGCTCGATGAACTCGTCGGCCGCGACGCGGGCCTCGAACGCCTCGATGAGTTTCGGATCCTCGAGACTCTCGATCTTGGCCGTCTTTTGAAGTTCGGTCGTGTACATGGCGTGCGATGTAGCCCTTGCTGCCAAGCGGTTCAAATCCTGCCGTCCGTTCAGCTCCAACTCAAAGCTGGCGCGTTAGTGCGCCCGAAATGAGTTTCGACCGGCGCGCTTTCCTTGCTCTCAGCGCCGCGGCGGCATCCTGGCCGTCGCGGCTACTTGCCCAGTCCGGGCCAATGCTCCGTCCGGAGGATTTCGGGGCGCGCGGCGACGGCGTTACCAATGATACCGCCGCCTTCACCCGACTGAGCGCTGAAGTGAATCGCCGAGGTAGGGGTACGATCTCGCTCGGCGCTGGACGCACCTATCTGGTCGGAGCGCAGGCCCGCACGGCCGGGGAATGGAGCTGGGCTCCCCAGCCGATCCTGGAACTTCGAAATCTCGCCGGCCCCCTGACGATCCTCGGCAACGGGGCCCGCCTGCGCTGTGCTCCCGCCCTGCGATTCGGCGCGTTCGAGCCGCATACCGGCGCGCCGTCGCATCGGCCGATGCCCAACACGAATCGATCCGAGCTGGCGAGCCCTTACCGGGCGATGATCCTGGTCGAGCAATGCCGCGGCCCCGTCGAAATCCGCGATGTCGAGCTTGATGGTCGAGCGACAGGACTACGCGTCGGTGGCAAATTCGGAGATGTGGGCTGGCAGGTTCCGGCGACCGGCCTGCTGCTGATCGGCAATCTCGGCAGCGAACGAGTCGAAAATGTCTACAGCCACCACCACGGCCAGGATGGCGCGATGATCATCGGCAATCCGCGGCGCATCGCGCGCAGCCGGTTCTCGCATCTCACGTGCCGCTACAATTGCCGCCAGGGCCTTAGCCTCACCGGCGGACGAGGTTATGACTTCGAAGACTGCGAATTCAGCCACACCGGCCGTTCCGCGCTCAGCAGCCCGCCCTCGGCCGGCGTCGATATCGAGGCGGAAGGCGCACCGGTCCGCGATATCTCGTTCACGCGCTGCAAGTTCATCGACAATGAAGGCGTCGGGATGGTGGCCGACAGCGGCGACGGTGCAAACGTGCGCTTCGCCGACTGCCTGTTCGTTGGGACCAGGACCTGGTCGGCCTGGCCGAACAAGCCCGGTTTTCGTTTCCAGGGTTGTACTTTCGCGGGCTCGGTCGTTCACCCGTTCCCGAGTTCCGACCCAGCCCTGGCGTGCCGCTTCACCAACTGCCGATTCACCGACGACCCCAAGCTCTCGTCCAGCGGCAAGATTTACGACGGCGGCGGACCGATCGTGAACCTCGCCGAAAGCGACAACGTCCTGTTCGATGCCTGCACCTTCAATCTTGTCGGATCCGCGATCTTGCCGTGGAGCTGGAAGGCGATTTATCGCAACTGCACAATGAGGCAGCGCTCGTCGAAGCCGGCCACTCCGAAAGGAAAGTTTCTCGGCCGCACGACGATCGACGCGCCCGTCGATCTCTACGGTTCGATGGTGATCGGGACCTTGATCGTGAACGGCCGGCTGATCCTGCCCGGGCCGCAGGGGGTCGCCCCGTGGTGATAGGTTAGAGGTCGACCACCGCTCCGCCGAGCGTCCGCGAATAGCCGGTGAACTCGGCAATCGGACGGTCGTCCGAGGTTCGCACGGTTACCCGCGTCACACCGCTCCGGCCTTCCGTCGCGGCCTCCCCGGCTTCGGCGATCAGCGTCTCTCCTTCGTTCGCGCTGCCGAGGAAGATGATCGAAGCCTGCGCCGCCACTGTTTTTTCATTCCGCCCATTGCAGACATAAGCGAAGGCTGTGTCGGCAAGAGCGAAGACCATTCCGCCATGAACGATTCCGTGGCCGTTCAGCATGTCGGCCCGCACCGTCATCGCCAGCCGCGCGTAGCCCGCGCGCGCTTCCTCAATTTCGATCCCCCAGGCCGGGCCGGTGCCCTCGGCCTCGAGCATTCCGTGCGCCACGCGTGATGCGAGTTCGTTTGCGTCCACGCCCTCTCCTTCGCTAGTCGGCACGCATGGCTTACGAGACCATCGACTTCAAGGCGGACGGCTCGATCGCCCGGATCACGCTCAACCGTCCGGACCGCCTCAACAGCTTCACGATCCACATGCACGAGGAGCTGCGCGACGCGCTCGCGAACCTCGGCGATGCGCGCGTGCTTGTCCTCACCGGCGCGGGCCGCGGCTTCTGCGCGGGCCAGGATCTCAACGATCGCGCCGTCGCTCCGGGGCAGGCAGTCGACCTCGGCGAGACGGTCGAGCAATGCTGGAACCCGCTGATCCGAACGCTGACGTCGCTCCCGCAACCGGTGATCGCGCGGGTCAACGGAGTCGCCGCGGGCGCCGGCGCAAATATCGCGCTCGCCTGCGACATCGTTGTCGCGGCGAGGTCAGCGAAGTTCATCCAGAGCTTCTCGGCTATCGGTCTGATCCCCGATAGCGGCGGCACATGGGCCCTGCCGCGTCTGGTCGGCCAGGCGCGCGCGCTCGGACTTGCGCTCACCGGTGAGCCGCTCCTCGCCGAGAAGGCTGAAGAATGGGGCATGATCTGGAAAGCAGTCGACGACGAATCCCTCGACGCTGAAGTGGACGCGATCGCCGCCAGGCTCGCAGCGCTGCCACCGCTCGGCCTCGCCGCGATCAAGGAGATGATCCGCGCGAGCTGGGCCCACGATCTCGACGAGGAACTCGACCGCCAGGCGCTCGCCATGCGGCGCCTCGGCTTCACCGAAGACTATCGCGAGGGGGTCGCGGCCTTCCTTGAGAAGCGCGAGGCCAAGTTTACCGGCCGATGATCATCTCTGCACTCCACAAATTCATCTTCGTTGCCGTTCCGAAGACCGGCACGCATGCAGTCCGACAGGCGCTGCGCGAGCACATGGGCCCCCAGGATATGGAGCAGGTCGGGCTGTTCGTTCAGAGAAAGTTTCCCAACCCGGCACTCGCTCAAATCGGTCACGGCCACATCACGCTCGAGCAACTGCGGCCCCACCTCAAGCCGGAGGCCTGGGATTCGTTCTTCAAATTCGCTTTCGTTCGAAACCCCTTCGATCGATTTGTGTCTTATTGCGCCTTCATCACCCGCGACGGGGACGAGTTTCTGCATGATCCTAAGGCCGTCATGCGTGATGTCCTCGCGAACCCGCCGCACGACCACATCCTGTTTCAGCCGCAGCACAGTTTCATCACCGATGCCTCCGGCAGAGTGCTCGCCGACTATGTCGGCCGGGTTGAGGAGATGCAGAAATCCTATGATGATATCAGTGCCCGCATCGGCATTCCGACGACCAAGCTCGAGAAGGTCAATGCCACCAAGCGGCGGAATTACAGCGGATATTTCGACCAGGCGCTGATCGAGGGGGTAGCCAAACTCTATGCCCGCGACCTAGAATTGTTCGGCTACGAATTCTGAAGGGCGTTCATGTATCCCAATCCGCGCAAGACCCAGTCCATTCGCCGGCTAGGAACGATTGACGTGGCGCCTCTGCGCGACGCAGTCCTCGCGATTCCGGAGGAGCGATGGAACGCGGAGAACGCGGCTAAGCCCAATCGCTTCGAAACTCTTTCCTCGACTCGGCACATCGTATTCCGCTTCATTTCCAACTTCGTCGATTGGCGTGATTCATACGAGCGCCCGTCTTGGGGCGAATGGAAACCGCTGATCGAGCCCGTCCTGGCGGCCGCGACCGCTGATTACGGGTATCGGCGCGGCGCCTTTCCGCGTGTCATGCTCGCTCGGATGGCTCCGGGCGGTGAAATCGAACCGCACCGCGACACCAACCCGGCCGCTCAGTGGCCCCACAAGATCCACGTGCCGCTACTCACCAATCCTGACGTCACCTTCTTCGTCGACGATGTCGCCTATCATTTCGCGGAAGGCGAGGCGGTAGAGGTCAACAACATGACAACTCACGCGGTTACCAACCGCGGCACCACCGACCGAATCCACCTGATCTTCGAATATTTTGATCTCGACCAGCCGGAGCCGGACTGGATCGAGCCACTGGTGCAGATGCAACCCGCCAGGCGCGCCGGCACTTAGCCCTCGCAACCCTCCTGACAGTTAGTTCGTTGCCGCGGGCGAACGACAACAAAATGGAGGCTTTGCCATGCTTGGCACCATCCTCATCATCCTCTTGATCCTGCTCCTCATCGGAGCGCTGCCCCGCTGGGGTTACAGCAGCGGCTGGGGTTACGGCCCGTCGGGGCTCCTCGGCCTGATCCTCATCATCATCTTGATTCTCTGGCTGCTCGGACGGCTCTGACCGGCTAGGCGCCCGCTTTCACGGCGAAGCTCCACGCCGCTGAGGCGAGCGTTGGAACGCGTTTGGCCATTTCGGCTGCTTCAGCGTGGCTCGCCGTGCCGTCGATCACGCGCTTCTTGATGCCCTGGACGATGCCGGTGAGGCGGAAGAGATTGTAGGCGAAATACCAATCGAGCTTGTCGGCGACCGGAACGCCCGAACGCGCGGAATAACGCTCAGCGATCTCATCGATCGTCGGAATCCCGAGCGCCGCGAGGTCGAGTCCGGCCAGGCCCGCCCCGCCGTCGGCGGGCATCATCCATTGCATGGCGAGATAGGAAAAATCGGCGAGCGGGTCGCCGAGCGTCGCGAGCTCCCAGTCGAGCACTGCCGTCAAAGTCCCGTCGCCGTCGAACACGACATTGTCGATCCGGTAGTCCCCATGAACGATCGAGGTTCGGGACTGCTCGGGCAGCGTCTCGGGAAGGAAGGCGATCAAGCGCTCGACCTCAGGAATATAGTCCGTTTGCGAATCCCGATATTGCCGGGTCCAGCGCATCACCTGCCGTTCGAAATAATTGCCGGGCTTGCCGAAATCCCCGAGCTCGGCCGCTTCGGGATCGATTGAATGAAGGTCGGCCAGCGTATCGACCAGCTGCCCATAGATTCGCTGCCGCGCGGGCGCGTCGAATTCGGGCAGCGCGCCATTGGCATAGGGCCGGCCCCGCGCCAGCTCCATGGTGTAGAAGATCGCGCCGATGACATCGGGATCGTCGCACAAAGCGAGCGGCCGAGGAACTGGAAAACCGAGCGGGTGGAGCGCTGACAGAAGCCGGTACTCGCGGTCGACCGCATGCGCCGAGGGCAGCAGCGGCCCGAACGGCTTGCGGCGCATCACATATTCGCCCGACCCGGCGCTGATTTTGTACGTGGGGTTGGACTGCCCCGACGGGAACTTCACTAGCTGGAATGGGCCGATGAACCCCTGGACATTGGCTTCGAGCCAGTGGCCGAGCGCCGCTTCGTCGATTCCCGGATCGCTCACCGGTGCTTCTTATACTCCAGCCGGGCAATCGCTCGGCGGTGGACCTCGTCGGGGCCATCGGCGAGCCGCAAAGTGCGAATCGATGCGTAGGTGCGCGCGAGCCCAGCATCCTCCGATACTCCGGCCGCGCCGAAGGCCTGGATCGCATCGTCGATGATCTTCAGCGCCATGATCGGCGCGGCGACCTTGATCATCGCGATCTCGCCCTGCGCAGCTTTGTTGCCGGCGCGGTCCATCATGTCGGCGGCCTTGAGGCATAAGAGGCGCGTCATCTCGATATCGATGCGCGCATTGGCGACGCGCTCTTCCCAAACACCTTGTTCGGCGATCGTCTTTCCGAACGCGGTTCGCGACATCAGCCTTTTGACCATCGCGTCGAGCGCTTCTTCGGCCGCTCCGATGGTGCGCATGCAATGGTGGATACGCCCCGGCCCCAGCCGCCCCTGCGCGATCTCGAAGCCCCGCCCCTCGCCGAGCAGCATGTTCGAGGGCGGCACTCGCACGTCCTTCAGCTCGATTTCCATGTGGCCGTGCGGGGCGTCGTCGTAGCCGAACACCGGCAAGTGCCGCTCGATCGTCACTCCCGGCGCGTCGAGCGGGACGAGGATCATCGACTGCTGCTTGTGAATTTCGGCGTCCGGGTCGGTCTTGCCCATCAGTATGGCGACCTTGCAGCGCGGGTCGCCGGCGCCGCTCGACCACCATTTGCGGCCGTTGATGACATATTCGTTGCCGCGCATCTCTATGCGGCACTTGATGTTGGTGGCGTCGGACGAGGCGACGTCCGGCTCGGTCATCAGGAAGGCCGAGCGGATTTCGCCGTCCATCAGCGGCTTCAGCCACTCATCCTTCTGCTCGCGCGTGCCGTAGCGGTTCAGGACCTCCATATTGCCCGTGTCGGGAGCCGAGCAGTTCAATGCCTCCGACGACCACAAAATGCGGCCCATCTCCTCCGCGCAGAACGCATATTGGAGGTTCGAGAGCGCGGGTCCCTCGAACACGAAGCTGTCGTCGACCGGGGTCGCGCCATGGGACGGTGGCATGAACAGGTTCCACAGCCCCTCGCCCTTCGCCTTCGCCTTCAGCTCCTCAATGACCGGAAGGACCTTCCAGCGGTCGCCGCCCTGTTGCTGCTCGTCATAGTCGGCGACCCGCGGCCGGACTTCGCTGTCCATGAAGTCGCGAACACGGTCGCGCCACTGGGTTTCGGCGGGTCCAAGGCTGAAATCCATGGGCCAGCGCCTATCAGGAAGCATCAGCCGTGGCTATGAGCGGCCTTATGGGCAGGCTGGAAGGCAAGGTTGCGATCGTCACCGGCGCCGCGTCGGGCATCGGCAAAGCGACGGTCGAACTGTTCCGAAACGAAGGCGCGACCGTCGTCGGGGCGGACGTCGCCGACGGCGCGGAAGTTCGCGCGGACGCGGGCAGCGAAGCCGACGTCAAACGGCTGGTCGAAAATGCCGTCGCTGAGCATGGCGGCCTCGACATTTTCTTCGCCAACGCGGGCATTTCGGGCGGATTCGCCTCGATTTCCGAGCAGACGGCCGACGACTGGGCCGAGATCCTCCGGATCAACCTCATCGGCCCTTTCCTGGCGATCAAATATGCTGCGCCCGCGATCCAGGCGCGCGGCGGAGGGTCGATCGTCTGCACGGCCAGTGTCGCGGGCCTTCGCAGCGGCGCGGGCGGCGCGGCTTATTCGGCATCGAAGGCCGGGGTCGTCAACCTGGTCCAGACCGCGGCGCAGCAGCTTTCGGGCAGCGGCATCCGGGTCAACGCGATCTGCCCCGGCCTCATCGAAACCGGAATGACCAAGCCGATTTACGAGATGGCCAGGGCGTCTGGCCAGGAGGGCAGGATCGGCGAGATCAACCCGCTCGGGCGCGGCGGCGAGCCGGAAGAGATCGCTCGAGCGGCGCTATTCCTCGCATCCGACGAGTCCAGCTATGTCAACGGCTCGGCGATCGTGGTCGACGGCGGGCTTTCCACTTCACATCCGACCACGCGGCGCTTCGATCTCCGGATGCTCTAACCTCCAGCAGAACAGCACCATGACCATAGCCTTTTATGACGCGGCCCAGGTGGAGGAGCTGCTCGATTACCCTGGCTGCATCGAAGCGATGCGGCGCGCGATGATCGCATTGTCGAGCGGCGAGCGGCCGCAACCGCTGCGGCAGATCTTCACTGTCAGCAAGGACCAGAAGTTCGGGACCATGCCGGGCGAACTGGCGGCGCTTTCGACGTTCGGCGCCAAGCTGATCAGCGTGTTCGACGATCCGGACCGGCCGGGACGGACTCGGCACCAGGGCGTCGTGGTCGCTTATGATGGAGAGAATGGCGCCGTCACCTGCATCGCCGACGCGGAACCCATTACGAAGATCCGGACCGCTTGCGCGACTGCCGCCGCGACGGACGCGCTTGCGCGCGCCGATGCCGAGGTTCTCGCGATTTTCGGCACCGGGCTACAGGCGGAATCGCACCTGCACGCCCTCCCCTTGGTCCGGGCGTTTCGTGAAATCCTGATCTGGGGGCAGACGCCTCAAAAGGCTCGTGAGTTCGCGGAGCGGATGAGCCGCGAGTTGGATCGGGAGATCGAGCCGGTGTCGGATGGTCGGGAAGCCGCTGCCAGGGCCGACGTGATTTGCACCGTGACATCCTCCGCCCAACCCATCCTCCTCGGCGAATGGGTAAAACCCGGGACGCACGTCAATCTCGTCGGCTCGAGTTACCTGGGGCCGGTCGAAGTCGATACGGCGCTTGTTACGAGGGCTCGCTACGTTGCCGACTATCGGCCGGGCGTGCTGGCCCAGGGCGCGGAACTAGCGGCCGCGCGTGACGCCGGAGTGATCGACGACACGCATGTGATCTGTGAGATCGGCGACGTATTCGCCGGCCGCGTTCAAGCCCGCGAGGACGACGGCCAGGTCACAATCTACAAATCGCTTGGGCACGTGGTGCAGGACCTCGCCGCAGCTGCCTATCTGCAGCAGCGAGCGAAGGGTGGTCGGTAGCGGCCGGTTTTTCAGACCTTCCTCATCTATTGCTCATGCCGCTCATCCTGAGCGCTGTCATGATAAGACTGCAGTTCGGAAGGAGACGCGCATATGATTGGATCGAGCGGAAGCGGGGCGTACCGCGCGGGAGTTGCAGTCGCGATCGTGGCATCGTTCCTCACCGTCTGGACCACGGTCGTTCGCGACGACGGCACCGGTATCGGCTGGTTCCTAGTGATCATGGCTGCGATGGTCGGTGCGTTTTCCGCCTGGTTCCGGCCCGCGGGCATGGCGCGGACCATGCTCGGCGTCGCGATCATGCAGGCGCTGCTCGGCGTGGCTATTGCAACCGCACCGTCGACCGCAAGCACGCCGGATGGCCCGCTCAAGGCTTTGCTGTTCAGCGGCTTTTTTTCAGCGCTGTGGCTGTTATCGGCGGCCTTCTTTCGCGCGGCCTCGAAACGAAATCAGCGGGCTGCAGCGGCGCACTAGGTCGTCACCAACTCGGCGAACTTGCCGAGGTCGATATTGCCGCCGGAGACGACGCACACGATCGGCCCTTCCAAGGCCTCGCCGCTTAGCGCTGCGGCGAGCGACAGTGCGCCAGCTCCCTCGGCAACCGTCCGCGACGTCTCGGCAATGAGGCGCATGGCGTCGCGTGTCTGGTCGAGCGTGACGGTGATCGCGCCGTCGGTGACCGGCCGCATCCGTTCCCACATCCGGTCGGTGACGCTCTTTCCGCCGGCGCCGTCGACGAAGCTTGCCTGCCAGTCGGTGAACCTGCGCGGGCCGCCCTCGCGCAGCGACAAGGCATAAGGCGCGGCGGTTTCCGGTTCGGCGCCAAGGACCTTCGCTTCGGGCCGCTTCGCTTTGATCGCGCTTGCGACCCCGGTAATCAGCCCGCCGCCGCCGATCGCGCAGATGACGGTCCGAACGTCTGGACAATCTTCGAGGATTTCGAGGCCCATCGTGCCGTGGCCGGCGATGAAATCATGATTGTCGAACGGGTGGACGAACGTCCCTTCTGCCCCGTCGAATTGATGAACCTCGCAGGCTTCCCAGGCGACGTCGTACGAGACGGGGACGATCTTTGCCCCCAGCGCGCGCATGCGGTCGAGCTTCGTTTGCGGTGCGGTCTCAATGGCGACGACGGTGCTTGGAACGCCGAAGGCGCGAGCGGCATAAGCGACGCCCTGCCCAGCATTGCCGGCGCTCACCGTCCAGACTCCGAGCGCACGCTCGTGATCTGACAGGGACGCGACGGCGTTGGTTGCGCCCCGGATCTTGTAAGCGTTGGTCGGCTGCAGATTTTCGAGCTTGAGGCGGATATCTGGCGCGTCGCTTCCGAGATCGAGCTTCACCAATGGGGTCCGGAGCACCGTCCCTTTGATCCGCTTCCGCGCGGCCTCGATGTCCTCGATTGCAATCGGCCGTACCGGATCGATCATCGCCCTCTCCTGCTTGCCCTCAACTTCCTCTAAGGGGCGCGCATGAAAACACTCAAGCTCCTAAATTACGAACGCGATCGCTGGATCGGCGGCGACGGCAATTTGTCCGAAATCCCGAGCGCGATCGACGGCGCGCCCGTAGCGATAACAGGGTCCGGCGGGCTCGATTTCGGCGGCATGCTCCGGCACGCGCGCGAAGTCGGCGGCCCGGCACTCCGAAAGCTGACCTTCCACGAGCGGGCCCGAATGATCAAAGCGCTCGGCCTCGCGATCATGGCGCGCAAGGAGGAGCTGTACGAGCTCAATTACCTGACCGGAGCGACCCGCAAGGACGGCTGGATCGACATTGAGGGCGGCGCGGGAACGCTCTTCTCTTTCTCGTCCAAGGGCCGGCGGGAATTGCCCGACGCGCATGTGCTCCTAGACGGCCAGCTCGAGCCGCTGTCGAAGCAGGGCACGTTCGTCGGCCAGCATATCTATACGCCGCTGCAGGGCGCGGCATTGCACATCAACGCCTTCAACTTCCCGGTCTGGGGAATGCTCGAAAAGCTCGCCCCGACCCTCCTCGCGGGTGTTCCGGCGATCGTGAAGCCGGCGTCCGCGACCGCCTATCTCGCCGAGGCGGCGTTCCGGATCATGATCGAGGCGAAGATCCTGCCGGAGGGCGCGATACAGCTGATCGTCGGCGGCGTTGGCGACCTGTTCGACCATTTGACGGGCCAGGACGTCGTCAGCTTCACCGGCTCCGCATCGACCGCGCTGAAGCTGCGAACGCATCCGACGGTCATGCGCGAGTCGGTTCGCTTCGTCGCCGAGCAGGACAGTCTCAACGCCTCGCTTCTCGGGCCTGAGGCGGCACCGGGAACGCCCGAGTTCGACCTGTTCATCAAGGAAGTCGCGACCGAGATGACGGTGAAAGCGGGCCAGAAATGCACCGCGATCCGCCGGGCGATGGCCCCGGCCGAATATCTCGACGCGGTCCAGCAGGCGCTCGCCGAGCGGCTGGCGAAGACCAAGGTCGGCGACCCCCGTGCGGAGGATACCCGGATGGGGGCGCTCGTGAGCCTCAGCCAGCGCGACGACGTCCGCCAGAAAATCGCCGAACTCGAAGCCGGCGGCGCGAAAATCGTTGCCGGCGATCCGAACGCCGAGCCTCCGATTCCGGGCGGCGCTTTCCTGCCGCCGGTTCTGCTCCGAACGGACGATCCCTGGGCCACGGATGCTGTCCACGATTGCGAGCCGTTCGGTCCGGTTTCGACGATCATGCCGTACAAGAACCTCGCCGACGCGATCGCGCTCGCCAACCGCGGCAAGGGCAGCCTGGCGCTGTCGCTGTTCACCCATTCACCGGACTCGGCGCGGGAGTTCATCCAGGGGGCGGCCGCTTATCATGGGCGGATGCTCGTTTTGAACCGCGACAATGCCGCGGAATCGACGGGGCACGGCTCGCCGCTTCCGGTGCTGGTCCACGGCGGTCCCGGCCGGGCCGGAGGAAGCGAGGAGATGGGCGGCGTTCGCGGGGTCAAGCATTACATGCAGCGCACCGCGCTCCAGTCCTCGCCGGCGATGATCGCCGCGATCACCGAGCAATATGTCCCGGGCGCGCCCAAGCACATCGTCGACGTTCACCCGTTCCGGCTGAAGATGAGCGAGCTCCACATCGGCGACACCTGGAAGACCCCGAGCCGCACCGTAACTCTCGACGACATCGAGCATTTCGCCGAATTCACCGGCGACAAATTCTACGCGCATATGGACGAGGAAGCGGCAAAGGCCTCGCCGCTGTTCGAAGGCCGGGTTGCCCACGGCTACCTCATCCTGAGCTTTGCGGCCGGGCTGTTCGTCTACCCCGACCCCGGGCCGGTCCTGGCCAACAGCGGCCTCGAAAATCTGCGTTTCCTGACTCCGCTTTATCCCGGCGATTCGCTGCGGGTGGAGCTCACCGTGCGGGCCAAGTCGATCAAGTCGGAAGAAACCGGCCAGGTGCGCTGGGCGGTCGAGGTCTTCAACCAGAAAGACGAAATGGTCGCGACCTACGACCTGTTGACGGAAAACATTCCGTAACAACCGCAACAGCCATCGCGCCCGTTCGTTCTTAGGTCGAATTCCCAGGAGAGGAGAAAGACCATGAAAGTGCGCGAAGTGATGACTCGCGACGTTCAGACCGTCCAGCCCGACCAGCCGGTGCGGGAAGCCGCGTCCTTCATGCTCAGCGCCGACGCCGGATCGATTCCGGTGACGGACGGCAATCGCCTGATCGGCATGATCACCGACCGCGACATCGCCGTACGCGGAGTCGCCAGGGGCCTCGGCCCCGACACGCCCGTCCGCGAGCTGATGACCAGCGAATGCGTCTGTGCCCGCGACGACGACGATATCTCGGACGCAGCAAGCAAGATGAGCGAGGCTCAGGTGCGCCGGCTGCCGGTGATCGATGAACAAAAGCAGTTGTGCGGAATCGTCAGCCTTGGCGATCTCAGCCGTGAGACCGACAACGATACCGCCGGCCAGGCGCTCGAGGGCGTGAGCCAGCCGGGAGGCCAGCACCAGCAGTAATTGACTGTCCTCCTGCGAAGGCAGGAGCCCAGACTCTTCTTTTGGACTGGACCCCGGCCTTGGCTGGGGAACGGTTAGCGGTCGGCGATTGCCCTGATCGCCTGATCGATCAGCTTTGAGTCCGTCGCCGCATCGTGCCGCTCAGCGATGAGCTTTGCGGCGGCGCGGCTGGCGGCTTCGGCGGCAGCGGAGCGCAGCTGATTGACCGCGGCGCGCTCTTCGGCGGCAATCCTGTCTTCGGCCATTCGGGTGCGGCGCTCGATCAATGCCTCCGCATCGACCTTGGCCTTGGCGACGATCTCGTCCGCCTCGTGCTTTGCGCGCTCGAGGAGGGCCTTGCGGTCCTTGTCGACCGACTTGGCCTTCTTCTCATACTCGGCTTTGAGCGCCTCGGCTTCCTTGCGCAGCGCTTCCGCCTCGGCGAGCTGGTCGCGGATCAGCTTGATCTTGTCGTCCAGCGCACGACCGATCGCCGCGGGGACCTTCTTCCAAATAAAGACCGCGAACACGACCAGCATCGCGATCGCGACCATCGCGCCCGGATCGAAGATCCCAAGAACCGTCGGCTCATGCTCGGCCGCCGGCTCGTGACCGACGGTTTCGGTCGTCTGCTGCTCAGCCATTCATTTCCGCCTTCACGGCGGCTGCCGCGTCCTTGCTGTCAACCTTGAGACCTGTCAGCCGGCTGACGAGCTCCCGCGTGGCGTCGCTGGCGACATTCTCAATCTCGGCGCGCGCCGAATTCAGCGCCTCGCGAATCTTCCGCTCCGAAGCCTCGATCTTCAGCCCCAGCTTGTCCGCGGCCTTCTTGACCTTGGCTTCAGTGTCGCGCGCGCTGGCTTGCTTGGCTTCGCCAGTGAGCTTGGCAGCTTCGGCACGGGCGGCATCCATCCGCTCCCGCCACGCCGCCTCGGTCTCGTCCGCGGCGAGGCGTGCCTGTTGCGCTGCCTCGAGGTCGGCAGCGATCCGCTTCTCCCGGTCATCGACCGTGGCCTGGATCTTCGGAACCATGCCGCGACCGACGACGAAGAAGATGAAGCCGAGGCCGATCGCCAGCCACAGGAACTGTGACAGCGCGACGTCGGCAAGCTGCGCAAGTTGAGGCATCTAAACTCGTCCGTTCGCCTTAGGACGCGAACAAGATGAGCATGGCGATGGCGAAGGCCATCAGGCCGAGAAGCTCGGCGGCAGCAAAGCCGATGTACAGGCGGCCCTGCTGGCCGTCGGCCGCGGCCGGGTTGCGCAGCGCGCTCTCGAGGAACGAGCCGAAGACGTTGCCGACGCCGGCGGCGGCGGCGCCGACGCCAATTGCCGCAAGACCGGCACCGATGAGCTTGGCAGAAGCGAGATCCATGGTTGAACTCCTTTGAAAAACCGAGTGATTAGTGAAGGTTGACGGCGTCGTTAATGTACAGCGACGTGAGCAGCGCGAAGACGTATGCCTGGATCGCGCCGACCAGCAATTCGAGCGCGCTGACGAATATGACGAAGGCGAAGCACAGCAGCGAGATGCCGTATCCCGCAGCGCTGTTCGCGTTCAACGCCTGAACGATGAAATTGCCGAAGACGTCGAGGAGGACGTGACCCGCGAACATCGCGATGAAGGGCCGCAACCCGAGGCTGAACGGCCGCACCGCGAAACTGACGAGTTCGATTGGCGCGATGAACAGCTTGAAGATGAACGGCGCGTCCTTAGGCACGAACAGCGACAGGAAATGCAGGCCATGCTTCCAGAAGCCGACGCCGAGCACGATCGCGAAGCTGATCAGCGACATCACGCCGGTGATCGTGAACTGGCTAGTCACCGTGAACGGATGCGCACCGGGAATGACGCCGAATGGCATCGAGCCAATCAGGTTGGCGAACAGGATGAAAATGAACGCGGAGAACACCCACGGCAGATACTTGCGGCCTTGCGGCCCGATGCTGCCGACGACCATGTTGTCGACGAACCCGGTCAGGCCCTCCACCGCGACCTGCCAGCGGCCGGGGATCAGGGCGCGCTTCATTCCGCCGAGCATGAAGACGTAGATCGTGCCGACGACGATCAGCAGCCATAAGGCGCTGTTAGTGAAGACGAACGGGTTCCCGCCCTGGAAGCTGCCCACGATCGGCTCGATCATGAACTGGTGCATCGGGTCGATCTTGCCGGCCACGCGTCCCTCTTACCTTACCTGTCCTGGCCGGGAATGTGTCCCGGCGGTGTTTTTGAAATTCGAATGACGTTCATGACGCCGACCCCGAAGCCGAGGAACAGCATCAGCAACATCAGCCACGGTTTCGTTCCCAGGAACTTGTCCAGGACGAACCCGATTACGAAGCCGCCGAAGGGCGCTCCCACGAGGTGGCTGAGGACCAGCTGGCCAATCCGGTAGTTGGGATCGCCCTGCCCCTGAGCCTTCTTCGCGGCTTCCGCCTGCCGCATCTTATCGAGCCGCTTATCGAGCGATTCGAGCCGCGCGTCGGGTGGAAGCTTCGGGACCTCGTCGGTTTCGTCTTCAGCCATGCATCTCCCCTGTGCGTCGCCCCTGCAGGAAAATAGGGCAGGCAAGGCGAGGAACATGGCGGTGAACGACCCCGCCAAGGCGCCGCTCCTTTATGAAGGGGGGTAGCGATAGTCAACCGCGGCGAAGGGTCAGCGACAGTAAGGCGGAACCGGCGCCCCCTGCCCCGGCGCCCGGCGGCGCCACACGCCGTCGCTGAGCAAATACGTCTCCCCTACTGCGACCCGTGAGAGCAATTCGCACCCAGCCGTGATGCCAACGTCCTGTGGGCTGGCGCCCTTTCTCGCTGCGAGATTGGAATAGAGCGAGCGGCGGTGAATATTGATCGTCGCAACCTGGCTGCGGACGACGGCCGATACGGGCGCAGCGACCCCGATATACCCGTCGTAGCGTTCTCCGATCGCCCCCCCGGCCCGCGCAGCGTTGACCGCCGGCGTCTGCGCCACCGCCGGCGCGGCCAAGGCTAGCGCACCCAATAGAAACCAGCGTCTCATTTCGGCGGCTGCGGTTGTGGTTGCTGCGGCTGCGGGAAGGCCTGTGGATTCTGGTTGATCAGCTGCTCTACGTCCCGCTGCAGTCGCACCAGGACCTCCTGTTTGATCGTCACGTTAAGGTTGACCTCGATCGGCTTGTCCGGGGTCTTCACGGAAATGCAGCTCGACAGCGGCAACGCGATCGAAGCTGCGGCGAGCCAAAGCGGAATGCGGGTGGGTCTCATCATCTCATTTCTCGCTGGCGGGGGTTGGGGTGACGGTTTCCTTGACCGGAGTTTGGGTCTGGTTCTGTTGCTCATCCTCACGGCGCACCTCGGTCACGATGCCCGGAATGTCGTCGAGCGAGCGCGGGAGCACCTGGTTGATCTGCTGGCGCGGGTCGCGATACGATTTGGCGGTCTGGATCAGCGACCTGAACGGCCCTTTGATCGAGATATTGAAGCGGAAGGGCACCTTGCGGAAGGCGTTGCGCAGGATCTTGGCAGCGCCAGTCTGGCCGCCAAGGCCTAGTTGTTCGATGGTCAGGCGTGTCGCGAACTCGCCGGCAAGATCGCCGTCCAGGCGGACGATCATCAAGCGATAGCGCAGGTCCTTCAGGGCATCGAATGCAGTGTTCGCCATCATCCCGAGGTTCGCGCGATTGACCGCTCCGACATAGGACAGAGTCCCTCCCGCCGGCCGTGAATCAAGTCGGCCGCCAACGATCCGCCCGCCATTTTCGTCGAAGATCATCGGCAGAACGCCGTCGAACGTGCCGGTGGCGGCAATCTCCTTGAAACCGAGACTGTCGACGAAGGTCCTGGCGTCGAGACCGACGACCTCGAAGGTCAGCCGCTTGGCGGTCGGGCGGGCGAAGTTCAGCACCGTCTCGTGGAGGATCAGCCGTCCGCCCATGAACGGCCAGTCGCCGCGCTCGATCTTCACCAGATTGTCGGGCAGCAGCTGGTAATGGATCACCCCATTCTCGACGAGGATGCCGGGGTTGATTGATTCGACGTTGAGCACCTGCCCCGACGGGGTAGTCAGGCCGAGCAAATCGTCGAAGTGCATCGTCCCGCGCATTCCCGTAACCGGCCCGAACGGTGCGGCAAGATCCAGATGGGCGGTCGAAAAGTCGCCGGTCGAGGTGACATGACCCGTCGAATCCCAATCGATCCGGCCCTGACCGCTGATCGTGCCATTGACCAGGGCGATCACGCCTTCGGGCAGCCGGCTGAGTTCGTCCGGCTGAAGGCCGGGCCCGAAGGTCAGCGATGGGACATCCAGGGTCGCATGGCCGGCTCCAGTCGAAAGCCGGTGCTCGATCGTCACATCGCTGACCCGGGTGCCGTCATGTTTCAGCGTGCCGGTCGCACGAACATAGTCACCGCCGAGCGTGAAATGCACGTCGCCGCTCTTGAGCGGGTAGAAGCGCGGGTTGGAATCGCGATCGGACACCGTCAGCGCACTCGTCAAGCTGAGATCGCCATGGTGGACCAGCCATTTGCCTGAAGCGTCGCTGAGCAGCAGCGGGACGTTGCCGATCGTCGATTTTGCGCCCGAGAAGGTGCCGCTGACGCCCTTTCCGACGAAACTGCCGGTGAGCTTGGCCGTATCGAACGTGATTGGCGATGCGGGCTTACCGAGGCGCATGCCGAGCTGGTTGAGCGAAAAGACCTTGCCCACGATCTGACCCCCGGCCGCCGCCAGGTGAAGGGGCGAGGTGCCGAGGCGGCCGTCGAGGACTGGTCCGGAAAAGCGGGCGTTGGCCAGCAAGGGCCCGCCGGGCCGCTTCGAGACGATGGCCGGCCCGACTGGGCAGATCGGAAGGTGCGTTTGGGAGAGCTGCAGCGCGCCGGTCTGGAGATAATTGAAGCTGACCACCGCGCAGCTGGTACCGAAGGCGAAGCTGCCCCCGCGGCCGATCCGGCCGTCGATCGGAATGCGCAGCGCCTGGACCCGACCATCGGGGAACGGACCGTCGAGCTGGGCGAGGCTGTGGAGCTCCGTCGATCCATCGCGCGCGGCGGCAAAGCGGATTGGAGCGAGTGCGAGACGCGATCCGCGGGCGGTATAAGGCGCAATTTCAGCGACGCCGCTCATCGGCCCGCCCGGGCCCGCCTGGTGAAGCGCGACCCTGCCGTTCGGCAAGCCGCCGCCACCCATTTGGATATTGCCGTCGATGCGCAAACCGTTCGCCGGCCAATAATAAGTCACCCCGCTTCCACCCGCGATGCGCGCTCTGGCGCCGCCCGGTCCGATGATGTCGGCGCTTTCGATACGCGCCGCACCGCCACCGGGAAAATTGACGACCTTGATGTGGCCGGCTGCGTTGAAGTTATGGGCGGTACGGTCGATCGCATCGCGGATCGCACCGGCGATCGGGCCGATCGGGGTTTTTGCGGCGGCTTCGAGCGGTTGAGTCACCCCGGCGAGCATGGACGGGTCGAGCGCCGAACTGTCCGCGGCAAAGTCGCCGGAGAGACCAAATTTGCCGTTGCGGATTCCTAAATTGTACGAAGCGTTGAGCCTGGTGCGATCCGCGAAGATCGTTCCCATGCGAGATTTTTGCGCGGCCAGCTTCACATTGCCGCGCACATCGGTGAGCGGGCCCTTGTAGGTCAGCTCGCCGGCAAATGCCGCAAGGCCGTTCGCTCCGGCGTTGAGCGTCTGGATCGCCATCCGTCCGCGGCCGTCGACGCTGGTGAAGGCCTCGTTGAAGCTGGCGTTGGCGTCGAACCGCGGTGCGACGACGTCGAACTTGCTCACCGGACAAGCGAACCGGTCGAGGGTCACCGGCCCGTTGATGCCCGGCCGGCGAGCGACCACTGAAACGGCGACATTGGCATGGAGATTGAGCGCGGCGCAGCGTCCCGGAATCAAGCGCGGACTGACCATCGCGACACGGCCTTTGAAGCCGCCGCTCAGCTTGCCGTTACCCTCGACCGCAACTCCGACAGGGCCGAACGGAGTGGCGAGCGAAATGCTGCTGTCGGCGACGTCGAGGACGAAGTCGGGCAGCTGGAACGGCTTATTGCTCGGCGGGGGCATGAGTTTGTCGATCTGGCCCCAGCTCACCTTGCCGTGGATCAGCCGGCCGCGAAGCCGCACTCCGCGAGCCACGACGCGATAGACCTTGAAGCTGCCGTCCCATTTCAGCTTCATCTGGATGATGGCGTGGCGCGCAACGATATCGGGCCGTTTCGGATCGCCGATAACGAGATTGCTGACCTCCTGGGTCCTGATGCCGACACGGTCGAGGTGGTAGCTGGCCTGAACGCCGCGCCGTTCGAATTCCTGCTTGAGGTAATGGACCGCGATCGGACGCCGCTCGATCCACAAAACCCCGATGGCGAGGATCAGCAGCGCAATTCCCGCGGCCGCGATCACCCCGGCAACCCGGGTCCAACGGGGCCCGCGCCGTCTCAAAATTGTCTCTTCGGTCCCTGACCGCTCCGCCATGGGTCTTACTAACCCGATTTTCCCGTGACCGTTCCAGATGCGGCATGACTGAGGCTTGCGCGCTCGGCGAGCCGTGCTCTACGTCTGACGTGCTCGGATCAGTCGCAAGAGGAGCGGCATGGACGGGCGCATCAGCACGGAAGACGAAGGTGAAACCGCAAGCGGGCACCGCTCGCGCCTGCGCAAGCGCCTGCTCGACGCGGGTCCGCAGGGCTTTCACGATTACGAGCTCATCGAATATCTGCTCGCGCTGACCATTCCGCGGGTCGACACCAAGCCGCTGGCCAAAAGGCTGCTCCATGATTTCGGCGGAATCGGCCCCCTGCTTTCGGCCAGCGCCGATAACTTGCGGCGTGAGGGCATTACAGACCCAACGATCGCGGCTCTGAAGATCGCCGAGGCGACCGCGCTGAGGTTGCTGGAGAGCCGGATCGAGCGCCAACCGATCCTTTCGAGCTGGGATGCGCTCGGAGATTATCTTCAAGCCGCGATGGCGCATCGTCGGGTCGAAGAGGTGCGGATCCTGTTCCTCAACGCCAAAAACGTTCTGATCGCCAACGAGGCGCTGTGGAAAGGCAGCGTGGACGAGGCCTCGGTCCACGTCCGCGAAGTCATCGCCCGGGCGATCGCCCTCGGAGCAACGGCGCTGATCATCGTCCACAATCACCCGAGCGGCGACCCAACGCCGTCGAGCCAAGATATTCGGCTGACCCGCGACCTGGTCGAGGCCGGGCGGCACATGAAGGTGACGGTGCACGACCATGTGATCGTCGGCACGAACGGCCGCACGAGCATGAGGGCGATGGGGTTGATTTGATGCATCCCGGCGGCTCTGCTAGCCGCCTCGGGCATGGTCCCCCGCTACTCGCGTCCCGAAATGACGGCCATCTGGTCCGCCGAGAACCGCTATCGCATCTGGTGGCAGGTCGAGGTGTTCGCGGCCGAAGCGATGGGCAAGATCGGGATGATTCCGGTCGAGGATGCGGCGACCATCCGCAAGGCGTACGACACCAACGCGCTCGGCGAGATCGACGTGCCGGCGATCGACGCGATCGAGGCCGTCACCAAGCATGACGTGATCGCCTTTTTGACCTGGGCCGGCGAGAAGCTCGGGCCCGAGCGGCGCTGGCTGCACCAAGGTATGACCAGCTCGGATGTGCTGGACACGGCGCTTGCGGTGCAGCTGACGCAGGCGGCGGACCTGCTGCTGAAAGACATCGACGGGCTGTTGACCGTGCTGAAGCGCCGGGCGTTCGAGCACAAGCTGACCCCGACGATCGGCCGCAGCCACGGAATCCACGCCGAGCCGACGACGTTCGGACTGAAGCTCGCCCAGGCTCATGCCGAGTTCACTCGAAACCGCGACCGGCTCATTGCGGCGCGCGACGGTGTCGCGACCTGCGCGATTTCCGGCGCGGTCGGGACGTTCGCCAACGTCCCGCCCGAAGTGGAAGCGCATGTCGCCGCCGAGCTCGGCCTCACCGTCGAGCCGGTTTCGACCCAGGTGATCCCACGCGACCGGCACGCCATGTTCTTCGCCACGCTGGGTGTGATCGCCGCATCAATCGAGCGGCTGGCGACCGAAGTCCGGCACCTGCAGCGCACCGAAGTGCTCGAGGCCGAAGAATATTTCTCGCCGGGGCAGAAGGGCAGCTCGTCGATGCCGCACAAGCGCAACCCGGTGCTGAGCGAGAACCTCACCGGGCTCGCCCGCCTTGTGCGCGGTTATGTGACTCCTGCGCTGGAAAATGTCGCGCTTTGGCATGAGCGGGACATATCGCACTCGTCGGTCGAGCGGTTCATCGGCCCCGACGCGACGATCACGCTCGATTTCGCGCTCGCGCGTCTCACGAGCGTCATCGACAAGCTCTTCGTTTACCCCGAGCGGATGCAGAAAAACCTCGACCGCATGGGCGGGCTCGTCCACTCACAGCGGGTGATGCTCGCGCTCACCCAGGCCGGCCTCAGCCGCGAAGATGCCTATGGGCTCGTCCAGCGCAACGCGATGAAGGTATGGGAGTCCGACGGCAAGCTGTCGCTGCTCGACCTGCTGAAAGCCGATCCGGACGTGTCGCAGCACATGTCAGGCGAGCAGCTGAATGAGCTCTTCGATCTCGACTTTCACCTAAAGCACGTCGACACGATCTTCTCGCGCGTCTTCGGCTGACCTAGGGGTCGCGCGTGGACAGGGGCATTCAACCTTGCGGCTATCTGCTCGAGCTATCACTCGACTGGATCGTCGAGCGCGCGTCGGAGAACGTGCACCAATTGCTCGGCGAATCCCATGTCACCCTGATCGACGAGCCGCTCGGGCGGTTCGTTCAGTCCCAGGCGATTCACGACCTTCGCAACCTGTTCTCCAGGTTGAGCGCGACTACCGGGATCGCGCGGGCCTATCGGGTGCGGCTGACTGACGATCCCGACCTGTTCGACATTGCCTTCCAGCAGCGTGGCGATCGCGTCATCCTCGAAGCGGTTCCGACTCCTGCTGGGGGACTTGGCGAAGAATTGAGCGCCGTCGGTGGGCTTGGCGAGGGCCTGGCGAGCGAAAGCGGCCCTGATCTACTCGAAGCTGCGGCTCGGCGAATGCGCGCGCTCACCGCATTCGATCGGGTGACCCTCCTGATCGGCGGCTCGAAGGCGACCAGTAGCCGCACCGGCGTCCCGTTCCGATCCGGCGCGAACGCTACGCTGAGCGATGATCTTCCGCTGCTGGTATCCGACAGCGCGGCGACCGGCGTGTCCGTTTTCCCGCGCGAAGACGAAGATTCGGCGATCGCAACGGCGATCCTTCGCGCGCCATCGGCCGACCAGAAAGCGGAACTCGCCGAGCGCGGATTTGGCTCGACGATGCGGATTCCGGTTGCGCTCGGCAGCGAGAAGATCGGAGAGTTTCGCCTGGCGCATACGAAACCGCGCCGGCCAAGCTTCGAAGTCCATGCGGCGGCCGAGCTCTTTGCTCAGCTATTTGCCATGCGGCTGGAAATCGATCGGCTGAAAGGCGCCTGATCAGGCGCCGAAATATTCGCGGACGCGAGTGAAGAAGCCCTTCGCGGCGGGGCATTCTTCCCCTGTCTCGGTCTCGCGGAAGGCCTGCAGCAATTCCTTCTGCTTCGCCGACATTTTCGTCGGGGTCTCGACCAGAATGCGCGCAACGAGATCGCCGCGGCCACGCCCGTTGAGCACACTCATTCCCGAGCCGCGGTGCCGCAATTGCTCGCCCGACTGGACGCCCGCCGGAATCTTGATTTCGACCTTGTTCCCATCGACCCCCGGAAGGTTGATGGAACCACCGAGCGCTGCAGTGGTGAAACTGACCGGAACTTCGGCCACCAGGGTCGTTCCTTCGCGCGCGAAGATCGGGTGCCGCTTCATGTGTATGAACAGGTAAAGGTCGCCCGAAGCTGCGCCGCGAAGGCCGGCTTCGCCTTCACCGGCAACCCGGATCCGCGTGCCTTCGTCGACTCCGGCGGGAATTTTTACTGACAGCTTGTGCTGCATGATTGCCCGGCCCTCGCCGTGGCAGTTCGAGCAGGGATTGCTGATCACCTCCCCGCTCCCACGGCAGGTTGGGCAGCCGCGTTCGACGACGAAGAAGCCCTGCTGCGCGCGAACTTTGCCGGCGCCTCCGCAGGTCTGGCAGGTGCTGGCGCAGCGATCCAGGCCGGTGCAGCCGCGGCCCTCGCAGCTGTTGCACGTCGACAGGGATTCGATCGTCACATTCTTTTCGGCACCGGAGAATGCCTCCTGGAGGCTTAGCTCGAGATCGTAGCGCAGGTCGGCGCCGCGCGCGGCGTTCTGGCGCGCGCCCCGTGGATCCATGAATTCCCCGAAAATAGTCGAGAAGATGTCGGAAAAGCCCTCGAAACCGGCGCTTCCGAACGGGTCGTGCCCACCGCCACCATTGAATGCGTCCCGGCCGAAGCGGTCGTATGCTGCGCGCTTCTGCGGATCCTTGAGCACGTCATAGGCTTCGTTGATCGCCTTGAAGCGGGCTTCGGATTCCTTGCAGCCGTTCTTGCGGTCCGGGTGATGCTCCTTGGCGAGACTACGATAAGCAGCCTTGATGGCCGCCTCGTCCGCGCCACGCGGAACCCCCAGCAATTCGTAATAGTCCTGCTCGACCATCACGTCTCCCCGTTACGCCTACTCATGGCGCCGGCCCCCTTTTGTCCGGCGCCACCCAATCATGCGCCCTTGTTCTCTTCGTCAACCTCGGAGAACTCAGCGTCGACCACATCTTCCTCGCCGGCCTGCTCCTCGGCCGAGGCAGCAGCCTCGCCCTCCGCGCCAGCAGAACCAGCGGCACCTTCGGTCTCCGCTTGCTGCGCCTTGTACATGGCTTCGCCGAGCTTCATCGCGGCCTGAGCCAGCGCGTTGGTCTTCTCGGTCATCTGGTCGGCGTCGTCGCTTTCGACCGCGCTCTTCGCCTCAGCGAGGGCGGTCTCAATCTCCGACTTCACCTCTGCCGAGACCTTGTCGCCATGCTCCTGCAGCTGCTTCTCGGTCGAATGGATGAGGCTTTCGGCATTGTTCTTCGCCTCGGCAGCGCCGCGCCGCTTCTTGTCGTCTTCGGCGAACTGCTCGGCTTCCTTGACCATATTTTCTATATCGGAGTCCGACAGGCCGCCCGAGGCCTGGATACGGATCTGCTGTTCCTTGCCGGTGCCCTTGTCCTTCGCCGACACGTTGACGATGCCATTGGCGTCGATGTCGAAGGTGACCTCGACCTGCGGCACGCCGCGTGGCGCGGGCGGAATTCCTACCAGGTCGAACTGGCCCAGAATCTTGTTGTCGGTCGCCATTTCCCGCTCGCCCTGGTAGACCTTGATGGTCACCGCATTCTGATTGTCCTCGGCGGTCGAGAAGACTTGGCTCTTCTTGGTCGGGATCGTCGTGTTGCGGTCGATCATCCGGGTGAAGACGCCGCCCAGCGTTTCGATACCGAGGGACAGCGGCGTTACGTCGAGCAGCAGGACGTCCTTGACGTCACCCTGCAGAACGCCCGCCTGGATCGCCGCGCCCATGGCGACGACCTCGTCCGGATTGACGCCGGTGTGCGGATCACGGCCGAAGAAATCCTTCACCCGCTCGCGCACGCGCGGCATGCGGGTCATGCCGCCGACCAGCACGACTTCGGCAACGTCCTTGGCGTCGATCCCGGCGTCCTTAAGTGCCTTCTTGCACGGCTCGATCGTCCGTTCGATCAGATCCTCCACCAGCTTTTCGAGGTCGGCACGGCTGATCGTTTCCACGAGGTGGAGCGGAGTGGTCGTTCCGCCTTCCATGCGCGCGGTGATGAACGGCTGGTTGATCTCGGTCGTCGCGGCCGAGCTCAATTCGATTTTCGCTTTCTCGGCAGCTTCCTTGAGGCGCTGCAGCGCAAGCCGATCGGTGCGAAGGTCGATATTCTCTTTCGCCTTGAACTTGTCCGCGAGCCAATTGACGATGCGCGCGTCGAAATCCTCGCCGCCGAGGAAGGTGTCGCCGTTCGTCGACTTCACCTCGAAGACGCCGTCGCCGATTTCGAGGATCGAGATGTCGAACGTTCCGCCGCCAAGGTCGTAGACGGCAATCGTCTTGCCCTCGTCCTTCTCGAGGCCGTAGGCGAGCGCAGCCGCGGTCGGCTCGTTGATGATGCGCAGCACTTCAAGACCCGCGATCTGGCCGGCGTCCTTGGTCGCCTGGCGCTGTGCGTCGTTGAAGTAAGCGGGAACGGTGATGACCGCTTGGGTGACTGTCTCTCCGAGATAGGCCTCGGCGGTCTCCTTCATCTTCTGGAGAATGAAGGCGGAAATCTGCGAGGGGCTGTAATCCTTGCCGCCCGCTTCAACCCATGCGTCGCCGTTCGATCCCTTGACGATCTTGTAGGGGACGAGCTCGGTGTCCTTCTTGGTGATCGGATCGTCGAAACGCCGGCCAATGAGGCGCTTAACCGCGAACACGGTGTTGTCCGGATTGGTCACCGCCTGGCGCTTGGCCGGCTGTCCGACCAGCCGCTCGCCGTCCTTGGTAAACGCGACGGTCGACGGCGTGGTGCGCGCGCCTTCGCTATTTTCGATCACCTTCGGCTTGCCGCCTTCCATGACGGCCACGCAGCTGTTCGTGGTGCCCAAGTCGATGCCGATGACCTTGGCCATATATTTTTCCCTCTTATCCAGCCCCTGTTCCGGCCACCTGTGGCGGCCGGAATTGTTGATATCCACCCGGGATATAGGGGGCGCGAGGGCGACGACAAGGATTGCGGTAAGAGAGGGTTAACCGCCGATCACGGCATCGCCATGCCGCCGTTGACGTGGATCGTCTGGCCGGTGACGTATCCGGCCTCCTTCGAAGCGAGGTAGACGCAGGCCGCGCCGATATCCTCGCCGGTGCCCATCTCGCCCAGCGGAATGCGGGCGAGAATGCCTTCGCGCTGCTGCTCATTGAGCGCATCGGTCATCGCGGACGTCATGAAGCCGGGAGCGATCGCGTTGACGGTGATGCCGCGGCTGGCAAGCTCCTGCGCCACCGATTTGGTCATCCCGATCAGCGCAGCCTTCGACGCGACATAGTTCGCCTGGCCCGGATTGCCGGTCACTCCGACGACCGACGTAATCGAAATGATCCGTCCGAAGCGAGCCTTCATCATCGGCCTTGCCGCCGCGCGCATCAGCCGGAACGCTGCCTCGAGGTTGATTCGGATCACCTCCTCGAACTCCTCGTCCTTCATCCGCATGAGGAGATTGTCGCGCGTCACGCCGGCGTTGTTGACGAGGATGTCGAGCTTTCCGCCCAGCGCCTCGACTGCTTGGGGAACAAGCTGGTCGACCGCGGCTCCGTCGGAAAGGTTGCAGGGCAGCGCGACATGGTCACCGCCCAGCGAGGCTCGGAACGTGCTGAGTTTCTCGACATTGCTTCCGGACACAGCAAGCCGCGCGCCCTGCCCGGCCAACGCCTTGGCGATCGCGCTGCCAAGCCCGCCGCTCGCGCCCGTCACCAGCGCGGTCATTCCTGAAAGATCAAACATTCACGCGATCTCCTTCGCCAGCGCCTCGATATCCTCGATCGTCACCACGCTCGTCACCGTCGCATCGGGCGCGATGCGCTTGACCATCCCGGCAAGCACCTTGCCGCCGAGCTCGATGAACTCCTCGACCCCGGCAGAGGTCATGTTCGCGACGCTCTCCCGCCAACGCACCATGCCGGTGACCTGTTCTACGAGCTGGTTGCGGATGGTGTCGGGATCGGTTGCCGGCTGCGCTGTCACGTTGGCGTAAAGCGGAATCGCGGGGGCCTTGACGATGACGTAGCCCAGCGCGTCGGCCATCGCCTCGGCCGCGGGCTGCATCAGCGGGCAGTGGAACGGCGCCGAAACTGGCAAAGGCACCGCGCGCTTTGCACCCATGTCTTTGGCCATCTCGATCGCTCGATCGATTGCCCCTTTGTGACCTGAAATGACGACCTGGGTCGGGTCATTGTCGTTAGCGACGGCGCAGACTTCGCCCTGTGAAGCGGCCTCGGCGATCTTCTGCGCGAGAGCGAGATCCGCTCCGAGCAACGCGGCCATCGCACCCTGCCCCACCGGCACAGCGGCCTGCATCGCCTGGCCGCGCAGTTTCAACAGCTTCGCCGTGGTCGCGAGGTCGAACGATCCGGCGGCGCAGAGCGCGGAATATTCGCCGAGGCTGTGACCGGCGACGAAGTTCGCCGCCTTGGTCAGCTCGACGCCGCCATCCTTTGTCAGCGCGCGGAACACGGCGATCGAATGTGCCATGATTGCGGGTTGCGCATTTTCGGTGAGCTTGAGTTCGTCCTCGGGGCCATCGCGCATCAGCCGGAACAGATTCTGCCCGAGCGCCTGATCTACCTCGTCGAAGACATCGCGCGCCGCGCGGCTCGCGCCGGCTAGCGCCGCGCCCATGCCGACTGCCTGGCTGCCCTGCCCCGGAAAAAGGAATGCGCGCATTGTTCCCCCTGCTATGAACCGCCGGGGCGACTAGGCCGACAGACGGGAATTGCCAAGGCTGGAAGGGGACGGATGACCAAGGATCGGGACGCCCGGCTGCTCGGGCCGTGGATGACGCTCGCGCTCGTTATTGGCGGCGTCGTCGGTTCGGGCATCTTCTACTTGCCGATCGCGCTTGCGCCGCTCGGGGGCAGCGTTCCCTTCGGTTGGTTGATCAGCGGCGTCGGCGTGATGGCCCTGGCTTATTGCTCGTCGCGCATCGTCAGCCCTGACGGGGGCGGCCTTCAGACCTATGTCGAAAATGAGCTGGGCCCGGCCGCCGGGTTCATCGTGACGTGGATGACCTGGTGCGCGACCTGGGTCGGGATCCCGGCCGTGGCGCTTGCCAGCGCGGGGCTCGCTCAGTTGATGCCCGGGCTTTCCGGCCACCTGATCGCTTTGTCGTTCGCGATCATCGCCATCCTGGCGTTGATCAATCTGCACGGGGTGAGGGCAACTGGCGATTTCGCCATCGTCACCGTGCTCATCAAGATTTTGCCGATAATGGCTGTGGTTGTGATCGCGGCGATGCTTGGCGTCAGGGGCGAACCGCTTCAGCCGATCGACGTTCCCGCCCCTTCGCTGGGCAATATCGCGACGGCGTCGGCTTTATGCTTGTTCGCCGTGACCGGGTTCGAATTCGCGATGTCTCCAGTCGGCAAGATCCGTAATCCCGAGCGTAATTTGGTTCGCGCGCTGATCATCGGCCTGGCGGGTATCGCCATTGTTTATTTGCTGACCACGCTGTCGCTCAGCCTCATCATTCCGAACGCCCGGATTGCAAAGTCGCTCACCCCCTTTCCAGACGCCATTGGGATTTACTGGGGGCCCGGCGCTGCAGCGATTGCGGCCGTGGCGATCGGAATAAGTGCGATCGGCGGGTTGAACGTAGCCATGCTGGGCGGCGGTGAGATGCTGTTCTCGATGTCGCTGCGCAGCGACATGCCTCGTTTCTTCAGTCGCACCAACCGCTTCAACGCGCCTTATGCGGCCCAACTCGGCACCCTGGCGCTGTCGGGCGTCTTGCTCGCGCTCAATGCGTCAAAGGAGACGACGCAGCTCTTCGCGTTCATCACCGTGCTGGCGAGCGATGCGGTGCTTTATCTGTATGCGGCCGCGGCGATTGCAGCGGCAATGAAGGACCGGAAGCCGCTGACCTACCTCGCGACCGCGATCGGGCTCGGCTTCGTCCTGTTCGCATTTTACGGCTCCGGGCTGGAGACGTTCCTGATGTCGCTCGGCCTGGCGGCATCAGGGATTGTGATCTTCCTGATCAGGAAGCCTCTGAAAAGCCCGCAGCAAGTCGCGACGGCCGAAGAGTGAAGCTCGAGACTCCTTGAGGGGGAAAGCGACGATGACCGACACCGATGAAAGCAAAATGGGCTTCTGGATGACGTCGGCGCTGGTCGTGGGCACGATCATCGGCGGGGCGATTTTCATGTTGCCGGTCAGCCTCGCCCCGCTCGGGCTCAACGCCTCCATAGGCTGGGTGATCAGCGGGTTGGGTGCGATGTGCATCGTCTTTGGACTCGCCCAGATCTCCCGGTTCGGGGGCGAAGGAATCCAGGCGAACATCGAGCGCGAATTTGGGGCGACGAGCGGCTTCCTCGCGACCTGGTCGTTCTGGGTTTCCAACTGGGTCGCGCAGGCTTCGGTCGCGGTCGCGACGGCATCGGCGCTGTCGTTCATCGGCCCACAATTCGGTGGGAGTGGCTGGGTCGTTTCGATTGCCGTCGGCTGCGTCATCTTCCTCACCGCGGTCAATGCCATCGGAGTGCGCGCCGCCGGCGGGCTCTCGATCGTGACGGTGGCAATCAAAATCCTCCCGCTGCTGGCCGTGATCTGGCTGTTCATCCAACGCGGCGCCAGCGGGGCAGCCTACGAACCGTTTGCGCCGATGCCGATTACATTCGCCAATGTCGCCACCGCCACGGCCCTCACCTTCTTCGCGCTGACCGGATTCGAAGCCGCAACCGCCCCGGTCTGCAAGATCCGGAATGCGTCGCGAACCATTCCACGTGCACTCCTGGGCGGGACCGCCTTCGTCGCGCTGCTCTATTTGGTCGCCGGAACGGGCATCCAGATGCTCTTACCCGCGAACCTCGTTGCGTCCTCGCCAGCCCCATTTGCCGACGCATTGGTGTCCAATTGGGGACATGGAGTTGCGTCCTTTGCCGCGCTGGCCATCGCGATCAGTGCGTTCGGATGTCTCAACTGCCTGATCCTCGGCACGGGTGAGCTTGGCTATTCCATGGCGCTGAGGGGCGACCTTCCTTCGGCGATGGCGCGCACCCGCGGCGCGAACACGCCCTTCGTCTCGCAAGCGATCGGATCGGCGCTGTCCATCCTTCTGATCCTTGCCAACAGCAGCCGTGCCACCGCCAACCTCTATACCTTCATCATCCTGCTTTCGACGGCCGCGGTGATCGTTGTGTATCTCGCCGGCGTATTGGCCGCGTGGAAAGCCAACGCGGCGATCGGCGCACGGTCGGTCTTCGTCGTCGCCCTGCTGTTTATCGTTTTCGCGATCTACGGGACCGGTCTTGAGGCCGACCTGTGGTGCCTGGTGCTATTGGGCGTCGGCCTTGCAATCCGCGCCGTTATGCGGCGCCTGAATTCGCGAGCCGACTCCAGCCTGGCGGTGGAGGCGAGCTGAGCCGCGCTTCCGGGATCATCCGCCTGAGCTTGCGCGAAAAGCTCCTCAGGCAAACTTCGCTCGTCCCCAAGGGTCCGGCTTCGTAGCTGGTCGATTGCATGCCGAGCTGGACGCGCGTGATGAGCTCGGTGTCTTCGGCGTTCACCCGGCGATTGATCCGCCAGTTGAGGTAGCGCGCCGCCTCCATCTCGCGGCGGTCATCGGGCAGCCCGTAACTGACCTCCCGAAGCAGCGTCTCCGTCGCGCTCACGGGCAGGAACTGCATGAAGTCGACCTGATCCGCGTAAATATCGAAGGCGACGTTCGGGAACAGCTTGTAATAGAGCCACTTGCGCTGGTGCGTCGGCGGCAGGTGATCGACCTTCGGCAAGTAACGCTGATAGGCGCGTTCGGACGGATTGGCCGATTCCTTGTCGACCAGGTCGCCTTCCATCTTGTCGACCCAGTCCTTTGCTTCGATCCGGTAGCTCTTGCCGAACAGGCGCGTCAGTCCAGGGTGGCCGACCGGGATATGGAGATGGTCGGAATAATTGTCCGCGATCGTCTTCC
>Ga0207712_10000149_pt1 | contig 72521 bp, 63 predicted proteins | sample KBSS44metaG_FD_184402 | JGI IMG/M metagenome (GOLD analysis project Ga0207712, IMG submission 184402) | Switchgrass rhizosphere microbial communities from Kellogg Biological Station, Michigan, USA - KBS S4-4 metaG (SPAdes) (version 2) | ecosystem: Host-associated > Plants > Roots > Rhizosphere...
CAAACTCTCAAGTTTGATGTTCATATCCGGCAAAGGTGGAATCCCCCGCCGAACACGCTCATTTCAAGGAGCCGTTCCTGCACAATTCTTCACGTATGGAAACGTATAAGACATGTAGGAACGACTTAATTTAACCATACATCCGGAGCCTTAAAACCCCCGGCGCATGGAGCCGCCGCCCACATGTCCCTTCATCATACCAACAATGAGAAAGAGCGAACGCCAACCCGACAACCTCTCTTCCCTGACTTTCGACAGGGGAGCTGCGGTTATCGGTCTGGCGTGTATCGAACTTCCGGCACCCGTAGGCGTCCAAAGTCCGGTACTTGAATTCTGCGCTCCCAGAGATCCGATGGACCTCCGAAACCGCGTCTCGGCAGGCAGGCTGTCTAGGCCGTCCCGCGTCGGGAGGGAGCAATTAGGCCGACCCCACCGAGTCGTCAACACCTAATTTCGCCATCACGGCATTGGCGTGCGATCAGCGCGCCCTTCGTCGCCCGCCGGGCCTGTTTCAGGCGTCGTTTCCCTTGAATCGCACGCGGTTGGCCAGGATCACCGCCTGCGTCCGGCTGAACACGCCGAGCTTCAGCAGGATCGCCGAGACATGCGCCTTGACCGTCGTCATCGAGACGCTGAGGTCGTACGCGATCTGCTTGTTGAGCCGGCCATGAACGAGATGGTTGAGGACGATCCGCTGCTGTGGCGTCAGGCTCTCGATACGGGCGCGGATCTCGCCTTCCTTCTGCATCGCCTCGTCGTCACCGGCGGCGGCATCCGGCACATAGATCTCGCCGGACATCACCTGGTGCAGCGCCTCGACGATCGCCGACCGTTTCATCGATTTGGGAATGAAACCAGCGGCGCCCTCGCTCAGCGCTTCCCGTACCACATAGCGATCGAACTCGCCCGAGACCATCACAACCGGCAGGCTGGGAAAGCGCTTGCGCAGCAACCGCAACCCGTCGAGCCGGTCGACGTCGGGGATGTTGAGATCGAGCAGCACGAGATCGAACCCGCTTTGCCGGTCGAGCGTCGCGGTCGCCTCCTCGAGGCTGGCGGCCTCGAGGATGTCGCATTGGTCGAAGCTGACCGCAATCACGCTGCGCAGGCCGTCGCGGACCAGGGGATGGTCGTCGACGATCAGGATGCGCTCCATCGTGGCTTCGGCTGTCATGGTCCCCCTGCCGATCGCGGCCCGCAGCACAGTTTCAGAGATTGGCGGCCGCGGCAATGGCGCCGCGCTGGTGGTGCGGATCAACATGGCCGGATCATTTCGGCCTGGCCGTCGCCGCAGGCGCCAGCACGACCTGCGCCTGGCCGCGCGACGAACCCGATCCCGCCGCTTCGGTGGTGGCGACGTCGCGCGGCAGCTTGAATACCCACAGCGATCCGCCCTGGTTGATGTCCTTGAAGGTCTTGGCGACCTCGCCGCCCCACAAAGGCACCGCCCCGCCCCAGCCCGACATCACCGCGACGAACTGCTCGCCGTCCTGCTCCCAGGTCACCGGCGAACCGACCACGCCCGATCCGGTCTGGAATTTCCACAGTTCCTGGCCGGTCTTCGCGTCGAACGCCTTGAGATAGCCCTCGGGCGTGCCGGTGAACACCAGATTGCCGGCGGTGGTCAGCACGCCGCCCCACAACGGCGCCTTGTTCTTATATTCCCAGACGATCTTGCCCGTTCTCGGGTCCATCGCCCGCAGCGCGCCGATATGATCGTCGGCGATCGGCCTGATCGTGAAGCCCGCACCCAGATAGGCCGCGCCCTTCTTGTAGGCGATCGGTTCGTTCCAGATGTCCATGCCCCAGTCGTTCGACGGGATGTAGAACAGACCGGTATCGTCGCTGTAGGCCATCGGCATCCAGTTCTTGCCCCCCAGGAAACTGGGCGATGCGAACACCGTCGATCCCTTCTCGGCCGATGGCGCGCCCGGCCGGTTGGCATCGACGAATTTCGGCCGGCCGGCCTTGTCGAAACCATCGGCCCACGTCGTCTGCATGACGAACCGGTTCGCGCTGACGAACTTGCCGTTGGTCCGGTCGAGCACGAAGAAATAGCCGTTGCGATCGGCCTTGCCGCCCAGCTTCATCGGCTTGCCGTTGATCGTCGCGTCGAACGGGATGAATTCGTTGACGCCGTCGAAGTCCCAGCCGTCGTGCGGCGTGGTCTGGAAGTGCCATTTGATCTGGCCGGTCGCGGGGTCGATCGCCAGGGTCGAGGCGGTGTAGAGATTGTCGCCCTTGCGCAGATGGCTGTTCCAGGGGGCCGGATTGCCGGTGCCGAAGAACAGCAGATTGGTTTCGGGATCATAGGTGCCGCCGAGCCAGGTGGCGCCGCCGCCGGTCTTCCACAGATCGCCCGGCCAGGTCGCGCCGGTCTTGCCGGTGATGCCGGCATCCTTGCCGTTGAGCGTGCCCATATGGCCTTCGATCACCGGCCGGTGCCAGATCAGCTCGCCGGTGTCGACGTCGCGCGCATCGACCGCGCCGACCACACCGAACTCGCCACCCGAATTGCCGGTGATCACCATGCCCTTGACGATGATCGGCGCCGCGGTGGCGCTGTAGCCGGCCTGGTAATCGGCGATCTGCTTGTTCCAGATCACCTTGCCGGTCATCCGGTTGAGTGCGACGATTCGTGCATCGAGCGTCGCGAAGATGATCTTGTCGCCATAGATCGCGGCACCGCGGTTGACGACGTCGCAGCACGGCATGATGCCATCGGGCAGACGCGCATCATATTGCCATTTCTCCTCGCCGGTGCGCGCATCGAATGCGAACAGGCGGGAATAGGAGCCGGTAACGTAGATCATGCCGTCATAGACGATCGGCTGTGCTTCCTGGCCGCGCTGCTTTTCGCCGCCCAGCGACGCGACGAAGGCGGGCGTCAGCCTGGCGACATTGCCCGAATCGAGCGTCTTGAGCGGGCTGAAACGGTGTGCCTGCGGACCCATGCCGTAGGTCAGCACGTCGTCGGTGGTCTGCGCGTCCTTCATCAGCTCGGCATCGGCCGGGCCTTCTCCGAACGCCGGACCGGCCATCGCCATCGCCATCGCCGCCAGACCGGTTGCCGAACGCAGAAAATATCGTTTCATCGTCATCCTCCCTATTTGCCTCGGGCCGCTTTGCAGCGCCCATGCCGTCCGCCAGGACGATCGCCGACCAGCCTATTGGGTGCGGGGACTCGAACAATTGGACCTTGGGTCGCTTCGCCCCCCCACGCCGCCCGACGGAGTCAGGCGGCGAGCGCCGGCGTGTAGGTCACACCCTGGCGCGCAAAGATCGCCGCGAGTTCGCCCGATGCGGCCATCGCCGCCATCAGTGTCTCGATCGCGTCGCCCAGCGAGCGGCTATTCTCCCTGACCGCCATGCCGATATCCCAGCCGGGCGAGGTCAGCAGCGGGATCGGCCCCTTGCGGCGCGCGACATGCGGCGCGGCGCCGGTACCCAGCACCGACTCGATCTGCGCGCGGCTGGCCAGCACGACGTCGGCCTTGCGCTCGGCGACCGCCGTCACCGCGTCGAAGCCCGACGGATAATGGACGACGTCCCTGGCCAATTGGCCGCCGAACGATCCGAGAAAATAGAAATCGGGGATGCTGTCGAGTTCGGCCGCGAGCCGCTTGCCCTTGAACTGGACGGGTGCGGCCTCGCAATCGGCCGCGTCGCGGTCGCAGGCGAGCGCGAAGCCTTCGCGGTAATAAGGGCAGACGATCGCCACCTGATCGTTGCGTGCGGCGAAGGCGCGGTCGAACGGCACGTGCATCATCACGTCGGCCGGCACGAAGCCGAGCAGGCCGCCGCGCCACACCGTGTTGCGCAGATCGTCGTCGACGCTCTCGTCGGCGGTGAAGCCGGCGAGATCCGCGCGGACGCCGAGCCCCTTCGCCAGCGCCTCGGCGATCTCGACGTCGATGCCGACGAGCCTGCCGTTCTGCATCCACGACCATGGCCGATTGTCGAGATAGGCGGAGACGCGCAGCACGCGGAGCTGCTTCACCTTCGCGAGCGGCGCAGCGGCGGCCGTGTCGGGGATCGAGGCACAGACCGCCGCCGCGCCCATGCCGACCAGCAGCTGTCGCCGGTCGATCATGGCCCTATTCCTCGTGCTTGGTTTCGAGCCAGGCGCGGATCGCCCAGCCGGCCTTCTGCCCGAGGACGTCGCCGAACGGCGGCATATAGACCTTGCCGTCGTGCGACGAGCCGTGGCGGAAGCGCTCGACAAACCATTGATCGCCGGTTTCGCCGAGTTCGAGATAGCGCAGGTCGGGGGCGATGCCGCCCGAAATGCCCTCGAGCCCGTGGCAGCGCGCGCAATTCTGGTTATAGGCGGAAGACCCGACCTCGATCGCCTTGGCATTTCCGGTATAGGGGTTCTTGCCCAGCCAATCGGCGCCGATCTCGGGCAGCATGCTGGTGTCGACCGCCTGCGGCGTCACATTGCCATGCGCGAACAGCGCCGACGAGACCGATGCGGTCGCGAGGCTCATGGCGCCCAGCAGCGCGATTCTAGCGAAATTCCTCATCCCAACCTCTCTGGTTGCAGCCCGCATATATCCGGGCCGGAAATATTCTTGTCCGGAAGCTGACTAATCGATGCCGCGTCGCGCACCCATTGACCATTAGTATTATCCCGTATCGGCAGGCCTGCGCGTAGGATCGACGCCATGGACGGGATCAAGAAGGCGATATGGCTGGTCGCGGCGACGATGTCGGCGGGCATGGCCAGAGCGGAGACGGTCTATGTCTCCAACGAGCGCGGCGACAGCGTCACCGTGATTGATGCCGCGACGATGAAGGCCGTCGCGACCTGGGACGTCGGCGGCCGCCCGCGCGGGATCACGATCTCGAAGGATGGCCGCTATATCTATCTGTGCGCGAGCGCCGATCACGCCGTCCAGATGATCGAGCGCGCGACCGGCAAGCTGGTCGCGGAACTGCCTTCGGGCCAGGATCCCGAGCAATTCGTCCTGTCGCGCGACGGCAAGACCTTGTTCGCCGCCAATGAGGACGACGCGGCGGTGACCGCGATCGACCTCGACACGCGCACGGTGGCCTATCAGGTCGCGGTTGGCGAGGAACCCGAAGGCGTCGCGCAGAGTCCCGACGGCAAATGGCTGGTCGTCACCTCGGAGGAAGACAGTGTCGTCAACTGGATCGACCTGTCGACGCGCGCGATGGTCCACGCCACGGACACCGGCCTGCGCCCCCGTCATGTCGAATTCACCGCCGATGGACGCGAATTGTGGATTTCGGCTGAGGTGGGCGGCACCGTCCAGATCGCCGACACCGCAAGCCGGACGGTGACCGCAACGATCCGCTTCGCGATCCCGGGCGTCCCCGACTACAAGCTGCTGCCATGCGGCATCCGCTTCACCCCCGACGGCAAGACTGCGGTGGTGGCGCTGGGCCGCGCCGACCATCTCGCGCTGATCGATGTCGCGACGCGCAAGGTCAGGGCCTATGTTCCGGTCGGCAAACGCGTCTGGCACCTCGCGATCGGTGCCGACGGCACGCGGGCCTATGCGGCCAATGGCTTGTCGGACAGCGTCTCGGTGGTCGATCTGGCGTCGGCGAAATTGATCGGGACGATCGCGACCGGCGCGGGGCCATGGGGCGTGGCGATCGGCCCCTGAGTCCGGCGGAATACAACAAAAAGGTGATCCCGATCCGGCCAATTTCCCGCTTGTTCCTCTGGGGAGGAACGCGCACCGAATGCGGGGCTATCATCATGAAACGGACGGCATGACCGATCCACAGCTCGAGCGCGAGGCGATCGCGCTGTTCGAATGGCTGCTCGAAATCGCCGAGGGCGATCGCGATGCGTGGCTGTCGATGCGCACCGAAGGTTGCCCGCGGCTGCGCAAGCGGATCGAAGCGATGCGGGCGTCGGACCGGGCATCACCGCTCGATGACAGATCTCTGGCGACCCGCGACGGCGGGACGATGCAACCAGTTCTGCCGGCATTTCGCTGGCTCGATCTTCGCGTTGCGCGCCGCGCCCCCAACCCAAAGGACGAGAACCAAAGTCCAATTTAGCACCGGCACCACCGCAGCCATTGTCGCCACGCCCGGAACAGGGCGGAACAGGGAGGATGCAATGGCGAAGAATTTGCTTCTGGGGGGCGCCATGGCGGCCGCCATGCTGGTGATGACGGCGACACCGGCGGCGGCGGGCACCACCGCCGACCTGCTGAAACGGCTGCACGAGAAGGGCATATTGACCGACGAGGAATATCAGGCGTTGCTGGCGCAGGAGAAGACCGAGGTCGCGGCCGTCGCGCCGGCACGGCAGCCGGCGATGCAGGCCGCCGAATCCGCGCTCGACGACAAGCGCAACGTCCGGATGAGCGACAGCGGCATCGGCATGGAAGTGAACGGCGTCACGATCAAATTCTCGGGGTCGGTCAACGGTTTCTACACGCACGACAATGGCGATACGCCGAGCGCGACCACTGCCGTCACCGGCGGCGTGGCGCCGGTCGGGCAGAGCAGCTCGGCGATCCGCAACGGCCTGCTGCCGGGCTATTTCAAGATCGACGTGACCACCAACCAGGGCGGCTGGGACGTCGGCGCGCATTTCGGCATGTATCCAGGCATCAACAGCGTGAACTATGCGGCAGGCGGCAGCGCCAACAGTCCGGGCAACCCGCGCGCGTTGCAGACCAGCGGCATCGACTTCCGCCAGACCTATCTGACGGTCGGCCGCCCCGGTATGGGCGAGTTCAAGATCGGACGCGACATCGGGCTGTTCGGGTCGGAAGGGATCCTCAACGACATCACCTTGCTTTCGGTCGGTTCGACCGGCGGCAATGTCGCGCCATCGAACACGTCGCTCGGCCGGATCGGCATCGGCTATATCTACACCGATTTCCAGCCGCAGATCACCTACACCTCGCCGAATTGGGGCGGCTTCCAGGTCAGTGCCGGCCTGTTCGAGCCGCTGAGTTCGCTGACTGGTCCGGCCGAGACCAGCAAGTCACCCGGTTTCCAGGGCAAGATCGTCTATGACCGCAAGTTCGGCGATGTCGCCGCCCGCCTTTGGCTATCGGGCATCACCCAGAAGCATAATAGCGTGATCCCGGGCGCATCCTATACCGGCAGCGGCTTCGATACCGGCGCAAAGCTGAGCTACGGCCCGCTGACCGTCACCGGCTATTATTACATGGGCTCGGGGCTGGGCACGACCGCGCTCAACCTGTTCGACAGCGACGGTGCCGGCAACAAGCGCGACAGCGAGGGCTTCTACATCCAGGGCCTGGCGACGTTCGGGAAAATCTCGGTCGGCGGCAGCTATGGCGAGAGCAGCCTCGACTACGCCAACGCCGCCGATGCGCTCGCCAACCCCACGCTGGTCGACACCAACAGCAGCTATGTCGGCCAGCTGCGCTATGGGCTGACGAGTTGGGTGACTTTGATCGGCGAATATATCCACACCCAATCGGAAGCGCACAACGGCAACAAGGCCGAAGGCGACACGATCGCGGCGGGTGCAATCCTGTTCTTCTGACGCACGCATTCGACGCTATAGGGGCGGGGCTTCGCCACCCCGCCCCCATTCCGACTGGACAATCATGATCCGCCACACGCTGCCCCTGATCGCCCTGCTGCTGCCCCTGCCCGCTTATGCCCAGGCGACGGCGAGCGACGAGGAACCGCCGATCGTCGTGACCGGCGAAGGGCTGAAGCTGTCGCCGGGCACGCCGGCCTATGGTTCGGTGGTGATCGACCGCGAGCGGCTGACCGGTGACGCATCGGGCCGGCTGGAGAATGTCCTCTCCGACGTCGCCGGTTTCCAGCAATTCCGGCGTTCGGACAGCCGCTCCGCCAATCCGTCGGCGCAGGGCGCCACCTTGCGCGCGCTGGGCGGCAATGCCTCGAGCCGCGCGCTGGTCGTGCTCGACGGCGTGCCGCAGGCCGATCCCTTCTTCGGCTATATTCCGTTCAACGCGCTGGTCCCCGATCGGCTCTCGCTCGTCCGCATCACGCGCGGCGGCGGTGCCGGCGCGTTCGGCGCCGGAGCGGTGGCCGGCACGATCGAACTGGCGAGCGCGGCCCGCGCCGACCTGCCCTTGCTGGCGGCCAGCGGCTTCTATGGCAGCCGCGATTCGACCGAGCTTTCGGCCAGCGTCTCGCCCGATATCGGCGGCGGCTTCGTCACCGTCTCCGGACGCTGGGACCGCGGCGACGGCTTCTACACGACACCCGAGCGCCAGCGTGTCGCGGCGTCGGTTCCCGCCCGCTACGACAGCTGGTCGACGAGCGTCCGTGCGGTCGCGCCGCTCGGCGACAATCTCGAAATCCAGGCGCGCGGGCTGATCTTCAACGACGATCGCACCTTGCGCTTCGCCGGCGCCGACAGCCATTCCGAGGGCCAGGATGCCAGCGTCCGCCTCGTGTCGCGCGGGGCATGGCAGGTCGATGCGCTGGCCTATGTCCAGTCGCGCAACTTCTCCAACGTCGTGATCAGCGCGACCAGCTTTCGCAAGACGCTCGACCAGCGCAACACCCCCTCGACCGGGCTTGGCGGCAAGCTCGAACTGCGGCCGCCCGTGGGCAGTAACCATGTGCTGCGGATCGGCGCCGATGCGCGCTTCGCCGACGGCGAAATGTTCGAAGACGCCTATAGCGGCGTGACCGGCCGCGTCACCGTACGGCGCAACGCCGGCGGCGAGCAGAGCAATATCGGTGCCTTCATCGAAGACGACTGGACGCTGGGGCGACTGGTGCTGACCGGCGGCGCGCGCGCCGACCGCTGGACGATCACCAAAGGCTTCTTCACCGAGCGCAGTCCCGGGGGCGTCGTCTCCAACGAGCGGAGCTTCGCCGATCGCGACGGCTGGCGCGGCAGCTTTCGCGCGGGCGCGCTGTTTCACGCGTCCGATGCGATCGCTTTGCGCGCGGCGGGCTATACCGGCTTCCGGCTGCCGACGCTCAACGAACTCTACCGGCCGTTCACCGTCTTCCCGGTCTCGACCCGCGCCAATGCCGCGCTGGGACTGGAAACGCTGAAGGGCGTCGAGGCGGGCGTCGATCTGTCTCCGGTCGATGGCGTGAACCTGGGCGCGACGATCTTCTACAACCGCCTCGACGGCGCGATCGCCAACGTCACAATCGGCACCAATCTGCGCGAGCGCCGCAATGTCGATGCGGTGATCGCCAAGGGTGTCGAACTGACCGCGAACGCTCGGCTGGACAAATTCTCGCTGTCGGCCGCCTACGCCTATAGCCATAGCTCCGTCCGCGCGCCGGGCGCCGCGTTCGACGGTTTCGTGCCTGCGCAGAGCCCGCGCCACGCCGCGAATGCAACCCTGGCCTGGGCGCCGGCCGCAGGCTGGGCGCTGTCGGGCACGGTCCGCTATGTCGGTAAGCAGTTCGAGGACGATCTGGAGACCGACGTGCTGCCCGATGCGCTGACCGTCGACGCGGTCGCGCGCTTGCCCATTGCCCGCGGCATTTCAGTGGTCGGCCGCGCCGAGAACATCTTCGACAAGGATGTGATCACGCGCAACGCCGGCGGATCGATCGACCTCGGTACGCCGCGCACCTTGTGGCTGGGCATCAAGTTCGAACGATAAGGGGGAAACATGTCCGACGATCTCTTTCCGGTACCGGCCGAATGGGCGGCCAGCGCGCGTTTCGACCCGGCTGCCCGCGCCGCCGACCATGTGCGTTCGCTCGATGATAGCGAGGCCTATTGGCTCGAGAAAGCCGGCCGGCTCGACTGGATCACACCGCCGACGGTCGCCAGTCAGAGCAGTTTCGCCGAAGCCGATTTCCGCATCTCGTGGTTCGCGGACGGCATGCTCAACGTATCGGTCAACTGCGTCGACCGCCATCTGAAGGAACGCGGCGATGCGATCGCGATCATCTGGGAACCCGACGATCCCGCCGAAGCGCCACGCCGCTTCACCTATCGCCAGCTCCATGCCGAGATCTGCCGCTTCGCCAATGTGCTGAAGGCGGCGGGCGCGAAGAAGGGCGACCGGGTGACGGTCTATCTGCCGATGATTCCGGAGGCGGCGTTCTGCCTGCTCGCCTGCGCGCGGATCGGCGCAGTCCATTCGGTGGTGTTCGGCGGCTTCTCGCCCGAGGCGCTCGCCGGGCGCATCACCGATTGCGACAGCAGCATCGTCGTCACCGCCGACGAGGGCCGGCGCGGCGGCAGGACGGTCGCGCTCAAGGCCAATGTCGATGCCGCGCTCGATCATTGCACCGGCGTGAACGCGGTGGTCGTGGTCAAGGCGACCGGCGGCGACGTGACGATGCGGGACGGCCGCGACATCTGGTATCACGCGGCCGCGGCCGACGTGCCCGCGACCTGCCCGCCGGTGCCGATGAGCGCCGAGGATCCGCTGTTCATCCTCTACACCAGCGGCTCGACCGGCAAGCCCAAGGGCGTGCTGCACAGTTCGGGCGGCTATCTGCTGTGGGCGAGCTACACCCACGAACTCTGCTTCGACTATCGCCCCGGTGACGTCTGGTGGTGCGCTGCCGATATCGGCTGGGTCACCGGCCACAGCTATATCGTCTACGGCCCGCTCGCCAATGGCGCGACGACCTTGATGTATGAGGGCCTGCCCAACTGGCCGACGCCCAGCCGAATCTGGGAGGTGTGCGACCGCCATCAGGTTCACACCGTCTTCACCGCCCCCACCGTGCTGCGCGCGCTGATGAAGGAGGGCGACGCGTTCGTCACCCGCACCAGCCGCCAGTCGCTCAAGCTGCTCGGGACGGTCGGCGAGCCGATCAACCCCGAGGCCTGGCGCTGGTATCACGGCGTCGTCGGCGACGGCCGCTGCCCGATCATCGACACCTGGTGGCAGACCGAGACCGGCGGCGCGATGATCGCGCCGATGCCCGGCGCGACCGATCTCAAGCCGGGCAGCGCGACCAAACCGATGCCGGGCGTCGATCCGCAACTGGTCGATGCCGAGGGCGTCGTGCTCGAAGGCCCGGCGCAGGGCAATCTCGTGATCGCGCGCTCGTGGCCCGGCCAGATGCGCACCTTGTGGGGCGACCATGACCGCTTCTTCCAGACCTATTTCACCACCTATCCGGGCAAATACACCACCGGCGACGGCGCGCGGCGCGATGCCGACGGCTATTACTGGATCACCGGCCGGGTCGACGACGTGATCAACGTTTCGGGCCATCGCATGGGCACCGCCGAGGTCGAGAGCGCGCTGGTGCTCCACGCCAAGGTCGCCGAGGCGGCGGTGGTCGGCATGCCGCACGACATCAAGGGCCAAGGCATCTACGCCTATGTCACCCTGAACGCCGGCGAGGCGCCGTCCGACGATCTGCGCCGCGACCTGGTCAAATGGGTGCGCACCGAGATCGGGCCGATCGCGACGCCGGATGCGATCCAGTTCGCGCCGGCGCTGCCCAAGACCCGCAGCGGCAAGATCATGCGCCGCATCCTGCGCAAGATCGCCGAGGGCGAGGTCTCCGCGCAGGCGCTGGGCGATACCAGCACGCTCGCCGATCCGGCGGTGGTGGACGATCTGGTCGCGAATCGGATCAAGGCCGCTACGGCCTAGAACATCCGACTGGCATTCCGCGCCTTATGGAGAATGCGGATAATGGTCACCGCATTTTCGTCTGCTCGATAATAGATTCGATGGCTGCGACATGGCAAAACGCGAATCGGCGGAATCGATATCGCACTTTCCTCGCCGATTCCTGGAAAGTCACGAATGCGCTCGAACGACGACCTGATATCACGGAGATAGTTCAATGCGATTTCGGGACCAAATTCGGCAGCGCTGAAATCGCGAATATCTTTCAGGTCCCCTCGCGCTTCCGCCTTGATCTCAAGCCGCATCGCGCCGCGAAGGTCCTTCGGCGATCAATTCGTCAATCACCGCGAATGCGTCCCGATCGAGCGTTTGCGATGCCAGACCCTTTTCGATCTCGGCCTTCAGCCACGACCTGTGCTCCGCAGTCTCGCGGTCTCGCCTGATCAGATCTCGGACATAATCGCTGGTACTGGCATAATCGCCGTCAGCGACGCGCGCCTCTGCCCACGATTTGAGTTTCTCGGGAATGGAGACGTTCATCTGGGCCACGGCACAACTTATAGGAATTTGCGCTAAATTTGTCGAGCCTCAACCGCCGACCCAAAGGATGAGACGTTCGAGGCTTATTTGCGGGATCGCCTGCCCTTTTGGCCATATAGCTCAGGCTTGGACGACCGATCGAGCGGGCGCGGGGGAGGATGAAAGCGTGAAGCTCGGTTATGCTTTGGTATCCGCATTTACCTTAATATCCGGACCAGCGCTGGCACAGGACGCCACCGACAGCCCGCCGATCATTGTCACCGCACCGGGCGGCGCGATCGACGCCGACGATGCGCTGGCCGTCACCGCGACGGACATTGAGCTTGCCGGCACGCACGACCTGCTCGGCGCACTGACCCGCAACATCGCCGGCATCACCCTGCAGGATGCCCAGAACAATCCCTGGGCCCCGAACCTCGTCTATCGCGGCTTCGTCGCATCGCCGCTGCAGGGTCAGGCGCAGGGCATCGCCGCCTATCTCGACGGCGCCCGCTTCAACCAGCCGTTCGGCGACACGGTGCAATTCGATCTGATTCCCGAAGCCGCGATCGCCAAGGTCAGGCTGCTCGACGCCAGCCCGGTCTACGGCCTCAACGCACTGGGCGGCGCTCTGGTGATGGAGACCAAGACCGGGCGCAGCGATCCCGGGCTGGAGCTGACCGGAACCGGCGGCCGCTTCGGCTATGCCGAAGGCAGCGTCACGGCGGGGTTCGCCAAAGGGCCATGGAGCGGCTTCCTCGCGCTGCAGGAAAGCCATGACGGCGGATGGCGCGACTTCAGCCCGTCGACCTTGTACAGCGCCTATGCCGATCTCGGCTATGACGGCGCCTCCGGTGGCATCCATGCGAAGCTGATCGGCGCCGATACCGATCTGACCGGCAATGGCGCATCGCCGGTCGAACTGCTCGCGGCCGATCGCCGCGCCGTATTCACCTGGCCCGACAACAGCCGCAGCCTTTATGGCCGGATCAGCGTCCATCCATGGGTCGCGCTGTCGAACACCACGCGGATCGAGGCGAGTCTCTATGCGCAACACCTGCGTGTGCGCAGCGTCAACGGCGATGCCGCCAACATCGCGGGCTGCGAGGACGATAGCGGCTTCGCGTGCCTTGATACCGTCGAGGACGGGGGCGAACAGGCGGTTCTGACCGATGCCGCCGGCGATCCGATCCCGGATGTGCTCGGCGGCGAGGGCTATGGCGTCCTCAATCGCGGCCGCACGCGCACCAGCAGCGGCGGCGCGCTCGTCCAGCTGATCGACACGCGACCACTGGGCAACGGCGAAAACCATCTCGCGATCGGCTTCAGCCATGACCGCAGCCGCACCCGCTTCGGCACTTCGACCGAACTCGGCGCGCTGATTGACGACCGCAGCGTCGAAGCGCTGGCCTTCGATATCGTGCAGGCGGATGGCGCGATCGCACCCGTCGAGCTGATCGCGAAGACGCGCTACTGGGGCCTGTTCCTGTCCGATCGACTGCCGATCGCGCCCGGCCTTTCCGCCGAAATCGGCGTGCGCTGGAACCATGCGCGAATCGAACTGATCGACCAGATCGGCACCGCCTTGAACGGACGACACAGCTTCCAGCGGTTCAACCCCGGCATCGAACTCGATTACGCGCTTGCACCGGGTTTCACGATCCGCGCCGGCTATGCCGAGAGCAATCGCGCGCCGACGCCGGCCGAACTGTCCTGCGCCGACGAGAACGCGCCCTGCAGCCTGACCAATTTCTTCGTCGCCGACCCCCCGCTCAAGCAGGCCGTCGCGAAGACCTGGGAGGCCGGCGCGCAGGGCCAGGGCGATCTCGGCCGCCTGCGGCTCGACTATCTGCTCTCGGCCTGGCGCACGACCAACGCCAACGACATCCAATATATCGCCTCGGAGATTCGCGGCCGCGCCTATTTCCAGAATGTCGGCAGCAGCCGGCGGCAGGGAATCGAGGCGACGCTCACTGCGCAAAGCGGCGGCCTCACCGCGCGGGCGAGCTATGCCTATACCGACGCGACCTTCGGCACGCCGCTGATCCTGAGCAGCCCGGCCAATCCCGCCGCCGACGAAGACGGCACGATCGCCGTCGCACGCGGCGACCGGCTGCCCGGCATCCCGCGCCACAGCGCGACGCTCTCGCTCGATTATGCCGGCGCCGGCTGGTCGATCGGCGGCGATGTCGCCGCGCGGTCGGGTCAGTATCTGGTCGGCGACGAGGGCAATGATACGCCGAAGCTGCGCGGTTATGCCGTCGTCAACCTGCGCGGCGGCATCGATCTGATGCCCGGTCTGACGCTGTTCGGCGAACTGCGCAACGCGTTCAACCGCCGCTATGCGACGTTCGGTACCTTCACCGAGGTCGACGAGATCGCGCTGGCCGAGGCGCCGGGCGCCTCCAATCCGCGCGCTTTCGGTCCCGGCGCGCCGCGACGCTGGTATGCGGGCATGAAGGCGAAATTCTGACCGGTCTCAGCGGACGTTGAGTCCCAACTCGCCGAGCAATTGCCCCGCCTGTTCGCGCGAGATCGTCGCGCCGCGGAACAGGCCGGCGTCGATCAGCCGCAACCCGCCGAGATCGGCGCCGCGCAGGTCGGCGCCGGCGAAGCGCGAGCCGGCGAGGTTGGCATCGCGCAGGCTGCAGGCCTCGAACACCGTCCCGCGAAAATCGGCCTTGCGCAGATCGGCCTGGCCGAAATCGATCCGCTGCAGGACCATGTTGCGGAACGAGGCCGAGGGCAGCTTTGCGTTGACGAACAATATTTCCTCGAAGCGCGTCTCCAACGCCCGTGCCTCCGACAGGTCGGCGCCGGTCAGCTTGCAGCCCTGGAACCGCGCCGATCCGAGCATCGACCGCCGGAACGACGCGTTGTTGAAATCGCTCGCCATCAGCACCGCGTCGGTCAGGTCGGCGCCGCTGAAGTCGGCGAATGCGCCGCGGCAGGTCTGCCAATGCGTGGCTTCGAGTCGCGCGCCGGTGAACTTCGTGCGGCGGAGATCGCAGCGTTCGAAAGTCCAGCCGGCGAGATCGAGGCTCGAAAGATCGAGGCCTTCGAGGATCGCGCCATCGAGCGTTGTCGGCGCCCCCGAAGCCGCAAGCTTTTCGATGTCGGCCCGCGATGCGATGGTTTCGCCGGTCGGGCGATCGGCGAATAGGTCGTTCATCCGGCCGTCCCTAGCGATCGGTGTCGCGCGTGCCAATGATCGCGACTCGCTCCAGGGCAATCGAGTCAATGGTTTGTTCCTGCCCTCTACCGCTTGCGGGAGAGGGAAAGCCGCCGAAGGCGGCGAGGGTGAGGGCACGAAAGGCGCGCCACGCTCAGGCCCTCACCCTGGCGCGCTGCGCGCGCCTGTCCCTCTCCCGCAAGCGGTAGAGGGATTGATAGCGGCTATATCGTACGCCCGATTGCCGCGTCGCGCTCTGTTTCGCCAATAAAATTTGGGGCATGGCAGCGGCTTGGCACGGCTTCACCAGACACAAGGCGACATCCCGGCATGAGCACCACGCCACCATCCTGGGCGTCGGCGCTGCGCAACGGCGGACATCGCAGCGTCGATCGCGCAGCGATCGGGGCGATGCTGCGGCTCGGCGGTTGTCTGTACGACCCGCCGCATGACGCGGAGGCGGCCGTCGATGCGCTGCTGGACGAACTGGACGCCGCCGGGCTGCCGGCCGGACTCGATGGGCGGTTCGATCCCACCGAAGTCGTCAACTTGATGATCGCCGAGGGCGTCGACGGACGCAGCGCCTTCTGGCGCAATCGCTACGTCGCGACGGGGCAGCGCCTGGTCTCCGATCTGGCCCGCGAACGCGGTCCGCGCCGGTTCGAGATCGCCTTCGCCCGCTGCTTCGATCTTTCCCGTCATGTGCCGGGCACGCGGCTCAGACTCCGACTGCCAATGCCGATCGCCGACGCGCATCTGTCCGATCTGTCGATCACGGTCGAGCAAGGTCCAGCGCAGACTGCGATCATGCCCGGCCGGCTCGAAGCGAAGATCGTCGTGGGCGATCTCACGCGGGTGACGGTCGCAGCGCGGATCGGATTCACCGCCCATCCCGGCGTGCCGCATGGCGATGCTCCGTCGCCGCGCGAACGCGAGACCTGGCTGGCCGAGCGCGAGGGTCCGGTCGCCGTCACGCCGCGCGTCCGCGCGCTGGCCCATTCGCTGGGCGGATCGGACGCAGCCGATCGCGTCCGGCGCTTCCGCGATCACCTGGTCGACGCCTTCGTCTGCGGACCGGTCCATCCCGACCGAATCGGACCCGGCCCCGCGACCGACTGGGTGCTCGACCAGCGCCGTTACGACTGCCGGCTGGGCGCCGCGCTGCTGGTCGCGCTGTGCCGTGCCAGCGGCATCCCGGCGCGCCTGATCGGCGGCTATCTGCTGTGGGCGGCGCCGACCGAACATTATTGGGTCGAGATCTGGCTGCCGGACCAGGGCTGGACGCCGCACGACCTGCTCGCCTGGGACCTGTCCGCCGGTGGCCGCGACGCCGCATGGCGCGATATCTATGCCGGCGCGGTCGACTATCGGATGAAGACGCAGGTCTTTCCCGACATCTTCACGGGAGCGCCCGGCGTCACCATGCCACCCGCACTCCAGCGCCTGGCACGCGCGATCGACGGCGGGACCGAGACGCGGTTCGTGACGATCCCCGACGGCGCCGCGCTCTACACCGATACGATCCGCATCCTCACAAAGTGAAGGCGGGCCCGTTGGCGCCATCGACCCTGATCGCACCCGCGCCGAAATCGAACGGTGCCAGCCCCGCGCGCAGCACCGCCTCGCGCCGCTGCAACAGGCCCGACGAGATCGACAGGCTGTCGGACAGCATCGCGTGATGCTCCGGCGAGGTGCTGTTCGCCGCGTGCGTCACATAGACATAGAGATGTGGCGCGCCCGCCTGCAGGTTCAGGCTCGACCTGTCGCGCAATTGTTCGAGTACGGCGAGATCCTCGCCCAGCGCAAGATCGGGGTAGCGCGGCATATGATCGCGCCGGCAGAACAAGGTGCCTGGATGTCCGCCGGCCGGCGTCGCCGCCCAGTTGGTCCAGCGCAATGTCCGCCGGGTCTGGTCATACATCATGACGTCCTGCAGCACCGTCGCCGCGCGGTACGCGGCGGTCGCCGCGGCGAGCTGGCCGGCGACCCGGCCGGGGTGGTGAAAGTCGTCATCGTCCCACTGGCAGATCGCGTCGCCGGCGGCGCTGTCGACCGCCAGGTTCCTCAGCGCGCCGAGGCTCATCGGCGCGTCGGGCATGATCACGCGGATATCGTCGCAGCCCAAAGCGGCAATCGCCGATGCCGCGCGGTCTCGCCCGTCGCCGTGCGGATGGAGCACGATCACCAGCTCGCGGTCGCCATGCGTCTGCGCGCGCCAGGCGGCGATCGCGCGCATCATGCCCGCGAAGCGGCCGGGCACGGGCAGCGACACCATCAGACAGCTTATCCGCACGACTTGGGTCCATATTGGGTCATGCACGCTTGTTGCGGATCGGGCGGTTCGGTTGCAAGCTGCGTCCGTGCCGAGGCTGACGATCCTGGCGAAGGGCAATGCGGACGTCCGCGACAGCCTGCACGCCCTGCACGAAGGCGATGCCGTCGCGTGGAATGGCATCAACGCCGTGCTGCGCGTGTGCAAGCCCGGCTGGACCGCGCGAATCGTCCATGAGACGATAACGCGGCCGGATGCCGTGATCGGCGCCACCGGCGTGCCCGCATCGTTGGCGTCGCGCGATCTGCCGCTCGGGCCCTTCCCGCTCGCCAGCCAGTTCACGACGCGGCTGTTCGATGGCAATGCCGATGTCGTCGTCCTGTCGATACAACCGGATGTCATGAATCATCTCGCCGTCGCCCGCGGCGATGGCCATATCTTCTATCCCTATGGCGTCGATCAATGGCCCGAAGCAGACCGCCGCTGGCTGGCGCAGACCTACACGCCGTCGCCGCCGCCCGCGCCGGAGACGGCAATGGCCACGCTGTCGGCGATGATCGCCCGCATCCGCGCGGCCGGCGATCCGCGCATCCTGGTCTATAATCTGTCGCCGATCGTGCCGTGGGAGCGCGTTCACATGTATCGCGGTCTTGGCGAGACGCTGTCGCAGCGCATCCGCCGCTTCAACCTGGCGCTGGTCGACCTGTCGCGCGAGACCGGCGTCTCGATCGTCGACGTCGATGCGGTGCTCGCCCGCGCTGGCGCAGAACGGCTGAAGCTGGACGCGGTGACCTTGACCGCCGAGGCCTGCCGGCTGGTCGCCGAGGAGGTGGTGCGCATCCTCGACGATCTCGGCTGTTTCGCGGACGATCGGGCATGAAGACCAGCGTCGTCATCCGCTCGCGCGACGAGGCGCCGCGTCTGCGACTGACGCTCGCCGCGCTCGAGGCCCAGCCGGCGTGCGACGAGATCGTCGTGGTCGACGACGGGTCGGTCGACGACAGCGCGCAGGTGATCGCCGCGGCCGGCGTGCGATCGGTGCGGCACGAGCGATCGAAGGGGCGTGCGGCCGCGTCGAACGCGGGCGCGGAGGCGGCGCGCGGCGATGTGCTGATCTTCCTCGATGGCGATACGCTCGCCGGTCCCGGTTTCGTCGCGGCGCATGCGGCGGCGCATGCGGCCGACGACCGGCTGATCGGCCGTGGCGAGACCTGGCACCTGCGCTGCACGCGCTTTCTCGCCGATCCGGAGACCGGCCGGTTCTGGCCGCATGAGGCGGCACGCACACAGACGCTCGGGGCGAAGGAACGCGACGCGATGCGGGTCACGCTGGCGCAGGTCCGAACCGATTTCGCCTCGATCGCGCGCCGCGCACAGCCGGGCATCTATGCGGGCGCCGCGCCGCGCCGCCAGTACGAGGCCGAAATGGCGGCGTTGCGCAGACCGGACGCCGCGCAATTGTGGGCGGCGGCGAGCGGAAGCAATTTGTCGGTCCGCCGCGACAGCTTCCTCAATGCGGGCGGGTTCGATCCGGCGATCGACATCAACGAGCATCGCGAACTCGCCTGGCGGCTGTGCGGCGCCGGCGCGCGCATGGCGGCGGTGGACGGCGCGCACAGCTATCACCTCACGCACCGCAGCGGATGGCGAGATCCCTTGCGGGACGATGGCTGGGAGCGCGTTTTCCGGCGGGCGCACCCGCACGCACCGATCGACGCGCTGAAGGCTTTCTGGCGCGCGCTGTCGAGCAATGCACCGGCGGCGGACTTCTTCGCCCGATGAGCGCCGCCAAACCGCCGCGCCTGCTGGCCTTCGTCACCGCCGGCGAACGCCCTGTGCTCGAAGTCGCCGCGCAGCGAATGGTCGGATGCGTCAGCAAGGCAACCGGCACGACCTGGCCGGTGCGGCTGCGCTTCCTGACGCCGGACGAGGCGCCGCCCCCCGGCATGGCGATCATCGCCTCGATGGTCGGCGACGTTGCGACCTCGGAGACCGATATCGAGTGGGTCTGGCACAGCCGGATCGCCCGCTGGCGATCGGCCGGCGACATCCGGATCCTGCTGTGCACGGTCTTTCGCCATGTCGACGATGCCGCGGTCCGGCCGCGGGCGGTCGAGCGCATCCGCCGGCTCAATCTGCTCGCGATTGCCCTGTCGCGCAGCGAAGGCGTCGAGATCGTCGACCTCGACCGCCTGTTTGCGCTGCACGGCGCGCGGACGCTGGGCACCGACTATCGCTGCACCGGTGCCGACGCCGCGACGGTCGCGGGCGTGACGATCGCCGGCGCGGTGCTGGGCGGCGATCTCGACGACCATCTGGACGCGGCGACGCGCGAACAGGCATATCGGATCCATGGCGGCGGCGAGGCGACAGCGCGATGATCTACCGGCTGACCATTCCGACCACCTTCGAAGGCAATGACGCCGTGCGCGTGCTCGAATGGCATGGCGCGCCGGGCGATGCGTTTGCGGCCGACGCGCTGCTCGTCGAACTGGAGACGCACAAGGCACTGGTCGAAGTGCGCGCCGGGCAGGCGGGGGTGTTGCGCGCGCGGCGCTTCGCCGAGGGCGAATGGTGTCCGCTGGGTGCGGTGCTGGCGCTGTTCAGCGACGATGCGGACGAGGCGATCGAGGAGGCGGTGGCCGAGCTGGCGGCCGATTTCACGATCGGCTAGCGAACCCCGTCACCCCCCGCGCCCGCAGCAACCGCACCAATTCCTCCCGGATCTCACCGTAGAGCGCACCGCTGCCATGCACCCCATCGGGCAAATGCGCCGCCATGCCCATGTCGGCGGCGATCGCATCGGCATCGACGATCTCCACCCCGAAATCCTGCCGCAGATCGTGGAGCATCAGGTTCAGCGTCTTGGCATGCACGCTGGCAAGGCCGCGCATCGTCCGGTCGTCGAGATCGCGATAGCTGGTGATCCGCTCATGCGCGGGACTCGACAGTGCGTTGACGACGAACATGGGCCGGTCGCCGAGCGCCGCGATCAGGGTGCGATAGTCGCGCGCAACGTCTTCGGCCGTGCGCGTGAACGGCTCGAAGCTGGCGCGCAGCCAGCATCTGACCGCGGGCGGCGCGGCGGCGAGGCGGAAATTGTGGAGGTTGAGCGTGTAGCCGAGCCGGCGGTGTCGCGCGGCGCGCGGCAGTTCTGCTGTCAGCGACAGGCAGACCGCGTCGACCGGCTTGGTGCGGGCGAGGCCGGAACGGGTGACGATGTCGTGAGCTTCGGTCAGTGGCGCGCGTTCGAGCCCGTTGAGCAGCGCGCCCATGAACAGCCAGTCCTGCGCACCCGCATCGCCGGTCAGGCCCGTCGCCATGTCGGCGCGGATCGCGGCGACATCGTCGGGGCTGCGGGCGAGCCGTTCGGCGAGGACGGCGGCGCAGGGCACGAGCGGCTCGTCCTGGCTCAGCACGATCTGCGCGGGGCCGGCGGCGAGCGCGAACATCTCGGCAAAGGCAATCGGGCCACGCAGGATCGCGTCCAGTTCGCAGATGCCGGCGCCGAGCAAGGTGCCCCCTGCCCCATCGCCCCACCAGGCGCGGGCGCGATCGTGCCAGCCCGTCAGGAGCCCGGAGCGATCCTCGGCGATTTCGGTGAAGCGCCGGCCGGCGAGGAACAGCAGGGCCGGCACGTCGGGCGTATCGGCTTCGCCTTCGACATCCTCGATATGCGCCCAGACCAGGTCCGGGTCCCAGACGCCGCCGGGCAGCCGATCGATATAGCCGCCGCGCGATGCTTCGGCCGCGTAGCGGATACGCCCGGCGACGGTCGGCGCGAACGCGACCTGCAGGTCGAATGCCTCCTCGGCAAACGGCTTCGCGGCGCCGCCGCTCATCGCGATATTGCAGAAGGCGACGATCTCGTGTGCGCGGACGCGCCGTCCGTCGGCGCACAGCCACCGCAGGCCGGACCGGCTCACCTTGAAGCCCGGCACGGCGAGCGGCCCCAGCTTCAGCGCGATCCCGCTCATGCGCCCGAGGTCCACCAGTCGTCATGGTGAAGGATCGACGCCATCGTCACCCGCGCCTCGCGCGCGGCCGGTTCGGGCGCGGACGTAGCGTCGGTGGAGAGCAAGGCGATCGGCGCGTCGGGCGTGGCCGCTTCGCCCGGCAATATTTCCAGATGCCGCAGCCACGCCGCCTCCTGCATGACGATGCGGAAGGTCATGACCGGCGGGCAGTCGCGGAACACGCCGGCGCTGAAGTCGACGGTGATATCGACCAAGGGCGCGCCGCGATCGAGTCGATCGCCCGTCGCGGCATGGCGTTGGGCGATGCGGATCGAAGCGCCGGTCGCGGCGAAGGGCGGGAGCGAAACGCGAAGCCACATCTGCACGTCCTTCCCTGACCGAACCGCAGCGTCATGGCATCTCTCGCCGCGGTGGGCTAGGCTCCGTCCATGATCGCAGCGCCGTGAGGTGTGCCGTGCTGGACGAAAGCCTGATCGACGAGATCCGCCGGCTGCATGCAGGGCCGGAGCGCGGCTATCATGGCTGGAGCCATCCGCTCGCCTTGCTGGAACTGCATGCCGAGGTGGCGGGCATGCTGCACGATCCGCTCGCCGTCTATGCCGCGATCCTGCTCCACGACACGATCTACGAACCGCGCGCGACCGACAATGAAAGCCGCAGCGCAACGCTCGCTGCGCAGATGCTGGCTGGCAAGCTGCCCGAGGCGACGCTCGGCCGCACGCTGCGCCTGATCGAGGCGACCGCGCGCCACGCGATCCCCGCAGGACTGCCCGCCGACGAAGCCGCCGACATGGCGATGTTCCTCGATATGGACCTGTCGATCCTCGGCGCGCCGGCGGCGGCGTTCGACGCCTATGAGGAGGGCGTGCGCCACGAATATCGCGAGATTCCGGAGGCGGCGTTCCGCGCCGGGCGGGCGGCGATCCTCGAGGGGTTTCTGGCGCGCGAGGCCTTGTTCATGTCCGAATGGGGACGGGTCCGGTTCGAGGCAAAGGCGCGCGACAATCTGGCGCGGTCGATCGCGAAGTTGCGGGCCTTTCATCCCGGTTCGGGCTGAGATGCACCTTGTTCTTGCCCGGAACGGCCAAGGTGCACAGACATCGCGATAGGTTGAATGTATCTATGCACTGCAGGACATCGACGACGGCCACCCCGGTAGGCCTCACACCCGAGACCGGCCGGATAAGGGCCTGTTACCTCCGCGCGATGATCGAACGCGACATCAAGACCATGGAGATCATTGCCTCGCAGCGCAGGTCGTCGAACGCATCCGCAAAGGCGAGGAGCAGGTCCATTCTGTCGAAACCGTGAGACAAGACTCTTGCCGGCCCCTTGACCGGGTTCTGGCGCTATCGCGTCGGCGGCCCTATTGGGTCGGCGAGGCGAGCGCCGCCCAGGTTCTCGGGCCGACGACACCGTCAGCCATCAATCCGCGACTGCGCTGGAAGGCGCGGACCGCGGCCTCGGTGCGTCCGCCGAATTCGCCGTCGACGGTGATGCCCAAGCGTTGCTGGAGCGCCTCGACCAGCGCCCCGGATGCGGGACGGCGGAGGGTGGGCCGACCCGCCGAGTCGCTGGCCGGGACGACTGATGGCCGCGGCGCGGCACCGCTCATCACGGCGGCGACCTTCAGGCGGAACTCGTTCATATTGAACGTGGGATCGGGCTTGCGGCCGTGAGGCAGCGCATATTCCTTGTGGCCGCAGCACATCAGCGCGTCCGCACCGATATGCTTCAGGATCGCGGCGCAGCCCCGGAAATAGGCCTCGATCTGGCGATCGGGCCAGGGATCGGCCAACCCGCCGCTCACATGCCCGGTATTCTCGGCCTCGATGCCGATGAAGCTGCTGTTGCCGGTGGAAACGCCCTGCCAGTTGCCGGCGCCGGCATGGGAGGCACGGCCCGCAGCCACGACATAATAGGTCCCGTCGCGACCGAGGCAAAGTTGGGCGAGCGGGCCAGGCAAATCGGGCCGGCCGGCCGTGACGATCCTGAGGCTCGGCATGTTGCCCGACAACGGCCCCGCCGTGTGGTGGCACATGACGCCGCGGACAGTGCCCATCTCGCCGCGGCCGCGATCCTTCCAGCCGTCGACCAGCGAGATCCGGAGCCCGGCATCGCCGAGAACGTCGGGCAGCCAGGTCAAAGCGAATGCCATCTGATTGTTCCTTTCCCCCGGGCCAATGTCGCCCAATTCAGGCAATGACAGTCCCGACTGGAGAGCCGGTCTGAACGATCGACAGCGAACCCGATATCTGGAAAGTTTCTTGTCTTCGATCTATGGTATTGCGGTGCCTTCGTGCGCCGTCGCCGGCTCCTTGAGCCCTATTCCTCTATTCCGCCAAATGCTTCGGGCAGATCCTCGTCGGCCATGATCTCATTCTGGAAGAGCGGCGTGTCACACACACACGCATCGTGATCCTGTTCGTCGTCCTGTTGACGCTCGATCGGGTCGAAAGGTCCCATGGATGCTTCCCCGTGATTTGCAGCGTGAGCGTAGCGGATTCGCAGCCGGGAATCATAGGACAAAATCGTCATATGTGTGGCAATTGCATAGTATGCATGTGTCGTGCTTGCTGCGAAGTTTACGATATCACCGAGATCATCGCTCGGGTCAGCAGTTACTCTCAACCTCGTCCATCCAGTTCATCTGGCTGTGGCAGGACGTTTCGGGAAGCTTCGGAGACATCGCGTGAAGTTTTGGGGACGCTCTACCAATTGACTGTTGCGGGCGATCACTCGTCGATGTCGACTTCGCGCAGCAACATGTCGGGAACGATCGTCTCACCCCTCTCGTAATGCGTCATGCCCTGTCCGAGCCCCGACGAAGTGCGTGCGGCGCCGCGCACCTTCAACCTCATGCAGCAGCGCGGGCGACGGGTTCCGCGAGCGCACCCAATTGCTGGCGGCGATCAGCCACGATCTCCAGATCCCGCTGACCCGGCTGCGGCTGGAGGAGGTCGGAGACGGTCCACCGCGCGAGCGCCTGACGCAGGACGTGCAGGCGATGCAGATTCTCGTGCGCGAGGGCCTCGATCTCGCCGCCCCCGCCGATGCGGGCGAGGACTGGTCGGTGGTCGACATTGATTCGCTGCTCGCCAGCATGGCCGAGGATGCGCAGGAATTCGGCAGCCCGGTGATGTTCGCCGGCGGCTGCGACGCCCGCGCGCGGATCAAGCCCAACGCGCTGATCCGCTGCCTCTCCAACCTCGTCGACAATGCCGTGAAATATGCCGGCGACGCCGAGCTGAGCTGCTGCCGCGAAGGCCCAAGCCTGATCGTCCAGGTTCGCGATCATGGCCCGGGCATCGATCCCGACCTGATCGGATCGATGTTCGAACCCTTCAGCCGCGGCGCTCCCGGCCAGCCCGGCGGCCGCAGCAGCACCGGCATCGGCCTGACGATCGCGCGCGCGCAGGCGCTGACCTTCGGCGCAGCGGTGTGGCTGACCAATGGCGCCGACGGCGGAATCGTGGCGCGGGTGGAAATATCCGGGGTTTGACAGGGGCGACCTACAATTCGATCGCAACCGAGATTCGAGTTATAGTGCCCCAAAATAGTGCGCGCCTTCAGCGCAGGAAGGCGGGCACCCTACTCAGCCGCCACGCTCTCCCGCTCCAACACCGCCTTCATCAGCGCCATCGTGAAAGCCTCGATATCCTCCGGCTTGCGGCTGGTGATGATGTTGCCGTCGACCGCCACTTCCTGATCGACAACATTGGCGCCGGCGTTGCGGAGGTCGGTGCGGATCGAGGGCCAGCTCGTCACGGTCACGCCGGCGATCACATTGGCTTCGGCGAGGATCCAGGGGCCGTGACAGATCGCGGCGACCGGCTTGCCGCTGTCGGCAAAGTCCTGGACGATCTCGATCGCCCTGCCCTCCATCCGCAGCGCATCGGGATTGGCGACGCCGCCGGGCAGGATCAGCCCGTCATAATCGTCGATATGGACCTCGCTCAGCAGCAGGTCGGGCGTGATCGTCTCGCCCGTCTCGTGATGCTTCATGCCCTGGATCGGATCGCGGCCCGGCGAGGCGAGGTGGACGGTCGCGCCCGCCTCCATCAATATCCGGCGCGGCTCGAACAGTTCGGATTGCTCGAAGCCGTCGGTGGCCAGGATCAGGATCTTCGACTTGCCGATGCTCGTCATGGGGGTGCTCCTTCGCATGAACCGTCCGAACCGACCGGCCCCGCGCCCGGTTCCGGAACGAAGCGGCGGAATGAAAGTTGGGCGGGGCATGGCGAAGAAGGACGCAGCGACCGGCGGCAAGGTCATCGAGGGCGGCAAGCTCTGTTTCGTGGATGACGCTTTGCCGGGGATCACCCGCAAACATGTGCGGCACGGCTGGGGCTATTGGGATGCCAAGGGCGCGCGCATCACCGATCGCGGCGAGATCGACCGGCTCAACGCGATCGCGCTGCCGCCGGCCTATCGCGACGCCTGGTTCTGCCCCAGCCCGCACGGCCATATCCAGGCGACCGGCTATGACGAGCGCGGGCGCAAGCAATATCGTTATCATCCGGACTTCCGCGCCGCGCGCGACGCCGCGAAATATGATCGCTGCGCCGATTTCGGCCGCGCGCTGCCGCTGTTGCGCGCGCGGGTGGAGAGCGACCTCGCGCAGCGCGGGCTGACGCGCGACAAGGCGGTGGCCGCGGTGGTGCGGCTGCTCGATCTCGGCCGCGTCCGCATCGGCAACGAGACCTATGCCAAGCAGAACAAGAGCTTCGGCGCGACCACCTTGCGCACGCGCCACGCCGCGGTCCGCGGATCGACGCTGAAGCTGCAATATCGCGCCAAGAGCGGCAAAATGCAGGAGCTGGCGATCTCCGACGCCTCGCTCGCGCGCTTCGTCAGGAAATGCCAGGATCTGCCCGGGCAGCATCTGTTCCAGTATCTCGACGACGACGGCGAGGCGCGGCCGGTGACCTCGACCGACGTCAACGCCTATATCCGCGCGGCGATGGGCGACGACTTCACCGCCAAGCATTTCCGCACCTGGGGGGCGAGCGTGGTCGCGTTCGAGACGCTCTGCGCGGCCTGCGAGAAACGGCCGTCGGTCAAGGCCTTGCTGGAACCGGTCGCGGCGGCGCTGGGCAATACGCCGGCGATCGCGCGGAAATCCTATGTCCACCCGTCGCTGATCGCGCTATCGGCCGCGGGCGGCGCAGCATGCGACCTGCCGCGACCGCGACGGACGAAATATCTGACGGGCACGGAACGCGGGCTGATCGACTGGCTCGATGCCGCACCGGACCCGGAGGCGAGACCCAAGGCAGCCTGACCGATGACCAATAATGCCGCGGCCGCGGCCGCGAAGAAGACAGCGCCGGTGATCCTGCCCGATCCCGGCACGACGCTCAGCGACATGCTCGCCTGGGTCTCCAATCACACCAGCGAGATCCTGATCGGCGCGCTGATGGGCGCCGCGCTGGTGGCGCTGATGATCGGCGTCCGTTCGATCGGCATCCGCATGTACCGGGCGGACCCGCGGCGCACGCACTGGCGCGGGATCATCGGCCGCGTGATCGCCAGGACGCATCCGGCGTTCATGGTAATCGTCGCGATCCAGGCGGTCGCGGGCTATGCCTATACGCCGGCGACGCTGCTGACGATCGTGCATGCGCTGTTCGTGATCGCGATCATGCTGCAGGCGGCGATCTGGCTGCGCGAGATCATCCTTGGCGTGATCGAGCATCGCGCCGGCACGATGGAAGACCATAGCGGGCTGCAGAGCGCGCTGGGGATCATCCGCCTGCTGGTCAGCGTCGCGCTGTTCGCGATCGCCGTGATCGTGATCCTGGCCAATCTGGGCGTCAACGTCAGCGGCCTGATCGCCGGACTCGGCGTCGGCGGCATCGCGATCGGTCTCGCCGCGCAGGGCATCTTCTCCGATCTGTTCGCGGCGCTCTCGATCCTGTTCGACCGCCCGTTCCGCCGCGGCGATTCGGTGCGGTGGGACACGACGTCGGGGACGATCGAGGCGATCGGACTCAAATCGACGCGGGTCCGCGCGCTGAATGGCGAGGAGATCGTGATCTCCAACACCAATCTGCTCAACAAGGAATTGCACAACCTCGCCCGGCTCGACCGCCGCCGCGTCGCGCTGACCCTGGGGGTGATCTACCAGACCCCGGTCGAGACGCTCGAGCGGATTCCGGACATGCTGCGGGCGATCGTCGAGGGCCAGGACAATTGCAGCTTCTTCCGCTGCGTGCTGGCCAATTTCAACGCGTCGAGCCTCGATTTCGACTTCCAGTTCGATGTCCACGAGCAGGAATATGCCAAGGTGCTGGAGCACAAGCACGCGATCATGATCGCGCTGCTGAAGGCGTTCGATGCCGAGAAGATCGACTTCGCCTATCCGACCCAGATGAGCTTCACCGCCGCGCCCGACGGACGCGCGGTGATGCCCTATGCCGAGGTGCAGGCGGCGAAACCGGTCGATGCCAGCAAGGCGCCATCGGCGGGTCCGACCGAGGCGGCGCAGGGATGACAAAACAGGGGCTTTTGCACTAGGAAACGCCGATGGCCACACGCTCAAAAAAGTCGGACGAAACCGAGATCGATCTCGGGCTGATCATCGAAACGGCTGCGCTCGAGGATGACGGTTCGGTCGCGCGCGCGCATCTCGCCGCCGGCAGGGCGATTTACTACAGCGACGATGATACGCCCGCAGACTTGGTGATCAAGGAATATCCCGATGGCCGCCGCGAGCTGGTCCGCTTCGATCTCGACGGTGAGCATCGCGTCCGCGACGCGGCGTGAGGCCCCAGCTCTGGGTGTTCGCCGGTCCCAGCGGCGCCGGCAAATCGACATTGGTCGATCATCATGTCGGCAATCCCATTCCTGTGGTCAATCCCGACACCATCGCACGAAACTTGCCTTCCGGCTTGCATGACGCGGAGCGCGTGATCCGCGCGGGACGCATGGCAGTGGCGGCACGATCGGCTCTGCTCGACGAAAGGCGGACGTTTGCGATCGAGACGACGCTGACGGGGCAGAGCGAACTCCATGTGATGCGTGCGGCCGCGGCGAACGCGGTCGCGCGCTTCGCCGCCGCGCTTCACCACCGCTTCCGAGGTTTGGGCATGGTCGCCCTGTCCTCGGAGGCGGCGGTGAAATGGGTCGATCGCGAGGGCGGGCTATCGGACCGAAGCCGGCAGTCGCAGACGCTCAGGCCGCCATCGCCATCTCCGGATGGTCGGCGAACATCGCGCGCCACCGTTCGATCGACAGGCTGTCGAGATATTCGGCCTGCATTTCGGGGGTCAGCAGCTCGATCATCTGGCAGCCTTCGATCCACAATTCGACGACATGGAACAGGCCCTCGCGCGAGAAGGTCTCGGCATGCCAGCCTTCGCGCGCGCCGATCGCCTTGACCGCGGCTTCGTCGAGCGTGGTCGCCAGCGCGAAATGGGTGGGGTTGTGACGGCGGCGGGCCGATGCCAGCCCGACCGCGCCGTCGGCGCCGCGGTGAAGCTCGGTGCCGCGCGGATAGACCTCGATCAGCGAATTGCGGGCGTCGCCGCCATGCGCCATCCACGATCCCTGCGTCACCGGCGGAAACGGCGTTGCGATCCCGCCCATCAGTTCCGCCAGCACATGCGCGACACGGCGGGGTTCATCGGCTTCGATCGACACATGAAACAACAATTCTTCATCCTTTCAGTTGCGTGATGCAACCTTGTTAGGATGGTGGCGCGGGGCCGGCTGTGACGCGCGCCACAATGGGGCGAAGGGTGACGGTAAAAGTGCGGCGGGCGTCGACGAACGACGGGGCTGCGGTTTCCAGGTCAACGGAATGGCGGCTTGTTCGTCCGCCGCCCCACCCGTCATCCCGGCGAAAGCCGGGACCCATATCCTCCGCATAACCGGAAAATACGGTGTTTATGGGTCCCGGCTTTCGCCGGGATGACGAAAAAGGGAACACGCAAACTCAGCGCTTTACCGTCGACCCTAAGCCTCTTCATCCTTCCGCCCGAACATCCGCCGAAAGAAGCCGACGACAGCGGAGAAGCCGATCGCGATCAGGATGAACAATTTCTTGCCGAAACCGGCGAGGATCGCGAGCAGGCCCAGCTTCTTCGCGGCGGCGGCGCCTGCGCCGGCGGCGACCAGGCCGGCGAGACCATATTCCGCCTTCTTGTCGGTCGAGCTGTCATAATCGGCATAGCGTTCGCCGGTCTCGAACGCGGCGGCCTGGCCGAACGACGCCGCAGCGGTGCGCACCGTCGCCAGATCCTTCATGCCCGCCACCATGTTGAGGCTGAGCACGCCGTGCCGCCCGAGCAGCCGGACGTCATAGTTGAGCGTATCGGCGTCGTTGCTCGAGAAGCGGATGTCGCGCGCCCAGATCAGCGACTTGCGCTGCGCATCATAGGTCGGCGGCTGCGCCCAGCCGACCAAAGTCTGGGTGGGCAGGCCGCGCTGGAGAAGTTCGTTGTTCCGCTCGACGCTGGCCTTCTTCATGTTGGCCAGCAGTTCCTCATAGTCGATCTCCTTGGCGTCGGCATCGTCGACGAAGCCCGATTCCTCGAACGTCACGACACCGCCCCACGTATCGTCGAGGAAGGTCTTGCCCGCCGGGAACACCATGCCGAGCACGTCGGACACCGAATCGGCGGGATTGCCCCAGCCCTCGGTCAGCACGCGCCGCGCCTCTTCGGCCGGCAGGAAATAATAATTGTCGCCCAGCGTGAGCACGGCGTGAGCAGCAGCGACACGGATCGTGCCCTTTTCGGGATGCAGGCTGTCGAGCAATGCCAGCAGACGCTTGCGCGCAGCGTCCGGACTTTCGGGCGCCGCCACAGGCGGGATGTCGGGCAGCGACGCGGCGGGCGGCGGTGGCGCCTGCGCGGTGGCGAGAGCCGGTGCGACGAGCAGCACCAACGCGAACAACAGCGGCCGAATCAACTTGACCATCTTGCCCCCCGACGAAGATCCGGCAGGCAGCATGACAGAAGATCGCGGCACGTCAAATTCCGGCGCCCGCGTTCGCGCCGCGCAATTTGGACGCTGCGGAATCCGATGATTTTGACATTGGACCCGAAACCGGCCTAGTTGACGTGAACGTAAAGCGCAAATCGCACCGTCATGAGGAGGACGAACCGCCGCGCCGGCGCAGCCGAGCGCGGTCGACGAAATCAGCCGCTCTCTCGCGGCGCCGCCACCGACTTCCCATATAACAGACCATCCAGCAGGAGATTCCCAATGCGTGACGCCGTCATCGTTTCCACCGCCCGCACTCCGATCGGCCGCGCCTATCGCGGCGCGTTCAACAACCTGCCTTCGCCCACGCTGGCGGCGCATGCGATCCGCGCCGCCGTCGCGCGGGCCGGCATCGATCCGGCGCAGGTCGACGACGTGATCTTCGGCGCGGCGCTGCAGCAGGGCCATCAGGCCGGCAACATCGCCCGCAACGCCGGACTTCGCGCGGGGCTGCCGGTGACCGTGGCCGGCATGTCGCTCGACCGGCAATGCGCGTCCGGACTGATGGCGATCGCGACCGCGGCCAAGCAGGTCGTGCTCGACGGCATGGACATCGTCGTCGGCGGCGGCGTCGAATCGATCAGCCTCGTGCAGACGGCGCAGATGCGCGTCGCGCCCGATCCCGAACTGCTGGCGATGCACAAGAGCATCTACATGCCGATGCTGGGCACCGCCGAAGTCGTTGCCAAGCGCTATGGCATCAGCCGCGATGCGCAGGACGAATATGCGCTGCAGTCGCAGCAGCGCACCGCCGCCGCGCAGGCCGCCGGCAAGTTCGACGACGAGATCGTGCCGGTCACCGCGACGATGTCGGTCACCGACAAGGCGACCAAGGAGGTCAGCTACAAAGACGTGACGCTGACGAAGGACGAGGGCAATCGCGCCGACACCACGCTGGAGGGCCTGAAGTCGCTGCAGCCGGTGATGGGGCCCGGCCTCAACATCACCGCTGGCAATGCCAGCCAGCTGTCCGACGGATCGTCGGCGAGCGTGGTGATGGAGGCGAAGCTCGCCGAACAGCGCGGCCTGACCCCGCTCGGCCGCTATGTCGGCATGGCGGTGGCCGGAACCGAACCCGACGAAATGGGCATCGGCCCGGTGTTCGCGATCCCCAAGCTGCTCGCCAGGAACGGCCTGACGATCGACGATATCGGCCTGTGGGAACTCAACGAGGCGTTCGCGGTGCAGGTGCTCTATTGCCGCGACAAACTCGGCATTCCCGACGAACTGCTCAACGTCAATGGTGGCGCGATCTCGATCGGCCACCCCTATGGCATGTCGGGCGCACGGATGACCGGCCATGCGCTGATCGAGGGCAAGCGCCGCGGTGCGAAATATGTCGTGGTGACGATGTGCATCGGCGGCGGCATGGGCGCGGCCGGGCTGTTCGAGGTGCTGTAGCCTATACCCTCTCCCGCTTGCGGGAGAGGGCAGTTGGTCACCGATCGACCCGCGCGCCCCTCGCCCGCAGGTCCGGTTCGATCGCGCGGAACAGCCGCGGGTAATTGTGGACCGGCACGCTGGGGTAGAGATGGTGGATCAGATGCAGGTCCTGGCCGCAGAGGATCAGCCGGCTGAGTGGAAAGCGTTTGACGCGCGTGTCGCGATAGCGGCCGGTGTCCGTGAACGGTGCGTGCGGCAGCCAGGCGAGCAGGACGCCGACCAGCAGGCGGCCGAGCGCGGCGGGTAGCACGTAGATCGCGAACATCGCCTCGCCATGCCCCAGCAGCACGCCTGTCCACACGAACGCGCAGAGCGCGGCATGCGCCTGCAGGTGCCGGCGCCATTCGCGCGCCGGCATCAGCGGCGCGGCGTCGAGATAGCCGATGTCGAAGCCGATCCGGTCGAACAGCCATTTCAGCGGCTTGACCGGGATCAGATTGGCGACCAGCGCGACCATCCACAGGCCGAACAGCCGGATCAGCGGGCCCCTGACGAACAGGTCGGCGTCGCGTTCGGTGTTGGTGTGGGCGTGATGGGCGATGTGGGTGCGCCGGAACAGCGGCCAGGTGGAGCCGAGCACCACCGATCCCCACCAGCCCAGCGCCGTGTTGACGCGGGCGAAGCCGCGCCACCCGGGCGCGATGTTGCGGTGGATCGCCTCGTGGACGATCGTGTAGTGCAGATAGGCGCTGATCGCGAGCGGCGCGGTGACCACCCAGACCGGTAGCAACCCGCCGACGGCGAGCCACAGGATCGCGAGATGCATCACCGGCATCGCGGCCGCGAAGCCCAGCAGGGGCCACGCGACGGGCGGTGAAAGCGAGAGTGCCAAACGGCGTGCGGCCGATTCGTCGTCGGCGAAAATGTCGGTCCCCATCCGCATGCCGCCGGCTTAGCCCCGGAGGGTTAACCAATCCGATATGGACCCGAAAATTCCGCCGGTCAGCGCACGCGGGTCCAGGTCTGGCCGCGGCAGAGGAAGAAGATGCAGCCCTTGACGTTGAGCGTGCCGTTCGGATTGAGCCGGATCACCGATTCATAGGTCTTGCCGCCCTTGGGATCGTAGATCTGGCCCCTCCACTCGTTGCCCGAGGGCTTGAAACCGCTCAGCACGTCGATCCCGACGATCGGCCGTGTCCGCAGCCGCGGCGCGGGATTGTTGACGTCGAGGGCAGGCGCCTTCGGATCGAGCACGCGAAGCACCTTGCCGCAGAGCGCAGCGCCGCAGGGTCCGATCTCGACCAGCGCGTTGCGATCCCCGGTCAGCCAGCGCCCCTGGACGCCGGCCGCCACCGCCGGCGCCGAGGCGCCGGCGAATGCCAGTAGCAGCAGGGGGCCAATCGACCGCGACATCGTGCGGCGGGCGATCAGCGCGGCGCCTCGAACCAGCGATTGCCGCTCGGGGTCTTGAAGCAGCTGCGCGCGCCGTTTTCGAGTTCGTAGAGCTTCGACCGCGCCGATCCGCCGCCGCAGGCGCTGATCAAGATCGTGCCGCGACCGAGCCCGCCGACCCGGCCCGCCGTCCCGGTGATCCGCAGGGGATCGTTGGGCTTGGCGCCGCCGGCCAGCAGCAGTTCGATCTGCGCCTGGCCCAGCGCCTGAGTGGAAATGCCGAGATTGGCGAACTGGTAGCGCGGCCCCGGCGTCTCGGTCGGGGTAGGCGTGGGTGTGGGCGTGGGCTTCGGGGTCGGAGTGGGAGTGGGGCTCGGCGTCGGCGATGGTTTTTCGGTGGGTGAAGGGGTCGGCGTCGGACTCGGCGACGGCGTCTCCTTCGGCACAACGCTCTCTTCCCGGGCATCGGTCGTGGCGATCGCGATATTTTCGAGCGCCGGGTTCTCGGCTGCCGGCGCCTGATCATTGCCGGTCCCGCCACCGAACAGGAAGGCCGCGACCAGCGCCAGCGTCGCGACGCCGCCGGTGAGCGCCGCGATCGTGGCGCCGCCGATCCGCTTGCGCGATTCGGGCGCTGACGCGCGTGGCGGCGGTTGCGGGCCGTCGCCGCCGCCCTCACCCAGGCCGATGATCGCCTGCGGCGATTCGCGTCCGACCGAGCGCGCGATCACCGGCGCCGCTGGCTCGACCGGCAGCGCGGCCATGGTCGGCGCGCTCGACAGTTCGACCAGGGTCTCCGCTTCGGCTGGCTCGATTTCGAGCGGCGGCGCTGCGACACGCGGTGGCGGTGAAGGCGGCGGCGCGGGCGGCGGCGCAGGCACGGAGTCGGCATCCGGCAGCGGGATATCGTCGAGCGCCCAGCTCCGGCGCACGCCCCAGCCGGTGGTCTCGCCGGCGACGGGCGAGACCGGCGCGTTCAGGCCGAGTTCCTCGCGCCATTCGGCCACGCTCTGCGGCCGGTCGCGCATATGCAGCGCCATGCCGTGCCGGATGCCGCGTTCGAGCGCGGCGGGAAAGCCTTCGGGGAACGGCGGCAGGCGATCGACCGGATCGAGTTCGCCCGGCCCGGTCCGCAACCGTTCGAACACCGCCGGCAGCCGCGAGCCCTCGACCCCGGTGCCAAGCATCCTGAGAATCGCCGCGAGACTGTAAATGTCGGTCCACGGCCCGACATTCGCGCCGCCGAAGCGATCGTCGTCATGTTGCGCGCGGGTGTGCGGATCGATCTCGAGCGGTGCGAAGCCCGACGTGCCGGCGATCAGCGAGCGCGACTTGCCGTCGCTGACGTTGCGCGCGAGGCCGAAGTCGATCAGCACCGGATCGTCGGACTCGGCCGACCGGAACATGATGTTGCCGGGCTTGAGGTCGCAATGGATCAGCTGCTGCCCGGGGATGCCGTTGTGCAATTCCTCGAGCGCGTCGAGCGCGGCGATCGCGAAGAGCCGCAAGCGCGCCGGTTCCCAAGGCTTGCGCAGCTGATAGCTCGACCCGGCGACCTCGACCCGGGTCGTGCCGCTGTTGCGCCGATCGTCGTTCAGCCGCGCCTTCAGCGTGCCGCCGGCGAGGAATTCCATGACGTAATAGGCATTGTCGTCCGAGGCGAAGAAATCATAGACGATCGGCAGCGTCGACGTCGCCAGCGCCTTCTGCGCCGCCGTGCGCGCCTCGCCGCCCAGCCGACCGACCAGCTGCATCGCCCGTCCCGGATCGGCATTGCCCGCCCACGCCGCCTCGATCTCGGCATCGATCCGCTGGCCGAGCACGCCGCTGTTGCCGGCGAGCGCGGCGCGGCCGGCCCTCAGCGCGCGCAGGCAGGTGAGATAGCAAAGCCGCTCGGCCTCGCGCTGGAAGCGCTGGAGCGCGCGGTTGAACGTCTCCTCATGGCTCTCGTCCTCGCCCTGGACGGTGATCGTCCGCCCGCGCCGCGCGGCGAAATCGGGGAAGAACTCCTTGATCACGATCGCCTTGTAGGGCGGCAGCCACAGATGGGCGGTGACGTCCGACGCGGGATCGCCGCCGTCGCGCTTGATCGCCTCATAGGTGATGCCGAACCCGCCGGCGTCGATCGCGCGCTGGATGCGATAGCCGCCCGGCGGCGGATCGCGAACGGGCGTCGGCATGCCGGGAAACAGCAATGCCCCTTCGCTCAGCCGATCCTGTGCCATTCATTCCCCCAAGCCGGCGGCCAAAATGCTCGGATGGGCGGGGGTTCGTCAACAGATTAAGGATGAGGGGTGACGCGAGGTGCCGGTCCGGGAAAGCGCATGGGGCCTTTCCTCCTCCCCGTCGCGAAGCGACGGGGAGGATCGAGTGCGCCGTTCAGCGATATTGCGCCCGGGCCGGTGCTGGGCTTAACCTTTGCACCGTGGGCATCATCCTGATCGACAAGGCCGGCCGTCGGCACGATCTGACCGGCGACGGGCCGTGGCAGATCGGGCGTCAGCGCGGGGTCGACGTCCATTATCCCGACGATCCCTATTGCGCCCGGCTGCAATGTATGATCGCGATCGCCGGCGGCGCGCCGGTGGTCACGCCGTCGTCGGACCGGTCGCCGACCTATGTCGATGGCCGCGAACTGCTCGACGCGGTGACGCTGACGCCCGGCAACCGCATCCAGTTCGGCCAGACCGAGCTGCGGGTCGAGGGCGCGCAGACGATCGGCAGGACGGTGCCGCCGGCGACCGCCGGCAACGATGTCGTCATCGGCCGCGAGCCGGGACCCGGCGGCCTGATGCTCGATCATCCCGCGGTTTCGCGCCGGCATGCCCTGTTCCATGGCGGCGCGGCGCCGGCGATCGAGGATCTCGGCAGCACCAACGGCACCTTCGTCAACGGCGAGCGGATCGGCGCGCTGCGTCGCCTCGGCGAGGGCGACGGCATCGCGATCGGGCCGCTGCGCTTCGTCGTGGCGCAAGGCCGGCTGCGCGAGGCGCGCAAGAAGAGCCGGGTCGCGCTCGCTGCCGACGGCGTCTGCTTCGACGTGCCGGACCCCGGCGGCCGCAAGCGCATCCTGCACGCGACGACCTTGCGGATCGAGCGCGGCGAATTCGTCTGCCTGGTCGGCGGCAGCGGTGCCGGCAAGTCGACCCTGATGAACCTGCTCGCCGGGCGGCGGCCCGCGAGCGAGGGCAGCATCACGGTCGAGGGCGCCGACATCATCCGCGAGTTCGAGTCGATCAAGCAGTCGATGGCGTTCGTGCCGCAGCGCGAGGTGCTGCACGAGCATCTGACCGTGCGCCGCGCGCTGGGCTATATCGCCGAACTGCGCCTGCCCTCGGACACGCCGCGCGCCGAACGCGACGCCGCGGTCGCCAAGGCGATCGCCGATGTGGAACTGACGCTGCAGATCGATACCGCGTTCAACCGGCTGTCGGGCGGCCAGAAGAAGCGCGCGTGCCTCGCCGCCGAGATCCTGTGCCGGCCGAAAATCCTGTTCCTCGACGAGATCACCAGCGGACTCGACGAGCAGACCGATTTCGAGATCATGCAATTGCTGCGGCGGCTGGCCGATGGCGGCACCACCGTGGTCTGCGTGACCCACACGCTCGCCAACATCGCGCGCTTCTGCCACCGCGTCGTGATCATGGGATCGGGCGGCCATTTGACCTACAGCGGCGAACCCGCCGACGCTTTGCCCTTCTTCGGCATCGAGCGACTCGGCGACATCTTCCCGATGCTGACCCGCGACCAGGCGCCGGCCTGGGCCGAGCGCTGGCGCCGCCATGCCGATATCATGGCGGAGGCGGCGGAGCCCGCGACCTCCAGCGCGCTGCCCCGCCCCAGCACCCCGGCCGGCCGCAGGATCGCGACCGGGTTCAAGCAGTTCGGCGTGCTCGTGCGCCGCAATCTCGCGCTGCTGATCGCCGATCGCGGCACGCTCGCGCTGGTGTTCGCGCAGGCTTTGATCATCGGCATCTTCGTCGGCTGGGCGCTGTCGGATTTCGGCGACGGCTTCAAGGCGATCAGTTCGCGCAAGACGCTGCTGATGCTGTTCGTCGTCGCCTCGATCTGGATGGGCTGCAACGGCGCGTCGAAAGACATCGTCGGCGAATCGGAGATCCTCCAGCGCGAGAAGGACGTCAATCTGGTAATGGGCGCCTATCTGGCGGCGCGGCTGCTGGTCTCGTCGCTGTTCGTGATGGTGCAGACCGGGCTGTTCTTCCTGCTGGTCGCGATCCTCGCCGACGGCATTCCCGGCGCGCCCGGGCATCAGCTGGCGCTGGTGTTCACCGCCGGGCTGATGGGGGTGACGATGGGGCTGCTGATCTCCGCCGCCTCGTCGACCACCGCGCAGGCGACGTCGATCGTGCCTTTGATCCTGATCCCGCAGCTGATCTTCATCGGCACGGTGGTGCCCAACCTGCCGGCGTTGCTGGCCGACATCTCCGAGACTTTGATTCCCTCCAACGTGCTCAACGCGGCGATGACCGCGGTCTATGTCGCGCGCGACGGGCCGGTGATGCAGCTCGATTTCGCCACCGGCCAGCAGGTCGCCCTGCAGACGTCTCCGGTTGCCGATCTCCAGTGGACGGCACTGGTCCATTATCTGCTGTTCGTCGCGGCGACCTATGCGGTGCTGCTCTATCGCTACCGCAGCGGCCGCAACGCGTGATGCCGGACCGCCTCCGTCACGAAATTCGGAGGCGAACATGCACAAGCGGATTGGCAGGGCGCGTGATTTGGTCTTTATCATCGTCTGCCGAGTGCTTGGGGCCAATGCTTGGGGATCGGGTATGAACAGGGCGGTACGACGGGAGGCGGCCAGAGCGGGTGCAGCCCGGACCGATACGGCCCGCACGGGAGCTTCGAACGCATGACTTCCGGTTCCGCCGCCAGCGTCTCCCCCATGGCCTTCGGGACCGCCGCCACGATCGGCAAGCGCGAGGTCCAGGAAGATTCGGTCGGCTGGTCGCGCGAGCGCCTCGACCTCAGGGGCGACCTGCCCGCGCTGTCGATCATCGCCGACGGCATGGGCGGCCATGCCGCCGGCGAGGTCGCCAGCAAGATCGCGGTCGACGGCTTCCTCGACGCCTATCGCCGCGACGCGCCCGGCGGCGCGACCGTGCTGATCGACTCGCTCGACTGGGCCAATGGCCAGATCGCCGGCCACGTCGCCGCACACCCCGAGACCGACGGCATGGGCTGCACGTTGGTCGCGGTCGAGGTCAATGCCGACAGCAGCGCCTATCGCTGGATCAGCGTCGGCGACAGCCTGCTGCTGAGCGTCACCCCGGCGGGCATCGACCGGCTGAACGCCGACCACAGCTATCGCGAGGAGCGCGAGCGGCTGGCGGCGGCGGGCGAAAGCCTCGACGGCGCGCCGGCGGCGAATGTGCTGCGATCGGCGCTGATGGGCTTCGACGTGCCGCTGATCGACAACCAGGCCGAATGGCGCGCCTTCGTGCCGGGCGAGACCTTGATCCTCGCCACCGACGGGCTGGAGACCTTGAGTCCCGATCGCGTGCTCGACATCGCCCGTGCCCACGTCAGCGCGAGCGATGTCGCCAATGCATTGATCGCGTCGGTCAACGCCAGCGGCAAGCCGCGGCAGGACAATACCAGCGTCGCGGTGATCCGGCCGCCGGCGCTACAGACGCCCGAGACGGCCGAAGCCACCCAGCCGCCGATGTCGATGGCATCGCTGCGCGACGAGGCCGAAGAACCGCGCACGCTGCCGGCCGGCACCAGCCCGCCGCGCGAGACGACGACGATGATATCGGCTGACGCCATAAGCGCAGCGGAAAGTGCCAGGACGTTACCGCCGATCCGCCCGCTGCCGGCGCCGAGCGCGAAGCCTGCGGCCGCGGCCAGGGCGCCGGCGAGGAAGACTGGCGGCACCGGCCGCAGCGCGCGGGTGGCGATGATCCTGCTGTTCGGCATCCTGCTGGGCGGCGCGGCCGCCTGGCTGGCGTTGACGCGGTTCGCGGATATGCTGCCGCCGGCGATGCGCCCGGCCGCCAAGACCGATGCCGCGCCGGTGCCTGCGCGTCAGGCGGCGCCCGCGCCGGTTGCGGCGAATCCCGTGCCGACGACGCAGCCGGTCGAGGCGTCAAATCAGGCGAGGGAGGCAAAGCCCGCGGCCGGTCCGCCGGTGACCAATACGCCGACTGCCGCGGCGGCACCCGCCGCGACGCCGGCCAAGCCGCCGGTCAGAACGCCTTAGAAATTCATCGTCCCTGCGCCTGCCTAAGGGATGCACGCATCTCCTTTTTCGACAATGTTTAGCCGCTTAAGCCCCTCCCCTGAAGGGGAGGGGTTGGGGTGGGGGAGTCAAAGGATTCACTCGATATCGACAGCAGCACGCCAGGAATGGCGCAAAAGCTCGCTTCGCTCGCCCCCACCCCAACCCCTCCCCTGAAGGGGAGGGGCTAAATCCGGTGCGATCCAGAGAACGTGTGCATCCCTTGGAGGATGAAGGAAAGCGCCCCCTCAGTCGTGCCGGGCGATCCAGTCCTCGACCACCGGCGCGATCTTCGTCCGCCACCGGCTGCCGTTGAAGATGCCGTAATGGCCGACCTTCTCGGCCATGTAATAGCGCTTCTTCGTCTTCGGCAGCCTGGTGGCGATGGTCAGCGCGGCCTGGGTCTGGCCGAGCCCCGAAATATCGTCGCGCTCGCCCTCGATCGCCAGCAGCGCGACATCCTTCAGCGCGGCCGGATCGACGCGACGGCCGCGATGCATCATCTCGCCCTTGGGGAGCTGATGCTGCTGGAATACGACGGCGATGGTCTGGAGGTAGAATTCCGACGCCATGTCGCAGACCGAGCGATATTCTTCGTAGAAGTCCTTGGTCGCGTCGGCGCTGTCTTCGTCGCCGGCGACGAGATGTTTGAACATCTCCCAATGGCTGACCATGTGGCTGCCGAGATTCATCGTCATGAAGCCGGCGAGCTGCAGGAAGCCCGGATAGACCGCGCGGCCGGCGCCGGCATATTGCATCGGCACGGTCGCGATCACATTCTGTTCGAACCAGCTGAGCGGCCGCTCGGTCGCCAGCGTGTTGACCGCGGTCGGTGCCTCGCGCGTGTCGATCGGCCCGCCCATCATCGTCAAGGTGCGCGGACGGCAGGGATTGCCGTCGGCCGACATCACGCACGCCGCGGCATAGCAGGGCACCGACGGCTGGCAGACCGCGAGCATGTGCGTGCCCGGACCGATATGTTCGAGGAATTCAATGATGTAGTCGACATAATCGTCGAGGTCGAAGCCGCCCTCGGACAATGGCACGACCTTCGCATCGCGCCAGTCGGTGATATAGACGTCGTGCCCCGGCAGCATCCGCTCGACCGTGCCGCGCAGCAAGGTGGCGTAATGGCCCGACATCGGTGCGACGATCAGCAGCTTGGGGCCGCCCTCGACGCCTTCGCGCACGAAATGCTTGAGCTGGCCGAACGGCTTGCGCAGCGCGATCTCCTCGGTGACGGCGACGGTCTGGCCGTCGATCTGGGTCTCGAGCAGCCCGAACGCGGGCTTGCCGCGCGGCGCCGACGCATGCGCGAACACTTCCAGCGCCGAGGCGAGCACCGGGCCGCCGCCGAAATAGGAAATCGGATAAGCGGGATTCTGCAGAATATTGGCGCCCATATGCGCAAAGGCGCTCGCGCCGGCCATCAGCGAGCGTTGCATTTCATAAGCCTGGTAAAGCATTCTGGATGTTCCCACGGACTGGCCCGCGCATTCGCGTAGCAGGGTGACGTATCTAGGGGTCGCACCCCCGTGGTGCAATGCCGCAGATCACAGTCGCCGGCCGATCGTCGCCATTGACCGAAAGTAGAACGCGCCGCGGCGCGATCGGGTCCGCAGGCAGTGAGACGCGCCCATTGAGAGCGGACGCGCGCGCTGCTAGGCCCGCTTCATGGCTGAGAAGGACGAAGACGGGGGCGGCCGGCGAAAGCTGGGCAATCTCAGGATGATCTGGGACGCTGCGATCCGCTATCCGCGGCAGATCGCGGGCGCCGCCGTGGCGCTGCTGGTCGCGGCCGGCGCGACGCTGGCGATCCCCAGCGGTTTCCGGATGGTGATCGACCGCGGCTTCGCGGCCGGCGCGGACATGACCGAGATCGGCCACTGGTTCGAAGTCTTGTTCGGGATCGTCGCGCTGCTGGCGCTGGCGACCGCGTTCCGATTCTATTTCGTCTCGTGGCTGGGCGAGCGCGTCGTCGCCGATATCCGTCTTGCGGTGCAGCGCAACCTGCTGCGACTCTCGCCGGCCTTCTTCGAGGAGAACCGGCCATCAGAGATCGCCTCGCGACTGACCGCCGACACCACGATCATCGAGCAACTGGTGGGCACCACCGTGTCGGTGGCGCTGCGCAACGCGGTGATGGCGGTTGGCGGCATCCTCTATCTGTTCACGCTCAGCCCCAAGCTGACCGGCCTGATGCTGCTCGGCATTCCGGTGGTGGTGGTGCCGATCGTCGTGCTCGGCCGGCGCGTGCGCAACGTCTCGCGATCGAGCCAGGACCGCGTTGCCGACGTCGGCGCGATGATCAGCGAAGTGCTGGGCGCGATGAAGATCGTCCAGGCGTTCGGCCAGCAGGACCGCGAGGCCGCGCGCTTCGCCGGCGCGGTCGAATCGGTGTTCTCGACCGCGCGCCGCCGCATCGTCCTGCGCGCGGTGATGACCGCGATCGTCATCGCACTGGTGTTCGGTTCGATCACGCTGGTGATGTGGCAGGGCGCGCTCGACGTCGCATCCGGCCGGCTGAGCGGCGGCACGATCGCCGCCTTCGTGCTGACCGGCGGCCTCGTCGCCGGCGCGTTCGGATCGCTGACCGAGGTCTATGGCGACCTGCTGCGCGGATCGGGCGCCGCCGGGCGGCTCGCCGAACTGCTCCACGAACAGCCGACCATCCGCGTTCCCGCCGCTCCGAAGCTGCTGCCCGAGCCTGCGCGCGGCCATGTGATATTCGACGATGTCAGCTTCCGCTATCCGACGCGGCCCGAAGTGCTGGCGCTCGAGCATTTCTCGCTCGACGTCGCGCCGGGCGAGACGGTGGCGGTGGTCGGCCCGTCGGGCGCCGGCAAGTCGACCCTGTTCCAGCTGATCCAGCGCTTCTACGATCCCGAGGCCGGGCGCATCCTGTTCGACGGCGTCGCCTTGCCCGAGGCCGACCCCGCCGACATCCGCGAGCGGATAGCGATGGTGCCGCAGGAGACAGTGATCTTCGGCGCCTCGGCGCGCGACAATCTGCGCTATGGCCATTGGGAGTCGAGCGACGACGCGCTGTGGGCCGCCGCCGAGGCCGCCAACGCCGCCGAATTCCTGCGCAAGCTGCCGCAGGGACTCGACACCTTCATGGGCGAAGGCGGCGCGCGGCTGTCCGGCGGCCAGCGCCAGCGCCTCGCGATCGCGCGTGCGCTGCTGCGCGACGCGCCGCTGCTGCTGCTCGACGAGGCGACCTCGGCGCTCGACGCCGAATCGGAGCGGCTGGTGCAGACCGCGCTCGAGCGGCTGATGACCGGACGCGCGACGATCGTCATCGCCCACCGCCTCGCGACGGTGCGCTCGGCCGACCGGATCGTGGTGATGGACCATGGCCGGATCGTCGAGGAGGGCACGCACGACGCGCTCGCGGCGCAGGGCGGTCTCTATGCGCGGCTGGCGCGGCTGCAGTTCGAGGGGATCGCGGCGTAGCGGCTGCGGGCGGCGTGTCCGCGGGCGTCGGCGGCGCCTGGAGCCGTCTCGAACGATCGGGGCCGGGTCGAGTGTCCATCGCCGTCAGCCACGGCTTCGGCCCATCGAGTAACTGGGCGGCGGCGAGGTGGGAGATCGTCGACTTCGATCGTGCCGCGGCTGCGATGCCAGGCGAGATAGCGCTGGATCGGCCCCTGCCCGACCGGGGAGGCGCTTGAGGACGTCACGCCCGCGGGTGTGCGTTCCGATAGACGTCGAGCAAATGGGCGGCGTCGACGGCGGTGTAGATCTGGGTCGAGCTGAGGCTGGCGTGGCCGAGCAGTTCCTGCAGCGAGCGCAGATCGGCGCCGCGGCCGAGCAGATGGGTGGCGAAGCTGTGGCGCAGCGCGTGCGGGGTCGTGCGTTCGGCGAGACCGAGGCGGCGGCGGGCGCCGCGGACGGCGCGGCGGACGAGCGTGGCCGAGAGCGGGCCGCCCCGCGCGCCGCGGAACAAGGGCGCCTGCCTGTCCATCGGCCAGGGGCAGAGCGATATGTATAGCTCGATCGCCTCGCGGACCTGCGGCAGCAGCGGCACGATCCGGGTCTTGCTGCGCTTGCCGAGCACCGGCAGCGTCTCGCCGAGCGGCAGCGCCGCGCCGGTCAGCGCCATCGCCTCGCCGACGCGCAGGCCGCCGCCATAGAGCAGCAGCAGCACCGCCCAGTCGCGCGCGCCGATCCACGGTTCGTCGGACTGTTCGGCCACGTCCTCGGCGAGCGCGATGACTTCGTCGGGCGAGATCGGGCGGGGCACGCCCTTCTTGACGCGCGGCCCCTTGATTCGCGGCGCCGCCGCCCCCTCCCCGCCGGTGAAAGCGAGGAACCCGCGCACCGCCGAGAGTTCGCGCGCGGCCGACGCGTTGCCGATCCCGTCGCCGCGGCGCGAGGCGAGGAAGGCGCGGATGTCGGCGGCCGCGAGCGATGCCAGCATGGCGCCGTCGACGGCGCCGCCGCGATGATCCTGAAGGAAGGCGATCAGCCGCTCGGCGGTTGCCTGATAGGCGCGGACGGTGTGGAGCGAGCGGCGGCGGTCGCGGCGAAGATGATCGGCCCAGAGGGTGGCGAGGGGGTGACCGCTATCCATGGCCGCCGGTGCCGGCCCGTTCGGCCAGCCATTTCTGCCAATCCGCCCAGACATTCTCCGGATCGACATCGCGAACGCCACGTTTGCGGGCGAAGGCGATGGCGCGCGAGCGTTCCATCGTCATGCAGATCGCATTGTCGCGCGCGTCGAGCACCTCGGTCTCGGTCAGTTCGGATCCCTTCTGCTCGCGCATCGAGACCAGCACCGAGAGCAAGGGCGGGATCGGCACGACGACCATGTCGGGATCGGGCGCGGGCGGGTCGGGCGCGGCTGGCGGTTGCGATCGTCCGAACAGTCTGGAGAACAGCCCCATTCCCCCCGCCCCCGTTCTAGCCGATGGTCTGGCCGGTCTTGGCCCAGTCGGCCATGAAGCCCTGGATACCCTTGTCGGTCAGCGGATGGTTGAACAGCGCCTTGATCACCGCCGGCGGCGCGGTCATCACGTCGGCGCCGAGCTTCGCCGATTCGAGCACATGGATCGGGTGGCGGACGCTGGCGACGAGGATTTCGGTGGCGAAGTCGTAATTGTCGTAGATCAGCCGGATGTCGGCGATCAGCTGCATGCCGTCGAAGCCGACATCGTCGTGGCGGCCGACGAATGGCGAGATGAAGCTGGCGCCGGCCTTGGCGGCGAGCAGCGCCTGGTTGGCCGAGAAGCAGAGCGTGACGTTGACCATGGTGCCGTCGGCGGTCAGCTTCTTGCAGGTCTTGAGGCCATCGATCGTCAGCGGCACCTTGACCGCGACATTGTCGGCGATCCGGCGGAGAATCTCGGCCTCCTTCATCATCGTCTCGTGATCGAGCGCGACGACCTCGGCCGAGACCGGCCCCTCGACGATGCCGCAAATCTCCCTGACCACCTCGAGGAAGTCGCGGCCGGACTTGTGGATCAGCGACGGATTGGTGGTGACGCCATCAAGCAGGCCGGTCGCCGCGAGGTCGGCGATTTCGGCGGTATCGGCGGTGTCTACGAAGAATTTCATCGGGATGGGCTCGTGCTGTTGCGATTCGGCGCCCTCTATAGGCTTCGAACCGCCGCCGCCGATAGCACCGGTTTGGATATGATTTCCGGCGACGGGTTAATCATTCGTTAGCCATAGGCGTCCATCGATGAATGCGGGAGTCGCAGTTCCTCACGCAGGGACTGGCGAAAGGGGTTTTGGAGATGCCAAACGAGGCGAAGACGACGAGACGCAGCAGACTGGATCGGCTGAAGCGCCTCGTCGGCCTGGCGCGGGGCGAGGACGCGCTGCCGCACGACATGGTGGCGGCGCAGATACGCGCGGCGCGCGAATCCTATCCGGTCACTTTCGCGGCCACCTGCCTGGCCTGTGCCGCCATCTTCTGGACGACATGGGGCGACGCGCAGCTGCCGCCGATGATGATGGCGACCGGCTTCCTGCTGGTCGTCTCTATCCTCAATCTGGTATTCTGGCGCCGCGACGTCCGCGCGCAATGGGTGATCGACGATCCCCGCCGCAGGGTCGTTTCGGTTGCGTTGATGTCGGGGATCACGGCGGTCGCATGGAACGTGCTGCTTGGCGTCGGCATGTATGGCGCGTCGGCCAACCAGTCGCTGCTGCTCGTGTGCATCAGCACGGGCGTGATCTGTGTCGGCGCGCTGAGCGTGGCGACGGTCCCGCTGGCGAGCATCGCCTTCATGCTCAGCTCGTTCGTCGTCGTGTTCGTCAACCTCCAGTTCTTCAACAATATCCTGCCGGCGGAAGTCTATTTCATGATCGCGATCTATATCGTGATGCTGACCAGATCGATCCTCGCGCAGGCGAATTTGTTCATCGCAAATTACGACAGCGGATCGCGGCTGGGCGAAGCAGAGCTCGAACGGGAACGCCTCGCGCAGGCCGCGCTGCAGGAGCGCGAACGCGCGCGCTTCGCCAAGGCACATGCCGAAGCCGACGAGCGGACGCGCGCGGCATCCAGCCGCCATGTCCAGCTCGTCGCGCTGGCGGAAACCTTCGAGTCGACCGTCGTCGAGGCGGTAGCGGTGCTGGGCGCCGCCGCCGAGCGCAACCGGCAATCGGCGGAGGCGCTGGTCGCCGGCAGCGCCGAATCGGCGCGCTATGCCGAAACCGCGGCGACGCGCGCGCATCATAATTCGCAAATCTCCTCGGACATGCGCGGCGCCGCCTCCGGCCTCGCGCGCTCGGTGGGCGAAGTCACCGAGCGCGCCTCCGAACAGAGCCGGATCGCCGCCGAAGCGCATCAGGTATCGCGCGACAGCGAGGCGGCGGTGAAGGCGCTGGTCGAACATGCCGAAGGCATCAGCCATATCGTCGCGCTGATCGGCGAGGTGACCCGCCAGACCAACATGCTGTCGCTCAACGCGACGATCGAGGCCGCGCGCGCCGGCGATGCCGGCCGCGGCTTCGCGGTGGTGGCCAACGAAGTGAAATTGCTCGCCGATCGCGCGCGCAAGGCGACCGAGGACATCGCCCGGCAGATCGCCGAGATGCAGGCGCATGTCGGCTCGGCAGCGTCGACGATCGCGATGGTGACCAACCATATCGGCGGCGTCGCCCGCCTCGCCGGCGAGATCGAGGCGATGATGGCCGACCAGCGCCGGATGGCGGCACGGATCGACGATCAGGCCGCGCTCGCGGCCGAAGGCACGCAGGACCTGACGGACGGCGCCGAACATGCGGCCCGCGCTTCGCAGGGATCGAGCGCGCTGTCGGCGGCAATGGCCGATACGGTGTCGGGCCTGGCCGAACGATCGCAGGCGCTGGCGGCAGCGACGCGGGCGTTTCTCGAGGAATTGCGAGCGGCGTGAGGGGCTGAAAGCGGCACCCTATTTCATCTTCTTGCCGTCCTTGTTGACGCAGCGGCTGTAGTCGCGCGCCAGGCAGGCCTTCCTGTCGGCCTCCCATTTGGCCATCGACTCGGCATAATCGCGCTCCTGCTTTTCCTTCTGCAGGCGCACCCGCTCGACCTCCGCCTCATAGGCTGCGCGCTCGCGGGCGTAACGATCGGCCTCGCTCTTGTTGCGTTCGATCTTCCTGACGCTCTCCTCGGCATCGGCCTTCGCCTTGGCGGCGGCCTGCGCATTGGCCGCGGCGACGTCGGCCTGCTCCTCCGGCGTACTGGGTGTGATCCGCTTCGGCGGCGGCGGGATCGGCGGCGTCCGGCCCGATTCGCGCACGTCATAGGCTTGCTGGCCCGGTGCTTCACCCTGCGTCACCGGCCCTTGGCGCACGGTTTGCGCCGGCGCGGCGATCGCCGCCGCCAGCAGCGCCAGTCCTGATAATGCAGCCACCGTGCGCATCGTCACTCCGCACCCCCGGCGCCATTGTTCGTGCGCCGCGCGACAAGATGCAAGTGGGCGGCACGCATGAATGTCACCGAAGGCGATTCCAATCGGCGGCCCGCCTCCCTAACAAGCGATCATGCCGCGCGCCCGAGTCCTCCTGCTGAACCCCGCGCTGGGGCCACTCGACTATCGCGTCGACCGCGAACATGCGGTCGAGCCGGGCAGCATCGTGCTCGCCCCGCTCGGTCCGCGCCAGCTGACCGGCGTAGTGTGGGAGCCGGAGCGAATGCCCTCCGACGCCGAGGTCGGCGACAACCGGTTGCGGCCTTTGGTCAGCGTCTACGACCTGCCGCCGCTCGGCGCACCGCTCAGGCGCCTGATCGAATGGACCGCCGATTATTATCTGGCGCCGCCGGCCGCGGTGCTGCGGATGGCGCTCGCCTCCGCCTCGGCGCTCGACGGCAGCCGGATGATCACCGAATATCGGCTGACCGGCACGATTCCCGCGCGGATGACGCCGATGCGCGGCCAAGCGATCGAGCGGATCGGCGAACGCCAGGGGCTGGTGCGCGAGCTGGCGATGATCGCCGACGTGTCCGACGGCGTGATCCGCGGGCTGGTCAAGGCCGGTGCGATCGAAGCCGTGACGGTTTCGGTCGACGATCCGTTCCCGCAACCCGATCCCGATTTCGCGCCGCCGGCGCTGTCGGACGAGCAGCGAGCGGTGTCGGCGACCCTGGCCGAAGCGGTCGCCGCGCGGCGCTTCCAGCCGTTTCTGCTCGACGGCGTCACCGGATCGGGCAAGACCGAGGTTTATTTCGAAGCGATCGCGCAGGCGTTGCGCGACGGCCGGCAGACGCTGGTGCTGTTGCCCGAGATCGCGCTGACCGAACCCTTCCTGCGCCGCTTCGAGGCGCGCTTCGGCCATCAGCCGGTCGCCTGGCATTCGGGCCTGCGCCAGTCGCAGCGCCGCCGCGCGTGGCATGCGGTGGCGACCGGCGAGGCCAGAGTGACGGTCGGCGCGCGATCGGCCCTGTTCCTGCCCTATCGCGACCTCGCTTTGATCGTGGTCGACGAGGCGCACGAGACCAGCTTCAAGCAGGAAGAGGGCGTGACCTATCACGCGCGTGACGTCGCGGTCATGCGCGGCAGTTTCGAGGGCTGTCCGGTGGTGCTGGCGAGCGCGACGCCGGCAATCGAGACGCGCCATCAGGTCGCGCTCGGCCGCTATGCCGAACTCAGACTGCCCGACCGCTTCGGCGGCGCGATGATGCCCGACATCGCCGCGCTCGACCTGCTGGCGTTTCCGCCGCCCAGCCAGCACTGGATCGCACCGCCCCTCGTCAAGGCAATCGCCGAGACGGTGGCGAAGGGCGAGCAGGCGCTGCTGTTCCTCAACCGCCGCGGCTATGCGCCGCTGACCCTGTGCCGGCATTGCGGCCATCGCTTCCAATGCCCGAACTGCACGGCGTGGATGGTCGAGCACCGGCTGGTCAAGCGACTGCAATGCCATCATTGCGGCCATGTGATGCCGCCGCCGGCCGAATGCCCGGAATGCCACGAGGCAGACAGCCTCGTCGCCTGCGGGCCCGGCGTCGAGCGCATCGCCGACGAGGTCGCGGCGCTGTTTCCCGATGCGCGCACCGCGGTCGTCACGTCGGACACGATCTGGTCGCCGGCCAAGGCGGCGGAGTTCGTTGGGCGGATGGAATCGGGCGCGATCGACATCGTCATCGGCACGCAGCTGATCACCAAGGGCTATCATTTTCCCGAACTGACCCTGGTCGGCGTGATCGACGCCGATCTCGGTCTGGCCGGCGGCGACCTGCGCGCGGCCGAGCGCACCTTCCAGCAGATCATGCAGGTGGCGGGACGCGCCGGGCGCGGCGAGAAGCCGGGACGGGTGCTGGTGCAGACCCACGGCCCCGACCATCCGGTGATCCGCGCGCTGGTGTCGGGCGACGCCGCCAGCTTCTACGCGGCCGAGACCGAGGCGCGGCGCGATGCCAATGCGCCGCCGTTCGGGCGCTATGCCGGTATCATCGTCTCGGCCGAGGACCAGCGCCAGGCGAGCGAGACCGCCGCGCTGATCGGCCGCGCCGCGCCGCGGGTGGAGGGCATGATGGTCTATGGCCCGGCGCCGGCGCCGATGGCGATGCTGCGCGGCCGCCACCGGCAGCGGCTGCTGGTCCACGCGACGCGTTCGCTGGCGGTGCAGGAGGTGATCCGCGGCTGGCTGGGCGCGCTCGAATGGCCACGCAGCGTGCGCGTGACGGTGGATGTCGATCCCTATAGTTTCCTGTAGATCGCGGGGCGGGCGTGCGGATATCAGGGCGCCGTTTCTGAATCGGCCAAATCTGAAAACGGGAGTCACTGTGTGCGGCCATTGATCGCGTTGATGATGCTGGTGCTCGCCCTCGCGACCGGGCCGGCGCGCGCGCAGGACAATCGCGACATCACCGCCGCCGAGCGCAGCGTGGTCCGCGTCGTCATCGTCGCGACCGACGGCACCGATTATTTTTACCGCGGTCACGGCAGCGGTTTCGCGGTCGGCCCGCGCCGGATCGTCACCAACATGCATGTGATCGCGTCGGCGCTCGAGGATCCCGAGATCCTGATCTTCGTCGTCCCCTATGACGGCAAGGAAGGCTATCTCGCGCACGTCGCCACTTATTCGCAGCGGGTGGACCTCGCCCTGGTCGAGCTCGACGGCGGCCAATTGGCGCCGGCGACGATCGCGACCGCGCCCCCGGCGGGCGCCGAACCGGTCTATGCGATCGGCTATCCGGGCAATGTCGATCGCGCCGAGGGCCGCAACGCCGACGACCTGATCCGCCCGACCGCGCCGGTGCGGACGCAGGGGCTGGTCTCGCAGGGGCGGACGAGCAAGGATTACGACACTCTGCTGCACACTGCGCCGATCGCGCGCGGCAGCAGCGGCGGCCCGCTGATCGACGAATGCGGGCGGATCGTCGGGGTCAATTCCTATCTGAGCGCCTCGGACGGCGTCGACGCCGAATTCGCGTTCGCGGCCAGCACGCGCGAACTGATCGGCTTCCTGCGCGGTGCGAAGATGACTCCGCGCACGACCGACGTGCGCTGCCTGTCGGCCGCCGAACAGGCCGATCTCGCGCGCCGGGCCGACGCCGGCGACGCGACCGCGGCGGAGCAGCAGCGTCGGGCGCAGGAGGCCGCGAAGGCGCGGCGCGACGGCGAGCGTCAGAAAATCGAGCGCCAGATCGCCACGGAGCGCGAGAACGCGATGGCGATCGCGGCGGTACTGCTGCTGATGGGTGTGCTCGTGCTGGGCGGCGGCGGCCTGCTGCTGAGCCAGCAGCGCCGCAACCAGGCGATCGGCGCGTGCGTGGCGAGCACCTTGCTGCTGCTCGCGGCCTTGCTGGTGTTCGTCAACCGGCCGAAGTTCGACGAAGTGGAGGACCGGATGCCGCCCGAACCGAAAAAGGCGGTGACGGCCGGCTATGACGCGGTCGGCGCCAATCTCTGCCGGATCGTGACCGAGCGCAGCCGCATCACCGTGTCGTCGACCGACGACGTACCGCTGAACTGGTCTGCGACCGGCTGCGTCAACGGCAAGACCCAATATGGCGAAACCACGCCCGGATCGTGGAGCCGCGCGCTGGTGCCCGAGAACGAGCCGACGGTGACGATGCAGAGTTTCGAGCCCGCCAGCGGGCGCTTCACCTCCGACCATTATCTGCTGAGCGCGGCAGACATGGAGCGCGTGCGCGCCATCCGACGTCGCTACAGCAACAGTCAGTGCACCACCGACACGGTGGCGCTGCAATCGGTGGCGGACATGCAGTCGGCGATCCGCACCGCGCTGCCCGCGGTCGCCAACGAGACTCTGGTCTACAAATGCGCGAAGGCCGCAACGAAATAAATCGATCCTCGTTCGGGACAGCGCATGCGCCCACTACGATTCCCGCTGGCCTATCGTCTGCTGCCGCTGCTGATCGCAGTCGGCGCGCCCGCGCAGGCGGAATGGCAGCGCGCAGAATCGGCCCATTTCACGATCTATGCCGACGCGAAGCCGGCGTGGGTTCGCGACTATGCGCTCGATCTCGAGCGCTTCGACATGCTGGCCCGTTATCTGTTCGGACTCGAAGGCCGCGACGTTGGCATGAAGCTGACCATATACGTGCTCGACACGTCGGGCGACGTGCGGTCGGCCTATGGCGACAATGCCGGCAATGTCGGCGGCTTCTATGTCGCCGCGGCCGGCGGCGCGATGGCGGTGGTGCCGCGTGCCACGGGCGGCATCCAGTCGAGCGACATCGTGCTGCGCCACGAATATGCCCATCATCTGATGATGCAGTATTTCCCGGCGGCTTATCCGCTCTGGTATGTCGAGGGCTTCGCCGATTTCCTGTCGACCGCGCGCTTCGACGGCCATGACTTCGCCGATCTCGGCACGCCGCCGCCAGCGCGCTGGCTGGCGGCGACGCGCGGCAACCGGCTGGGCATCGCGAAGCTGCTGGACGCCCAGCCGGACAGGCTCAACGATTTCCAGCGCGGCGCGCTCTACGCCGAAGGGTGGCTGCTGACGCATTATCTGACCGTCAGCGGCGAGCGAAAGGGCCAGATCGAAAACTATCTCGCGCTGATCAACGCGGGCCGGCCGCAGGCCGAAACCGCGACGACGGCATTCGGGCCGCTCGACCGGCTGCAGGCCGATTTCGATCGCTACCGCAAGCAGAGCCGGCTGAACTATTTCCATCTCGCCAAGCCGTTCGTCTATGCGGACAGCGTGACGGTCGCGGCGCTCGACGCCGCGGGGCAGGACACGATCCGCGAACGGCTGGCGCTGGCGCGCGGCGTGCCGGCCGAACAGCGTCTGGCGCTGGCGGTCGCGCTGGAGCGCGCGGCGGCGCGCTACCCCGAAAGTGCGGAAACACTGGCGATGCTGGCGCAGGCGCGGCTGGCGCTGGACGATTATGATGCGGCTGACGCAGCAGCGGACAAGGCGATGGCGCTCGATCCGAAGCTGGCGCGCGCGGCGCTGTGGCGCGGGCTGGCGGACACCGGGCGGCTGCGCAAGGCGGGCAATCACGACGCCACGGCGTGGAAAGCGGCGCGCGCCTTCATCGTCCGCGCCAATCGCGCCGCGCCCGACGACGCGCTGCCGCTCTATGAAAATTACCGGATCTATCGCTGGCTGGGCATGGCGCCGTCGCAGACCGCGCAGGACGGCCTCGCGCGCGCCTGGCAATTGCTGCCGCAGCATGTCGGCATCCGGATCGACTATGCCAGGTTGCTGGCGAAGACCGGCAAGCGCGACGCCGCCATTGTGCTGCTGATGCCGCTCGCCAATGCGCCGCATCGGTCGGAGGCGGCCGAAGCGGCGACGCGGATGATCGTTGCGATCCGCGCCGGCCAAGTGCCGGAGGATGCGCCGATGGCGGATGGGGGCGAGGAGTGATCCTCCCGGAGCGGGCCTGCGGCTACCACACATCGTTGAGGCGCACTGACTTAAGCCCCTCCCCCTCAGGGGAGGGGTTGGGGTGGGGGCGAGCGAAGCGAGCTTTCGCGCCGCTGTCCGCGCGCTTCCGTCAATATCGAACGACCCTCCCGACTCCCCCACCCCAACCCCTCCCCTGAAGGGGAGGGGCTTTAAAAGTGCCGGTCCACGCGTGCCGCGAAGCAACCCCGGCGGGCGTTGTGGACATGCAGATAGGCCACCGCAGAATCCGCGAACCAGCGCTCGATCAGGTCGGCGAGCAGTCGCCCTTCGATCACCTCGCCGTCGACCATCATGTCGTCGGCATCGAACGCGCGCACCGACAGCAGGCGCGTGGCGAGTTGCTCGGGCACCTCGTCGACGAAGTGTGCAGCCTCTGCCGCGCCCTCGCGCACGAAGATCGCATGGCGCCCGCGATAAGGCGTTTCCGCGGGCTGATACTTATGGTTGAGCAGCAGCACCGTCTCACCCGGCTCGGCATCGGCGAGCGTCACGCGGCAGGGAAAGCCCGGCTTCGCATTCGCGGTCATCCGCACGACACTGCGCGCGGCGAGCTCCGCGTCGGGCAGGCCGTAGAGCGGCACGAACGGGGCCGGATCGAGACCGGCGATCGCAAAGCCGTTCATCGCGCGCCTTCCTTCGCGAGCAGCTTCGCCTTGCGCTCGAGTCCATAGGCATAGCCGCCGAGGCTGCCGTCGCCGCGTTTCGCGCGGTGGCACGGGATCAGCACCGCGACCTGGTTGGCGCCGCACGCCGAGCCCACCGCGCGCACCGCCTTCGGCTTGCCGGCGCGCGCGGCGAGCTGGCTGTAGGTCAAGGTCTCGCCCGCTGGAATGCGGCCAAGTTCCCGCCACACCGCTTCCTGGAAAGCGGTGCCGCGGACGTCGAGCGGCAGGTCGTTGGGCCGTTCGGGATGATCGACTGCTGCGACCGCGCGGTCGAGCAGCTCTGCCAGCCCTTGCCGGTCCTCAGCAATCGCGGCGTTGGGAAAGCGCCGTTCGAGTTCGGCGCCATCCTCGTCGAACGACAGCCGGCAGATCCCGCGCTCGGTCGCGCCGAGCAGCATCGGCCCAAGTACGGTCTCGGCGACCGCCCAGCGGATCGTCACGCCTTTGCCCCCGTCGCGCCACGCCGACGGCGTCATGCCCAGCCGCCTGGCGCTGTCGGCATAGAAGCGGCTAGGGGCGGCATAGCCGGCGGCATAGATCGCATCGGTCACGGTGATTTCCTCCGACAGCGCCTGTTCGGCGCGCCCGGCGCGCAGGCCGCGGGCATAAACCGCGGGCGTCACCCCGGTCGCGCGCTTGAACAGGCGGTGAAAATGGTGCGGCGCATAGCCGACGGCGGCGGCGACCTCTTCGAGTGCCGGCGGCGCCTCCGCTGACTCGATCAGCGCGATCGCCTTTTCGATCGCGATCCGGTCACGCCCGACCTCGTCGGGCTTGCAGCGCAGGCAAGCGCGATAGCCGGCGGCACGCGCCGCGGCGCCATCGGCATAGAAGGTCACATTCTCGCGCTTCGGATGGCGGGCGGGGCAGCTCGGCTTGCAATAGATGCCGGTCGTCCTGACCGCACCGACGAAGCGGCCGTCCTGGCTGCGGTCACGGCGCTCGAAGGCGGCCCAGGCTTCATCGTTCGAGGGGAGAATGTGGTTCGTCATGCGACTGATCTAGGCGCTGGTGGCGACCGGTGCATCCCGCAGCTTGCTGTCAAAGCCGGATGAATCGATGGACGGCTGCATGCCATCTACCCGCATTCTGAAACTCCTGACACAATCCGGCGAAAGCCCCCGAATGACAGTCCGCCACCCGATAGGCGTGGAACACCGCTGTGCCTGAGCACGCTCCCTTCGCGTCTTCGCGTGAAACCAGAAGGCATGTCCGGCGCATGGAGGCGCAGTCGAAAAAAGCCATGAGTCTCACGCGAAGGCGCGAAGGGCATCCGATGGCGATCACTTTCCCTCTTCGAACGAGGCAGGTCTGCTATTCCGAAGAACAGAAACGTTTTGACAGTCCGAAGCCGAGTCTCTTGAGAAGCTTGACCGGACCTCAATCGGCATCAGGTCAACGAAGTTCAGCCCACGCCTGCAGCATTGGCTCCTCGTCGGGCGTCCCCCAGGTCCGCAGCCATCTGGCAACCTCGGCATGCGGCACCATTCGGCCTGCGGCGATGTCTTCCTCCGCACGGCGCATTGCCGCCTGGTCGGCTTCGGTATCAGGCACATCATATATGCCGGGTTCATCGCTCATCACAGAAGCGTAACATAGACCCAACGACCCATGCCACCCATCTTGCATCGCAGCGAAGCCGATGCTAACCGCGCCGCGACTGAAGCCGGGGGCGCGCTTGCCGCCCCCTTTCGGCGCAGGTCATATTCCCGGGGTCACTAGAGGGGCAACGAACGCGTGGAGAATTCCGGCGGCATTCAGGCCAGCTTGGCGGGGCGCTATGCGACCGCGCTGTTCGAACTCGCGCGTGACGAGGGCAAGATCGACAGTGTTGAGCGCAGCCTCGCCACCTTGCGGTCGGCGCTGGCCCAATCGGACGATTTCCGCCGCCTGACCACCAGCCCGCTGGTGTCGCGCGCGGAAGCCGGCAGCGCCGTCACCGCCGCCGCCAAGGCGATGGACATCGATCCGCTGACCGCCAATTTCCTGGGCGTGCTCGCCGCCAACCGCCGGCTGACCGCGCTGCCCGACATCAGCCGCGCCTTCGCCCGGCTCGCCGCCGACCAGCGCGGCGAAACGACCGCTCAGGTCACGTCCGCCCATCCGCTGTCCGACGATCAGGTCGCCGAGCTGAAGACCCAGCTCAAGACCCGCGTCGGCCGCAACGTTTCCGTCGATCTCACCGTCGATCCCGCCATATTGGGCGGACTCGTCGTCAAGATCGGATCGCAGATGATCGATTCGTCGATCCGCACCCGTCTGAATAATCTCGCGCACGCGATGAAAGGCTGAACATGGATATCCGCGCCGCAGAAATCTCGAAGGTCATCAAGGACCAGATCGCCAGCTTCGGCACCGAGGCCCAGGTCTCGGAAGTCGGCCAGGTGCTGTCGGTCGGCGACGGCATCGCCCGCATCCACGGCCTGGACAATGTCCAGGCCGGCGAGATGGTGGAATTCTCCAACGGCATCCAGGGCATGGCGCTGAACCTCGAGGCCGACAATGTCGGCGTCGTGATCTTCGGTTCGGACAGCGAGATCAAGGAAGGTGACGTCGTCAAGCGCACCGGCACGATCGTCGACGTGCCCGTGGGCAAGGGCCTGCTCGGCCGCGTGGTCGACGGTCTCGGCAATCCGATCGACGGCAAGGGCCCGATCGAGTTCACCCAGCGTATGCGCGTTGAGAAGAAGGCACCGGGCATCATTCCGCGCAAGTCGGTGCACGAGCCGGTGCAGACCGGCCTCAAGGCGCTCGACGCGCTCGTGCCGGTCGGCCGTGGCCAGCGCGAACTGATCATCGGCGATCGCCAGACCGGCAAGACCGCGGTCGCGATCGACACTTTCATCAACCAGAAGACCGCCAACGCCGGCGACGACGAGAGCAAGAAGCTCTATTGCATCTATGTCGCGATCGGCCAGAAGCGCTCGACCGTTGCGCAGATCGTCCGCCAGCTCGAAGAGAATGGCGCGATGGAATATTCGATCGTGGTCGCCGCGACCGCGTCGGAGCCGGCGCCGCTGCAATATCTCGCGCCCTATACCGGCGTGACGATGGGCGAATATTTCCGCGACAACGGCATGCATGCCGTGATCGTGTATGACGATCTGTCCAAGCAGGCCGTCGCCTATCGCCAGATGTCGCTGCTGCTGCGCCGCCCGCCGGGCCGCGAAGCCTATCCGGGCGACGTGTTCTATCTCCACAGCCGCCTGCTCGAGCGCGCCGCCAAGCTCAACGACGCCAATGGCAACGGCTCGCTGACCGCGCTGCCGATCATCGAGACCCAGGCCGGCGACGTTTCCGCCTACATCCCGACCAACGTGATCTCGATCACCGACGGCCAGATCTTCCTTGAGACCGACCTGTTCTTCGCGGGCATCCGCCCGGCGATCAACGTCGGCCTCTCGGTGTCGCGCGTCGGTTCCGCCGCGCAGACCAAGGCGATGAAGAAGGTGTCGGGCTCGATCAAGCTGGAGCTGGCGCAGTATCGCGAAATGGCCGCGTTCGCGCAGTTCGGCTCGGATCTCGACGCATCGACGCAGAAATTGCTCAACCGCGGCGCGCGGCTGACCGAGCTGCTCAAGCAGGCGCAGTTCAGCCCGATGCCGTTCGAGGAGCAGACCGCCTCGATCTTCGCCGGCACCCAGGGCTTCCTCGACAAGGTGCCCGTCGACGCGGTGACGCGGTTCGAGAGCGCGATGCTCGCCGACCTGCGCGCCAATCACGCCGACGTACTGACGACGATCCGCGAGACCAAGGATCTCGGCGACGAGGTCAAGGGCAAGCTCAAGGCGGCGCTCGACCAGTTCGTGAAGACGTTCGCCTGACATCGCGATGGCCGATCACTCGCTCCTTGCCTGGACGCTCCTGTCGATCGGCCTCGTGCTGACGCCGGGACCGGACACGCTCATCGTCGCGGGCCAGTCGGCGCGCGGCGGGGTGCGGGCGGGGCTGAGTGCGACCGCCGGCATCGCGTTGGGCGGACTCTGGTACATGGCGCTGTGCGGCTTCGGCTTCCTCAGCGTGCTGACCGCCTTCCCGGCGCTGTTCATGGTCGTGAAGATCGCCGGAGCGATCTATATCGCCTGGCTGGGTTTCCGCATGCTGACCGGCGCGCTGAAGTCGAAGCCGGCGGACCACGCCGTTGCGCCCGCGCTCGGGCGACCTTTCCGGCAGGGTTTCTTCAGCACCGCGCTCAACCCCAAGGTGGCGTTGTTCTTCCTCGCCATCCTGCCGCAGTTCGTCGGCACCGGTCCCGATGCGCCGGTGCGCGGCATGCTGCTGATCGCGATCCCCTATCTACTGGGGTCGCTGTGGCTCGCCACATTGACGCTGGTGATCGCCCGGGCCGGTCGCGTGGCGCGCGCCAGCAGCGTGATGCGCTGGTTCGAAGGCGTGCTCGGCGCCGCTTTTCTTGGTCTCGCGGGCCGTCTGGCCCTGGTTCGGAACGCATAAATGGCAAGCCTGAAGGCACTGAAGATCCGCATCGGCTCGGTGAAGTCGACGCAGAAGATCACCAAGGCGATGAAGATGGTCGCCGCCGCCAAGCTGCGCCGCGCGCAGGAAGCGGCGATCGCCGGCCGTCCCTATGCGGTGCGGCTGGAGCGGGTGATGGCGAGCCTCGCCTCGAAGATCGTCGTCGGCCCGCAGAGCCCGAAGCTGCTCGCCGGCACCGGCCGCGACGACGTCCACCTGATCGTCGTCGCGACCTCCGAGCGCGGGCTGGCGGGTGCGTTCAACACCAATATCGTCCGCGCCGCGCGCCGCAAGGCCGAGGAACTGACCAAAGACGGCAAGACCGTGAAATTCTACATCGCCGGCAAGAAGGGCCGCGCGGTGCTGCGCCGCTTCCATGCCAAGCAGATCATCCACGATCAGGAAATGGGCCACATCAAGAACGTCGCCTTCGCCGACGCCAAGGTGGTGGCCGAGGATCTCGCCGCGCGTTACGAGGCCGGCGAGTTCGACGTCGCGCACCTGTTCTACGCCAAGTTCGTCTCGGCGCTGGTGCAGGAGCCGATCGGCCAGCAGATCATTCCGGTGCCGCTGCCCAAGGCCGAGTCCGGCGCGATCTCGAGCGGTGCTGCGGTGGAATATGAACCCGACGAGGAATCGATCCTGGCGGACCTGTTGCCGAAGAACGTCGCGATCCAGATCTTCCGCGCGCTGCTGGAGAATGCCGCGTCCGAACAGGGCAGCCGGATGAACGCGATGGACAATGCCACGCGCAACGCGGGCGACATGATCAACAAGCTGAGCATCCAGTACAACCGCACCCGCCAGGCGGCGATCACGACCGAATTGATCGAGATCATCGCCGGCGCCGAAGCGCTCTAAGACACAAGAAGGCAAGGGACAGACAGTCATGGCAACCGCCCCCACCGCAACCGGCCGCATCAGCCAGATCATCGGCGCCGTCGTCGACGTGAGCTTCACCGGCACGCTGCCGGCGATCCTGTCGGCGCTCGAGACCGACAATAACGGCAACAAGCTCGTGCTCGAGGTCGCGCAGCACCTCGGCGAGAACACCGTCCGCACGATCGCGATGGACGCCACCGAGGGCCTGACCCGCGGCCAGGCCGTCACCGACACCGGCAACCAGATCACCGTGCCGGTCGGCCCCGCGACGCTCGGCCGCATCCTCAACGTGATCGGCGAGCCGATCGACGAGCGTGGCCCGGTCGAGACCGACCTGCGCTCGCCGATCCACGCCAAGGCCCCCGAGTTCATCGACCAGGCGACCGACAACTCCATCCTCGTCACCGGCATCAAGGTGATCGACCTGCTCGCGCCTTACGCCAAGGGCGGCAAGATCGGCCTGTTCGGCGGCGCCGGCGTCGGCAAGACCGTGCTGATCCAGGAGCTGATCAACAACATCGCCAAGGGCCATGGCGGCACCAGCGTGTTCGCCGGCGTCGGCGAGCGCACCCGCGAGGGCAATGATCTCTATCACGAGTTCCTCGACGCGGGCGTCATCGCCAAGGATGCCGACGGCAACCCGATCAGCGAGGGCTCCAAGGTCGCGCTGGTGTTCGGCCAGATGAACGAGCCGCCGGGCGCCCGCGCCCGCGTCGCGCTGTCGGGGCTGACGATCGCCGAATATTTCCGCGACGTCGAAGGCCAGGACGTGCTGTTTTTCGTCGACAACATCTTCCGCTTCACCCAGGCGGGCGCCGAAGTGTCGGCTCTGCTCGGCCGCATCCCCTCGGCAGTGGGCTATCAGCCGACCTTGTCGACCGACATGGGCGCGCTGCAGGAGCGGATCACCTCGACCCACAAGGGCTCGATCACCTCGGTGCAGGCGGTGTATGTGCCCGCCGACGATCTCACCGATCCCGCGCCGGCCACCTCCTTCGCCCACCTCGACGCGACGACCGTGCTCAACCGTGCGATCTCCGAGCTCGGCATCTACCCGGCGGTCGATCCGCTCGATTCGACCAGCCGCGTGCTCGAACCGCGCGTCGTCGGCCAGGAGCATTACGACACCGCCCGCGCCGTCCAGTCGCTGCTGCAGAAGTACAAGTCGCTGCAGGACATCATCGCGATCCTGGGCATGGACGAGCTATCCGAGGAGGACAAGATCACCGTCCAGCGCGCCCGCAAGATCCAGCGCTTCCTGAGCCAGCCGTTCCACGTCGCCGAGGTGTTCACCAACATCCCGGGCAAGTTCGTGGCGATCGAGGACACGGTGAAGTCGTTCAAGGCGGTGTGCGACGGCGAATATGACCATCTGCCGGAGTCGGCGTTCTACATGGTCGGCGGCATCGACGAGGTCGTCGCCAAGGCGCAGAAGCTGGCCGCTGAAGCGGCGTAAACCGTGAAGTCGATGGCGAGAGTTCTGGTCTCGATCTGCGCAGTGACATTGCTCACTGCGCAGGCGCCAGCGCTCGTGCCCGACCGTCAGGTCGAACTGGAGCAGTTGGTCTTCGGTCTCTGCCCGAGGGTCTATTCGGGCGATCTCAAGCTTACGGATCAAGCGGCCGTCACGGCATTGGGTTTCACGCCTACAGCGCCGCGCGAAGTGCCGGACGGCGCCATTCCGCGAGTTGAAAAGGGGCAAGGCTCAACCAAGATCGTGGTTGCCGGCCAGAGTGGGAGCTGCTCAATCTGGTTTGGCGGACCGGACAACACGCGGTTACTGAGGCATTTCGAGCGAAAGTCTCGCTCGAACGGCTATAAAGGTGGACGTGCCGGCAGGCTTGGTGACGGTACCATGCTTTCCAAATTTGTGAGATCTGAAGCGCCATCTATCATCGTCATTGAAGCGGACGCTGGCGGCGAGTTCGGATCCAGCCCGGCTACGACTATCATTTTTATGCCCGAGAAAGGCGACTAGCGCTTATGCCCCTGCACTTCGAACTGGTGACCCCGGAAAAGCTGGTCCGCAGCCAGGAAGTCTACATGGTCGTCGTCCCCGGCACCGAGGGCGAGTTCGGCGTGCTCGAGGGCCATGCGCCCTTCATGTCGACCGTCAAGGACGGCGCGCTGGCGATCTATGCGACCGAAGGCGCCGCGCCCGAGACCTTGCAGGTCGAGGGCGGGTTCGCCGAAGTCAGCGAGAAGGGCCTGACCGTTCTCGCCGATCGCGTGATCGAGGGCTGACGCGCGCTGCGCTGCTCAGCGCGTTTCCCGCTCGTAAAGTTGCCAGGTCTGGCCGGACAGTCCGCTGAAACCGCGCCCGGCGATCGCGCCATAGCCAACGCCGCAATGCACGCGACGTCGTGGCATCGGCTGATGCCCGTCCTGATCGACGAACAGGAAGCGCGCCACGCCGCAGGCCGTCGGCACGACCTGCAACCGGTAGCCGGTCGACGCCGCGGCAACCTCGAGGACAGCCGAACTGCGCGCGCCGGTGATGAGGACCGCCGCACCCTCGGGCGCGCGCAGCCGCATCGTGGCGATCGCGACACCGGGGTCGCCGCGACGATAGGCGATGATCGTGCGGTCCAGCCCGAGACTGCCGACCAGAATCGCCGCAAACGCCACGGCACCGGCGATACGCCAGGCCCGGCCGGCGCGCATCGCCAGCGCCAGTACCTCCGCCGTCAGCAGCAGCAGCGCGACGCTCGCGGTGATGAAATAGCGCGCAAAGCCGCCATTGCCGATCTGCAATATCGCCACCGCGACCGGCAGTCCGACGATCAGCAGCCCGTAGAAGGGAGCCCGGTCACGAAGGGCCGGCAGGCGCCATAGCGCAAGCGGCACCAGGATCGCCGCCGCGACGACCAGAGTCGGGTACAGCATCGGCGCGGCACCCAGGCTTTGCCCGATCATCATCCCCACCGCGCCCACGAAGCTTTCGAACGCGAACGGCGTGTAGCCGCCGATCCGATAGCCCGCCGGACTGGACCAGGCCGCCAGCACGACGAGGCCGCCGACGGCCAGCACCGCCAGCAGCGCCCGCCCCATCAGATCGGCGGTGACGGCGATCGCGCGGATCGGGCCGAACCGCCGCGCCGAAACGATCGCCACCCAGCCGGTCAGTGCGCCGATGCCAAAGATCATCGTCAGATGCGACAACATGCCCAGCACCGCGGCGACACCGAGCCATATCGGCGTGCCTCGGAGCGGAATGCCGGCCAGCGCGCGATCGACCAGGAGGACCGCCACCATCAGCGCGAGCACCATCGGTGCATAGCCGCGCGCCTCGGCACCATAGGTCAAGAGCATCGGCGAGATCGCGAACAATGCCGCCGCGATCAGTCCGGTGAGCGGATTGCGGCGCGCACCGATCAGCCCCGCGATCGCCACCGTCGCCGTGCCGCTGAGGATCGAGAGTCCGCGGCTCAGCAGCGGCGGCGCGTTCCAGCCGACGAGTTGCAGCCACAAGGTGTTGGCGAAATGATTATTGTCGTGATTGACCGCGAAGAAGACGGCGGCGGGGCTTGCCGCGTCGCGCGCAAAGATCGCGGACCAGGCCTCGTCGAGCCAGAGTGCGCCCTGCGCCGCCAGCAGTCTGAGGACGAGTCCGAGCGCCGTCAGCAGCGCCAGCAACAGCGCGAAGCGACGATCCGGTACCCACGCTGCTCCGTTTTCGCTCATCGTTCCCCACGGCGACCGGCCAGCGTCGCGACGTCCTTTTCACGCGCTATCGTTAATTCGGCGTTTGCAACGATGGCGCGGCGATCAACGGATCCGCCGATATTGCCAGGTCATCGTGTCGGTGCGGGGATTCCTGCCGCTGGTCTCGGCGACCAGCATGTCTCCCGTCTCGCCCGCGAGCCGGTATGAGATCCGCGTGGGATAGTCATGGTCGGGATTGACGAACACGATCTCATAAGCCCCCTCGGCGGGCCGTTCGATCAGCGACGCCTGGGCGAACGCGACCGCGGACGCGCCATGGGGCGATCCATAGAACACCAGGCCTTCGGCATGCCGGACGATCCGCATATATTCGAATCCGCGCGCCACGCGTCCCCGCGTCGTCTGGCCGAGGCCCAGCTTGGTGCCGCCGCGCATCGGCTCCCAATGCTCGATCGTCAGCCCATCGGTCGGGTTGCCGGTTTCCCAGTCGCCGGTCATCCAGCCGAGCGTCGATTGTTCGGCGGCCGGCCGCGCGTCCAGCCCGATGGTCGGCAAACTCTGGGCGCTCGCGGCCGAAGACAGCAGCAGCACGCAGGCAAGTGACAGTTTTGCGACCATGGCCTCGCTCCCTGGAACAAGCTTCACCACAGGTTAGGCAATTGTCAAAGTTTCCGTTCTATTCACCAGGATGAGAATTGCCTGATATGGGGAAGACGGGTTCGCGATGAGCGCTTTTGGCAGACGCAGCGGAACGGGCGGGACGCCCAATCGTCCCTCATTCGGCGTCGCGCGGCCGATGCAGGGCGGTGCAGCCGAGCCCGGCGGCGATCAGTTCCCGCCGCTCGACTCGGTCCCGCTGCCCGGCGCCGAGGCCGATGGCGGCGGTCCGGTGCTCCATGGCGACGCGATGCAGCGGCTGGCGGATCGCCAGGCCGCGTCGGGCGATGCCGGCCAGTCGAAGGTCGAGGGCTTCGAGGCCTCGATCCACAAGATCAAGGAACAGGTGCTGCCGCGCCTGCTCGAGCGCGTCGACCCGGAAGCGGCCGCGACGCTCAACAAGGATGAACTCGCCGAGGAATTCCGCCCGATCATCGGCGAGGTGCTCGCCGAACTGAAGCTGACGCTCAACCGCCGCGAGCAGTTCGCGCTCGAAAAAGTGCTGGTCGACGAGCTGCTCGGTCTCGGGCCGCTCGAGGAATTGCTCAACGATCCGGCCATCACCGACATCATGGTCAACGGCCCGATGCAGACCTATGTCGAGCGCAAGGGCAAGCTCGAGCTCGCGCCGATCCAGTTTCGCGACGAGGAGCATCTGTTCCAGATCGCCCAGCGCATCGTCAACCAGGTCGGCCGCCGCGTCGACCAGACCACGCCGCTCGCCGACGCCCGCTTGAAGGACGGCAGCCGCGTCAACGTGATCGTGCCGCCGCTGTCGCTGCGCGGCACCGCGATCTCGATTCGGAAATTCTCCGCCAAGCCGATCACGCTCGACATGATGGCCAAGGGCGGATCGATGTCCGAGAAGATGTCGACCGCGCTCAAGATCGCCGGCGCCTGCCGCTTCAACGTCGTGATCTCGGGCGGCACCGGTTCGGGCAAGACGACGATGCTCAACGCGATCTCGAAGATGATCGATCCCGGCGAGCGCGTGCTGACGATCGAGGACGCCGCCGAACTGCGCCTGCAGCAACCGCACTGGCTGCCGCTGGAAACCCGCCCCGCCAATCTCGAGGGCCAGGGCGAAATCTCGATCCGCGATCTCGTCAAGAACGCGTTGCGTATGCGGCCGGACCGCATCATCCTCGGCGAAATTCGCGGATCCGAATGTTTCGACATGCTCGCGGCGATGAACACGGGTCACGACGGATCGATGTGCACGCTCCACTCCAACAGCCCGCGCGAGGCGCTGGCGCGTATGGAGAACATGGTGATGATGTCGGACATCAAGGTGCCGAAGGAAGCGATCTCGCGCCAGATCGCCGATTCGGTCGACATCATCATCCAGGTCAAGCGCCTGCGCGACGGCAGCCGCCGCGTCACCAACATCACCGAGGTGGTCGGCATGGAAGGCCCCGTGATCGTGACGCAGGAACTGTTCAAGTTCGAATATCTCGACGAGAGCGCCGACGGCAAGATCATCGGCGAATATCGCTCGATGGGGCTGAGACCCTATACGCTGGAGAAGGCCAAGCAGTTCGGCTTCGACCAGGCGTATCTGGAGGCGTGTTTGTAGGACGCACGAACTGGCCTCACTTTCGGTAGCATGTTATGATTCCAGCGTGAAGTCGGAACCCGCCATCTCCGATCCTGCTACCGAAGCTGCTGCGGATGCGCGTGCTTTGGCGGATGTCGAAGCCGGGCGTGTTATCAGCCACGACGCGATGGAGCGTTGGTTGAAGTCCTGGGGGACGGATAGCCCCCTTCCCCCGCCCAATTGTGGGGACTGATCACGACTCGTGAGACATGCGACCCTTCTCCCTTGAGGGGAGAAGGATACGTAGCCTTATGAGCGCAGCGAATTAGGCGGAGTTGGATGAGGGTGAGCGTTCCGAAGGAGCGCGTGGCGCGAAGCGGCACTGACCCTCACCCTCCCAAGCCTGACGGCTTGGGGCCCTCCCTCTCCCCGAAGGGGAGAGGGGGTTTCCTTACTTCAGTCCCAGCACTTTCACCACATCGGCCCACGCGACCAGCTTGAAGTTCTGCGCCGCCGGCGCGTTCTCGCCGTCCTGCGCGATAATGATGCCGCCGGGGAAGCCGGGGCCGAAATCGCCCGGCATCACCTCGATGCCGTCGGTCTCCTCGACCGAACCAAACTTGCCCTTGGCGATGCGGAAGCGGCCGACATAGGCATCGTCGGCGAGGCGGTAGAGCGCATAAGCGTTGTCGCCCTGGCTCGACACCACCAGATAGCCGCCATCCTTGCCCTCGGGCGCCAGCGCCAGCCCCTCGACATCGTCGAACAATCGCGCCTTGTCGACTTTCGCGATCGCAACCGCGTCGGTCGGGCCGGCGGCACGGGCGTCGAAGCGCCAGAGGCCGGCGTCTTCCTCGGCGATGTAGAGCCGGTGCGTGCGTTCGTCGGCGACGCAGCCCTCCGCCTGCGACGCGACCTTGAGCTGGCGGACCAGCTTGCCGGCCGGTTTCGGTCCCGACAGGTCAAGCGCGACCTGGCCGATGCCACCTTGCTTGGTGACGATGAAGGCATAGAGCGCGCTGGCGTCGCGATAGAGGCACATGCCATAGGCCTCGCCGGCGATCGACGGCAGCGTGCCGAGCGCCGTCAGTTTCGCGGTCATGGTGTCGAGACTGAACAGCGCGATCCTGGCATGCGCCTCGTCGCTGCGATCGCTGGCGATCACCAGCACGCCGGGTCTGCCGGCGATCATGACGTCGGCCCGTAGGTCGACATTATTGACCCGGCCGGTTCGGATGAACGAGCGGGTCTTGCCGTCGAGGCCATAGACATAGAGTCCGGCCTTCTTGTCCGTCGCGACGATCAGGCTCGCTTCAGCGTCGGCAGGATTGCGCCAGATCGCGGGATCGTCGGCAGCGTCGGCATTCTTCGTGCCGACGGCGGCGGTTTCGCCGCGCGCCGCCACCGTTGCAGTCATTGCATCATTCGATGACTCGGCAGTATTCGCGATTATTTCCGCCGCAGCGTTGGAGTCATGCGCCTGACAAGCCGACATGAAATAAAACAGACATGAGGTCGTCATCACCCTGAAACAAAATTGCAGGGTCAGTGTCACGCGGCATCTCCAGTGGCCCAATCGATCGCGCCGCTCATACACGGGCCGGCGCATGGGTCAATTTCGACGATAGTGTCGACCAGGGGAATTTATCCATGTCCAGGACATTGCTGCTGATCGGGAGCGCATGGCTGCCGCTGGCTTTCGCCACGCCCGCGGAGGCGCAGGAGGAGATGCGCACCGAAGTGTCCGCAGAGAAGGATGGCGAGAACGACGACGACATCCGCGCCACCGACATCATCGTCAATGGCGTGATCACCTTCCGCAACCGCACCGAGGATCCCAATCCGGTGCTGTCCTACGACCTCGAATATTTCCAGCGCTTCGAGCCGGTCTCGGTCGGCGAGATGCTCAAGCGCGTGCCGGGCGTGACCTTCACCTCCGACGTGCTCGAATATGACGGCGTCCAGATGCGCGGCCTGCCGCCAGGCTTCACCCAGGTGCTGATCAACGGCCGTCGCGCGCCGGGCGGCGAATCGGATCGCAGCTTCTTCGTCGATCGCATTCCCGCCGAGCTGGTCGAGCGGATCGAGATCGTCCGCGCGCCGCGCGCCGACCAGCCGAGCGAAGGCATTGCCGGCACGCTCAACGTCGTCACCAAGGAATCGGCGACGTTCGAGGGCGGCTTCGCCAAGGGCGGGCTGCTGATCAACGAGGATGGCGGCGTGCGCCCGTCGGGCGCGCTCGCTTATGCGGGCAAGCTGGGCGACGCAACCAGCTATTGGGTCGCGGGCAATTACCAGCAGCGCCGCAACCCCAAGGAGAAGGTCTCGCTGCGCTTCGGCGATTTCACCACCGGACCGCTCGACGAGACCGATGACGAGTTCGACAACACCGAATTACAGGCCGACACGCGCGACGGCACCGACATTTCGGGAAATGCGGAGATCAGCCATGAATTCGCGGGCGGCGGCAAGCTCCGCCTGGGCGGTTTCTTCGTCGACACCGCTCGCGACGAGGACGAGACCTCGCTGACTTACGAGGGCGGCGATCTCGATTTCGACGGCGCCGAGGTCCAGCATGAAGATATCAGCCAGCAAACCTATGCCCTGACCGCCGACGCGACGATCCCGTTCGGTGACGCGCTCGAACTGGGTCTCGCGGCGGGATGGAACGGTTATCGCGAGAATACCGACGTCACCAGCAGCGAGGGCGGCGAAGAGGATCTGTCCGATATCGAAATCGTCGAGACCGAAGCGCTCGACATCAAGGATGACGAATATGTCGGCACCGTCAGTCTGACATATGGCAAGGGCACGGCATTCGCCATCAAGGGCGGCATCGATCTGCTGTCGAAGACCCGCGACGGCGCCGATACCGTCTTCAACGTCGAAGACGACGAAGCCGAGGATCCCGATCCCGCGGTCAACTTCCGAATCCGGGAGAAGCGCTACGATCCCTATCTGCGCCTGACCTGGGAACCGGACGCGATGCTCGGCGTAGATGCGGGCCTGCGCTACGAGATCACGCGCCGCCGCACGACCGGCGCCGACGGCTCGCAGTCCTACAAGACCCAATCGCTCAACCCGTCGCTGCATCTGCGCTATGCGCTGACCCCGGCCGACCAGTTCCGCGCGTCGATCGCGCGCACCGTGCGCCGGCCGAATTACGACCTGATCTCGCCCTATGAGCAGGAAGAAAGCCCCGGCGATGACGACATCACCTTGGGCAATCCGGCGCTGAAGAACGAGCGCGCCTGGGGTATCGACCTTGGCTATGAGCGCCGCCTCGGCACGCGCGGTATCTTCGGCGTCAACGCCTTCTATCGCAAGATCAAGGACCTGACCGAACTGGTCGCGATCGACGACGTGCTCGACGACGAGGGCGAGAAGATCGGCAGCGTCTTCACGCCGCGCAATATCGGCGACGGCAAGGTCTGGGGCCTCGAGGTCGATTTCTCGGCGCCGCTCGACGTGATCGGCCTGCCGGACACCGGCCTGTTCGCGAATTACACCTATCTCGACAGCGAGACGACCGATCCGTTCACCGGCGAAAAGCGCCGCTTCAATAACCAGCCGCACCATGTCTACAATCTCGGCTTCATCCAGACGGTGAAGAGCGTCGATGCGAGTTTCGGCGCGACGATCTCCGGCCGCAGCAAGGCGGTCGAGAGCAATTTCGACGAGACCGTCGAACTGAGCTACGTCCCCGATCTGGAAGCCTTCGTCGAAAAGCGCTTCGGCAAGAATTTCGTGCTGCGCGTCTCCGCCCAGAACCTCCTCAACCGCAAGAAAAAGGAAGCGTTCCGCAAATATGACGGCGACAGCTATGACGAAATCCTCGCCAATCGCGCGGCCGGCGACATCGACGAATATGAGCTGGAACGCGAGCAGTCCGGCCGCTTGTTCCAGGTGACGTTGCGCGCCGCATTCTGATCCGGCGGACCGGCGGCGCTCAGCCCTTGATGGCGAGCGCCGCCGAAACCAGAGCGACCAGCAGCGACAGCATCAGCACCAGCGGCCACGAGACGAAGCCGACACGGTCGGGATCGGCGCGGCGCAACCGCCGGCGGTCGGCGAAACTCGACCAGCCGGCGAGGCCCGCCGCCGCCGCGCTGAGCGCCCATAACTGCATCTGCATTCGCCGCCTTCCGCTCGTCATCCGTGCGGCCTAGATAGGGTGCCTCGTCCATGGCGGAAGGCCGCGGCCGAACGAAATCGATCCGAGGAAGGATGTGTATGCGTAAATCCCTGATGCTTGCCGCGGCGGCTCTGGCTCTCACCGCCGGCGGCAGTGCCGCAGTGCTGGCCGGCGCCGGCAAGCCGGTCGCGAGCAAGACCGCGCTCGCCGCTGCGATCGCCGCTCCGACGCGCAGCGCTGCGAACAAGGCGCGCGACCAATATCGCCATCCCGCCGAGACGCTGGCCTTCTTCGGCGTCGCTCCGGGCGACATCGTGGTCGAATACAGCCCCGGCGGCGGCGGCTGGTATACGGAGATCCTCGCGCCCTATCTGGCGGCGCGCGGCACGCTCTATGCCGCGCAGGCGGCCGGCGGCGGCTTCGACAAGCTCAAGACCAAGCTCGACGCCGACCCTGCAACTTACGGCAAGGTGAAACTGGTGACCTGGCCGCTGGCGGCTGGCACGGTGGCCGACGGCAGCGTCGACACGGTGCTGACGTTCCGCAACGTCCACAACATGATCATGGCCGGCGGCACCACCGCCGACGATAATTTCGCGGCCTTCTACCGCGTGCTCAAGCCGGGCGGCGTGCTCGGCGTCGTCGACCATCGCCTGCCCGAGGACCGCGACAGCGCGATGGAGACATCGAGCGGTTATCTGAAGCGTTCGACGATCGTCGCGCTCGCCGAGAAGGCCGGGTTCAAGCTGGCCGCCGAGTCCGAAATCAACGCCAATCCCAAGGACACCCACGATTGGGCCAAGGGGGTCTGGACGCTGCCGCCAGTGCTGACCAACGGCGACGTCGATCGCGAAAAATATCTGGCGATCGGCGAGAGCGACCGCATGACGCTGAAGTTCGTCAAGCCGAAGGGGTAAGCGGTCGAGACATCCTCCCTATGGCGAAGCCATGGGGAGGATTTGGGACCCTCAATTCGCGGCGATCAGGCAATCCTGGCCGCCGACCTTCAGCCGCTTGCAGATATCGACCGCCTGCTGATTCGAGCCGGCGGTGATCCGCAGCCGCTGGACGGTCTTGCCCTTCACGTCCGCGGCGACGACCTGCTTGCCGAGGCTGGCGACCCAGGGGAAGCGCTTGGAGACCGATGTCCAGGCGCCGTTCGCCTCCGCCACCGAGCCGAACGCGCCGAGCTGGACGAGCGAGCCGCCGGTGGCGGCGCCCGGCGCCCTGACGGCGGGCGACACGTTGCTGGGCGCGGGCGCCTTGAGCACGCCGCCCGACGGCGGCACGGCGGTGGTGGCGCCGCCCTTGGTGGGGGGCACGACCGGTGGCACGACCTTGACCGGGCCGGTCGCCGGCGCGGCGACCGGCGTCTCGGGCACGGCGTTCAGATCGACCTTGCCGTTGGGATCGGCGCCTTCGCCGGTGGCCGGCGCGGTATCGCCCTCGCCATCCACCTTCATGCCGCCGACATCGTCGGGCTTGACCTTGTAGTCGCCCTCCTGCGCCGCGATCAAAGTGCCGTCGCCGGCGGGTCCCGGACGGTTCTGGAACCACCATACCCCACCAACGACAAGGCCGAGCAGGATCAGCCCGGCGAGCACGAAGCCCGCGAGCTTGAGCGGCGAGACCGAATCCTCGTCATTGACGTCGTCGACCGCCTCGAGCCAGGGCAGGCGGTCTTCGTCCTGCAGGCTCAGCGAATCGCTATCCTGGTCCCCCATCACTTCATCTCCTCGACCGCCTCGACCCCCATGACCGACAGGCCATTCCGGATGATCTGCGCAACGGCATTCGCAAGGTATAATCGCGCCGCAGTGGTTACAGGATCGTTAACCAGCAGAAAACGCCGTTCCGGCCGATCATTACCGACATTCCAGGCGGCGTGGAATGCCGCCGCGAGATCATAGAGATAGAAGGCGATACGATGAGGCTCGCGTGCGGCAGCCGCCCCCTCGACGGTGCGCGGGAATTGCGCGGCGAGCTTGACCAGCGCCAGATCCTCGGCGTCGAGCCGTGCGAGGTCGGCGACGGATTCGACGCCTGCCCCGGACCCCGATCCGGGGATGCCGGCCTCGGCCGCGCGCCGGTTGAGCGAGCGGATCCGGGCATGGGCATATTGGACGTAGTAGACCGGATTGTCCTTCGACGCCTCGACGACCTTGGCGAAATCGAAATCCATCTGCGCATCGGCCTTGCGCGCAAGCATCGTGAAGCGGACGACATCCTTGCCCACCTCCTCGACCACGTCGGCGAGTGTGACGAAATTGCCCGAGCGCTTGGACATCTTGACCGGCTCGCCGTTGCGCAGCAGCCGCACCATCTGCACCAGCTTGACGTCGAACGGCGTCCTGCCCTCGGTCAGCGCCGCGACCGCGGCCTTGATCCGCTTGACGGTGCCGGCATGGTCGGCGCCCCAGATGTCGATCAGCGCGTCGGCGCTCTGCGCTTTCTGGAAATGATAAGCGAGGTCGGCGCCGAAATAGGTCCACTGCCCGTTCGACTTTTTGATCGGCCGGTCCTGATCGTCGCCGAACCGGGTCGAGCGGAACAGCGGAAGTTCGACCGGCTCCCAATCCTCGGGGGTCTCGCCCTTGGGCGCCTCGAGCACGCCGTCATAGATCAGGTCGTGCGCACGCAGCCATTGCTCGGCCGCCTCGGGCTTGCCCGCGGCCTGCAGTTCGGCCTCCGACGAGAACAGATCATGATGGATGCCGAGCAAGGCGAGATCGGCGCGGATCATGTCCATCATCGCCGCCACAGCGGCGGTGCGGAACAGCACCAGCCACTCGCTCTCGGGCTTGCCGACATAAAGATCGCCATAGTCGGCGGCGAGCTTCGCGCCGACCGGGATCAGATATTCGCCCGGATAGAGCCCTTCGGGAATCGCGATCGTCTCGCCCAGCGCCTCGCGGTAGCGCAGATGCGCCGAGCGTGCGAGGACGTCGACTTGCCCGCCAGCGTCGTTGACATAATATTCGCGGACCACCTTGTGGCCGGCATATTCGAGCAGGCTGGCGAGCGCATCGCCGACCACCGCGCCGCGGCAATGGCCCATATGCATCGGCCCGGTCGGGTTGGCGGAGACATATTCGACATTGACGATGCTGCCGCCGCCGGTCGCCGAACGGCCATAATCGCCGCCCTGCGCGGTGATCTCGCCGAGTTCGGCGCGCCAGACGGCCTCGTTCAGCCGCAGGTTGATGAAGCCGGGACCCGCGACCTCGACCGAGGAGACCTCGTCGAGCGCATCCAGCTTCGGCGCAATCAACGCCGCCAGCGCGCGCGGATTGGTGCCGGCGGGCTTTGCCAGCACCATCGCCGCATTGGTCGCGAGATCGCCATGCGTCGTGTCGCGCGGCGGCTCGACCGCAACGTTGCGGCGATCCAGGCCGCCCGGAATCGCGCCTTCGGCGACGAGGGCGTCGAGGATCGCATCGAGATGCGCGGCAAAGCGGGGATAGAGGGTCAAGGCACGGTCTTCCGGTCAACAGGCGGAAGGCGCCTTTAGCCGAGCACGGCGGGGGGGTCCACCGTGGGTGCGCTGCCATTCGGACAATCGGTACACCTTCCCTCTACCGCTTGCTACCAGATTCACGGATCTTTGAGCAGGTCACTGCGCGCGCCCCAAGGTCCATCCGGCCTTGGCAGCCTGGAGCTGACGCCAGCCGCGCAGCATGACAATTGGTCCTGGCTTTCCGTAGTATCCGG
>Ga0207712_10000158_pt1 | contig 69863 bp, 60 predicted proteins | sample KBSS44metaG_FD_184402 | JGI IMG/M metagenome (GOLD analysis project Ga0207712, IMG submission 184402) | Switchgrass rhizosphere microbial communities from Kellogg Biological Station, Michigan, USA - KBS S4-4 metaG (SPAdes) (version 2) | ecosystem: Host-associated > Plants > Roots > Rhizosphere...
GATCGGCGTTCGCGCCAAACGTCGCCCTGCTTTCGATCGGACGCGTGCTGACCGGCTTCGGCATCGGCGGCATGCTCGCCGCGACGAATGCCGGCGTCGCCGAAGCGGCAAATGAGCGGCGACGACCACTTGTCGTCGTCCTGATGGCGGTTGGCTTTCCGATCGGAAGCGTGCTGGGCGGCGTGGTCGCGGTCCAGCTGCTGCGCGTCTATGGCTGGCACGAGGTGTTTCTGTTCGGCGCGATCTGCACGACGTCGATGGTGCCGTTCGTGCTTTGGCTGGCGCCCGATTCGATCGAGTTCGAGGTTCACAAGCGCGGCCACGAGGCCTTGCCGCGCATCAATCGATTGCTCGTCCGTATGGGGCATGCGCCGCTTGCCGCATTGCACATCCCCGAACGTCCGGCCGGCGCGCGCAAGGCGGGGCTTGCCGAGATCTTCGCACCGGCGTTTCGCTGGACCACGATATTGCTGACGATCGCCTATCTCGCGAATATCACCACCTTCATCTTCCTGTTCAAGTGGACGGCGCCGGCCATTGTCGACATGGGATTCAGCGCTTCACAGGCAGCCTCAGTGCTCGTCTGGGCGAGCAGCGGAGGCATTGTGGGTTGCCTGCTTTTCGGCCTGTTGACGGAACGTGTATCGGTGCTCGGCCTGACGATCGCCATTGCCGCGCTCGCATCGATGGCGATGGCAGGCTTCGGTTCCCTGCCGGCGGACCTTACGATCCTCTCGGCTGGGGCATTTGTCGCGGGTCTTTGCGCCAACGCGGCGGTCGTCGGCCACTATAGCCTCGTCGCGACGCTGTTCCCGACCCACCTGCGCGCCGGCGCGACGGGGGCCGTGATCGGCGTGGGACGGGGCATCTCGGCCGCCGCGCCGGCTCTTGCCGGTCTGTTGTTCACCGCTGGATACGGCTTCTCGATCGTCGCGATCGTGATGGGTTCGGGCTCGGCGATCTGCGCCGTGACGCTCGCCTTGCTGCGGGTGCGACTAAACGAGCGGCGCCAGTGACCCGCGCGCCAAATGGAGAGGGGATCGAAGTCAGGGTCCACGACCTGCGACTGGCGGCACGCATCGGTGCCCACGCGCATGAATTGCACCGCCGACAGATGTTGCGCGTGATGGTCTCGCTTCGGCTGAAGCGCGCGCCGCTGGACGAACTCAACGAGACGATCGACTATGACCGCGTGGTCACCTTGGCCGAAGCCCTGTCGAACGAACATATCGTGCTCATCGAAACCTTTTGCGCGCGACTTGCGCGCGACTGCCTCGCGGCTGGACCGATCGATCGTGTCGAGGTCGTGGTCGAAAAACCCGGCGCGCTGGTGAACGGCGTCGCCAGCGCGCGTGCGGTATTCGCATCCTGCTGACGCGCTGATCAGGGCTCGGACGCGAAACCCCGCACCAGCGCGTTAAGCCCTGCGGCGAAGCCCGCGTCGAAGTCGAACAATTGCGAAAGCGAGCGATCCAGATGCCCGTTCTGTTCATAGATAACCCAGCCGACCACCAGCGACATCAGCGAAGACAGCAGCAGCAACCGCCTGAAATGTCGAGCGGACGGTGCTGAGCCTCGTCACGCCTCGCTGTTCCGCTTCTCGTCAAGATACGGGAACCGGTCCACTGTCACACGCACGTCCTTGATACGCTTGCCGTAGTCGCCCCATTGCACGATCAGTTCCGTACCCGGCTCGGTGTAATTCACATCGACACAACCCATCGAAAGGTTCTCTCGAAAATAATAGCTGTAGATCGAGCCGGACGAGATACCGACCAGCTTGTTCCCGGCAAGCAGGCGATCGGCATGTTCGAGCATGCCATGCCCCCAGGTCGGCGTGGTCGGCAGATCCATCGTGCGGTACTCCTCACCGGGACGGTAGAGCGAGGCATAGATGTCGATCACGTCATCCGCATTCCAGCGCAGCGTCACCGTGCGCCGCTGGTCGGGCGATGCCGCTGCCCGCTCCAGGGCGGCGCGCCCGATGAATTCGTGATCAAACCGGACGGCCTTGTCCCAGTTGACCTCGAACGGATTGCGCTGACGCGCGCGAAGGTCTGCAGGATCATAGCTACCCGTCCGCTGCGAGTGGAGCGAGAAATGGTCGGCGCCGACCCAGTCGCGAAACCCCTGTTCGTTGACCATCGCCATGCCGAAGGTCCAGGCAGCCTGCGGAAAGCCGCCTTCGACATGATTGACGAGATAGGTGCGCCAGCCGAGCCGCTCCATGCCGATGTCCTTGTTAGCTTGATAGATGGCGTCGAACACCGTCGGGCCATCCGCGATCGGCCCGCGCACTTCATAGGCGAGATTACCGGACATGCCGATGCGGCCCACTTCGACCGTCTTGCCGGCGATCCGAGTCTTGCGATAGCGCAGGAACTTGAGGTCGCTGAGGTCCTCTCCGCTGGCCCGTTGCAGTGCCTCGAGCGACCGCGGACCGGCGATCTGGGTCAGGTAGATGTCCTCCATCCATACCCGCACGTCAAACTGGCCCTGAAGCCCTTGGTAGAGTGCCCACGGCCCGGCCGCGAAATGGCGGTAATGGCCGTCGTCATAGCGCTGCAGGATGCCGTGCGCCGCGATCAGCCCCTCGTCGGTGCACATCACCGCGTGCCGCATTGTGCCTTCCGGGAAGGTCGTCAGATTGTTGGTGCAAAGCTGTGCGACAAAGGCGTCGGCGTCCGGGCCGTCCACGCAGACGACGGGTCCCGAGAGGCCGGTGTGGATGTAGCAGCTCTGCTTCCAGGACAGGCTTTCGGGCTTCCACCCGTTATATTCCCATGGCCGCAGCGTATCGCCGACGGCCACGTACAGCCTTGGTTCGGCATAGTAAGGGAATGCGAATGTCTGGTTGAAGGGCGTGGTCATGCTTCTCTCCTGAAATTTCCTGGCGGACCGCATCTAAAAACCTGTGAGGTTGGACCCCGATTCGGTGATCGAGCGCTTGTGATCCGCCCCCACCGCTTCGATGCCGATACGATATCGTGTCAGGAAAATGGGCCGCTTGTTTCCTTTCATCTGAGCAAGGCCTGCAGGGCCGGGACCAGATGCGGCCTGTGATCTGGGGGAATGCGAGCGAGCAGATCATTCTCGAACTGCCGCGTGATGGCGTCGACCCGAGCGCGGCAGGTGCGGCCTTCATCGGTCAGCAGGATTGCCATGGACTTCCGATCGAGCGGTTCGCGCCGTATCAATCCCGCGCCTTCAAGACGTGCGAGCAGCGGCGCCATGTTGGCGCGCTGGATGTCGAGTATCTTCCCTATATCCGCAGAGGTCAGGTCCGTTCGGGCATCCAGCAGCAGCAGCACGGTGGCCTCTGAAATCCGCAGTTCCAGAGCAGCAAGCCGGGCGGCAAGTTCCGCCATCATCGCATTTGCAGCGCGACGCAGCAAATAGCCGGGCAGGGCCGACAGTGGATCGACCAGCGACGCGGGAGGCGCGCCCTTCAACAACTCACTCACCGCATCCTTATTGCCCATGGCCTTGCCTATCCCGGAATATCGCTATTGACTATAGCAAAATTAAAGTTATGCAACATAGCAATTCGAATTTGCATGGGAGAGTGTGATGACCGAGCGCGCTGAAGAGGATACCGTCTCTGTTCACGTCGACGCGCGCATCGCGTGGGTCTCATACAATCGGCCGGAAAAGCGCAATTGCATGAGCCCAAAGCTCAATCGACAGATGCTTCGTGTGCTAGAGAGCCTTGAGTTTCGCGAAGATGTGGGCGTGCTGGTGCTGACCGGCGAAGGCGATGCCTTCTCGGCCGGCATGGACCTACAGGAATATTTTCGCGAGAACGAAGCGCTGGGTATCGGCGCAATCCGCAAGAGCCAACGTGAGGCCTATTCCTGGTGGGACCGGCTGCGCTGGTATGAAAAGCCGACCATCGGGATGGTCAATGGCTGGGCCTTTGGTGGCGCCTACGGCCCGCTCCACGCACTCGACATCGTGGTTGCCGCCGACACTGCGACTTTCGGACTGTCCGAGATCAATTGGGGCATCTTGCCGGGGGGTGGCGCCAGCAAGGTGGCGCAGGAACTGATGCCGTTTCGCAAAGCGATCTACCACGCCATGATGGGCGAGAACCTGACCGGCAAACAAGCGGCCGAGCAGGGCCTGGTGACTGAAAGCGTGCCCGCCGATCAACTGCGCGCGCGGGTGGAGGAGATCGCCGGCGTCCTGCTCAAGAAAGATCCCAACGCGCTGCGCGCCACCAAGTGGGCTATGCGGCGCATGGCCGAGATGACCTTCGATAACGCGATGGATTACCTGATCCGCGCGCAAGAGGCGCTGAACGGGATGGGCGGGCTCGAGGCGCGCAAGGAGGCGACCCGTCAGTTCCTCGACGACAAGACCTTCAAGCCCGGGCTCGGCGCGTTCGATGCATCAAAGTTGGCCAAATAAGCCAGCGCGGGGGAAAGGGCACATGAGGGAAACGCTTCACGCTGCGATGATCACGCGCCTGCTGCGACCGCGATCGATCGCGGTGGTCGGCGCCAGTGACAAACCGGGGGCGCTCGGCGCATCCTTGTTGGGAAACCTCGACCGTCATGGCTTTGACGGTCCCATCTATCCGATTAATCCGAATCGGGAGACGATCGGTGCCCGCACGTGCCTTAGTTCGATTGACGACCTGCCCGAAGGGGTAGACGTGGCCGTGCTTGCCATCCCGCGTGTTGCGGTACTCGACGCAATCCGCAGACTTGCTGCCCGAAGATGTGGCGCGGCGATCGTCTTTTCCGCCGGTTTCGCCGAAGGCGGCGAAGCCGGGCTGATCGAGCAGGCTGAGATCGCCCGGATTGCGTCAGAGGCAGGCATGGTGCTGGAAGGGCCGAATTGCCTGGGCATGGTCAACCATGTCGACGGCGTCCCGCTGACGTTCGTCGAAACACGGTGCATCGCTCCGGCCGGACGTAAGGCGATCGGGATCGTGTCGCAATCTGGCGCGATGGCGGCTGTGCTTGGCACTACGTTGCAGGCACGTGCCCTCGCCCTGAGCTATTCAGTATCGACCGGCAATGAGGCGGCCTCTACGGTCGAGGATTATGTCGACTGGCTGGCCGACGAACCCAACACCGCCGTGGTGGCGATGATCGTCGAGCAATTCCGCGATCCTCGCCGTTTCCTTGCGGAGGCGGAACGGATCCGTGCGGCAGGCAAGCAGATCGTGCTGCTCCATCCGGGCAAGTCGAGCGCGGCGCGCGAAAGCGCCGCGACCCACACCGGCGCCATGGCTGGCGACTACCAGTTGATGCGTGCCAAGGTCCGGCGTACTGGCGTGATCCTCGCCGAGACGATCGAGGAATTGGGCGACATTGCCGAAATCCTGATGCGTTCCCCTGCGCTGACGCGGCCCGAACTGGCCGTGCTCGGCGAATCCGGAGCCTTCAAAGCGCTGACGCTCGACCTTGCAGAAGAACTCGGCCTGCCGCTCGCCGCGCTGGGCGACGACGACAGCCCCGCGCTGCGCGCCGCGCTACCGCCCTTCGTTCCGGTCAGCAATCCGCTCGACATAACCGCGCAGGGGCTTAGCGAACCCGCGATCTACACCCGAGCACTGTCGGCGTTGTTCGATGATCCGCGCGTCGGCGCGATCATATGCGGGATCATCCAGGGCGATCCGGTGACCAGCGGGATCAAGGTTCCGGCAATCCTGGCATCGCTCGACGGGGACGGGTTGAGCAAACCCTTGGTCTTTGCCGGCCTGGACGAGGGCGCGGCTATTCCCCCTGATTTCGTCGCCGACCTGCGCGCGCGGGGCATTCCGTGGTTTCCGTCGAATGAACGCGCTTTCCGTGCGCTCGCCAGGCTGGGGCGGCAGGTCGGGCGGATCGAGGTCGATCACAGTCCGACGCCCACACCCTTACCAGGGCTCGATGCTTATCACGGCGTCATTGCCGAGTATCGCGCCAAGTCCCTGCTAGCCCCGGTTGGCGTGCCTTTCCCTCACGGACAGTTCGCGGCCGACGAGGACGCAGCGGTAAGCGCAGCCGAAGCGCTGGGCTTTCCGGTTGCGATGAAGGCGCAGTCGGCCGCGCTTAGCCACAAGAGTGATGCCGGGGGCGTGGCCCTCAACCTGGCTGACGCCGCCGCTGTGCGCGCAGCCTGGGCTCAGATGCACGATGCCGTGGCAGCTTACGACAGTTCCATCGTGCTGGACGGCGTCCTCATTGAGGCCATGGGTCGGCGCGGGATCGAGATGATCGTGGGCGGTCGCAACGATGTCGACTGGGGACCGGTGGTTTTGGCCGGGTTCGGCGGGGTCACCGCCGAAATCCTGCATGACGTGCGGCTGATCACTCCTGAATTGTCGCAAGCAGAGATCGAGGGTGAGCTTATGCAGCTCAAAAGTGCAGCGCTGCTCAGCGGCTATCGCGGTGGTCCTGCGCTTGACGTCCCGGCGCTGGCCCGGCTCATCCGCACGGTCAGCGCGGTCCTGCTCGCTGAGCCCGATTTGCGTGAGCTCGATCTCAATCCCGTCATACTCGGCCCGGTCGGCCAGGGCGTGACCGCGCTGGACGCTCTGATTGTGCGGGGATGATCAGAGATAGTAGCCTGCGTAACGATAGGACCGCTTAACTCAGTCGTTCACTTCTGCTCCGTCCACTGCTGATCATGGAAACAGTCATGGAATTCAACCGCATCAATCCGATCACCGGCGAATTAGCCTCCTCCGCCCCCGCTCTGAAGGCTGTCGACGTGCCAGCGATCGCCGCGCGCGCGGCCGCAGCGTTCCCCGCCTGGGCTGCCCAGGGTCCCAACGCGAGGCGGGCAGTGCTAATGAAGGCAGCCGAGGCGCTGGCGGCGCGCAAGGACGATTTCGTCGCGGCGATGATGGCGGAGACCGGATCGACGGCGGGCTGGGCCATGTTCAACCTGATGCTCGCGACCGGCATGGTGCGGGAAGCCGCGGCCATCACCACGCAGATCGCTGGCGAGGTGATCCCCAGCGATAAACCGGGCTGCCTCGCCATGGCTCTGAAGGAGCCGGTAGGCGTGATCCTGGGCATCGCTCCCTGGAATGCCCCGATCATCCTGGGTGTGCGGGCTATCGCCGTCCCGCTCGCTTGCGGCAACAGTGTGATCCTCAAGGCCAGCGAATTGTGCCCGCGCACCCACGCGCTCATCATCGAGGCATTTGCCGAATCCGGCTTCCCGGAGGGCGTCGTCAACGTGGTGACAAATGCGCCCGAGGATGCGGCGGAGGTGGTCGGCGCTCTGATCGATGCGCCGGAGGTGAAGCGGATCAACTTCACCGGATCGACCAATGTCGGCCGGATCATCGCGAAGCGCGCGGCGGAGCATCTGAAGCCCTGTCTGCTCGAACTGGGCGGCAAGGCACCTCTGTTGGTGCTTGAGGATGCCGATCTTGACGAGGCGGTGAAAGCCGCAGCCTTCGGCGCCTTCATGAACCAGGGTCAGATCTGCATGAGCACGGAGCGGATCATCGTCGTTGAGGCGGTGGCCGACGCGTTCATCGAGATGTTCGCGGCCAAGGCCGGCAGCATGCCCGCCGGCGATCCGCGTGAGGGCACGACGCCGCTGGGCGCGGTGATCGACCGTAGGACCGTGGACCACGTGAATGCCCTGATCGACGATGCCGTGGCCAAGGGTGCGACCGTCGTGGCCGGAGGCAAGGCTGACAGCGTACTGATGGCCGCTACCGTGCTGTCCGGCGTCACCGCCGATATGAAGCTGTACGATGAAGAGAGCTTCGGCCCGATTGTGGCGGTGATCCGCGCGCGGGACCAGGCCCATGCCATCGAACTTGCCAACGACAGCGAATACGGCCTTTCGGCCGCCGTGTTCACTCGCGACACCGCGCGCGGGCTGAGCGTGGCCCGCCGCATCCGCTCGGGCATCTGCCATGTCAATGGGCCGACCGTGCATGACGAGGCGCAGATGCCCTTCGGCGGTGTCGGCGCCTCGGGCTATGGCCGTTTCGGCGGCCGCCAAGGCATCGACAGCTTCACTGAAACGCGCTGGATCACGGTCGAGACCCAGCCTGGGCACTTCCCGATCTGACTTAAATAAAAGGCATGGCTATATACAGCCCGTCTGGAAATCAACGGCGCGGCGCAGGCGAGGCCGGCTCGGATGGCGTCGTCGGCAAGTCAGCTCGTGCAGGCGGGATGAGCTGATCGGCTGGCGGCTTGGGCAGGTCATTAGTGATTTACCTTCGAAGCCCGATCACCCAAGCACCTCGTGCTGGGAACGAGCATCGCCATCCCCTGTCCAAGTTCGCGGAGAGCGCGGAGTTTGTTTGCAAAGGAAGTGATTCCCGCGTTCAGTTGAGTCTGCGCCCTATCTGGAGAAGCTGGGTAACAAGACACGGCGTCGCATGCCGGGCCTGTATTGGCGGTCTGACAGGGCCGGTTGACCAGAGGGCACATCAGCTGACGGCAGGTTTTAAAGTGGCCTATCGAAGCATTGAGCGACTGAAATGAGGCGCGAAGCTGACATAGTATCGTCAGGGGCCCGCTGAAGCCTACGCAGCGTGTGGGACCAGATGTGGGTCCGGTATCGTGGGATCGCTGGACAGCGCGGAATGCTCACGATTTTGGCTTGACGCTGGTGACCCCTACGGGACTCGAACCCGTGTTTTCGCCGTGAGAGCATGAATTTTCGGCTATGTCATCGTCTCAATTCGTCTCAATTTGTCGTTATAAACCAATGACTTGACAGAATGTAGTCGCATGTCATATCAGTTCGCAGCAGCGTGGATATTTGACGTATATTTGACACTTTCCGATGGCCAAGACCCTCACCGAAGCGGCGCTGACAACGCGCAACGCTCGCCAGAAGCTCTCCCAAGGGCTGCATTGGCGGCAGGTCGATGTCGACATCCATCTTGGCTATCGCAAGGGCGTACGGGGCAGCCGCTGGCTTGTCCGCTGGTATCTGGGATCGGGCGGCTACAAGCAGGAAACGCTTGGCGTCGCCGACGACGTCATTTCCGAAGGCACACTGAGCTTTGACGCGGCGTGCAGGGCAGCGCGCGAGCATGTCCGGGAAGTGCGCGCCCGCATCGTGCTCGATGCCGCGCTTCCGCCCGAAACAGTCCGTACATCGGTCGAGTCTTATATTGCGATGCGCGACGATCGCATCCGTCTCGCATATCCCAACAGCAAGCGCCGCTCGGACGGCGCAAGCCGGCTCACCCGCTATGTGCTGAACGACGCGATCGCCGACACCGCCTTGCCCGATCTTACCGAAGCCATGTTGTCGAAATGGAAGCAGCGGCTCGCACCGCATTGCGCTCCCGGCTCGCGTGTCCGAACGATGAACGACCTCAAGGCGGCACTCAATTTCGCACACCGAAACCATCGCAAGCGCCTGCCGGCCGATTTCAGCGAGACAATCCGCTGGGGGTTGGCTTGCGACAAGACGGTCCCGGCGGTTCGGTCGCGAGCGCGCGAAAATCAAATTCTCCCGGACGAAACGGTGCGTGACATCGTTGCTGCCGCCGCGTCCTATGATGAGGACGGCGACGTCGGGCGCATGATTCTCATGCTGGCCGCGACCGGCGCGCGCTTCTCTCAGATCCAGCGTGTGACGGTCGGCGACGTCCAGGCCGACCGATCGCGCATCTTCATGCCGGCGAGCCGAAAGGGGCAGGGGAAGGAAGACACAAGTTATCCGGTCCAAGTTGGCACGGATGTCGTCGGTGCCCTGCGCCCCGTGCTCGACGGCCGTAAGCCGGACGAACCGCTGCTTTGTCGCTGGCGCATGAAGCAGACCAAGCAGCTCAAATGGGAACGCGATTACCGCGGCCCCTGGACGTCGGCTGCCGAGATGACCCGCCAGTGGCGGGACATTTGCAACGGTCTGGGGCTGGAGGGCGTGGTGCCCTATGCGCTGCGCCATTCCTCTATCGTGAGAGCCATTCGTGCCGGGCTTCCGATACGGCTTGTCGCCGCCATGCACGATACCAGCGTATCGATGATCGAACGCCACTACGCCCGATATATCGTTGACGGTCTCGAGGAGATCGCAGCAAGAGCCGTAATCCCGATCGTCAGGCACCATCTGCGCGTGGTGGCTTAAGCGCGCGCAAGAGACCGGTCGGGGGGTCCGATCACAAAAATGACCACAGTGCGAGCCGTTCGCGGCCCCATCTTGGCAAAGACGAAGCATAAAGCATTGAAAAATGGTGGACGCACCCTTTGGCTCGAACCTAGGATCCGCTGATTAAGAGTCTGAGTTTCACAATAAATTATCTTTATTAAACAATCGCTTGTCTGTACCCGTGAACCTTGCCCTCCACTTTTCTGCCCAACCCTATCCTTTGCTCTCAGGAGCGCCACGGCACAAATTTGGTCACACTGCTGAGGGCAGGGAGAGAAATCGATTGCGCGACGTCAAGCCTGCCGATGGTCATCCTTATGCCCAGATGGTCCACGGTGCGCTTGGCCGGCAGGTGCGACTGCTCGACGATCCGGACGATCTCGAGCTTCTCGGATGCGGGATATCCCCTGTCCAAATTCGCCGAGGGCGCGGAGTTGTTTGCAAAGGAAGTGATTCCCGCGTTCAGTTGAGTCTGCGCCCTAGTATCGGTCAATCCGTTGGTCCCGACCCAATCTCAAGAACCGCCATTCGTTGATTTCGCGTGCGGTTGTCTGCGGCGTGGCCGAGTAGGGGACTTTGTGCTCGGTCCGACCTGATCGCGAAAAAGAGGAAAGCGGAAATTAGCGACGCGATGACGTCAGCTTTGGGGGCAACGGCGGGGCAGGTCAGTGCCAGTGGCCATTACAGGCGAAGCCAGCGGGGATTGACGGCATGAACGGAGGCGGACGGTCCTGGCATCGCCGCGCATGTGGCGACGAGCTGGGAAACGCTTAGGAGAAGTCCTGTGATATTGCCTCAGCCGCCATCTCAGCCGTGGCTGCTGAGAGCGTCCAGCCGAGATGCCCATGGCCGGTATTATAATATACTCCAGGGCGCACGCCTCTGCCGACGCGCGGCATCATGTCAGGCATCATGGGCCGCAACCCCGCCCAAGGCGTAACCCGGTTGGTCGAGACGTCCGGGAACAATGCGCGGGTCCAGTCGACCAGCGGTTTGATTCGGTCGGCGCGGATGTCGCGGTTGAAGCCGTTGAATTCGGCGGTTCCTGCGACGCGGAAGCGATCCTCACCCAACCGGCTCGTGACGATCTTGGCGCGGTCGTCGAGAAGGCTGGCCCAGGGTGCGGCACGCCGGCTCCTTTCGTCGTCGAGGTGGACGGTGATCGAATAGCCCTTGACCGGATAGACGTTGACGCGCTCGCCGAGCATGGCGGCGAGCGCGCGGCTACCGGTTCCGGCGCAGATCACGATCGCGTCGGCCGCGATGATCTGCCGCGCGCGCATCTCGACGTGATGCACATCCAGAGACAGTCGCTCCCGCGAGGAGATGCCGGTGACTTCTGCGTCGTGAACGAAACGGACGCCATGCCGTCGGCAGGCGGAGGCGAGACCCGAGGTGAATTTGTGGATGTCGCCCGTCGAATCCGAAGGCGTGTAGAAGCCGCCGTGGATGTCGACGTGAAGGGTCGGTTCGATGGCTTTCAATTCATCGGATCCAATCGCGCGCCGATCGAGACCGCCTTCGACGAGCAGCGCGTTGACCTTTGTCGCGTGCGCGAAGCTGGCTTCGTCCCAATAGACGTGCAGGATGCCGCGCGTGACGTGATCGAAGTCGATCTTCTCCCTGTCGGCGATCGAAAAGAGATGCTCACGCGCCGCGATCGCCATCCGGGTCGTCGCGACGGTGTTGGTCCGGTAGGAGCGCAGGTGGAGGACGAACTCACCCAACCAGGAATATTTGTGCCAGGAAGGGGAGAGGTTCAGCAACAGCGGCGCGTCCCGCCGCATCATCCACCTCAACCCCTTGATCAGCGTCGAGTGATGGTTCCAGACTTCGGCGTTGCTCGCCGAAAGCTGGCCGCCATTGGCGAAGGACGTCTCCATTGCCGCATAGCGTTGGCGTTCGATCACCGTGACGTTGTGCCCGCGTTGGGTCAGTGCATAGGCTGTGGTGACGCCCGTGATACCGGCACCGACGACGACGACATGGGACATGATCAGGTCTCCCGCAACATGAGGGTACGGGCCGAAACCCGCTCTTACCCCCCAATCTGTCTCGGTACCTGAGAGCTTAACCGCGCCGGTGGGACCGGTCTGGCTTTCCCCTTCGGTGGACGCGGACCGCGCCTCTCTCCAGATCGTTCAGCTGCATGGTCTTTCTGCCTGAGAGTTTCCTTGGGGGAGTTGCTCCGTCGGCGCCGCTCGCGGCCCTGTCCCGCGATCGATCTCTCCCAAGCAGCCTTTTGAACAACGTGGTCTTAGCAAAACGGTCGAGAAGGAACAAGAGTGTTTCTGTATACGAAACTATGTTGCAAAATGAGGCTTGATCGGCTGTATTTTTAGACGTTATTTCATTCCTCGAAACATATCCTGAGGTGTTGCATGCCGGGAACCCTTGCCGCCGACCAACCACTCACCTTTGCCGATGCGCGCCAGCGGTTCGCCAGCGGCGACGACGCGCCAACGGCCTATCTCGATCGGTGCCTGACGACCATCGCCGAAAGGGAGCCGCTCGTCCGGGCCTGGGCGGCGACCCGTTTCGAGCAAGCGCGGACCGAGGCCGCGGCTGCGGATCTTCGTTGGAAGCGGGGTGAGCCGCTTTCGACGATCGATGGAATGCCCATTGGTATCAAAGATTTGATCTCCACTTCGGATCTCCCGACGTCGCTGGGTATCGGCGGCTATACGGGGCCGATCGGAGATGATTCGGCGACGATCCTGGCGCTGCGTTCCGCGGGTGCGATCATCCTCGGCAAGGTGACGACCACCGAACTGGGCGGGGGCACGCCGAGCGTCACCACCAATCCCCATGATCCCGCGCGCACGCCGGGCGGATCGTCGAGCGGATCCGCCGCGGCCGTGGCCGCCGGCATGATCCCGGTCGCTCTGGGGACTCAGGTCGGCGGTTCGATCCTGCGGCCGGCGGGGTTCTGCGGCAATGTCGCGATCAAGCCGACACTCGGCGCTTTTCACCGTACCGAACGGCTCGGTCTCAGCCATGCCTGTATCGGTGTCCATGCCAACAGCCTAGACGACCTCTGGGCGACATGCGTCGAAATGGGCGGCCGCTGCGGCGGCGATCCGGGCTATCCCGGCTTTTATGGCAGCCTCCCGGCGCCGACGTCGTTCAAGCCCCGCGCCCTGGCACTGCTGGAAGGGCCAGGCTGGGATGGAACACAGCCCGCGATCCGCGCCGTTTTCGAGGCGTTCCTCGATCGCGTCCGGGCTGAAGGCGTCACGCTGATCCGTCCGGAAGACGATGGGCGATTGCGTGCCTTCCACGAGCTGCTGCCCCGTGCTTTCTGGATGGTTGGTGTGATCGTCACCTGGGAGAACCGGACGCTGCTCGCCAACCTGACGCGCCGCATTCCCGACAAGCTGGCGGCCGCCACCGTCGCCCAACATGAATATGGGCTACAGCTCACGATCGACGATTATCGCGAGGCATTGCAGTTGCGCGATCTGCTGCGCCGACGCCAGGCCGAACTCGCGGGCTTGTGCGACGCGCTGGTCAGCCTAACCGCACCGGAAATCGCTCCGTTGATCGATGATCCGGACCGGGCCGCGGGGGCGATGGCCACGGGCAATCCGGTGTTCAACGTTGTGCCTTCGCTGCTCGGGGCGCCCGGCCTGACGCTGCCGTTGCTCGAACATGCCGGGATGCCGCTGGGCGTACAACTGGTTGGGCAATGGCATTGCGATGGACAGATCGTCGCCCATGGCAACTGGCTGATGGAGCGGTTCGGCCGCGCCACGATCTGAACGGGTGTGGGCGCGGCATCCCGCATACGGGAGCCGCACCCCGGAAAGCGGCTCAGGCTGCGCCTTGGTTGCGGTAGTGCTGCAGGATCTCGCGCTTCAGGTCGACCAATGCCGGTCCGACTTCGTTGCGAATGCGGCTTTCGGGAAGACTGGCGACGGGCTCAATGCAGAAAAGCGACATCGGAATGTCACGGGTCGTAAGCGAAATCGGTGTCGCGACTGCGTTCATCCTGCCATCCCATTCGCGGATCGACGCGCAGAAACCGGACCGATTGATGTCGTCGATCGCAAATTCGATGCGGCGACGAACGTTAGGCCAGTTCACGCTGCCGACCTGCTCCGCGAGTTGCTCGAACATCGCGAGCCGCAGCGGCGGATCCATTTCGGCCAGCAGCGCATAGCCGCTCGCCGATCTGCCCAGCGGCTGGCGGGCGAGCAGCGACAGGTGCGATCCGACCTCCACATCGGCATCGGCTTCTCGCCGGGAGTAGGCGAGGCCGCGAATCTCAAGCCCGTCGCGGACGCCGAGAATGATGCAGAGATCATATTGTTCGGAGAATGCCTGCATGAGCGGGCGCGCGACATGGGGGAGATCGACATTGGCCGATGCGGTGACCCCGAGCGTGAGCGCGGCCGGACCCAGCCGATAGGCGCCGGTTTCGCCGTCCTGGACGAGGAAACTCAGCTTGACCAGGGTCGCGGTGAGGCGGGAAACCGTGGGCTTGGGAAGGCCGGTCCGAACTGCCAGATCCTTGTTGCCGAGCATCAGATCGCTGGGGCCGAAGGCCGTCAGCACCTTCAGCCCGCGCGCCAGCGAATTGATGATCTGGCAATCCGTCGGCATCGACCTCAGCACGGTTTTCGCTCCACCCATCGGCTCCGCGACCGGCGCGGCCCGACGCAGGTGTGTCACCTGCTGCTTCGCCGGCCTGCCGACGGCGCCCTTTCTCGCGGCCGGGGCTGGCGCCTGCATCATGTGCGCCTCGGCAATGCCCTCGCCCTTGATCGAACGGGCCATCAATCACTCCTATACCACATGTTTCGCATGGCAGAACAAGCGACGGTACGAGTGGCTTGACCGTAACATGGCTCTGCGGGTCTTGCTGCTGCCTTTATCATCAGAAAAGCCCTGGCCACCAGTGAAATCTCCTTAACAGTGCGCTTTGGTTGAGATTCTCGTTATTTGAAATGGATCACCTGCCGGGAACTCTCCTTCCGCAGCCTTTTCTCTCCTCCGCTTTTTGGGAAAATCAGGGCTGCAATGCCCGATTTTCGGGGTCTGTTCGTCAGGGTCGACAGCCTTATCCCTGCGACGGGCGTAAAATGATGCTTGCAAAGTTGTTTCACATATCGGAACACTGATTTCAACGACGGAGTCGGACGGCGCCCCTGAGTGGCGCGACTTCCAGGAGAGCCGTGCACTTCTTAGCGCTGCCTTGCCAGTCGCTGGCAGAGCCGTGCGCGTTTCATCCGAAATTTGGAACGGGGTGATGTGAAATTATGGAGCATGATATTTCTGCTGCGGCATGCGACGCCATCACGCTGGAACTGATCGTCGGCGCGCTGGGCATGGCGACCAACGAGATGGAGACGTTGCTCGAACGGACGGCGATGTCACCGTTCATCCGGGAGAAGAAGGATTTCCACGTTGCGCTGGCCGACGCGAAAGGTCGCGTGATCGCCGCTTCGGGCGGAGCGACCGGCGAGTTCATGAGCTCCATCTTCGAACGCTTCCCGGCCGAGCAGATGAGCCCCGGCGACATCTACTGGTATAATGACTGCTATGGATCGCGCGGGATCGTTTCGCACTCGCCGGACCAGGTCTTCGTCTCACCCGTCTATTTCGAGCACCGGCTGGTCGGCTTCTCCCAGGTTTGGGCCCATTTCAACGATATCGGCGGCATGCATCCGGGAACGATCTCACCGGACGCCACCAGCATCTATCAGGAAGGCATCATCGTGCCGGTGGTTCGGCTGCAGCATCAAGGCCGACGCAACGAGGATCTGCAATATCTGTTCGAGCGCAACAGCCGCTATCCGCAGATGGTGCGCGGTGACATCCGTGCCTCGATCGCCGCGGTTGCACTCGGCGAACGACGACTTTCCGAGCTGTTCGCCCGTTTCGGTCCGGATGTCACCCTCTCCGGCCTCGACCAGGCTCTCGACCGAACCGCCGAACTGCTGAGCGCGAAGCTGCGCGAGCTGTTCGCGGACGGCGAATACAGCTTCACCGAGACGGTCGCTACCGACGGAAAGGGAAATGGCCCTTTCAATATCAGGATGGCCCTCTCGGTGGAGCCCGATCGTGTCGTGCTCGACGCGACCGCCACGGACGATCAGGCGATCGGGCCGATCAATTATCTGATGCACGAAGACACGCCCGCGTCCACCCTGGGCCGCTATCTGCTGTCGCTAGTGCCCGAGGCGCGGGCCAACCACGGTGTGCAATCGCTCATCGACGAGGTCCGGCTGCGCGAAGGGAGCCTACTTCAGCCGCGTCCACCGGCGCCACTCGGCATGCGGGGGATCACCGCCGTCCGGTCGATGAATTGCATTCTGGGGCTCGTCAATCAGGCCACAGGGGGGCGCGGCGGCGCCTCGAACAGCGCCTATGTCATATACAATCTTCGCGGAACGCAGGACGGCAAACCCTTCCTGATGAGCGACGGTGTGGCGATTGGATATGGAGGCCGATCGTTCGCCGATGGGATCGATGCGGTCTATCTGGTCGGCCAGAAGAATTACCCGGTGGAGTTCGTCGAGACAGTCTATCCGGTCCGCATGGTCGCTTACGGGCTGCTGCTGGACAGCGGCGGGCCGGGCCGCTGGCGCGGCGGCTGCGGGGTGTTCCGCGAAATCGAGATACTGGCGGACGAAGCGCTGCTTTCCGTGCGGATTGACGGCGTGGGCAACCCCCCGTGGGGAGTCGCCGGTGGCATGCCGGGGCGCGGGGGGCGTGCCATCGTCAATCCCGGCCGTGCCGACGAGCGCGAGATCGAAGCGCTCAGCGACGGAACCGTGCTGCGACGCGGCGATGTTTTCCGGATCGAGACTGTCGGTGGAGGAGGGGTGGGCGATCCGTTCGATCGCGAGCCCGAAAAGGTCCGATCGGATGCGCTCGGGCTGTTCATCAGCCCCGCCAGCGCCCGCGCCGATTATGGCGTGGCGCTGACCGGTGACGATCTGTCAATCGACCTCGAAGCCACGAACGCCCTGCGCTCCTCCCGCGTCCGGTGCGCCGCGGGCCAGAACAAGGTGGCTGCCACATGAAACCCAATACCCTTGCAAACGTCGCCGTCGCCATCGACATCGGCGGAACCTTCACCGACGTCACCCTGCTCGACCGGGCCAATGGCCGGATTTGGCGCACGAAGACCCCCAGTACTCCCGAAGACCAGTCGATCGGCTTCGTCGCCGGCATCCGCAAGATCACCGCGCTCGCGGGTTGCGAGCCCGTGGCGGTGACGCAGCTCTTCCACGCGACGACCGTGGCAACCAACCTGATCCTCGAGAACAAAGGCGCCGCGGCCGCCGTGCTGACCAGCACGGGCTTTCGCCACGTGCTCGAGATCGGACGCCACGACATTCCCGGCGACGCCAATCCCTATACCTGGGTGAAGCCCAAGCGACCCGTGCCGCCCGAACTCGTCTTCGAAGCCGAAGGGCGCATCTCCAGCGATGGCGCCGAATTGGTCGCGCTCGATGAGGCTGCAGTCCGGTCGGCAGGCGCAGAGATCGCGCGGCGCGGGATCGTCACCGTCGCGGTCTGCCTGCTCAACGCCTATGTATCCGCCGCCCACGAGCGACGCGTCAAGGAGATCCTCGCTGAAGCCTGTCCGGACGTGCTGGTGTCGCTGTCCAGCGAGATCCTACCGGTGTTCCGCGAATATGAGCGATCGATGGTAACCTTGCTGAACGCCTATGTCGCGCCGGCGGTGGGGGGCTATGTCGGCAATCTGCACAGCCGGATCGACGAATTGAACATCCGCGCGCCGCTACTGTTGATGAAGTCGAACGGCGGCGTCGCGAGCGCGGCGGAAATACGCCGTCAGCCGGTGCAGACCGCGCTGTCGGGCCCCGCGGCCGGCGTGGTCGGCGCAAGCTTCTTCGGGCGGCTCGCCGGGTTCGAGAACATCATCGGCGTGGATATCGGCGGCACGTCGGCGGACATATCGGTGATCCGCGGCGGCATGCCGGCGATGAGCGTCGAATCCCGGATCGCCGACTGGCCGATCACGTTGCCGATGATCGACGTCCATACGATCGGCGCCGGCGGCGGTTCGATCGCCGAGGTTGTCAACGGCGCGCTCAAGGTGGGGCCGGCGAGCGCCGGCGCCCAGCCGGGGCCGGTATGCTATCGGCGCGGTGGCACGCGGCCCACTGTGACCGACGCGCATGCGGTGCTGGGCCATCTGCCGCCTTATCTGATGAACGGCGAGATGACGCTCGACGTCGAGGGCGCGGCCGTGGCGATCCGCCGTGAGGTCGCCGATCCGCTCGGCTATGACCTGGCGGCGGCGGCGCGAGGCATTCTCTCGATCACCGACAACAAGATGATGGGCGCGATCCGGCTGGTCTCGGTCGAACGCGGGCTCGATCCGCGCGAATTCGCGCTAATGCCCTTCGGCGGAGCCGGCCCCCTGCATGGCGGCGCCCTGGCCCGGCTGCTCGGTATCCCGACGATCGTCATCCCGCCTGCGCCAGGCGTGCTCTCCGCGATCGGCCTGCTTGTGTCCAATCTGCGATCCGAATTCTCGGCGACGTTGGCCCGCGGGGCCGGTCGCGATCCTGCGACGCTGGCGGCGACCTTTGCCGAGCTTCGCGCGCAAGGCAGCGCCTGGCTCGACAAAGAAGGGATCGCCGAAGAGGCACGGGAGATCACGCTCAGCGCGGACATGCGCTATCTCAACCAGGGCTTCGAACTGGCCGTGCCCTGGCAGGGCAGCGTCGCGGACGCGGAAACGATGGCGGCGACGGTGGAGGCGTTCCACGCGAGCCACGCCGAACTCTACACCTTCGCGCAACCGGACGTGCCGGTGGAGATCGTCACGCTGCGGGTGAGTGCGATCGGCCATATTCCGCCGCCAAGCTTTCCTGAGATCGGGCCGGGCCGCCCGCCCGCCCAATGCGTGGTCGGCACCACCCAGGTGGCGTTCGAGAGCGGAACGGTCGATTGCCCCATTTATGATCGCGAAGCCCTCGGCGCCGGTGCCGTGGTGGCGGGTCCGGCGATCTTCCAGCAGCTCGACACGACGATCCTGCTCTTGTCCGGCCAGGAAGCGACGATCGATCCGCATGGCTGCATGATCATCCGCGACGATCATCATGGCTGAGCGAGGCCGGGTCGCGGGCAAGATGGCGATCGTTACGGGGGCCGCCGACGGGCTGGGCCATGCGATCGCGTTGCGCCTGGCCGAAGAAGGGGCGCGGGTCGCGCTGATCGACCTCGACGGCGACCGGCTGGACGGAGTGGCGGCCGAGATCCGCGCGGCTGGCGGCGAGGCGATCGCGCTCGCCGCCGACGCAACCGAAGAGGACAGCGCGATCCGGCTGGTCGAGCAGGCGCTCGAGACCTGGGGAGCGATCGATATATTGGTCAACAATGTCGGCGGTGCGCGGACGGGCCGGGTGTGGGATATGCCCGCCGAGCACTGGGACTTCACCATGCGGCTGAATCTGCGGCCGACCTTTCTTTTCTCGAAGCATGTGCTGCCGCACATGATCGCGCAACGGCGCGGACGAATCATTTGTATGTCCTCGGGCGCGCGAGAAGGCACCCCCTGGACCGCCTATTATGCCGGCGGGGCGGCCTATTCGACCACCAAGGCCGGGGTTCATGGCTTCATCCGCGATCTCTCCCTGGAAGTGGGGGAGCACGGGATCACCGTGAACGCGGTGGCGCCCGGCCCGATCGCGACGCGCCGGGCCGGGCCGCCGCTACGGGCGATGGACGAGCGCGGACTGCCCTATAGCCCGAGCCGGATGACACCGTTGAAGCGGCTGGGCGAACCGGTCGAAATCGCCCATGCGGTGTTGTTCCTGGCGTCCGACGAAGCCGCCTACATAACCGGAACAACCTTGCACGTAACGGGCGGCCGGTGAGGGTGGTGGCCGCTTCGGGACCGGATGCCGCGGCGACGGAGCGGTCGGCCGATTACCGGATTGTGGCGCTGGTCGTATCGACTTCGCTGTTCATGCAATATCTCGACTCGTCGGCGCTCGTCACGGCTCTGCCGTCGATGGCGCGCGGCTTCGGCGTGTCGCCGACGACGATCACGGTGGTGCTGACCGCCTACCTCGTCAGCCTCGCCCTGTTCATCCCGCTCGGCGGGCTGTTGGCCGAGCATTTCGGCGCGCGGCGGATGTTCCGCATCGCGCTGGGGCTGTTCCTGGCGGGCGCGCTAGCCTGCGCCTTTGCACCCAGCCTGCCATTGCTGATCTGTGCCCGGATCGTCCAGGGGGCGGGCGGCGCGATCTTGCTGCCGGTCGGACGGCTGATCGTGGTGCGCTCGTCACGGCCATCGGAACTGCTATCCGCGATGAACTGGTTGATGATCCCCACGATCGTCGGGCCGATGCTGGGGCCGTTGGTAGGGGGCGTGCTCACCACCATGGCCTCGTGGCGCTGGATCTTTGCGTTGCACGTGCCCGTCGCGGTCACCGGCCTGCTGTTGTCGGGCGTCTTCATCCCGCCGATCCCTGGCGAAGCATCGCCCGGTTTCGACGGGCGTGGCATGCTGCTCGTCGGCGGGGCGCTGGTGCTGCTGGTGTTCGGAATCCAGTCCCTCTCGCACTCGCCATCAACGCCGAGGGACGGCTTGCTGCTCGTGGCTGGATCGTTTCTGTCGGGCGGCCTCTATGTGGTTCATTCGCGGCGTCATCCGAAGCCGTTGCTCGATCTTTCGCTTCTCGCGCTGCCGACGTTCCGCATCTCCATGGAATCGGGAGCCTTCCTCCGCGTCGCGTCAGCGGCATCGGGCTTCCTGATGCCGATGCTGTTCCAGCTGGGTTTCGGCCTTTCGGCCGCCCAGAGCGGTGCGATCACCTTCGCGGCGGTGGTGGGCGGACTCCTGTCGCGTTGGCTGGGCGTGCCGATTATCCGGCGGTTTACGATCCGCAAGGTCACGCTGGGTGCGATCGCAGCGAGCGCAGCCGCGATGGCGACGACGTCACTCGTCGGTCCCGCTTGGCCGATCTGGGCGCTGTGGGGGCTGCTGGGTGCCGGCGGCTTCTTCCAGTCGGTCGCGTTCGTGGTGCTCGGCTCGATCGCCTATGTCGACGTCGAACCGGCCCGGGCCGCAGCCGCGACGGCCTTCTACACGACGATTCAACAGATGACGATGTCGCTTGGGGTGTCGCTCGGCGTCCTGCTGCTCGCCGTCCAGCAATGGATGAGCGCGGCGCCGGTGCCGCAGCTGCAACATTTCGCGCATGCCTTCCTCGCCCTCGCGGCGGTGCTGCTGGCGGGCATGGCGGCGGGCATGCGCTTTCACCCGGAAGCCGGTGCCGCGCTTCGGGCTGGAGCCAATCGATGACGGGAGATTCGATCGCCATGGACGTATTGCGCTGCTTCATCGATGGTCGCTGGGCTGAGCCGGCGGGGCAGAACATGCCGGTGGTGGATCCCTCGAACGGGACACATTGTGCGTTGGTACCGCTTGGAACGGCTGCCGACGTCGACATCGCGGTAGCCGCGGCCCGGCGCGCCTTCCCGACCTATTCGGCGCTCGCGCCGGCTGCGCGGGCGGAGCTGCTCGCGGCGATCCTGACCGTCTATGAAATGCGCGAGGACGATCTGGCCGCGGCCATCTGCACCGAAATCGGCGCGCCCTATCTGCTGTCCCGCTACGGCCATGTCGCGGCGGGGAAGGCGCATCTTCAGCTGATGATCGAAACGCTGGGCACCTATGCTTTCGAACGGGAGGAACGCGGCGCCACGCTCCGGCGCGAACCGATCGGCGTCGCCGGGCTGATCACGCCGTGGAACTGGCCGATCAACCAGGTTGCGGCGAAAGTGGTGCCGGCCCTGGCGGCGGGATGCACGATGGTGCTCAAGCCGTCCGAGATCAGCCCGATCAGCGCCGGCATCCTCGCCGAGATCTTCGCAGAGGCGGGTGTGCCGGCAGGCGTGTTCAACCTGGTGCATGGGACCGGCGAGACGGTCGGCGCCGCGCTTTCCGCGCATCCGGACGTGGACATGATCTCCTTCACCGGATCGACCCGTGCCGGCGTGCTGGTGGCGGAAGCGGCGGCCCCGGCGGTGAAGCGCGTCACGCAGGAACTGGGTGGCAAATCCGCCAACATCATCCTCGACGATGCCGATTTCGAAGCCGCGGTGCAGGCAGGCATCATGACGATGATGATCAACTCCGGCCAGTCCTGCAACGCACCGTCGCGGATGCTCATCCCGGCGGAGCGCCGGGGCAACCTGGAGTCGGCGGTCGCGGCTGCGGTCGCCGCGATCAAGGTCGGCCATCCGATGACCGAGGGCACGGTGATGGGGCCCGTGGCCGGCAAGGCGCAATGGAACAAGATCCAGCGGCTGATCGAAAGCGGCATTGCTGAAGGTGCGACCCTGCTGGCCGGTGGTCCCGGCCGTCCGGAAGGCCTGGAGGGGGGATATTTCGTCCGTCCCACCGTGTTCGCCGACGTGACCAGCGCGATGGAGATCGCGCGCGAGGAGATTTTCGGGCCGGTACTCTGCGTGCTTAGCTATGCCGACGAGGAGCAGGCGATCGAAATCGCGAACGACAGCCCCTACGGGCTGGCCGGCTATGTCCAGGGCAGCGACACCGCCCGCCTGGCGCGCGTCGCCGCGAGGATCCGCGCGGGCAACATCTACGTCAACGGCGCCCAACCCAGCATCTCGGTACCCTTCGGCGGATATAAGCAGTCCGGCAATGGCCGCGAATGGGGTGTGGCGGGCCTCGAGGAATATCTCGAGACCAAGGCCGTGCTCGGCGTATGAGCACATGTTCCAATATACGAAACATACGATGATATTTAGTAGAGATCGTTCTGTGTCGCACGATTATGGTCCAATAAGCTACTGATAAACATAGATTATTTATCACGATATCATCGCAGCAAAAACAGCAATTTCATATTGCGAAATAAAGAGATCATGTTAGGTTGCGAATCGTTGGGCGCAAATGAGGCCCTGGTTCGGGAGAGGTTCCTCGACAGGTAATGGCCGAATGGGCGGCCTGATCGATATCGGGGGGAACGGTCTTGAAAATCCTTAGGACACCAATCCATCGGGTCCTTCTGGCGGGCACCGCCCTGCTTTCCGCGCAAGCTGTACTGGCCGAGGAGCAGGCCGCGACATCCGCCGAGGACGGGCTCGGCGAGATCATCGTCACGGCGCAGCGCCGCGAGGAAAGCCAGCAGAAAGTGCCGATCGCGGTTTCGGTGATCGCTCCCACGCAGATCGAAGCGCGCTCCACCTTCACGGTGCTCGACATTCCTGCACTCGCGCCGGGCCTCAACGTGCAGGCCTTCAATGGCGACAAGAACGCGATCTACGTGTCGATCCGCGGTCAGTCTTTCACCACGGGTACGATCTATTCGTCGGTCATTCCCTATTTCGCGGAAGTTCCGCTAACCCGCCTTACCGAGGGTCTGTTCTTCGATCTTCAAAACATTCAGGTTCTGCGCGGGCCGCAGGGGACATTGTTCGGCCGCGTGACCAACGGGGGTGCCGTCCTGATCGAGCCGGCACGGCCCAGTTGGAAACTGGAAGGATCGATCAGCCAGAAGCTGGGCAACAAGAATCTCCATACGACTACAGCGGCGGTCAATCTGCCGATTATCGACAACGTGCTTGCGGTCCGTGTCGCTTATGAGCGTGGCCGGCAGGATGGGATGGTCACCAACGTCGTCAACGGGCTGGACGTGAACGACACCCATTATGATAGCGCGCGGCTGAGCATATTGTTCAAGCCGGCCCAGGCTATCGAGAACCTGACCATCATCAACTATCAGCACGCCCATGAAAATGGGGCGGACAGCCGCCTGTCCTTCGTCAACCGTCCCGCCGTGATCGCAACGCTGGAGGGATTGTTCGGCGCAACCGGTGCGGCCGCGGCGGCCGATCAGCTGCAGCAATTGTCCAACGAGCAGCTCGCGCGCGATTCCGAGCACACCGCGATGAACGGCGATACCTTTCAGCGGCGCAAGCTGCTGTTCATCGTCAACAAGACGAACATCGATATAACCGACAATATTCGGCTCAGAAATATCTTCGGATATACGAGATACAAGCAGTATAATTGCGCCGATTATGACGGATCTACATTCAACTTCCTGTCTCTTTGCGCGACTGTATATCCCGGCAATCTCGACGACCGCGAGCAATTTTCGGAAGAGGTACAGTTGCAAGGCACGTCTTTCGGCAAGCGGCTCGAATGGGTGGCCGGGGCCTATGGCGACCTGAACCGGAACGGTGGCCCGACCCAAAGTGACGTCAATCTCTTCGGCGTGCTTCGCAATGTCGGGGTCCAGACGCAACGAGCGCAGAGCCGCGCCTTGTACGGACAGGCATCCTACAGTTTCGGTGGGGGCCTGGAGGGGGTCAAGATCCGGGGCGGACTGCGCTACACCTGGGACAAATTGTCGGGATCGGGCGCAGGCTACCTGACGTTCGTCGGCGGCGCTGTGCCGGATGGGCAGTGTCTGACCAACGTCTCCGGGCTTGGATTACTCAGTGCAACGCCTTGCCTCAGCCAATCCGCGAGCTTGGGCACGCTGACCTATAATTATGGTGTCGACTACCAGATCACGCCCAAGATCCTCGTCTACGCCAAGATCAGCAAGGGATATCGGCCCGGCGGCTTCAACCTGGTGCCGAACGGTTTCGACACGAGCTATGATCCCGAGTTCGATCTGAGCCACGAGATCGGCGTGAAGGCGGACTGGATGCTCGGCGGCTGGAAGCTGAGAACCAATGTTTCGGGCTTCTACGATAATTACAAGGCGGTCCAGGGCCGGGTCTCGCTCATCGATCACGGCACGACCTATTCGACGGTGGTCAACGGGCCCGACATGACGGTCAAGGGCGTCGAGGTCGAAGCGACCTTGCAGCCGATCGAGGCGTTCCAGTTGGGGTTACGCTATTCGCATGCGCTGTCACACAACCACCTGTCGAAATTTACGGCCGCCTATATCAACGCCGCCTGCCCGGCCCAGCCGTTGCTCACCCCTCGTGATACCACTAAGGTCTGCCCGCTGAACGAATTGGCGCGCCTACCAAAGGATACGGTGGACCTGGACGCCACCGTCAACGTGCCGATGGCACCCGACAGCGGAACGCTGAGTGCTACCGTCAGCTTCCATTATGTGGCGTCGCAATGGTCGAACGACACCAATTATCTGACCCCGGACGCGCGGATGAAGAGCTATTCGCTGTTCGACGCCCGCGCGACATGGTCCGAAGTGATGGGTTCGCGCTTCGATCTGAGCCTGTTCTGCAGTAATTTGACCAACAAGAAATATGAAGCGAGCCACGGCAGCGTGAGCGAAGCCGGCAATCTCGGCATCGCGCAATCGACGTTCGGCAATCCGCGCCTTTTCGGTGGATCGCTGACGTGGCATTTCGGATCGTGACGAGGGTTGCCGGCGCTACGCTGCCGGCCGGCTTGGCGCAGTCCATTTCTTCGTTCGCAATAGGATGAGAGTGGTATTCGATGTCTGATTTCCCGTCGCCGCCCGATCGGACCAGCAATCCGATCTTCGGCCCCCAGCCGTTCAAGCTGGGCCTCTTCGGCTTCCTGCATGACAGCGGCAACGCGCTGTCGACCGCACCGGGCCGGTGGCGCGCGCGCTGGGACGACATCGCCACCATGGCGCGGATGGCCGACGAGGCGGGGTTCGATTTCCTGCTCCCGATCGCGCGCTGGCGCGAGGTGAAGGGTGAGATCGATCATCGGCTGTGGAACTATGAGACGTTGACCGCCGCGGCGGCGCTGTCGGGGCTGACCAAGCGGATCGGGGTGTTTTCGACGGTGCACGTGCCGATCGTGCATCCGGTGTTTGCGGCGAAGGCGCTGACAACCATCGACCACGCCAGCCGCGGCCGCGCTGGCGTGAATATCGTCTGCGGTTGGAACCAGGAAGATTTCGATATGTTCGGGCTGAAGGTGATCGAGCATGACGATCGCTATCAGCAAGGCGAGGAATGGTTCGAACTGGTCCGCAGAATATTGGCAGGCGGTGCCGAGCCGTTTGACTATGATACGCGCTATTATCCCGACCTGAAGGCGGTGGTCGGCCAGCCGGGTTCGATCCAGCAGCCCTGGCCGGCGACGCTTTCGGCCTCCTATTCGCCGCGAGGCCGCGACTTCGCAGTCCGATATTCCGACTTTCTGCTGCTCGGGTCGGTCGACAAGGACGGCAGCACCGCCGAAGTGGACGACATCAAGGCCCGCGCCGCGAAGGCTGGAAGGGCGACGCCGCCAGGCGTGATCTGTTGCCTGGCTCCCTTCATCCGGGAGACCCGCGCCGAGGCCGAGGCTTTCCACCGCCATTTCGCGATAGACCATGCTGACCCGGTCGCGATGGCCTCCTATCGCCGGCTGCGCATGCCCAACGCCTCAAGCGCTGCCCTGGCCGAAGATTCCGCGGCGATCGCGATGGCGTCGGGCGGTTACCCCGTGGTCGGAACGCCGGAGGACCTGGTTGACATGATGGTACGGATCCAGCGCCAGGGCTATGCCGGTGTCACCTTCACGCCGCCGCACTTCGTCGACGATCTGCACATCATCATCGAGAAGGCGCTGCCGCTGATGGAGCAGGCCGGGCTCCGCATTCCGATGGCAGCGGCCGAAGCAGCCTGAGGAATCATCCGCACAACGCAAGACGGGACGAAATGACATGGGTAATCTGGCAGGGAAGGTCAGCCTGATCACGGGCGCAGCGCAGGGCATCGGGCTGGGCGTCGCCCGTAAGCTGGGCGCCGGCGGCTCGGCGCTGATGATCGCCGACATCAACGCCGACAAGGCGGCGGCGGCGGCGGCCGCGCTTGCCGAGCAGGGCTATGAGACGGGCTCGATCGGCGCCGATGTTGGCGTCGGCGGTGATGTGGAGGCGATGGTCCAGGCGACGCTCGATCGCTTCGGCACGATTGACGTGCTCGTCAGCAATGCCGGCGGCAGCGGCCATCTCGCGCTGCCGACGATCGAGGAGGTCGATGAGGCGGCCTGGGACGGGGTGGTAAGCGCCAATCTGCGTGGCACCTATTTGTGCGCCCGTGCGGTGGTGCCGTTGATGAAGGCGCAGCGTTTCGGCCGCATCGTCAACTTTTCGTCGATCGCGGTGCGCGGATTTCGCGGTGGCATCGGTACGATCGGCGCCCGTCTGCCTTACGCGGCATCCAAGGCAGGCATCGAGGCGCTGACCCGCCAGTTGGCCCTCGATCTCGAGCGGTTCGGCATCACCGTCAACTGCGTCGTGCCCGGCATGGTCATGACCGAACCCGGTGCGCGCATGCATGAACGGTTCAACATGCTCGAAGAACAGTATCGCGAGCAGGTTCTGGCGATGTTCAACGGGGAGTTTGCGAGCCCCGACGATGTCGGCGAGTTGGTCTCCTTCCTCGTCTCGCCTTCGACCAAGCACATCAGTGGTCAAGCAATTCCGATAGGAAGCGTTTCCTGATCGGAGACGCTCGAGAAGTTTCAGAAATGTATAAGTCGCGAGAAGACAATATCGGTCTACGATATATCATTAATCGGGAGGGGAGATCCACGTCCTAGGACTTAAGGGGGATTTCCATGATGCGGTGCGGATCCATCTATATCGGGCTGTTATTGGCAAGTGGGTATGCTGGGCCCTGTTTTGCTCAGGCGCGCTCAGACATGCCGGCAGCGGCAGAGGCGACGGGCGGCGGCCTCGGCGAGATCGTGGTCACGGCGCGGCGACGTGAGGAAAGCCAGCAACGCGTGCCCGTCGCGGTCACCACGATCGCGCCCGAGCAGTTGCAGCGGCGCGGCAATTTCGATCCGCTCGATCTGCAGCAGCTCGCACCCGGCCTCGTCGTACAGTCGGTCAACGCCGACAAGACCAACTATTATTTCACGATCCGCGGCCAGGCTTTCACCACGGGTACGCTTTACTCAGCCGTTCTGCCCTATTTCGCCGAGGTGCCCTTCACCCGGCTGTCGCCGGGTCAATTCTTCGATCTCGACAATGTCGAGGTGCTGCGCGGGCCTCAGGGCACGTTGTTCGGCCGGGTGACCAATGGCGGCGCGATCCTGCTCCAACCCACCAAGCCCGGTGACAGGCTGAAAGGCTATGTCAGCCAGCAATATGGCAGCTATGATCTGCACACGAGCAGCGGTGCCCTCACCGTGCCGATCATCGAGGGCTTGCTTTCGGTGCGTGGTGCGTTCGAGATCGGCCGGCAGGACGGCTATGTCCGCAACATCACGAACGGCCGCAAGCTCAACGACACCCATTATGAATCGGTGCGGGGCAGCCTGTTGTTCACGCCCAGCCCCGAGATCGAGAACCTGCTGATCGTCAACTATCATCATGCCAACGAGCACGGCGCCGACAGCAGGCTGACCTTCGTCAATCCGAATGCGGTGCTCGCGACCTATACCCGATTGGTCGGCCCGACGCGGGCACAACAGATCCTGGCGCAGCTTCAGGCCGCCTCCGCCGCGCAGCTCGCCCGCAGTCCCACGGAAACCGAACTGGACGGCCAGATCGGCCATCGCCGCAATTCCACCTTTGTCGTCAATCGGACCAGCTATCGCGCGACGCCCGAGATCACGATTCGCAACATCTTCGGCTACATGCAGTACCGGCAGTTCACCGCCGCGGACTATGACGGCTCGATCATACCCGTGCTCAACATCGTTTCGCCGATCTATCCGGCCAATCTCGACGATCGCGAGCAATATAGTAACGAGTTTCAGGTTCAGGCGAGCCTGCTCGACCGCAAGCTCGATCTGACGGCTGGCGTCTATGCGGACAAATCCAAAAATGGCGGCCCGACCGAGACCGACAGCGTCACCTTCGGTTTTCTACGCAGCGCCCAGGTTCAGTCGATCGAGGCCGAGAGTCTCGCATTTTACGGCCAGGCCAGCTACTCGCTCGACGAGCTGGTGCAGGGCCTCAAGATCAATGCGGGCCTGCGCCATACGCGCGACAAGGCGAAGGGTACCGGTGGCAGCTATGTGGCGACGCTGGCCTCGCTCGGACCCAATGATCCCATTCCGCACGGAAAATGCCTGGACAGCGTTGCGGGACTGACCGGGCTCATCTCGGCTGCCGCCTGTCTCCACCAGAGCTCGAAGATCAACACGACGACCTATATGTATGGTCTGGACTGGCAGGTGACGCCGCGCACCTTGGTCTACGGCAAGGTCAGCCGGGGCTACCGGCCCGGCGGCTTCAATTTCGTGCCCGACGGGGCGACCGGCTCGACCTATCAGCCCGAGTTCAATCTGAGCCGCGAAGTGGGTATCAAGGCGGACTGGTCGGTCGGCACTGTGAAAGTCCGGACGAACCTGTCCGCGTTCTACGACACCAAGTCCAATATCCAGGTAAGGGCCTCCATTCCGGTCGGCCTCGTCAATTATTCGGCGGTGCTCAATACGAACAAGGCGACGATCAAGGGGCTCGAGTTCGAGGGTATCGTGAAACCAGTCGATCCGCTGAGCTTCAACGTGCGTTGGGCGCACAGCGTTTCGCACAATGATCTGTCGGGCTACACGGCCGCCTATATCGCCGCGGCCTGTCCGGCCAATCCTTACACGACCGCGCCGGACAACACGAAACCCTGCCCACTGAATCGGATCGCGCGCCTGCCCAAGGACGTGCTGGGCCTCGAAGCGCGTTTTTCACAGGCGCTGTCCGGCGAGCGAGGCAATGTGAGCTTCGGAATCAATTATGAATATACAGCGAGCCAGTGGTCGACTGACGCCAATGCGCTAACCCCCGACGTGTTCAAGCCGGCCTATGCCTTGCTCAACGCGGATGCGCGATGGAGCGGTGTTCTCGGATCGAAAATCGACCTGAGTTTGTTCGCGACGAATCTTGCCAACAACAAATATATCTCCAGCCTCGGCTCGGTCGCCCAGATGGGGGGCATTGGCGTGGGACAGGGCGCCTATGGCGCGCCACGGATGATCGGCGGTTCGGTGCGGGTGAGATTCGGCGGATGACGACGGCGATCAGTCCTCCCCAGCGCCCTTTGGGCGGCAGCAGGACGGGGATGGAAGCAATGTCGGAGATAGAGAGGGGACGCGTAGAAGCGGGGCAGGACGCTGCGACGTTCGACAAACGCTATATGTGGGTAGTGCTGGCGATCCTGTTCCTGATCAACATGGTCAACTATATGGATCGCTTCATCATGTCGATCCTGGTGGAGCCGGTCCGCAAGGAGTTCGGCCTCTCCGATACCGAAGCGGGATTGCTGACGGGCCTCGGCTTCGCCTTGGTATATGGACTGTTGATCCTTCCGGTTGCGCGGCTGTCGGATCGCTTCTGCCGCAATCGCCTGCTGGCTCTGGCCGTGGCCGCGTGGAGCGTGCTGACGACGCTGTGCGGCGCCGCGACCAGCTTCACGACGCTGCTGCTGGCGCGGGCCGGCGTCGGCGTCGGCGAGGCCGCGGGCCTGCCGGCCAGCCATTCGCTGGCCTCCGACTTCTTTCCTTCGCGCCAGCGGGCGATGGCGCTGGCGGTGATCGGCCTGGGCGGCACGGTTGGCAGCACGCTCGGCCTGCTGATCGGCGGCGTCGTATCGCAGCATTACGGATGGCGCCACGCCTTCTTTGCCGCCGGTCTACCCGGCATTGTGCTGGCCCTGGTCGTCTTTCTGTTCCTGCGTGAGCCGCCGCGCGGCTTGAACGACACCGCGTCGGCCTCTGCAAAGGATCCGCCGCCGCCCTTCCTGGTCGCCGTCAAGCTGTTGTTGCGGCGCAAGGCCTATGTCCACATCGTCGCCGGCGTGACGCTGGCGTCGATCGCGTTGATGGGCATCACGGCCTGGATGCCTGCCTTCTTCATGCGCGTCCATCATGTTCCGCCAGCCAGTCTCAGCCTGTGGATGACGTTCGCGCAAGTCTGCGGCAGCTATGTCGGGACGCTAGCCAGCGGCTGGGCGTGTACGCGCCTCTATCGGCCCGACGGCTCGATGCTGCTTACGGTCATGAGCATATCGTTCGGTGTATCGCCGGCGCTGGCGCTCGTCGTGTTCCTGGCACCCGACACGCATGTCGCGCTGATCGTCTTTGCAGCACAGTCTTTCGCGATGTCGCTCTGGCTGTCGCCCTATTACACGTCGCAGCAGGAACTGGCCGGCGCGCGCTACCGCGCGACCGCATCGGCGTTCGGGCTAATCTTCTTCAACGTCATCGGGGCTGGGCTCGGCCCCCTTATCGTGGGGTCGCTGTCTGACGTGCTCGCTACGCGGTTCGGTGACCAGTCGCTGCGCTATGCGATGGCGATATGCCTGATCTTCTGCCTGTGGGGATTGGCCCATATCCGTGTGGCATCGCGAACGATGGCCGCGGACGTCGCCGACGCCCGCTCCTGACCCTACCCCCGGAGCCTCTGCCGATGACCCGCCTGCGCCATCCCCGCCGTCTCACCGCCCTTGCCATGCTCCTGCTCGCCGCTGGAGGCGGCATGTCGACCTGGTTGCCCACCGAGAATCTCGGCGCCGCCGGGCCGCGTGTCCGGGCGGGCTATGTCGATCAAGCACGACTCGACGGGGCCGCGCGCGAACCGCAGAACTGGATGAGTCATGGCGGCACCTATGAGGAGCAGAGGTTCAGCGCGCTCGATCAGGTGAACGAGGGCGACGTCGCCAAGCTCGGTCTCGCCTGGTCTTATCAGTTCGACACCAATCGCGGCCAGGAGGCGACGCCGCTGGTCGTCGACGGCGTCATGTACACGTCCACGGCATGGTCGAAGGTGTTCGCGCTTGATGCGCGGACGGGCAAGGAATTGTGGCGGTTCGACCCCAAGGTGCCGGGGGATCATGCGGTGTTCGGCTGCTGCGACGTGGTCAACCGCGGCGTCGCGGTCTGGAAGGGCAGGGTCTTCGTCGGAACGATCGACGGCCGGCTGATCGCGCTCGATGCCCGCACCGGCGAACCGATCTGGTCGGTTGCCACCACCGACCCGTCGAAGCCTTATACGATCACGGGCGCGCCGCGCGTCTTTAAGGACAAGGTGATCATCGGCAATGGCGGCGCCGAGTTCGGCGTGCGCGGTTATGTGACCGCCTATGACACGATGACCGGCAGGCAGGTCTGGCGCTTCTACGTCACGCCGCCTGTGCCCTCGATGGGCCCCGATCATGCCGCTTCGGACCCGGTGATGGCGATGGCCGCCAAAACCTGGTTCGGCACGGGGTGGCACCAGACCGGCGGCGGCGGGACGGTATGGGACTCGATAGTCTATGATCCGGAGCTGGACCAGCTCTATATCGGCACCGGTAATGGGGCGCCCTGGAACCGCGTGGTGCGCTCGGACGGGAAAGGGGACAATCTGTTCCTCGCCTCCATCGTCGCGCTCGATCCTGATACCGGCGCCTATCGATGGCATTATCAGGAAACGCCCGGCGACAGTTTCGATTTCACCAGCACGCAGCAGATGACGCTCGCAACGCTCACGATCGACGGCAAGCGGCGCAAGGTGCTGCTGCACGCGCCCAAGAACGGCATCTTCTACGTGCTCGACCGCCAGACCGGTAAGCTGGTCTCGGCCAGAAATTTTACGCAGACGACCTGGACCGACGGGATCGACCTCAAAACCGGGCGACCCAATTTCACCGCCAACGCCTTTTATGAGACCGGCGAGAAGCTGATCCTGCCCTCATCGTTCGGCGCCCATAGCTGGCATCCGATGTCCTACAGCCCGAAGACCGGCTTCGTGTATCTGCCGGTGATGCAGCGGCCGGTGAAATTCGCGCAGGACCCCCATTTCCATTTCACCGAGGGTCGACAGAATTTCGCGGTTGCATTCGGCCTTCCGAGCGGCCCGGACGTTCCGAAGATGGGCGGCGCGCTGATCGCGTGGGACCCGATCGCACAAAAGGAAATATGGCGCGTCCCGCAACCGGAGATCTGGAACGGCGGCGCCCTGTCCACGGCCGGCAACCTCGTCTTTGCCGGGAATGCCCATGGCGAGTTCAGCGCCTTCCGCGCCACCGACGGCAAGCGCCTATGGACGTTTCGTCAACAGGCCGGGATCATGGCGGGACCGATCAGCTATGCGGTCGGTGGGGTCCAATATGTCGCGGTGATCGCCGGATATGGTGGCGGGCTGCCGCTCATGACACGAGATCAGAACCGGCCGCAGCAGGCCCAACCGATGGGACGCATGCTGGTGTTCCGGTTGGGTGGTCACGGGAAGATCGCCGACGCAGACCTGGCCTTGCCGCCGGCGAACCCTCCCGCCGAAAGCTTCGCCGCAGCGCAGATCGGCATGGGAGCCAAGCTCTACTATACCCATTGCGTTTTCTGCCATGGCGGCATGGTGATGCCCGATTTGCGACGCTCGGGCGCGTTGGGCGATCGCGATAGCTGGAACCAGATCGTGATACAGGGTGCCTTGTCCGCCAACGGCATGGTGAGCTTCAAGCGATGGCTTACCTCTGAGGATGCCGAGGCGATACGCGCATATGTCGCCTCCGAGGCCGAGGCATTGAAATCCGAGGGCCGCGAAACGCCAATTCCTAAACCTTTGGCTCAGAGTGGAAACAAGGGGCAGTAATATTAGAGCGTTTTCGATCAGGAACTCAAGTAGTTGGCACATTCGTCGGGTTGGAAGATGTCGACGAGCCGGCCGATGAGGTCCCAAAGGCCACTGACGTTTCGCGTGCCGATCTTTCGGAGCATGGCATTGAGGCGACCTGCTAAACTCCTCCCCCCCCCCGCGTCGGAAGATAATCCATCCTTCGGACGATGTCGGTCCGTCGAACGATGCTGAACCAGAACACGGCAGGTCCGTTGCTTCGATACCGGAAGAACGCGGCGGACCTGCTAGATCGCCTCGCGGCGACGGGAGGGGCTCAAAAAGTCAGCTTCGACGCCTCTTGCAGGATTGCCTTTTCGAGGGCGAGATCGGCAACCAGCTTCTTCAGCTGCGCATTCTCCCGCTCCAGATCGTTCATCCGACGCACCTGATCGACCTTCAGACCACCATATTCCTTGCGCCACCTATATGGCGTCTGTTCGGCAATCCCGATCTGCCGACACGCCTCGATGGCGGTCCCGCCTCGCCCGATGATCAATCCACCTCACGCAGCTTCGCGATGATCTGCTCCGGCGTAAATCGCTGACGTCCCATACAATTCTCCAATCCTTTCCCCAAACCGGCTCTCTTCAGAATTGGACCAATTTTCTCAAGGCAGACCAGATAAGGAGGTCGGCGCCAGCGGCACAGCGCTTGCTGGCCTATCTCGCTTCGCTTAGCAGGGCTTAAGAAAATTCTTGAAACTTTCACTTTTTGGAAGTATCTAGAATTTTATGAGCGCCCTAGCCATTGCCCTTGCCCAAGGCAACCTAGCTCACCGCGTCTTCGACCAGCGACAGCTTTGCGAGGCGCTTGGCGGTAGCGACGCGCGCCGATATGCTCTGGTCAACCGTGCGTTGAAGGATGGGTCTCTCATCCGCCTAAAGCGCGGAACATATATGCTCGGCCAATCAGTGCGGAAAGACGACGTGCATCCCTTCGCGGTCGCGCAAGCGCTTCTGCCGGGTAGCTACGTTTCCTTCGAGACCGCCCTCGCATTCCATGGCTGGATCCCTGAAGCAGTCTATGTGACGGCGAGCGTGACGCCCGGACGCAAAAGTCTTGAACAGGACACACCCGTCTTCGGCCGCTTCACCTTTCACCCCATCGCGATCAACAGATATCAGTTTCTTGCTGGAGTGGAGCGCCAGCCATTAGGGGCCCTGACGGCGTTCATTGCCAGCCCCTTGCGCGCTCTTCTCGACCTTGTGGCCCTACGCAAGCAGAGCTGGGCCGGCGTTGAGTGGCTGACGAGCAGCCTCCGCATCGAAGAGCGGGATCTGCGGTCGATCAAGCGCAGGGAATTTGTAGCGATGAGGCCCGTCTATAGGCACAAGGCCGTCAATGATTTCCTCCAGCAACTGGAGCTCGCTCTGCTTTCTCCATCCAGCCTCGTCGGCAGCAGTTCATGATTGATATGCTGCAGAAGAAGCTCCGCGAATATGGGGCCCAAAATGCCGTTGAGGAGGAGAATGCCATCAAGGAGATCATCCAGGAAATCGCCCTGTACGCGCTATGGCGTGCCGAATTCTTCGATGTGGCGCTGTTCCAGGGGGGGACCAGTCTGCGGATTTTACACGGACTTCCCCGGTTTTCGGAAGATCTGGACTTTCTGCTCCGGGCTCCCGATCCCGATTTCCGATGGGCTCGGTATCTCACGATGCTGGTTGAGGTGTTCGCACAATTTGGCGTGAAGCTCGAGGCCTACCCAAAGGACAGCATGGATCGCGCTGTGCGCGAAGCAATCCTAAAGGACGATTCCATCGCGAGCCAATTGAACCTCAGCTTCGCCGGCTCGAGCAAGGTTCGCACCATCAAGATCAAGCTAGAGATCGACACAAACCCGCCTGAGGGGTCTGGAGAGGAGACAAGCTTTCTCGACTTTCCGGCCGATTATGAAGTCCGCCACCAGGACCTCCCCTCCAATTTCGCCCTCAAGATCCATGCGCTGCTATGCCGCCCCTATCTCAAGGGCCGGGATTGGTTCGACTTTTCTTGGTACACAGCGCAGGGGGTCAAGCCCGCCCTCCCGCTCCTCGCCGCAGCGTTGCTGCAAGCAGGGCCTTGGCAAAACGAGGCCATCGTCGTCGACATGGAGTGGCTGAGAAACGCCTTGAGAACCAAGATCACGTCTATCGATTGGAACGCGGCTGCCGCCGACGTCAGCCGATTCCTGCGGCCCGGCGAGGCGAAATCGCTCTCGCTCTGGAGCCAGCGCTTCTTCCTGGCAAAGCTCGAGCAGGTTGTGATGCCGCGGCCTTAGCGCGGTCGTAGGCGCACCCCTGACCCATCGTTCAACCACGGGGGCCGCGCTTCGGCTGTCTCTGCGGTAATTTCAGCCCCTCGTGATCCCATATGCGTTCGACGCGCTTGGCATTCACCGTCCGGCCTTCTTGCCAAAGCGGTGCGGTGGTCCGGCGATAGCCTAGCCCGAGGCCAATCTGACAATCGCCGCCGTCATCGGATCCTGGGCGCCAGGTCCCTCAAATTGTAACTCTAGGGACTATACGTGAACCGCTTCGTCGAGCGAGTTCCATCGTGACAGTGTACCTGACGAAGAGCTTCGCCCGTTTCGCGCGAAAGGCGGGGCTCGTATCGGACAGTCTTCATGCCGCGGCAGCTAACGTCACGACATGGATGTGGGCGGCGGACCTTGGCCTCCAGCCAAGCTCCATGTCACCGTAAAGGGTAAATGTCGAATTTATACTATACGACGCGCAATTCCTTTCAGAACCACTATGGGCGATTAGTATCTCAGAATGGCAGCACTTAAACACTTGATCCAATCTGATTTTGTGGTTTTCTCTGCTGACGAGTTGGATGGCAGTAGAGCAGTGCAGGATCAATCATTAGCCCGCCTCACCGACAGCCAACGGGCATGCCTGCTCCTCGTTCTTGCAGGCGCCACTTCAAAAGAGATCGCGCCGCTCCTCGGCCTGACCTTTCGCACCGTCGATCAATATCTTCACGAAGCTCAGCAAGAATTGGGTGCGTCAGCTCGTCGCGAGGCGGCCCGAGCCTTTGCTTCCAAGATCGACGAGGTCGAGTTGAAGCGTCTTCAACTGAAATTCCCGGCGCTTGCTGACGTTTCAATGCCGCGACAAATCCCGTCTTCGTCCGAAACGCAGGAGCGACGCAGATCGGCATGGCAGCAGGTCATGACAAATCTGCGTCCTCCGCCACTGGGAGCAGACACCCATGACCTAAAAGGGTTTGCGCGATTTAAAGAAATGTCGCGTGCAGTCTTGTACATGGCTGCATTCATGAGTGGTCTGGTTCTGCTGCTGGCTGGTATGCTGAAGCTGCTCAACTGACCACCTCCATTATCATCACCATTTGTTGACGCGCCATGGACTGGCGCGGGGAGACAACTCATGCTGCAATTTGACCGTAACAAAGCCGCCGCGGTGGCACGAGAGACCCAGAACGCATTTATTTCATTTGACGCTGCCTATCTGAGCGCCCTGCAGCTGGCGACATCCGTCCTGGAAGCAAAGCACGGTTCCAACCTGCCCGAGCGTGACGGGCAGCGGCTGATGCAGACTGTGCACGATAGCGCGGGCAATCTTCTCGCCGGCCGTGCCGGCATGGTGGCTGCGACCGCGATCCTCCAGCGCGTGCAAAGCCGAAGCAATCAGGCGGAGACCGACTTCGGCTGTCCTGGAGTGGGCCCATGGCAACTGATGGGCCAAGGCAGAGATCACGAGCCGACCAAGCTTTCCATCGCTAGTTAGCTACGCCGAAACCGATGACTGTCGTCTTGCGCCTTATGCCTGTAACGTCGGTTCGAGATGACAGTCATCCTATCGTTCTGGATCTTTGCGACAATTTGCTGCGGCTACGCATTCATTTTTGGCGGGCGGGATGGACAGATCGCGGCTGCTATGATCGTCATCGCCATCCTGCTCAGTTGGCTGGCGCAGAGCGTCCAGCAGGAATGGAGGATCATCAACATTCCGGTCATGCTGGTCGATCTGGCATTGTGGATCGGCCAGTTGGTGTTGATGCTCAGAAGCCGGCGCTATTGGCCGATATGGATGGCGGCGGCGCAAACGCTCACTATTGCATCGCACCTCGCCACCTTGGTCTCATCGAATTTCGCGCAAAAAAGCTATGCAGGGCTGGCGACGGTCTGGGCGATCCCATGCCTCCTTTGCATGGTTTGCGGGATTGCGCTCGACCGTCACGCCATGCCGCGGCGGCCCCGCTCCTAGCGGGCGTGCCAACTCTCGTCTCCCCGCAGATAGGCCGTAATACACAACCCTGCTGGCGGCTGACGGGTAATCGCCGGACAGGCGAACAGCAGAGCTGGCGCTTGCCGTGACGGGCAGCCCTCAGCAAACGGCCAGGGCATTCGCACTGCCCGAGACCCACCTCGACGCGTGCGAGAAACGGATCGCGGAACGGCGAAGTGTGGGGCGCCACCTCGGATTCAGCATCTGTGCGAACCCAGCGTGGGATATGCTGCTGGACCTTTACCGCGCCGCCCTGCTTGGGCAGGATATCTCTATCTCAAGCCTGGCACTGGCTTCCCACGTCCCAGCGACGACTGCCCGCCGCTGTATTGCTTCGATGGTCGCAGCCAAGCTGGTGGTGTTTCGGCCAGATCCCGCCGACGGCCGCCGCATCTATGTCGCCATCACGCCCGCCGGGTTCGAAGCGCTGACCCACATTTTTGACAATATGAGATAATGCTGGCTAATTGCGCATAGATTTTGCCGATGACGCAACCTCAGCTCGGTAAATTGACGTCAGGTCGTGCCTAGGTCAGACGCAGCTAAGTTGGTAGTGCTCCAGCATCCTTTACGACTTATCCAGTCCAAATAGCATCAGTATGACGGTAGCAGGAGCATCCGCACTTCAACGAGGCTTGATCGATCTGCCGCTATAGGGCAGAATAGGGCCGCAGCCTGAAAACGCCGGCGATCAGGACTGTAGGATTTTCCTGCCAGGCATCACACACGCCCGTCCATAACGGCCGGGTGGCCAGACCGGTCTCAAGCGCGCTTGCGCGCACCCGGCGGCACAGCTTGCAAGCTTCCCATCCTGCAATGCGGGAATGCGCGCTGGTGTGCCGGATGGCCCATGAAATTCATCGCACTGTGTTGGAGTTGCTCGTTGCAGCTGGCGGGCTCCGATGCGTAGCGGCAACGGCTCGGAACCGGAGCCAAGGCCGGCCTCGCTCGATTTTTCGAACAGCCGCGGCATGGCTGAGCTTTATCGTGCGGAAGCACCACGGCTGGCCCGCTATTTTCGTCGACGCTTGCCGTCGGACAGTGATGCGCTCGACTGGGTTCACGAGGCGTTCGTGCGATTTGCTCAGGCAACGCCCGACTCAAGTCTTCGCAATCCCAGGGCCTATCTTCAGCGAATTGCCCGCAACCTGTTCGTCGATGGCTGGCGAAAGCGAACTGCCGAAGCGTTGCAATGTGTTGAACTGGACCAAGCTAATCCGCAGGTCGACGCAGACCAGGACCATGCCATATTGGCGCATGATCTCATGCAGCAATATCGGCAGGCGCTTTCCGCGCTCACGCCAAGGACGCGGGTCGTTTTCCTGCTCCACCGGGCCGAGGAATTGACCTATAGTGAGATCGCGGCTCGCCTCGAAATCAGCATCAATACCGTAGAGTATCATATGGCTCGCGCCCTGTTGCACCTCGATCGCGCCTTGGATCGCCGTTGATGGCGATCGATCCTGCATCGTCGGAAGCCATCCGCGAAGCGGCGGCAATATGGTTCGCGCGTATGCGTCGACCTGACGCGGACCAGTTCAAGCCCGAATTTGACATCTGGCTCGCCGAGAGCGGCGACCATCGCACTGCCTATAATCGGATGGCCGAGACCTTCAGCCTGGGAAAAAATCTCACATCGAATCTTGGATTGAACAATCCCGTCGCTGAACCGCAGCGGCCCAGCGCCAGGCGTGGCGAGCTCATCCTCGTCGCCTGCTCGATCTTGCTCGGCTCCGGATTTGCAGCCGCGCTTTGGAATGAAAGATTTGGAGCTTTGGGCACAAGGCAGGTTAGCGCACTCCCGGCAGCTCCGGCAGGTGTCGAATTGGCGACAGGTGAGGATCAGCTTCGCTCGATTCGCTTGAATGACGGGTCCTGGGTGACGCTTGATGCCAACAGCCAGGTCACCGCTACGATCAGCAGCGACGCACGCACATTGCAACTGGTGCGGGGCAGAGCACGGTTCCGGGTCGCGCACGATGGGCGCCCATTCATTGTCTCTGCCGGAATGGGCTCGGTGATCGCGCGGGGGACGGTCTTCGATGTCGCGTTGCACGAGCGAGGCGAGCTATCGGTCGAGCTTTTGCAAGGCTCGGTGGATGTGGTGACGCGTTCCGCTGCCCGCGCGGATGCGCCGGTTATCCGCACGCAAAAACTTACGCCCGGTCACCGGCTGATGGTGTCATTGCAAAAAGATGTCTCGCCTATCGGGCGGCTGAGCCATGACGGTTGGATAGAAGCACCGATCGATTTCGATAATGCGCGGCTCGCTGACGTCGTCGCGCAAGCCAATTTCGGAGCGCCGCGCCCCATCCGGGTTGCCGATGCGAGCGTCGGCGATCTCAGAGTGTCGGGTACGTTTCGCATCGGAGATACGCGGCAGCTTGCCCAACGTCTCGCGACCCTGTTCGGCTTGAACGCCGATGAGAGCGCCCAGTCAGAAATCCTGTTGCGCCCGCAATCGATGGCTGCGCCAAAAAATTTTTGAACTGCTCCCTACGGAAGTTGAAATATGCACGTCGAAGCCCTGTGAAGCGATCTCGCGACCGAGCGAGCGCCAGCAGGGGGTTGAGCGCGCATGACAACATTTTCCAACAGGTCGCAGCTTTTTCGATGGTCACTGATCGCGGCGGGCCTTTGGGTCGCATCTCCACTCGCCGCCGCATCTCCGCCTGAAGCCAGCGCGGTCTATGATTTGCCGCGCCAGCCGCTGGGGATGGCGCTTCGGGCGGTAGGGGCCCGGTCGGGCCGCGAAATCATGTTTTCCGCCGATGCGGTCGCGGGCCGCATGGCTGAACCGCTGGTCGGCAGCTTCCCGGTAGATGAAGCGATCAACCGCCTGCTGTCAGGCAGCGATCTGTTCGCCGAGTTCAAGGATGGGATCATCTATGTTCGGGGGCGAGCGCAACCGTCGGATGTGATCGCAGAGCGTCCGACGGAAGGCCCCGAAATTATCGTGACCGGATCGCGCATCCGCGGCGCGCCGGTCGCGTCCTCGACGATCTCCCTCTCCCAGACCGACATCAAGAATGCCGGATATGCGACGATCGCCGATGCTGTCCGGACCATCCCCCAGAATTTCGGAGGTGGCCAGAATCCCGGCATTGGCTCGAGCGTGCCGCTCGCCAGCGGCGTCAATACCGGCGGCGCTTCAACCTTGAACCTGCGCGGTCTCGGCAGCGGCGCAACCCTCACGCTGCTGAACGGGCATCGGCTCGCCTATAATGTTACCAATCCCGCGGTCGACATTTCCTCCATCCCGCTCGAAGCCGTCTCGCGCATCGAGATCGTCGCCGACGGTGCGTCAGCACTTTACGGCTCGGATGCCGTGGCCGGCGTGGCGAATATCGTGCTCAAGCGGGACTTCTCAGGTCTTGCCACGCTCGCGCGGGCAGGCGCGTCGACCGACGGCGGCAATTTCCAGCAGCAATATAGTCTTGTTGCCGGCAGCATCTGGTCGAGCGGCGGCATCATTGCGGCGGGCGACTTCGAGCGCGATACCGAAGTCAGGGCGGGCCAGCGATCCTATGCAAGCGGGCAATCGCCCGATCTCACTTTATATCCGTTTCAGAAGCATCATAGCGGCCTCGTAAGCGGTCACCAGTTGCTGGCGTCCAACCTCGAGCTGGCGGTCGACGCGCTTTACAATCATCGCTCGGGTCACCGCGTGACCCCCTTTCTGACCAGCGGCGATTTCAGCCAGAGCGGCGTGTTCTCGCTCTATCGCAGCACGTCTTTTGCCATCGCGCCTTCGCTGACGCTGACAGCCATGAACGACTGGAAGATCACCCTGTCGGGCATGATTGGCGGCGATCGCACCCACTATGGTCTCGACAATTATGCCGGTGGCAGCGTGTTTTTCCAGACCCGCGGATGCTATTGCAACAAGGCGCAATCCGCCGAACTCGCCGCCGACGGTACCGTTATCACCCTGCCAGGCGGACCGCTCAAGCTCGCGGTCGGAGCAGGCTATCGCAACAATGATTTTCATGGGGTTAGGACCAAAGGCGCGCCCCAGAATATCCGCGCGTCGCAGCGAAGCTATTATGGCTATGGCGAACTTAGCCTGCCGCTCATTGGCCCGGACCAGTCCATTCCCTTCATCGACCGTCTGATCCTGAGTGCCGCGCTTCGCTACGAGGATTATCCCGCCGTCGACCGCGTCGCGACGCCGAAGCTCGGCCTCATCTATGCACCGACCGCGGATCTCGAACTCAAAGGCTCCTGGGGCAAGTCGTTCAAGGCGCCCTCGCTGTGGGAACAACATCAGGCGCAAATCGCCTATATCGAGCCGGCAAGCGACTTCGGTGCAGTCGGCCTGTCACCGAACGCCAGCGCGATCCTGCTCGAAGGCGGCAATAGCGCGCTCAAGCCCGAGCGCGCCACGACCTGGTCGACGACGCTCGCAGTCCATCCGCAAGCGACCACGGGTCTACGGGCCGAGCTCACCTATTTTTCGGTCCGCTACCGCGACCGGATTGCTGAACCGATCACCTTCGAGACCACCGCACTCGCTGATGACGTTCTGGAAGATGTCATAACCCTGGCGCCAAATGACGCCGCCAAAGCTGCTGCGCTGTCCAGTGCCGCCAGCGTCAACAATCTGCTCGACGGCCCATATGATCCCGCCGCGGTCGTCGCCATCATCGATAACCGCAATCACAATGTCGCGCGTCAACGTGTCAGCGGCATCGATCTGTTCATCGATTATTTGGTCGAGATGGCGGGATCGGGCCGATTGAACCTGACCGCCAACGCTGCCTATCTGCGCAGCCGCCAGCAGCTTAACGCACAGCAGCCAGTGGTCACGCTGGCGGGTGCGATCTTCAATCCGCCGCATCTGCGCGCGCGCGGCGGGGCTACATGGAGCGATGGTCCGCTCAACCTCAGCGCGTTCGCCAATTATACCGGCAGCGTGCGCGACGTGCGGCAGACTCCGTCGATCAGGATTGGATCCTTGACGAGCTTCGATGCAACCGCTCGCTACCAGCTTACAAGAAACCAAGGCCTGCTCGGCGATATCGATCTGACCTTGTCGGTCCAGAACATCTTCAACGCCAAGCCGCCCGTGATCCGCTCCAACTTTGCGTTCACCGAACCCTATGATTCCACCAACTATACACCCTTTGGACGCTTCGTCAGCTTTGCCATCTCCAAGCATTGGTGACGGCAGATCCCATGGGTTGGTTGCGTCAAAGCTATTGGCTTGCCCTTCTTCTGGCGATGACTCATCCCATTGCCGCCAGCGCGACCTGCGATCCGGTTCCTCGGGAGGGCGCGACGTCTTTGACAATAAGGCCAATCGTCGCCACCGATCTTGTCGGATTGCGGGACATCGGTGTCGCCAACGCGCTCTCCGCTGACAGTCCGCTAGGTGTATCGCCCGACGGTACGCATGTCGCATTCGTCATTGCCCGCGCCGATGCGGTGGATAATGACTATTGCTTCGCGCTGGTTGTACTTGCCTTGAAGCCAGGGGCGAGGCCGCTCATCGTCGATCAGGGGGGAGAGCCTATTCGGGCGGTGCTCGATGTTCGCGGGCTTCGCGTCAAACAGGGCTATCTGCGGATCAACCGACCTCTCTGGTCGCCTGACGGCAAATGGCTTGCCTATTTGCGGCGCGAGCAGGGGGTGACACAGCTCTGGCGGGTCGCATCGGACGGCAGCACTCGCGAAGCGGTCACGCGCGGCAACAGCGATGTCGAACGCTTTGGCTGGACGCCCAACGGCACGGGTCTCATTGTCAGCCGTCTGAGCAGTCGAGGGCAGGGCGACCGCGAACGAGAAAAGCTGACTGGTTACGCCTATGACGATCGCTTCGTTCCAAGCGCGAGCAGCGAGCCGTTCGATCTGGTATCGAATGAGGAAATCTGTACGCGCGTCGATCTCAGCCGTCCTGGGTTTCAGGAAACGGCTTCAGTTGAGTGCGGAACGCTCTCGGCACCGCAAGTTGCGAACACGGCGCAGCGCGCCATTCTGCAGGCGCAATCTGGCAGTCGGCGGGCCTGGACCGAGCAAAGCGAGCCGGATCGGCTGTTGAGTCCGATCATGCTGTGGGCGGAAGACAAGCATGGCAGGAAAGTGCACTGTGCAGCCGCTGCGTGCATGGGCTCCGTCGAAGCCGGGATCGAGGGATTATGGTGGTCGCACGACAGCGATGTTCTTTACCTGCGGCGGGAAGGGTGGGGCAGGAGCAAGCTTGGCCTCTATCGATGGCGGCCCGGGGGGGCGCCGCCCCGACGTCTGCTGTCGACCGACGATCTTCTCATGGGTTGCCAGACGGCCCGTGCTGGCCTGGTCTGCACGCGGGACGCCAGCACCAAACCCCGCAGGCTTGTGCTCATCGACCCGCACAGCGGCGCCGCATCGCTCTTGTTCGATCCGAACCCGGAATTTGGCGCGCTAAGACTTGGGCAGGTCCGGCGACTCAGATGGCGCAACGCACTTGGCTTCGAATGCTATGGCGACCTCGTGCTGCCGCCCGACCACAAGCCCGGACAGCGCCATCCGTTGATTGTCGTCCAATATATCACGCGCGGTTTCCTGCGCGGTGGCACCGGCGATGAATATCCGATCCAATTATTCGCCGCGCATGGCTATGCCGTGCTCAGCGTTCAGGAGCCGCCTTCCTTTTACGAGTCCCTCCCAGCCGGCCGCTGGCGCGATTTCCGGGATGCCGAGATCGAGAATATGAAGGGCTGGCGCGACCGGCGCAGCATCTTCTCGGCATTGGTCGAGGGTATCCGGACGGTCGAACGTCTCGCTGTCGTCGATCCGAATAAGATCGGTCTTACCGGGCTCAGTGATGGTGCGACAACCGCGCAATTTGCCCTGGTCAACTCCAAGCTGTTTGCCGCGGCGGCGATCAGCTCCTGCTGCGTCGATGCGCAGCCGATGATGATCTATGGCGGTCAGCGACTGGCACACGATCGTCGCTTCAAGGGTTATGCCGATGCGACGCGAGTGGGCGAAGCCTTCTGGCGGCCGATTTCGCTCGCGCTCAACGCCGAGGCGATCGACACGCCGCTCCTCATGCAATTGCCCGACGAGGAATTTCTCGGCGCGATCGACAGCGTCACCGCGCTGCAAAATGCCGGAAAACCCGTATCGCTCTATGTCTTCCCCGAGGAAAATCATACCAAATTGCAACCCGCCCACCGGCTCGCTGTCTACACCCGCAATCTCGACTGGTTCGATTTCTGGCTGCGGGGCAAGGTCGATCCGGATCCGCTCAAGCGCGACCAATATGCGCGCTGGCGAAAACTTCGCGATACTTGGCGTCGTCAGCCATCCAACGTGCTGGCTGATGTCCCGGACCATGCGCGCGCCCAGGCTTCGACATCGGCAAATGCCATGATACGCCGATAGGCGCTGCCCTGCGCCGGTCTTGGATCGTCAAGCACGGGGAGTATCGCGGGCAGGTCGATGATATTCTGCGAAGCAAGCAACCCGTCCGCCAGCATCGATCTGATTTTTGGCCGGTTCGCCTCGAAGATCTCGACGATGAAGCTGTCCGGTGTTCCCTTTGACCGCCGCTGAATAATCTCAGTCGGCAGCATCTCGGTAAAAGCATCGCGCGCGATGACCCGATTGAGACCATCGCGAAACCACATCCAGGAGGGGATCTGCAGGCAATGCTCAATGATCGGCTGTGACATGAGCGGCGCCAGCGTCATGAGCAACTGATCGCGGCCATAGCCTTCCAGATGATTCTGGATCTGCAGCAGCCAGGCAATATGCACCGATTTGCCTGGCAGCGTTCCGACTGATCTCTTAAGCCAGGGATGGACGGTCGGTCCGGCCGCCATGCGCCGGCCATTGCGCGACAGCAGGCTGAAATCGGGCCGCCAGCGATAGGACCACGGCTGGAACAGGGCACGTCGGATCGCCCGCCGGAAAACCGACCAGACATCGCTGTCGGCGAGCAGTGCCATGTCGCGCGCGGTTCGCCAGGTGCCACGGCCCGGTCCCTCGGTCAGCAGACGGTCCGCCACGGGAGTGGCGGACTGCATCGAGCAGAAGACATTGTCTCCGCCACCGCCGCTGAAATAGCAGTCGGCGCCGGTGCGGCGGGCCAGATCGAGGATTTGACGGTTGCCCGACTGTGCGAAGGAGCGTGCAATGGGGCGCGGCAGATGGGCCGCATCCGAGCTGGTGACGTCGATGTCGCGGACATCCTCGATCGATTCGGAGAGCGTCACGCCGAGCCTCCCGGCAACCAGGCGCGCATAAGGTCGTTCATCGCCGGTCGGATGATCAGTCGCAAGCGTGAAGCAGGAAAAGTCGGCGCCAGCTGCTGCAAGGCTCGCTGCGACGATGGAAGAATCGAGACCGCCGGATAGCCCCAGGATGATATGCTGCCGGCCGTGCGCCCAGCTTGCGATGCTCGTCGTCGTGACCCTGCGCAGCCCTGTGATCGCTTCGGCCATATCGCGCTGCTGGTTCTCGCGTGCCGCGAAATGCCATGGCGACCAAAGGATATCGGTAGTAGCTCCCTGATCGGTGATTGTGAGCCGCTCACCTCCCGGCAGCTCGCATAGTCCTACCAGGCAAGTCTCAGAGGGTCGCAGCTGATCCGCTTTCAGATGGCGCGCGATCGCATGCCAATCGAGCTTCGGCTCGAACAGGCCAGTTGCCGCGAGCAGCGAGACGTCGGAGCTGACGACCGTCAGGCCGCCCAAGCGAAAATAATAGCAGGGCAGCATTGCCGCCGGATCGCGCACGACCCGCACCGCATCATTGGCTTTGTTTCGTATAAAGCCGATATAGCCGCCCCAGTAATTTTCGACCAAGGCCTTGCCGGCCGACCGGCAAATCGAATCGGTGCCAAATGGCGTGACCGCCTTGAGCGGCGGCGACCCCGGACGTTTGGAGAATAAGGTGCCGACGATGGCGCCGAGCTTGTCGTCAAGGAGAATGACATCGTCCGAAGAGCCGGCCAGCACGAGCAGGCCGTCCTCATCCAGGATGGACGCCAGCTCCCCGCGCCGGGACAGGCTTTCCGCAATGCGTGAGGCGAGGCCGCGCACGCCCGTGCTGCGGGCGCCAATGATCGCGAGATAGCGAGCACGCATCAGACGATCAGAATCGGTGTGAAGTTGCGAACATTGTCGAGATGGTCGTTGAGAACATGATCCTCAAACTGGACCCAGCAATGGGCCTGGAAGGGACGGACCATGACCGCCAGGACCAGGGTCGGGATGATTCCGGCGCGAAGGAGATGGCGTGCCATCGCAATCGAGCGCGGGAGACAGCGATCGTGACGCGCGACGTGCAGGTTGGCGCGCTCATAAGCGGCCACGATATCTGTCAGCGTTGGCGAAATGACCGCAGTGGCCAAGTGTCTCGCAGCTTCCTTCTCGCGTTCGATGGCCGCTACGATCCGCGCCAGCGGCAAGATCTTCAGACTGGCGGCCGTAACAGCGAGTTGCAGCAGGGCTTGCGACATGGTCATCATCGACGGTCGACCCGACGATTGCTCGATCAGGCTGTCCGAGAGTGCCAACGGGTCCTGAGTTCTCAGCGGCGCGCCCTCGGCAAGGGGCGGTGCGAGCAGATTGGCGGGCAGAATATCGCGGAGTAAGCGGGCCGAGGCGGGAGCGGCACTGCCATCGACAAGCGAGACGAACGCATCATTGGCGCGGGGTGACAGGCAAAAATAGCGGTTCCTGGGCAGGTCGAGGAAGATCGCGCGGTCGCTTGCGATACAGAAGGACAGCCCTTGCCTAAGCGCGAGTTCCATAAAGGAGATGACCTCAAGCAGGTGAGGCGGCGCACGACCTCGGCCGTGCGCCGTCCATTCATCAGTCGTTGGAGAGACCGGCGAGGAATCGCTGGCCCTGTCCATCGTCCTTCGGTCCCGGAGGACCCTTGGTCTCCGCGGTCACCGCGCCAAGGTCGATCAACTGCTCTTCACGAGCTTCAACATGGCATTTCATCTTTCGCTCCTACAGTAGCGCCGCAAATATCTGCGACCACTTGAGAATAGGAGCGGTGCAAAAATATATAAAATCTATTCTTAAAAATATAATATCGACTATATGTCGGTTTTATTCTATCAATTATCGATTGCCAAGATTTATACGCATCGAGACTATCGCTGCCTTTCATGAAAGCTGTGGATTGTTCCTAAAAGCGGCAGTAATTGCTGTCTGCGGCGATGGTGATAGGCTGAAAGGCGGGTTGAGATTGCCCTGTTATTTCCGGAGTCCAATGTTCTGATCAGCTGGAGCAGCTCGCTATAGGGATCTTTCAGCGTCTGAGCTTCCGCTAGCCGCGCCGCGTGGAGACTGTCGTTCAATTGGGCGACGGCGCGCTGATGGGCGTGGTTTCCCGAACGGCGTGCGAGATGACTGTAAAGCGACGCAGTCAGAGCCGCAAATTGCTCCGGGCTCGCCATCGGAGCAGGCGCGTCTACCAGCTGGGCGAGTGGCTCATTGGCGCATGGCGGCAACTTGGCTGCCATCTGCGCCAGCCGACCGTTCCAGTCGTAAAGGTCCAATAGGGCAGGGGCGGTGACGGCAGGTGCCTGGAACCCACCATGCGGCAGAGCCTCCAGCAACCGCTCCCCGATCAGCCGCTGGACGGCATCGCGGACCGGTGTGACGCTGGTTCCATAATCATCAGCGACCGATTGCGTATCGATACGGCTTCCCAGCGAATAGCTGCCGCTCAAAATCCGATGCTTGAGGGCCCGATAGACGCGGTCGACATTGCTGGGACCGGGCGCCACACGATCTCGTCACGCTGCCTTGGTTGCAGCCGTCGGCCACCATTTGGGTGTAAGCTGCTCGGTGAGTTCGCGGATGTTGCGTTCGGCGATGAGATCGATGCATTGACGTTCGAGAGCAACAAGATCGCCATGGGCGAGCTGATGGGGAAACGCCATGTCATGGCCGAAGAACAGCAGGGGCAGTACGATATGACCGGTCGACAGTCCAAGCTTGTGAGCGCACAGCAAATGATCGTCCAGCCGCGCCGCGGGATTACCGGACTCAATCTCGCGCAACCAGCGAGCGCCCATGCGCATGGCGCGGGCAAGCTGTTCCTGGGTTATGCGAGCCCGGCGCCTGGCAAGCTCGATGCGTCGCCCCGAAAGCTCTTTGACGAACGCAAGCAAGGCATCGTCGTGCGCGATCGATCGGCGTGTTTGCGGCATCGCGATATCTCCCACGAGAGGTCTGCAGATACGGGCATTTGGCACTGCGCTATTATCTATGTCGTGGCGACGAATATCGCGCAACGCCAACTGTCGCCGATCCGGCGACATCATGACGCGATTACTATTTTAAACGAGCGCCGCCGCACAAAGACGGTGCAAATTTCGCGATGCCTTGCTAGGCGATAATGTAATGCGTACCGACCTGGATCATCTACCGGCCAACAAGCAGCGCGAACTCGAACATGTCGTTCAGATATTGTTCGAGGAGTTTGACGACGCCACGAATTCATCCACCGCCAAGAAAAAGCGCGGCCGCATACTCAAAGTCATTCTTTACGGGAGCTACGCGCGGGGCGGCTGGGTCGACGAGCCCTACACGGCCAAGGGATACCAGTCCGACTTCGACCTCCTTATCATCGTCGACCAGAAGGCGTTGACCGATCGGGTGCTCTATTGGGCGAAGGCCGACGAGCGGCTGATCCGCGAGCTCTCCATTACCAAATCGCTGCACACGCCCGTCAACTTCATCGTCCATACGCTTCAGGAAGTGAATGACGGCCTTGCTCACGGCCGCTATTTCTTCATGGATGTCGCGCGGGACGGCATCGCACTTTACGAGGCCGACAATACCGAGCTGCACACGCCGAAGCCCAAGACGCCCCCGGAGGCGCTCGCGATGGCCAAGGAATATTTTGACGAATGGTATTCCGCCGCGATGCGGAAATACGACTTCGTAAAATTTGGAATTCAAAAAGGACACCGAAAAGAGACTGCGTTCGAACTTCATCAAACCACCGAGACGCTTTATCACTGCGTGCTGCTCGTTACGGCTTTCTACACACCCCATGTCCACAATCTCGCCTTCCTGCGTACCCAGGCCGAAAGGCTTGACCGGCGACTGCAGGGCATCTGGCCGATGGCATCGCGCAAGGACCGCGCGATGTTCGAAAAGCTGAAGGATGCCTATGTGAAGGCGCGTTACTCCAAACATTATCGCATCTCCGATGAGGAACTAGCTTGGCTGAGTGTGCGTGTCGAAGAGCTGGGCCAGGTCGTACGCGTCATCTGTCAGGAAAAGATCGCGTACTTCGAAGCGCGCGCGGCTTGATCGGCTCTGCACCGCCGCTGGCATGATCATGGAAGATCATAACCTGCTGGCGGTCAGCAGACCTAAGGATGCTCATGACCGTGCCGCCCGGCTTGCTGCGCTCACCATGGCCGGGAGCAATATCTCGAAATTGATCGCCGCTGCTGAGGTGCTCGTCCGATTAGGCTAACCCCCACCAGTGCGGCCTAGTGGGCTCCAGAGCGTTACATGGCTTTGGTGATCTATCTTCCGGCGCGCCGCCGTGACTGGTATTTGCCATTCATCTGAGGGTGGAAAGATGCGCTACGAAATCGCCGGCACGGTCATGCAAACGCTCTCGATTGCGTTGGATCCTGGTGAAACCATCGTAAGCCAGACGCACGCCATGGCATGGATGACCGACGGTATCGAGATGGACACGCACACGGGCGGCGGCTTTTTCGCCGGGCTCAAGCGCGCGTTCAGCGGCGGCAGCTTCTTCATCACCGAATATTCAGCGCGCTCACGGGCCGAGGTTGCATTTGCGCCGCGCTTTCCGGGCCACATCATTCCGATGGCGCTGAGACCGGGCGAGTCGATCGTGTGTCGCAAGGAAACTTTCCTGTGCGCGGAAAAGAGCGTCTCGCTCGATGTCGTCTTGCAACAGCGGCTGGGTGCTGGCCTCTTTGCCGGCGAAGGGTTCATCCTGCAGCGCGTGACCGGTCCCGGCACCGTGTGGCTCGATCTCTCCGGAGAGGTCATCGAAAAGACGCTGGCGCCGGGCGAACGGCTCAGGGTGCACGCTGGCCACATTGGCATGCAGGAGCCGACCATCAATGTCGACATTCAGATGGTGCGCGGCTTTCGCAACGTCCTGTTCGGCGGTGAAGGACTGTTCCTCGCCACGCTGACCGGCCCCGGCAGGATCTGGTTACAGTCCATGCCCATCCTCAATCTTGCCGAGGAGATCGCGCGCCATCTTCCCTCGAATGAAGCCGCCGATGCCGGCATTGGCGCAGGCGTCGGGCGAATGATCGGCGGCGGTGCGGCCGGCGCCGCCATCGGCGGTATTCTCGGTGGCATTCTGAGCAACGAATGACCGCAGGCTTGACCGCTCAGCGCCCTAAAGTCGGTCATTCTCCGCCATTCATGGAGCGCTGAAAGCGGGCGTCCGTTCGACTCACGCTACTCTATGTTGTTTAGCAATCGCTCACGTCAGTGGAGGTTTGAGCCCTTTGATCGCCGACGGAATTATGCGCCCATATGCGTCAATATAGCGTGGCGTCGGCTCGCGTTTAGGCGTTTGGTCGGGCAACTCGACTTCGACTTCATCGACAAAACACCAGCCCCAGCCTTCGGGTGGATCATATCCTTCAATGATCGCGTGACGGGTCGCGTGAAAATGCGCGGTGGCGTGGCGATTGGGTGAATCATCGCAGCAGCCGACATGGCCACAGCTCCGGCACAACCTGAGATGTACCCACCAACTGCCGCTGGCGAGACATTCGGCGCAGCCCAGCGTTTGCGGCGTCACCTGATTGACGGTGTCGAGATGGTTGCAACCTTGGTTCATCTCGGTGCAGAGTATAACAATTTGCTAGAATGTCGACTACAGCGCTGTACTGGCGTTGCGCCTTCAGAGCGATGTAAGAACGCGCGTGACTGACCGCATTCTCGTGTTTTACGGCTCGTACCGCTCGAACCGGCAGGGCATCCGGCTTGCTGAGTATCTGGTTCGCGCCTTTCGCGGACGGGGCGAGAATGCCGAGTTGATCGATGCTATGGCGATCGGCCTGCCGATCCTCGATCGCATGTATAAAGAATATCCGCGCGGAGATGCTCCCGTCGCGCTTGAGGCACTGGCGAGTAAGATCAAGGCGGCCGATGCGTTCGTCTTCGTTACGGGCGAATATAATTGGGGCATTCAGCCGGGCCTGAAGAACCTTACCGATCATTTCCTCGAGGAATGGTTCTGGCGGCCGGCGGCGATCGCCAGCTACTCGGCAGGCCGCTTTTCCGGCGCGCGGGCTGCATTGGCGTGGCACGGGACGCTTTCCGAAATGGGCATGGTTGTGATCTCCAGTTCGCTTGCGGTCGGCGGTATCGGGAATTCGTTCGATACCGAAGGCAATCCGTCCGGCGAGGGCGGCGCATCGCTTGCGCGCGCGTTTCCGCGCTTCGCTGATGATCTCGCCTGGTGGAGCGAAGCGGCGCGTGTGCAACGCGGCAGGAAGGCGCCTCCATATTGATCCATCAAACACTGATCCGTCGACGCAGCATCAGTGAGAATTAGCGGCGCGATGATATCGATTGACAAGTGCAGTGTTGGCGGGCGGCGGAAAGGCGCCCTATAAACGGTCATTCCCGGCGGACGCTCCCGGATACCGAAGGCCGCCGGTCGGCTTTGCTCGACCTAAGGACGGCTATGGGGTGGGAAGCGGAATGGCAGGTTTGAGCATTCAACTGCGGGTAAGCTGCCATCAGCGCTTCATGATGGATAGTCGATCGGCGACCTCCTGCGGCGTCATGTCGTAGCCACTAGCCATTTCTCCGGACCAATTAATTCCCACGAGCAGGCCATCCCTTCGTAGACCCGGCAACCAAGTCTTCGCGAATTTCTCCAAGGGCAGGCGTTCCACCTCGAAGGTCGCATAATTTTTCACATTACCTATGACTTTCCGAGCGCGGCTTTCTTTTGACCAGAACGGCATGGCTGTCTCGTCGGAGGCGTTTGTCGAAGTTGGAAATCCGCCTTCGTCGCGGATAGCCCATACCTCACCAGCGGCGGTTACTTCGTTAAAGAAGGTGTCGGCTTGTGCTGCTGCAATACTCATTGGTTCAATTCAGCATATCGGTCCGACGACGGCTAGAGGGTTTTCGTCGCGCAGCGTGGGATGGCTATAAGTGGGTCGCTTGTTACCCACGCCGTGAACCCACAAATGAAGGCGCTATAGTTGGCTCTTGGCCCGCCCCCGATAGAACCGGTGCATGGCCCAGACGATGAGAGGACCAACTATTCCAGCCGCTGCCGACAGATATCCGTGAATGAAGTAGGCATCGCCCAATTCAGCACGGATGGCGGGACCAACAAAGGGATCATGGAGTTCGTCGATTTGGCCCCAAGCACAAAATAGCGCGATGGGGAGAAGGAGAAGTGCGAAAGATGGGCGCTTCAGTCCGGCAATGATGGCAATGGCGGTGATAATTCCCGGGGTCATCCATAGCTGAGGGATCGTCGGTTCCTTGTCTGCCACCTCTGCCAAAGCCCGTGATGATAGGCAGATGAGCAATCCGATAAGCGGAACGCGCGCGTTAACTATCGATATTGGGTCCATCTTGGACATGCTTTAATTTCCCACGGCACCTCGAAGTTGGCAAGTAGTCGCATGCCGACGGAGGGCTTCCCAATCGCCCGCAAATGCGCCGATCGATGATGCGTCCTGATGGCTTTTCGTCCATGGGCGTAATGAACACGGCTCTTCCAATGTCCGCCAATCAAGAAACGAAGAAGGTGCGTTGAACGGCTCGATTTGGGTCGCAAGCTGCCAATCGTCTTAAAATCCTGCAGTTATGGCGACTAAGGTGATAAGTCGGCAGGCGGCCACCGTGCCGAGAGCTGCCTATGAGCGGCGTTCCTTGCCTGCGGCGTAGCGTGGCAGATCCTCGATAGCCGATGAGAACGCCTCACGTATCTCCGTCTGGCTAAATCCCCGATCCCATAGTTCGGTCATTAGATAGTTCATGGCGGCAGGAAGCAGAGGAATGTCCGGCCAGGGATTTGTCCTGTGCATTGCGCCCAAGGTCTCGCCCAGGCTGTACACTTCAGCTATCCAGCGATCCTGCCACTGATCGTTTGCATCTTGATTGGCCATCCCGTGGTTGTGCCGCTACGAATGAAGGCCCACAATAGGCTGTCTCACGAGATTTAACGGCAGGAAGGGGGGCGCTAACGGCTCCGCCGAATTAAAATGTCCGCCACCATCGCTGAGCGACAATCACGACAATGCATGTGAGGCAGACGGCTGATAAAGCTTCTATACCGTTGAGCAGCGATGGACGGGCGATAGTGCGACCGATCAGGATGAACGTGCCAAGGCAACTTGCAAAGAGGATACCAAGGACAATCCTTCCCATTTGTTGATAGTCATTCATCGGTTAAGATTACGAGCATATGGGCCTGAAGTCATGTCTGCTTTGGAATGATACCACAGCGAGTTGCCATGACCGTTTCTGGGGTCGGAAGCCGTCGCGGTCGGCCGGAACCGAGTGGAAGGACGTTAGCGCGAACATCTCCACGGCCAATCAAGGCCATGGAGAAGAGAGATGGGACATTCGCACTTGGATCCTGCCATGCAGAACCGGCCTGCATGGAATGCAGGTAAGATGGTCGGCACAAAACGGCCGCTGACACAGAAACAGATCTGGGCAGTGCGGTTCTTCCTTGATCGCGAAGAACGGCTTCGGGATCGAGCGCCATTTGATCTTGCACTCGACAGCAAGCTGCGAGGCTGTGATCTGGTAAAGATCAGGATTGGTGATCTCATCTCCGGTGGGGAGATCCGGACCAGATCGATTATCATCCAGCAGAAGACAGGCAGACCCGTGCAGTTCGAGCTGACCGCGGATGTGAGAGCAAGCCTGCTTGCCTGGTTGGAACGTCGCGGCGGCACGGTGGATGATTATGCTTTCCCAAGCCGGGTCGATCAGACGGGTCATCTGAGCACCCGGCAATATGCGCGCCTGGTCGATGAGTGGGTCACCGCAATCGGCCTACGAAGAGCGGAATATGGAACACACTCGCTTCGGCGCACCAAGGCGGCAATGATCTACCGTGCAACTGGTAATCTGAGAGCAATCCAAATCCTGCTCGGACACACGAAAATCGAAAACACCGTACGATATCTGGGCGTGGACATTGAGGACGCCCTCATACTTGCTGAGAGAACAGAAATCTGATTTCGGCGGCCCATCAGGGCTGCTGACGGGCCGCTCAGTCGGGCGAGCTGCTATGCGCCCCATGACCGGACGTTCCGCGGCGCTGGGCCGCTACTCAAGCGGCCGCCCGTTCATCCGCCGAAGGACAAGCTTACCATGTTTCAACGGCGGGGCATGGCGGTGAGGGACCGGACGAAGGACTTTGCCTGCTCGTCGCTCGCAGGCTCATGGCACCGTTGCCCGTCCGGCATGGAAACAGCTCGACTCCCAGCGTATGGGGCTGCGTACCACAAGGATGGAGAAGCACGGCATGTCTGACGACGATTACGTCTATGACGAGGATACCGGCGAGTGGCTGCCGGCAGCCGAGCTAGCAGCCAAGCGCCAGCTCGCCGAAAAGGTAGAGGTGCGCGATGCGGTCGGCAATGTGCTGGTTGACGGAGATCAGGTCACACTCATCAAGGATCTCGATGTAAAAGGCGCTGGCCAGACTCTGAAGCGCGGCACGCTCATCAAATCGATCCGGCTAACCGGGGATCCGCAGGAGATCGACTGCCGTTACGAGGGTATCAAAGGCCTCGTGCTGCGAGCCGAGTTCGTCCGCAAGCGCTGATGGCAAGACCGAAGCCCGCCATGCCGTCCAAGGCGGCGATCCTTGCACTTGCCGACGCGGACGGACGACTAGCGGTTCGAGTGTCACCTGGTGCTTCCGCCGATACGATAGCGCTTCCTACATCGGGAGGCACACTTGCCGTGCGGACCATCGCTCCGCCCGAAGCTGGTAAAGCAAACGAGGCGGTCTTGCGGCTGCTGGCCAAGCGCTTGATCGGCCTGTATCCACGTTGGAGCTGGTTCGCGGTGCCACCAGCCGGAATAAACTGATTGGGCTGACGCCTTGACCCAGATGCACACGCTTACGTCTCCCTTGCCGCCTCCCCAGTACCAGACGTTCGTTCATCCCCGCCTTGGGGGCAGCTGAGCGCCTTCATTTCAGACGTAGAAGACCGCGGCCAGCTGCCGCTGGTTGGATAGCGGCTATGTCCGACACTCCGGAACGTCTCGTTCGGCTACCATAAAATCGATTAACTGCCGTTCGTGCTGGATGTGCACCTTCAACTGCTACGCGCGCCGATCCCTGGTATTCGACGCAGTCAATGGGATGACGCATGCCGATAGCCTTGCTCCAGAGATGACCGCATCAGATCTTCTATGCTCGTGAACTGTTCAAGCCGCCCATGGCGCGCGCGAGCCTGAATATCTCAGCCTGGGCCAGCGCATCGTGAAGTGCGTCATGGTCGCCGTGCAGCGTCGCGCCAAGCCGTTTGCTCATTACGCTCGACCTTGTGTCGTGCCAGCTCGTTCCCGCGACACCCATATAATATGCCTTGATGTCCAGTGCGGTGAAGCCGAACGGATTGCGTCCAAGGAAACGGTGGAAATAGTAATTCACGAACGACCAGTCGAATGGGGCGTTGAAGCCTACCATAATCGGCCGGGCGTCGCAGCCGGCGACTTCGCCAATCCAGTTTTCGAACCTCGACATGGCCTCCTGTGGGGCAAGGCCAGTTTGCGCCAGTGAGTCTAGGGAGAGGCCGCTCACTTTTAACGCCTCGGGATCGACCCCGTCGGTAATCGGCTTCAACAGGCATTCGAATTGTCGATCAGGCGCGTCGATGGTGCAGGCACCGATCGACAGCATGCTGAATTCTCCCGGGATGGGGCCAGAAGTCTCGACATCGACAGAGATCAGGATTTCAGAATTTGTCATGAAATAAGGGGCTCCGCAGAGACAAGCGGCGGCCGATTGCGGATCGCCTGCCAATGCGTGCGAAACGCCTCGCGCCGGGCCGCAAGCGTATCGCTATCCGTCCAGAGCAAGCCCGACAAGGTGGTGATATCGAAGGGCAACGGGGTTCCTTCCTGTGCCATCACCATCGTTGGGTGCCCACGCCCGAGCGCATAGCCGAGTTCGAGGAAGCAGTTGGGACGCACACCGCTCAAGTCGGCGAGAACCACGCTGCTCTTATGAAGCTTGGCGAAGATTTCCTCGTCGATCCGGGCATGATCATAAGCCTGCTGGCCATCGATGACCGTCAGGCGATAACCGAGTTCATCCTCGATGATCGGCTTCACGACAGTTTCAAAATGAGCTTCAACTGCGGCAAATTCGGGGAGCTTTGGGTTGAGCAGGCGGACCGCGAAGGCGCGCGGAGGCTCCAGCGCTTCCAGCAGGTCAACCAGCTGCTCGACACGATCCGGGATCGCCTGGCGGGCCGGAAAGCGGATACGATTCAGCCACGCATGGGCGTCCTGATCGCCAGCGGTTCTGAACAGCCGAGTGGTCTGACTGCTGGTAAGGCCGAACGCGTAGAGGCGGCGCGAGCCGGTGGTCTCAGGACATAACGGCAAATCGAGGGGGATCACTGGCTTGCCTGCGGCATGATAGAGGTTGGCGAGATACAGGACGCCTTCGGTCCCACCCAAGGTGATGAGGATGTCGCCGGCACGTGCCTGCGCTTCCATCCGCTTACTGGCCATGTTCCAATGTGCTGCATTCTCGATCGCGACGTGCGGCCCGGAACGCAATTTATCCCATAGCTCGACATAAGCCGAAGGGATCTGATCCTCCGACTTGTAATGTTGGACCGCAATCGCGAGCGGGCCGGGCACATCGGCGGGGCGCACAGCGAGATTGTCGAACAGGCTTTTCCAGACGATCCAATCGAAGCAGATTGGGAGGCCGTCGGCCGGCCGAACCGGTTCAGCGTCGACCGGCACCACGAAGTTGGCGCCGCGCTTGATCAAAACTTTGACAAGCGCCGCCACCAACTCCTGCGCACTCTTAACCTCTGCAGCGCCTGCTATCGCCGGGTCGGCGACGATGCTGCCCGCGATGTGGATGCGCCGGCCGTACAGCGAAGACTTGGCCATCAGCGATCCTCCATGACTGGCGAGGGCCGCAGAGTCTTCGCTGCATGCTCGAGGTGCTCAAACGTCAGGGCGTGGTCAGGATAGGCGCTCGCAAGGGCGGTAGGGTAGAGGCGGGTGCGAAGATCCGAATAGGTCCACACGGGCTCCTCCGCCCGCGCGCCGGTCAGCGTGACCAGGGTCTCGAGCTGCTTCGGCGAGACCGCGAACCCGGCCAGATCCATTTCGAACAGCGCGCGGCGTTCGGCGTCGGAGGGGCGCTTGAACTCCTCGATGATCGCGGCGCGGCGCCGGATCGCGGCGTCGAGCACGGAGAGCCGATTGGTGCACAGGAACACGACCACCCGGCCGCCATGATCGCGCAGCCGATCGATGCCTTGGATCAGCGTGTTGACGCCGACCTTGTCCTCATGGTGGCTGTGCTCTTGCGCACGCGAGGCGGCAAGACTGTCACCTTCGTCGATGATGAGGATCGCCCGGCGGTGCTTGCCCGCGGATTGGGCGACCTTCTGGAACGCATCCGCCAGCCCAGTGCCCATTTCGCCGACCATCCCCGTGCCGCGAACCCGATTGCTGAGCTTGAACAGAATCGAGTCCTCGACCTTCGCGTCCGCGACGAGGCGGTTGGCGATGCATTCGGCCATCGCGGTTTTCCCCGTGCCGACATCGCCATGAAAGACCACCAGTGGATATTGCTCAGCGACCAGCGCGACCAGCGCGAGCTTCCCCTGATGATGCTTTTTGTTCCAGGCCTGAAGCTCGCCGCTATGCAGCAGAAGGCGCAACTGGTCCCGGACACGGGCATATCGGGACGCAAAGCCGAGGAGCGTCATCTCGCGCGCCAAGAGCTTTTCATCCGGTAGCGCGATCTCGCTCTCGAAGGGACTGGCCTCGCTCATGCGGCCCAGTCCGTGCGCTGCACCCCGTAGCTGTTGCTGGCATAGTCACGGCCACCGGCCTTGGCGAGGCTAGCATGGCTGGTGTCCTCGTTGGTCGCCACCCAGCCAATCTTCAGCTTGGATTTCATCCCGGTACGCGCGGCTTCGGTATAACTGCTCGTGTAGGACAGAATGATCCGCAGATAGGGATTATCAACGCGCGGCCACCGCACGCCGCCCGGACGGCTCGAAGTCCAGCCAGAGGCTTCGGTGTTGACGACGAAGCGCGTTGCGCAGACCTCTACGCCGTTGTCGAACAAGGTCACGTCAACATGCTTGAGGTAACCGGCCTTAGCCAATTCCTCGATATCATGTGAGTAGTTACGCGTCTTTTCCGGCGTCCAACCCCCCGTGCTATCGCCTATCATCATGAGATCTGCCCGGACACGGGTCACGACCTTCTCGACGTCCGCGACGCTATAGGTGGCAGTGCGGCTTGCAGTCTGGCTCATCGCTCAATCCTCCGTCTTGAAGCGAGGGCCGAAAATCTCCTTCCAGACCTCATTGTCATTCTCAGCCGCCGCGAAACTCGCGGTCTCCCAAGCGGCTTCGGCCGCTGCGACGATTTCCAACCGCTCTGCCTCCGAAAGGCGGCTCGCGACGTTGTTCTGACTCGCAACCGGGTCGAGGATGATGACCGGATCATCGAAGGTGCCGAGCGGGAGGCTGTTCTCGGGGAAGCTGATTTCGTCCTGCAGGCCCGACTGGGCGATGTAGAGAAGAAAATTGCGGAAGCGCTGTTCGATGCTGCCGGCCGATCCGTGCAAGTCCAAAATGTGCGCCATGATCAGCTCGATCGTGAAGGACTTGAGCTTGCCGATACCATTGTGATTGCGCCACTTCTTGGCCATCCGCACAAGCGTTCGGAAATCTCCGTCAGCATTCTTGCGATCGCGGATGAACTTGATCTGGCCGGGCGCGCAGGTGTCGACCCGGTCTCCGGTTTCGAGATCATATTGCCAGCCATAGCCCGGACGGTCCGGGTCCTCGATGACCGGAACGATGTCGACACTGAGGCCAGTCCCAACGAAGGTGACAGTGGCCGCCTTACGCTGGATCTCGAAATCCTCGACCGACTTGTTGGGATATTGCTCGATCAGCAGCTCGTAAATCGTGTCGTTCAAAGTCTGGAGCGTCTCGTGATCGACGTCCTTGCCAGCGATGTAGAAAACGAGGTCCACGTCCACCGGATCGGTCGCAGTCTTCCGCAGGATCGTGTATTTCGCGAACGAGCCTGCCTTCACGACCTTGGTGATCGTGATGGAGGTCTTGTAGCGGATGGACTTGCAGAGCTCGGCGATCAGCCGGTCGACCTGCTCGTGATATTCCTTCCGCTTGTCGGCGGGCAAGCGCAGGACGTTGCTGTCGTAATAGCGCAGTGCGGTATTGCTCAATGCCATGGCTGGCATCTCCCTGAATAGCCGCGCGTTGCCATCGCCTCTCTCATGTCGATGGCACATGGCCCAAGCATGAGGCGCCTCAGCGCGCGTCGGTTTACAAATTTGGACCCTGTGGGATCTATGAGCGTGACATGGGCGTTCATTTACCAGTTTCAAGAGGTTTCAGTTTACAAAAAATGATCCATATGGCATTTTGTAAACCGTAGCAGGAGATCGAGATGATTGGACGCAAGCTAAAGGTGGCACGATCTGCCGCCGGCCTGTCGCTGCGCGCCTTGTCCGATGCGATCGGCAATCGGGTCTCCGCGCAAGCAATCGGTAAATATGAACGTGATGAGGACATGCCCGGCTCGGGCGTGCTGCTAGTGCTTGCCGAAGCGCTGGATGTCTCGATCGATTATCTGCTGAGCGCAGAGGAACTGGCCCTGGAGGGTGTTGATTTCCGCAAAAAGGCGGTCGCATCGGCGCGGGAAGAAGCGAAGCTCGAGGCGCGCACGCTCCATCTGCTTGAACGCTATCTGGCGTTGGAAGACCTGCTCAATCTCCGGAGCGTCGATTGGGAGCAGCCGCGTAGCGCACCGCACCCAGTCGCCGACATCCGCGATGCGGAGGATGCCGCGCGATCGGTGCGCGAAGACTGGGGACTTGGTAATGACCCGATCCCGAAGTTTGCCGAGTTGCTTGAGGAACGGGGCATCAAGGTGCTTTCGGTCGATCTAGACGATATCGACGGACTGGCAGCCAAGGTGCGTCGGAAGGACCGCGATGCGGCTCGGGTTATTGTCATCAAGAAGGGCTCGTGGTCCGAGCGTAAGCGCTTCAATCTCGCGCATGAGCTTGGCCACATGGTGATTGCGCCCGAGGCAGGCGTGGATGAGGAGAAGGCAGCGCATCGGTTTGCCGGCGCATTTCTCATGCCCGCGGACGTCATCCGTTCGGAGGTCGGTGCACATCGTTCCTCGATCAGCATAGCCGAGCTGGTCGCGCTCAAGGAGCGATTTGGCGTCAGCATCCAGGCGCTGGCCTATCGCTGCAAGGATCTCGGGATTCTCAATCAGGCCGCGTTTGGTAAGTTGTTTCGCGTTTTCTCGGAGCGTGGCTGGCGTTCGCCCCCCTACGCCGAGCCCTCGCTGATGGAACCTGAAGTCGAAGAGCCTCGCCGATTTGAACGGCTATGCTATAGGGCGCTTGCAGAGGGCGTGATCGAGGAAGCGCGAGCGGCAGAACTGCTTGGGATATCCGTTCGCGAACTCGACGCGCGATTGGATCAGAATATGGTGTAAGCCTTGCCCGTCCTCGTTTCAGACACATCAGTCATCATAGATCTGGAACGAGGCGGCTTTCTCGAGAGCCTCTTTTTGCTACCATATGAGTTCGCCGTTCCCGACCTCCTGTTTGAGCGCGAACTTAAAGGAGCGCTCGGCGACCAGCTCATCCAACTGGGTCTTCGCGTCGAGGAACTTGATCCTACGGAGCTTTCACGGGCAATCGTCGTTCGCCGTGAGCGCACCATGCTGTCGACGCCAGACACGTTCGCCTTCGCCATCGCCGAGACTCGTAGCTGGCCGCTGCTGACCGGCGACGGCGCTCTCCGCCGCTTCGCGCTCGACCAAGGCGTCGCGACAAATGGCGTGCTGTGGATATGCGATCAGTTCGAAGAGCATGCTGTGCTCGAAAATGCTCTCCTCCACGCCGGACTGACGGCAATTTCAAATCACCCGCGATGTCGGTTGCCGGCTGAGCAAGTTTCTAGTCGCCTAAACCGCTATTTGGGACTGTGAGAGTAAGCGATCGCTTACGACACAAATTCGGTCGATTGCGTGGCGCTATCGCGGCTGAACAGACGGCAGTTTTTATGGAGACATCCCCTTGGCTCCGACGACCGCTCTGTTGGCGACTTTAGACCACGTCTGGCGCTATTTTGAAACGCTCCCCTTATGCATCTCTGATCGCTGTGAGGTGCCGTCAGGTCAGGTTAGCAGTGGGCAGGCAACACTGCATGCCTAGGGCACCCATCGATCGCCTGCCTGACCTTAGACGTCAGGATCGTAAAGGATTGCGTCCAGCATCGCAGCGCGACCGTCCCAGACGGCCCGCGCGGTACCAGAGGCCGGAGCTGGCGCATTCCACCATTCGGAAAGCTGGATGCGCTCAATGACCTGGTCCCAATAGCCTTCATAATCTTGCGTACTGATCGTCACACCAAAAGCGTCGAAGAGTCGCCTCTTATTGGGCCGGTCTAGGCAAAAGAAATAGTCGGGCCTCTTCATGGCGAGCAATCGCGTCGCAGTGCCAAGGCCGTGCCGCTTGTGCTTGCCGTCCTCAAACGGGAAGGCCTTCAAATAACGCTCGGCGAACGCGAGAAAGTCATCCCGCGTCACAGCGCGGTCGAGCGGTATCTTGTCAAGGGCATCGCTGATGCCATTTGGTGCCTCGTTGACCAGATTTTTGAAGACGCCCGCGCTCCGCATACTGCCGAAATAGCCCCATGACACATCGTGTTCACCCAGATAACCGCCGAGCCCCTGCCGCTTTTGAAGCGGGATGGCGGCAAAGGACGGATATTTGCGGAAGATGGCGCGTGCGGCCTCTAAGACCTTCAGTCGTTTTCCTATCTCATGAACAGGGTCGTCGTTGACCTGATCTTGGAATGCTTTCCAGCTCATAGTGAGGATATCGACCTCATCGAGAGGGCGGCCGGTTGCCCTCGACCCGAAAACACCAGCAGCCTGATTCAGCTTCTTGGCGAACCGCCTGGCGAGCTTTGTGTAGCCGTCGATGTCGATGGTCGAGCCCGGAACCCCTATTTGCCAGTAGCTTTCAATCGTTGCTCGCGTCTCGGCGAGGATTGACCCGCCCGCATCGTCCGCACTGGTAAGCAGCAGACAAGCTTCGTGGTTCTTGATGAAGCCACCCCTCGTCAAGTTTGCGCTTCCGATGAGGCATGTCCAATTACCGCCCTTTCCCTCAAATAGGAAAATCTTGGGATGGAAAACACCACTGGTTTCCCGAACGAAACGGACGTTCGAGTGCGTAGCGAAAGCCTCAATGAAGGCGGGATCGGTTTGGTAGAAGTGGGTCCCAATGATCGCGGTGTCGATCTTATCCTGCGCTTTTCTGAGCGCTTCGTATTGATCAAAACCAGTGCTTGCCCAAGCGACAGCAAAGCTCACGCGTTCGCAGGCTTCAAGATGCGCGAGAAAGACATTCCTAAGCGTAGCTGGCGAGGCGATAAGCTGCATGGATGCACTGTGTGCGCTCAGCCACTCATTGTGCAACAGGCTAAGAAGTGATTGGCAGCTTTTGACGAGCCGATTCTGATCCGGGAATGACCGACATATCGGCGCCTGCTGACTGATCATTGGTCGGAGCGAATGTCAGCTTTTCCCAATCCTGCGTCTTACTCCGGACAGGCAGGATACGGCCCAGCTACAGTCGCCTGTCATGCAGCCCGTCTCTCGATCCAGCTTCCCCCAACGCCCTTGAGCACGGTAAAGCCGTTCGGGACCGCCTGAACGAGTGGCACGTGCGATATCAATCCCACGGCTCGGCTCGCCCCCACGATATCCTGGAGAACCTGGAGGACACGATCCAGCGTTCCGCTGTCGTTCTCCGTGTCCAGGCTTCCAAAGCCCTCGTCGATGAAGATGGTGTCGAGACGGATCGCGCCATGACTGGCCTCAACGATTTCTGAGAGGCCGAGGGCGAGAGACAGCGCAGCGATGAAGGTCTCCCCGCCGGAAAGAGTGCTGAGATCCCGCGGGCGCCCCGTCTCAATGTCATGAACGCGGATGTCGAGACCCCGCTTGGTTCGACCGCCGGCGGACTCGACGTCCCGCTCTAGCCGGTAAGGACCTGATGTCATCGGCTCCAAACGAAGGTTCGCTGCCTCCAGCACCTGGTCGAACATGGCACCGATTGCGAAGCTCTCGAGCGCAGTGTTGATCTCATTCTGCCCCGAGAATGCGTCCGCCAGCGCTCGCAAGGGGCCGGTTTCCTCCTCGATCCGCTGCCGACGGGTCAGCTCCTCCGATAGCTCCGTTCGTAGGGCGACAAGTCCGTCGTACCGGGCACGAGCCGCGGCAATTTCGTGCTTTGCACCGTCCGCTGCTTGGCGTGCCGCGTCGATCCGCAGCCAACGCTATGTTCCCTCTGGGCGCTGCGATCTCTTTTTTGTTCCAATGGGCGTCGGGTTCAAACCCGGCGCCCATTGTCATGCTCGGCCTCCATGTCTTCCGCCGGCATCCTTAGTGCCGCTGTACGGGGTCTTCCAATGTAGGAACAAAAGAAGAACAATGTGACGATCATGGAGTCGCTTATGATTGTCATTGATGGAACATTGCTCATTGGTTTGTCTGCAATTCTAACGAGCCTTTCGGCTTTGATATGGTCGATCCGCAGAAAGGCATGACGTCGCGGTATGAGGAATCTCACGGTGGGCGCCTGCGAGGCTCGGCGGTATATCCGCCGTTGGCGCGGGCATCGGCGTGGTCCTGCGCTTATCGGGTCCGGGTGCCCATTTATGCAGCGTTCGACAGATCGGTGATCTTCTGGAACTCGCTCAGCAGACTGTGATGGTGCTGCGCCAGATATCGAACGACGCGCGCATTGGCGAGCAAGCTTGAAATATATCCCGTGGCCAGAACAAGATCGAGATGGTCAGCGCCAAAGCTTTGCTCGATGAGCCTGAATTCTCGATCAAGATCGGCGGATTCGCGCTCCATCAAGGCGGCCTGGGCTTCAGTCAGGCCCCGAGCCGGCTTGCGTTTGCCTTCGACAAACTGGTCTTCCCGCGTCCCAGCGACGATCGATATCGCATAGTTGGTCGAGTAGCGGTTCATTGCTACCATCATCTCGGCCGCAGCAATTTGGCGCATTGGTTTGAGCTTTCGCAGTTCCTTGAACGTGTTCAGCGGCACATGCTTGTCGCGCAACAGGTCAGCAACCTCTGGGCAGATGCCCGACAGCAGATTTCTCTTTTTTCGAATAAGTGCCACGTTGACGTTCAAAGCGCGGGCAAGCCGCTCTTCGGAGACGCCCTTCTTGACCGCATTCAAGATCATCTTGTGTTCCTGAATCATTGCGAGCCGGCTTATGCGACGATTGTAAGTGAATGCTTCGTCCTCGGTGGCAACGAGGCACACCACCTCGCTCTCCTGTCGTTCGCGGAGGACATCGATGCGCAAATGCCCATCGAGCAAATGAAACTTGCTGGGTTTAAGATGATCACGAACCACGACCGGAGGCTCAATGATCCCGACCTCAGCGATCGATGCTACGATCTGAGCATATTTGGCCGATTTGCGGACCGCGCGCGACACTTCGCGCAAGGGGAGGATGTCAACTAAGGGGATGCGCAGCGTCGCATGTTCAAAGGCGAGCGCGACTGGTTGGGCGGGTTTGCGCCTGCTCATCGCTGCAGGTCCATGTTCGAACGAAGGCGTGCGGCGATATTCTCGGGCATCGTCGCCAAATTTTCGTCCTCGAGAATGGCCAGAAATTGCTCATCTCGTGATAGCCGTCGAAGTGCCTCGGTGATGACCAAGAGACGGGTGCGGGTCGATTCGTTCCTGCGGATCATGGCACGCTTGCGATCGGCGCTTTCCTGATAGGCCTTCACCAGAGCCTCGGCCGATACGCGGTCGCGCTGCTTGTTATTACTATTCTTGCTGAACTCTTTGCCGCGGCGCCGGCGCATCTCGACGAGCTTCTTGGCAGCGAGCAGCTTGCGGCCTTTGAGCAATCCGCGTTCATAGGCATTGGATAGCGCGGCTTGCACCTCATGATCGTCCGCCTCAGCGATTTCGACGGCGACACTGACCGGGATTGTTCCGTTTTCGACGGATTGGAGCAAGCGTTGCTCGCCCCTTTCGAAGAGCCGAGCGACGCCGCTGACATATTCCAAGGACAGTCCGGTCTTGCGCGCGATTTCGGATAGGGAGTAACCGCGCTCCCGCATGCCGTGGATGTCGTGCAGAAGATCGATGGCACGATGATGACGCCTGGCGCAATTTTCGACAAGGCTGGCGACGAGGCAGTCCTCGGGATCGGCCGTGACCACGAGCGCGGGCACCTCAGCTTGACCTAAGATCTTATAGGCCTCGAGGCGTCCCTGTCCGCAGACCAGATCATAGAAGGGTCCGCCGGCTTCAGCTCGGCGCGTGACCGTGATCGGCTTCTTGAGGCCGAGCTGCGCGATATTGTCGACGATCTCCTTGAAATTCTTTTGGCTGCGAACGCGCGGATTGAGGATGGTGATGCGCTCGATCGGGATCATCTCCACACGCTGGGCGGGCAGAGCAGAGGTCACGCGGCGGCCCTTAACGAGGCACGGGCCGCCATGCGGTAGAACATGTCCAATGTTTCGAAGCGATAGGCATCGAGCGAGAGACCATTATAATCTGCGAGCCTCAGTACGGCTTCGTGCATGTCGAAGCGCGGCAGCAGATAATAGTCTTTCACCGCCTCATTGGCCGCATCCATCCGCGCGGCTACGGTAATATCCGGCTTGAGCGCGGTATCGAGGCGCAGTTTCCAGCGCGTCGAACCAGCTGCCGTCTGAAAACAGCGGACGATCACGAGCGACGCCGTAAATTCCCGATTGATGGTCAATAAGTCGGTTGCGGGATCTTGGGTAACATGTCCGCCGGCACGGTCGATACCGTCCAGGACCATCTGCAAGATCGATGGGTGCAAGGCACGCAGTTTGCGATTGGTCTCGAGATAGCGATAGTCGCGATCCGGGGAAAAGCCGACCAGCGCATAGGCTCGAAGCAGACTGCCAAAGCGCGTGCGGAAGGCGCTGCTTGATGGGCCGTCTTCGAACTCGTCGATGATGAGCCCCGTCAGATAGCCGTGTTGATCAAGGATTTGCGACAGGAGCCTAAGCATATGCTCATCGCTGAGTCGGTCAGAGCGAGCAGCGATAATGGCCTGAGCCCGCGCGAACAGATCGGGGCCGATAATTGGAGAGAATGCACCATCCGCGCGGATCCATTCCTCAGGTGCGTTGCGGACATGTGCGCCTTTGAGCTTGTAGGATGTTTTGCCCCACACATTGTTGCCGATATATTTCTCGTTGATCAGCAATTGATGGACAGATCCGCGGGTCCATGCGCGGTCGAGGTCGGTTTTGATGCCGCGTCGATTCAGCAGCTCGGCGATTTCGCGTTCCTTTCGGCCTTCATCGACAAAGAGGCGATATACCTCCCTCACGATGGCGATCTCATAATCCGGCCCCGGCACGAGGATGACACGGTCGGTGGCAAGGCTCTTATGCTCGCCCTGCGATAGCGTTGCCTTCGGACTTCCTGAGCGATCGACCAGAACGCGGCGCAAGCCAAAGCCGGAGGGTCCTCCTTGGCGGAAACCGAGGCGGATCAGATTGGCTTGGCCGGCAAAAACCTTGACCGAAAGCTCTCGGCTATATTCGCCTGCCATGGCCCGCTTGACGGTCTTGATGATGGACGAGCCGATGCTGCCGTCATTTTCAAATTGCTCCGCGCAATAATGGACATGAACGCCTGCTCTTCGACAGCGAAGCTCATAGGAGGCCGCTTCGTCTGGGTCCTGGAAACGTCCCCAGCGGCTGACGTCATAAACCAGCAATGCCGTAAAATCGGCACGCCGGCATTCAACGTCATCGAGCAATTTCTGAAGGGCCAAGCGCCCGCCCAGATTGAGCCCGCTTTTGCCTTCGTCTGCATAGGTCCTGACGATTTCGTAGCCGCGACGCTCGGCATAGTTGCGGATCACCTCCTCCTGGTTATCGGTCGAATATTGCTGATGCTCGGTCGACATGCGGACATATTGCGCCGCCGGCACCCTCGGCGGCGGAGAAGCACCTGATTCGCTGGTCTGCTTCCAGTCAATCACCATCGCCGATCTCGATTGGTGCGTTTGCTCGCGACAGCACGCCATAGACCAAGAAAGGCGGAACCATGGTTCCTAAAAGCGGAACGCGACTTCCGAAAACGCGGATTTTGCTGTCAGATATGGAATTCGCGGCGGCAATCGGAAATGCGCTTAAGGAGGATCTGGGAGGCAGCAGGCGTGCGTCCAAAAGCGTCATGGCCTGGACCGGCGTCAGCGATCACACGGCTCGCGCATGGATCAATGGTCATGTCAGTCCGAGCGCTGTGCATATGATCATGCTGGCTGCGCAGTGTCGGCCGGTCATGCGCGTCATGTTGCAGCTGACAGGGAATGATGTCGCCGCCCTGGCGGTCGAACTGGAGGCGATCGAAAATGCGCTCGAAAATTTACTGAAAGCCGCACGTCGGCTTCGATCGCATGGTTCTTAATAGGACATCGCCCTTTTCGCCTCGGCAAGGCAGGTTCGATATTTCGCTGAGCACCTTGCACGTCGATCGACGCGAGTAGCCCGATCCTTCCGACCTCAATGTCCGCTGGCCGTTCAACAGGTCCCGGCCCGCACTATCGTACGCATTAAAGCGTAGATTCCAGCACACACCTCGGTATTGCCGACCTTGAGGATCGCCCGCACAAGTTCGGCGGGCACCACGGCAGGCGTCCGCGTCCGGGGACGAGCGCGCTGTTGGCGTACATTCCTGGTTTGAATTGATGTTCGGCCGGTGGACGACCATATGCTCAAGCGCACGCAGCGCGCGAAGCGTGCCATTTCGGGGCAGGCATAGAAATTAAGACTTTTTAAACGGAATTTGCACACCATGGCAGGGCCCGTCGCGGTTATTGGGAAAGCGATCGCGGGCGGGGGCGCACGCGGTCAGGGGTCGCCCTGGAGCGGAACGCCAGGGCGAGAGGGGCAAGTGATGAAGAAGATTTTCGCATGCGCAGCCGTGGTAATTGCCGCCAATGCCGCGCTGTACCTCGCGGACCACACGGGCAACGCTTCGGCCCAGCGCGACACGGTCGCCCACGCCGCGCCTGACCAGCAGCAGGCCGGCCCCGAGCAACTCGCCGACGCAGCGCCGCTGACACCGGCACTCGCGCAAAGCACGGCATTCCACCCCGACGCGCAATAACGAAGGCACGGGTGCGCGCTCGCAAGCGCGGCCATGCACGAGCAGGTGGCTAAGTTTCTGCAGGACAATACGCGCGCTGGGGTGCAAGCGCCGACAACTAAGTGCGTGGGCAGTTCAATCGGCAGCTTTAGCCGGATCATGGCCTAAGAGCCGACAGGCAGCAATCGGCCCAGCTGCCGTCATCGACGAGTGCCTGAATGTAGGGGAGCTTTTGGCGACCCAATCCGAAGCCCAGAACGTCGGCTCGTCGGCGACTACCAACCGATCGTTGATCCGCCCGAACGTCAGCTTTTCGCGATCCTGCGTCTGGTTCCAGACAGGCAGAAGACAGCCCAGTTCCCACCTTTTCGGTGCAGTTGAATCTACGGCTGCCTCTGGGATGGGAGTCGCGGCTTTCGGATAGACGCGCAGCAGCTGGACCGCGACCACGCCGCCCAGCACGCTTCCGATCGGAAAGCCAACCGCCATCAGGACGACGACAAGCGGTCGTCGCCGCTCATTTGCCGCTTCGGCGACGCCGGCATTCGTCGCGGCGAGCATGCCGCCGATGCCGAAGCCGGTCAGCACGCGTCCGATCGAAAGCAGGGCGACGTTTGGCGCGAACGCCGATC
>Ga0207712_10000164_pt1 | contig 68361 bp, 65 predicted proteins | sample KBSS44metaG_FD_184402 | JGI IMG/M metagenome (GOLD analysis project Ga0207712, IMG submission 184402) | Switchgrass rhizosphere microbial communities from Kellogg Biological Station, Michigan, USA - KBS S4-4 metaG (SPAdes) (version 2) | ecosystem: Host-associated > Plants > Roots > Rhizosphere...
CCGTTACCTCCCGGCGCCCGTGCGGGGCGCAATCAAATTGGGGAGACGGATCCAGTGGCCGCGCGCTGCGCGCTTGCCACTGGCTACCATCCTTCCGCGCCTGCTGGCGCGAGGAAACCACAACGGCCACCGGATGGATTTCGCAAGCTGAGTCAATGGATCAATTTCAACATCCATTGGTTGCACTTCCAAATTGAATTCGCGAAGGGAAAATCCGTTCCTCCGTCTTAGCCCACTATCATCAAACTCTCCGCCTAACCCTTGACTGTAATCGCTGTTTAGCATAGAAGCAGCACACGTTTTTTCAATCACCGCCCAAGGAGCCTTGATTCCATGAAGAAGATGCTCGCGCTCGTTTCCTTTTTAATTCTCGCGGCTGCCTGCACCACGGAGCCACCGCCCACTAACTCACCAGCCCCCAATGCGAACAAAGCGGCGACCAAGCCTGCTGCCACCGTTTCTGAGGCAGACGCGATAGCCCGCGAAAAAGCAACCTGGGACGCGATTAAGAAAAAGGACATGGATGCTTTCGGCAGCATGATGGCCACCGACTACGTCGAGGTAACCAAGGAAGGGGTTTTCAACAAGGCGGGCATCATTAATGAGCTGAAAAACCTGGCGCTGACCGACGCGACATATGCCGACTGGAAATTGCTTCCCGTCGATGCCGATGCATATGTGCTCACGTACAACGTTACGCTCAAAGGAACAGACAAAGGCAAAGAGATCCCGCCGGGTCCGTATCGTGCGGCGACGGCGTGGGTGAATCGTGATGGCAAGTGGCAGGCATTCTATTATCAGGAAACGATGGTGAGTAAGGCCCCAATGGCGGCGGAATCTCCAGCAGCAAAACCGGCCGCGACGCCTGCTGCAGCCACGAGTCCCGTGGGCAAACCGCCAGAGCCCGGCTCGGATGTGATCGCGAATGAAAAGGCCGTTTGGGATTTGTTCAAGAGTAAGAACTACGATGCTTTCGCCACGATGCTGGCTCCGGAATTCGTCGAACTTGCTCCTGATGGAGTTTATGACAAGGCCGGCACTGTCAAAGGCGTGAGCATGTTCGACGCTTCTAAGGTTGAACTATCCGATTGGAAGGCTGTGAAGCTCGACGACGATGCAGCGCTCGTGACGTATGTGGCGAAGGGCCCGGCCGGTCCGGGACGGCACTCGACCATCTGGGCCAAGCGTGACGGGAAATGGATGGGCTTGCTGCACGTGGGCACGGAGATGGAAAAAGCAGCCGTCCACCCCGAACCGAAGTAACTGAAAAGGCCTTGCACAACAAAGTCGGTTGAGACAACTGAGAGGTTAGTTGGCCCGAAAGGCCGTCGTTAGCAGCCACGCCCGTCAGGGCGTTGTCCGTGACGAGAAACGATGTCGGAGCGCCGTAGGTGCGACGGTTGGATTGAGTGCATAAGCGCCGGCCCTTCTTTTTGTGCAAGCACCGACGAAATATCTTCACTTAGCGTATTTCGTAAATCGTTTTGTTCACCTGACAGGAAACCGTTAAGACTTAACCGCTGGCGAAGCTGCGTCACAGGAGATCCTCATGAAATTCATACGACGGAATAATTCCCTCGCCTTCAACTCACTAACCACCCTGTTTCTGTTGTTAGTACTTTGCTTCGGATTTCAACCGGCCCGGGCGCAGAACAAACCCGCGGCAGAGTTTCAATCTCTGCTGAACATGCGTTTCTATGAAAACAATGGCGGCTTGCTGGTGGAAGACGTGCAGATTGTTTTTCCCGCTGCCGGCGTCCAGCGCGGGACGCTTTTAATAAACAAAGCCGGCGGCGAGCAAGTCGCGAGCATGCCACTGCGACTTACACCTTTCGAAAAATATCCCATGTTCGCCAACCTTGTGCCGGATGGCGACCCGGGCAATGTGAGAATCGGGCAGGCGGGTGACTTTGTAATGAGTGTGAAGCTGGGCGACGAAGTGATCACCAGATTTCCTTTCTCCATGAAGCTGGAGCAAGGCAGCGATCCATACAATCCGCAGCAACGGTTCGTGCGCGAGGGGCCGTGGCGAGATTGGGGTTTCATTTCAGTACCGCTCGATGATTCCACGCCGAACATAACCTTTAGCTTCTGGATCAGCACGCGCGAATTGCCGGCCGGCATGACCCGCCCGAAGGTCAACGTACATCTGCTGCAGGGTGCGCAGGAAGTGGGCGTTACGCGATCGCCGATTGTGCCGGTTTACATGGACTGGTCTTTCTATTCGAAGGAACTGGTCACACCGGCAGGGCTCGCGCCAGGTTCGCCGCATTATCTGACCATGGCCGATTTGAAAAAGGACGGCGACTATACGGTTGTGCTGAAGGCCGATGGGCAGGCGATAAAATCCTATAAGTTTCAAATCAAGGGTGGCCAGGTGCAGCGTGCCGACCGTAGCCGGCTGGATTTTGAGCCGCACAATGAATTCATCTCGGCGCGCTACATCGATACGACCGCCGGCACCAATTCGCGCTACCACATGCGAGATATGTTTTGGGTGAAGAAGAGTCCTGGACGATGAATTGTAGGGGCAGGGCTCTGTCCCTGCCCCAGGCAAAAACAACGGGCAGGCATGGAGTCCTCCCCCGCTGCCGATGCGTTTGTTCTCTCTGCCCTGAAGCCTGACGGCAGCATCGATCAGATGAAGATGCAGGCCGTCTCGCCGCTCACGGACTTCAGCTACGACTTTCAGGATTTGCTGTTTGTTCCAGTCGCTCGTTGGTCAATCCGGAGAACGTTGCATGTCGAGTCACGAGGATTCATTCCAGGTTCCGCTGCCGCCCGATCAGGCGAAGGCCCTGTGCGGCCATGCCATCGCTTCGCTTGGGTTAGCGATCAAGTCGGATCTGGGATACGGCTTTGTCTGCGGCGAGTCTTTTGAATTCGGATTTACCTGGCCGGTCACCTTGAACGTGATGGTTAACCAGGTTACCGAACGCATGAGCGGAATCACCATTGGCGGATCGAACTTCGGTTTTGGACCAATTCAGAAGAGTCATGTGCGCAATCGTGTTTCTGCCTTACGTCAAGCCATCGAACAGATGGCTTACCATCGGGGCGGGTCGTCCCCAAATGTATTTGCCCAGTCGTCCGCCAACGCCCCGGCGAACCAGGGGCGGCGCAAGGTTTTTGTAAACGGCGTCCAGTTGCGTGATGAGGAGATTGCGACGCTTGAAGAAAAGTATCAGAGCCGGATTCCGGACGCCTTCTACTGGTACGACAAGATGTGCGGCGCCTGGGGCATGCGCGGTGGGCGGGTGCTATGCACGATCGAACCTGATCTCAAGTTGGGCGGCGACCTGGCAGCGGACGCTTCAAACGGCAACAGCGGCATCTTTATCAATGGGCGTGAATTGAATTACCTGGATGTGGCTTTGCTGCAGCGCGTAGTTCCCATGATTATTCCGGGACGCTGGTGGTTGGATGTGTACGGCAACTTTGGCGGTGAACGTGGACCGATGCTGGGAAACATCTGGGAGTTGGCGCGAAGCCAGGGTGCAGAAGACCGCAGCAGCGTCTTAAGCAGTTGGAAGCGCAGCGACGTTGCAGTCTTCAGCGAATAGATGGGACCTATCCGCAGATTACGAAGATTTCACCGATTGAAATAGCGGAGCTCTTGGGAGTGCGGTGACGTGTCGCCGCTTGGGTTCCGCGGAGAAAACACGATGCCTAAGATGGGAAAGGCTATTGGCTACGCGATATTGATCTGGATCGTCGGATTTGTTTGGGGCAGCATAGTTTTCATGACGCCGGCGTTGAAGCGCGTGCCGGCCATTCCCTATGTTTCCTCGAACCCAGCGATCAGTTTTCCTATTCTTGCAATCTGGCCCGTGCTCGTTTGGTTGCTTGCGCAGAGTTACCTCAAAACCATGGCAGACAAAACCAGGGAAGGCCTAAAGCTCGGCCTGATATTCGCCCTCGTGAATTTTGTATTGGATTTGATTGTGCTGGTGGTTCTTTTGCGAGCAGGCTTTGGTTATTTCATTTCGCTGACTGTCTGGCTGGCTTACCTCATGCTATTGCTGCTTCCCTGGCTGGTGGGTCGCCGCGCGTCGCACCCGTGAGTTGTATGGTCAGGCCTCTGTCCCTGCCCCATGCGTCCCCCACAATTCATATGTTCGGCCAGTTAAATCTTCAAGCAGTGGCTGGGCGAAACAGGCTGCGCACGCTCCGTCCCACATGGAGCAGGAACCGAAGCACTTTCGGCATCACCAGCGCCGAGATGATCAAACCTGCCGCCACCACGACGAACAAAAGCACCGGGAGGAAAACTGAAAGCAGGATCGAGCCCACCGCGAGGATGTCTTCGAGCGTGCTAAGCACGATGTTCGAGACCGGTTCCGGGCTTGTGTTTACCATCGCCCTCGTTGCCGCCTTGGTTCCATGAGAAGTTAGCGCCAGCCCGCCGCCCAAAAGAAAAGCGATAACCTGAACGCTCTTGTCGAAGTCTCCGAAGGCAGTCGCTGCCAGCACCGCGCCGGCGGGCACGCGAATGAATGTGTGGACCACGTCCCAGGTGCTGTCGACCAGCGGAATTTTATCGGCAAAAAACTCGACGATGTAGAGTGCAGCTGCCACGCCAATCACCCACCAACTGGTCAGTACGTGGAGCTCGCCGGGTAGTTCCAAACTCGCAAAGCGGCTCAGCAACCCCAGCGTCGCCACCGCGGCGTAGAGGTTAATGCCGGAAACCCAGGCGGAACCCATTGCAATCGCAAGCGTGGAAATGAAACTCATGCCGGTGAATTATACGGAAATAAGCGCCGTCATGTTCGAGTCAGCCCCTCAAATTCTTCAACCGTCCGCGGCCAGTCAGCGCGCAGGAGACGTGACAAAGCGCGATCCGCCAGGAGCCTTCCGCCCGTCTGGCAACCGGGGCAGTAATTTGTTTCGTTTGCCGCGTAGCGAATCCGCTGGACTTTCACCTGGCAACGAGGACACGGCTCCTGGTAGCGACCGTGGACGGCCATACCGGAACGAAAGGCAGTGACCTTCTCAGGAAAATCCCTGCCAGCCTCTGTCCGCAGTGTTTCGGTCCACATCTTAAGAGACTGACGCGTCGCCGCAAACAGCCGGGCGATTTCTTCGGGCTTCAGTTTTTGTGTCAGAGCAATCGGTGATAACTGCGCGGCAAAAAAGATCTCGTCGGAATAAGCGTTGCCAATGCCACTGAATAATCTCGGATCGGTCAGAGCGCGCTTCAAAGTGTGGTTCCTGGCAGTGAGGATTTCTGCAAAGCGTTCGAGGTCGATATCGAAGATCTCCGCGCCGCCCGGATCGAGACGTTCAAGACCGGCCTTTCCTTCGACCAGATGCAAAGAGGCGCGTCGTTGCGAGCCGGCTTCGGTCAGCGAAAGCGTTCCGCTGCTGAATTGAAATGCCGCAAGGCCACGGTTTTTGGGCGAGCGCGACAATTTGATTTGACCGGTGCGCCAGTGCAGTCGTCCGGCGATCATCAGGTGCAGCACCAGCCACAGCTCTCCGTCAAAACCAAAACAGATGCGTTTACCCAGCCGCCGCAATTCGATAACTTTGCGGCCTTCAACACTGGTGATTGGTGGTACGGCAGTACGTAAGAGAAATGGCGTGGCCAGTTCCACGCGTTCCAGGGTTTGCCCAAGCACGCGCTGCTCCAGCGCCTCAATGTAGACGACGATGTCAGGAAGTTCCGGCATAGAAGCCCAAGGTTAGTCGCACTAACTGTGAGCGGAGCGAATCCGCCACATCATAACTACCTGAAGTCAGAAACGGGAGCGATAGCGACCGGGCCGAGTATGAAAACACGGAAGTCTCTACGCTGGCGGTTCGTGCTACAAACAGTTCCCGTGCTAACGTCGTGAGCGCTGCCGCTATAGTTCCGCAAGAGGCTGGTTAATGCCACCACAGATCCGGCTGACAAAAGAATTCACCGACGAAGAGCGCCTGGCCCTGTTCGGCTGGGGACAAGATATCTTCGGCCCTGAGGTCCACCGCTTCCAATGGCGGCCCAAGGATTGGCACTTCATAGTTGAAGAAGAGGGCCGCCCAGTCAGTCACGTCGGCGTAATGGAAACAACCGTGAGCGCCGGCGGCCGGGACGTGCGGGTGGGCGGCCTCGGAGGCGTCGTCTCCGTTCCCGAAGCCCAGGGTCGCGGCAACATTCATCTGGCGATGGCGCGTGCGGCTGAATTCATGCGCGATGAGCTAAAAGTGGAATTCGGCATGCTGTTCTGCCTGACGCGACTCATGCCCTTTTACGAGCGCCAGGGCTGGCTTCTGCTGGAAGACGAGGTTGAATTTGATCAATCTGATAGAAAGGTTATCTCGCCATTTAATTCGATGGTCCTTCCCTTCGCTGGCCGGATATGGCCAAAAGGTAGAGTCGTCATCGGCGGATTGCCCTGGTGAATCGCATCCGCCTCGCGCTCTTTCTCCTGCAACTTCCCACCGCGAAACTTCGTAAAGTTCTGGTGTAATGCAAGCTGCAAGTTTGCATGAAGTTATCGGTTGCGTTACAAATTCGAGGCTGGTCGCGGAAGGCGGCCTCGCCGGAGAAGGAAGCAAACAAACCTTTATGTTAGAATTGATTTCCGCGAAGTTATCAGGAACCAGTCAAGCTTTAACCGTTCGCGGGGAGGGTCCAAAAATGCAAGATGAAACAAACGCCCGCTACAAAACCGGCAATCCGCTGAGCGATGCGGTCAGCTATATCAGCGACGCGACTTACGCGCTGCTGCCATCCGAATTTGCACACAAACTCGGCGAATTGGAAAAGAGCCTCTGGAGCGCGGTGCGCGGTATTGCCGACAAAGAGTTGGGCTGGATTGATGAACGCGTAGAAGGCGGCGACCGCCTGCGCAATGAGTGGAAAGAGTCTTGCCGGCGAGCAGACACGCAGCAGGCAACTGAGCCGATTCAGCCGGAAAGCTGATTTAGACAGCAGATAGAAGACAAGGCTGTTAGTTAACGAATGGAAGTTTTTGTAGCTGAAGAGTTCGGATTCTGTTTCGGCGTCGAACGCGCCGTCGAGATGGTTGAAGATGCGGTGGACGAAGGCGTCCGCCCAATTCGCTCGCTGGGCCCACTGATTCATAACGCTCAGGAAATGGAGCGTTTGGGCGACCTCGGTGTGTCGACCATCGATTCGCCTGACGAAGCCGACGGCGACACGATCGCCGTAATTCGTGCACACGGTGTTACGCCCCAGGTGCAACGCGAGTTGGAAGGTCGCGCGGCCAAGGTGATTGATGCTACTTGTCCCTTTGTTACGCGTGTCCAGCATCTGGCAGAGCGCGCCGCCAAACAGGGCCGCGACGTGGTGGTCGCCGGTAATCCGGACCATCCGGAAATGATTGGGGTGGTAGGCTACGCGCCGGACAACACTTATGTCGTGCGTGACGCAGGCGAAGTAAATGCGCTTCCCGGGCTGCGCGCGCCGCTGGTCGTCTCGCAAACCACCATCAAGCTGAAGACATTTTTGGAAGTTGCGGACGCAGTGCGGGCTAAATCAGATACGGAGCCGGAAATCGTAAACACGATTTGCTCGGCAACCAGAGATCGACAGGACGCAGCGCGTGGCCTGGCAGGACAGGTCGAAGCGTTCTATGTAATTGGCGGGCGACATTCCTCGAACAGCGTCAAGTTGCTGGCAGTTTGCCAGGAGCAATGCAAAAAGAGTTTTCTGATTGAGACTCCCGCTGAAATCAATCCGCAGGATTTGCTTGGGGTGGAACGAGTGGGCTTAACTGCCGGAGCTTCAACTCCAAACTGGCTGATCGAACAGGTAGTTGATCGGCTCAAAGAAATCGGCCGGCAAACAGCCGCCGTTCCCGCCTAAAAACTACCCGGTTTCCTATTCTCCATTTAGTTCCGATTGGTCCAGATAGCTGACGATCTGGCGCGCTTCTTCGGAATCATAATCGACCGCCTGTCGCTCCAGTACATCGCGGGCAATTCCGGCATCGACCGGATCGCGCAGCAGTCCTACCAACACTGAGGTCGGAGCGGTCACCAGGCTTTCATGAGCCAGGGCGCGAATCACGACGTTTCCCGAACGGGCCAGCTCGCATATTTCTGCCGGCGCCAGGCGCTTTGCCAGTGCATCCGCGAGCGCATCAATCCCCGCGTAATCGTGTCGAGCGTGCGCGCGCTCGACCAGCTGGGCAAAGACTTCGGCGGACTGCGTCCGATCCAAAAGGACTGCGGCGCAAGTGTTGGCGATCTTCTCCAGGTTGTTCGACTGTTCGCTGCTCAGCGATTCGCGGGCTTCGGTGGCGCGTTCATCAAGCACTTTGAGTAAACGACTCAACTCCCAATCCGCGCGCGCATCGTACGGCAGCACTCGGCCTGCCGGCGGTACCGGCCGCGCGGCATTCGCCGTGAGCGCTTTTTCCACCAGGTCGCGTGTCGTTGACCGTAAACCCTGCCAAACGGCCGCCACCTGAACTCCAAAATCTTCGATCGTAATGTTCAATTAACTAAACTCCCTCAACGCTAAGCGCCGCGATTGTACTACAAAGCTAACGCCCGCAAGCGAGATTTACAAGGCAAGGGCCATACTGAATTTGCTGTTGAAGCGGGCCGGAACTCAGGGCGCACTTTGCGCCGACGGATTGTGATCGATGATTTCAACTATCGTCACAAACGGTATCTTGATGATTTCGCCATCTGCCCGCTCGATCTTCACGCTCGGCGTAGTCAGCGCCTGGGTCGTTTTTAGACTTTGCACGGTACCGCGAACACGGACGCCGCTCTTTGTCACGATCTCTACGTTATCTTTGAGGTAAAGCGGCTGCAAGGCCGCGAGAGCTTTAGTTATTTCCACGCTTGTTCCGCGCTTTCCAAGAAGGGTGGCCGCTGCCGGCTTTGAGTTTTAGTTAGGGGGCTGAGCGCTCTTTGACCTGACGGTGATACCCGTTTGGCCCAGCACCAACAGTCGCCGCGAATCGCCGAACGGAATACCCGACGCCGAATAGGCCAATATGTAACGGTTCTTCCGCAGCTCGTCACAGATACTCTTCGCGGCCGCCCTGGCCTGGTTGATGGGGAACACCAAACCGCCGGTGCCGGAAGCGAGTTGATCGATTACCTGAACCGGTTTTGGCTGATCGCGGCGCATTGCTCCGCGCGTCCGATCGGGAGCCTGGACCGCATAGACGGTGATGTCCATTTCCTGCAACTTACTGAGGGCCTCGTTGAATTTTGCTTTGCTGCCGCGATCCAAACCGTCGCTGACAACCACTACCACGCGCTTCTGGCTAGTCAACGGCCGCAGGGCTTCTTCGGCTACCGCGTTCAACGCGTCGAAGAGGTGCGGATCACCTTTCTTGGTAAAGCTCTTGAGCGACTTTTCAATCGCCTTCGCGTCATCCGTCCAGTCGGCGATAATCGCAGCCTCATCCTCATAACCAACGATTAGAAGCTTGTCGCCCTCGTAGATTTCGTAGGCAAACTCCCGCGTAGCCTCTTCCAGCTTTTCCACGTCAGCCCGGAGCGTGAGGGAATTGTCGACCAACAAAACCAGATGCGCGGGGGAGGGATCAAGTGAAAAACTCTTAATCGATTGCTCCACCCCATTATCGTAAAGCGAAACTTGTTTCCCGGTAATTGGTTCGCTCGGGCTGTCCTCGCGCCGGGCCACGACATTTAGGACGGTTGCGCCGTCGTTGCCCGAATGGGCCCGACGTCCGGCCTGCCCGGCCGCGTGAAAACCACAGGCGAATATGGCGAGCACCACGAGACATGACACGAGAAAGAGAGCCAAACCCTGACGGTGATTTTGAATCGCATCGCTCATTTTCATTCGCCACTCTCGAGACGGTGTTGAACAGTATCCTTACCCTGGGCTAACTGCTTGACGACGGTTTGCTCGTCGCACCGGAATCCGCAGTGGACTTCCTGGACGTCTTGGTGTCCTTCGTTTTCGTCTTCTCGGTACTCGGAGTGCTTTCTGACGAAACGCTCGCTTTCTCCTCGCTTGCTTCCGATTTGGATCCCTTGTCCCTGGACGCGTAGTCAGTGACGTACCATCCACTCCCTTTGAAGTGAACAGCGGAAGCTGACGTCAATTTATCCAGACGGCCTTTGCATTTGGGGCAACGCGTGCGCGGCTTATCATTGATTTTTTGAAAGACCTCAGTGTGAGCTTTGCATTTTCGGCACTCGTATTCATAGATTGGCATTTAGTAGTGTCCATCCAAAAGTGTTTTCAGTTTCTGGCGCAATCGAATTATACGGAGCCATCCAGCAAACTGACAACTTGACGGTACCCTTATGATGCACTCCGACGCCTGAAGGTTATCAGCCTGAAAAAAAGTTTGTCTCGGGATGAATTTTTTCGTAGGGATCCGGTACAAGCAATTTTTCAAATCCGTTGCAACAAACGTTCATCATGAACGAACAAACGCCAATGGGTCATCATAGGCGGGCATTCGCAGCGGCTGGTTTAAGTACAGCAAATGCAGCGATTTAAGCGAGGGCGAATATCGCGAAAAAGCAACTATCGCAATAGGTTACCCATCAGAGTCCCGGTCTCGATTACAAGGTCTTTGTCAATCGGTTCCACCATGCGCAGCCCCCGAATTCTGCTGCGGCAGAATGCAATCTTGATGGCCTTGGGCCGTCGCTCACATGGAGAACACAAGATATGAAATGTCCCCTAAGTCTGCCCCACTTGCGCTCAGTGAAGTTCGCCCCTTTGGCCCTGATTTCCTTTTTCCTTTTTACCAACGTAACAGGAATTCTCTTTAGCCCCGCTTTCGCGCCGTCGGTTAACGCCAGTACGGAAGAAACAATTCCCGGCGACATTCCATCGTCCGGGGATCAAGCAACGGATTGGCTGATCTTTCGCGCGGCCCAGCGCCAGGGTCTTGACCCGCGTTTTGTGCACGCCGTCATCTGGCAGGAATCCAGGTACAAGCCGCAAGCGTTATCGCATGTCGGTGCGCAAGGTTTAATGCAACTGATGCCGGCCACGGCGCGCAGGTTTGGTTGCGACAACGCAAACGACCCGGCTGAGAATCTTGAAGCCGGAACGAAATATTTGAGCTGGCTGCTAAAACGGTTCAACGGCAATGTGGAGCTGGCCCTCGCGGGTTACAACGCCGGCGAAGGCGCGGTCGACAAATACGACGGCGTGCCGCCATACAACGAAACGCAAAATTACGTGCGCAAGATCACAGCCCGTTACGGCAAGACATACCATCCGATCCTTTCCCCGGAGGAAGCTAGATTGGCTTTTGATCTAAATGCTGGAAACGGCGAGGCCGCATCAAGCGTAAACGAATAACTAAGACCGTCCCGGTTGATAACCACCAAAAAACGCGCGCGCTGGCTTGCTTTGCAAGTTAGCGCGCGCTTCGTTATGATCCGGGCCAATTAATTGGTGAAACGGGCTAATCAGCCCCAAGTCCATCCGGAGCAAGACGCTTTTGGCAACGCTCATGTCCGAAACAGCGCAATCCCTTTCACTCGAACGCAAAATCAAGATGCACGAGGCGCGCGAATCGATCATCGATCGGCTGGCTCTGGATCTGCCCACCACAATTAATCTCGATCGCTTCCTGGGCGTTATCGTTTCGGAGTTAGGCCGAATGATGAATGTCGATCGTTGCGATGTGATTCAGTTAACGTCTGAAAGCGAACTCCGCATTAGCCACGAATGGCGCGCCGACGATGACATCCCGTCCAGCCTGGGCACCGCAATCCCGCTCGATTTAAAACAACTTGCCGACCTGGTCGATATCAGGCAGCCGATTCGGTTAGACGACACGTCGGCACCGGGCTTGAATCAGAAGGTTCGTTTCCTGGCAAAGAGCCTCGGTACACGTTCCCTGCTGGTCGTGCCAGTGATCCAGGGCGATGACGTTCTGGGTCTGATCGGTTTGCATCACACGCGCACACCCCGGGCCTGGCTGGACGAAGAAGTTGCATTTCTGCAATCAATCGCCCAACAACTTGCGATCGGCTACCAGTACACGCGGCTTTACACCGATCAAAAACGTGAAGCTGAGACGACGCGGGCCCTGCTGGAAATTGCCAACACAATGAATGCGCGGTCTGACTTTGGAGAAGTCACTTCGGTCGTACTCGAGCGGGCGATTGCGTTGGTGGGCGCCGACTATTGTGCGTTGGGAGTGCTGGATCCGTCGGGCGGTCGCATTAGCCTAGCCGCGTTTAAGGCTGCACCGCACGCTGAAACCGGCTCTGTGCGCGGTTTGATCGAGGCGCATGGCCAGTCGCTCGATATCACCGAAGTTCCGGCGATGGTCGAGGTGTTGCGAAATGGCAAGACCCTTCGCCTGCTGGAAACTGATTTACCGTTTCCCATCCGGCTGATATTCAACGCCACTCTGGGGGGACGCGCTGCGCTGGTTGCGCCGGTCCGAATCGGCGGGCACACATTTGGTCTGCTGGGCTTGGTTTGGAGTGAAGCCCGCGAGGGATTCAAAGACCACGAGGTGGCTTTAGTCGAGGGCATCGGCGACCAAATCGGCACAGCGTTGGAGCGTGATCAGCTTTCGGCTGAAGTGATGCGGTTGAAGAGTGCGCTGCACGAGCGCTACGGCGAGGATCGCATCATTGGCCAGGCGCCGGCGATTCGTCGCGCTATGGAGTTGGCGCTGAGCGTGGCAGACACGCAAACATCGGTGTTGATTCAGGGTGAATCGGGTACGGGAAAAGAGCTGCTCGCGAATTTGATTCATTACAACTCCGGCCGCGAGGACATGCCATATATCAAACTGAACTGCGGCGCCATTCCGGAGACGTTGCTCGAGTCGGAATTGTTCGGCCATGAGAAGGGCGCGTTCACGGATGCGCGCGCGCGCCGGCGGGGACGCTTTGAAGAGGCCGATGGCGGCACGCTCTTTCTGGATGAAGTGGGCGAGCTAAGCTTATCGGCCCAGGTACGCCTTCTACGAGTGTTGCAAGATGGTGAGTTTACGCGAGTAGGCGGCAACGAAGTTTTGAAGAGCGATGTGCGCGTGATCGCCGCCTCCAATGTGGATCTGGATCGCGCGGCTGAGTTGGGATCGTTTCGCCGGGATCTCTTTTACCGTCTTTCGGTTTTTCCCATTCACCTGCCTTCATTGCGCGAACGCCGGGAAGACATTCATCCGCTGGTCATACACTTTCTGGAGTACTACAAGCAGAAAACCGGGCGCTTTGTTTCCGGCATCTCGCGCGAGGCGATTGCGGCTTTGATGAGTTACGACTGGCCCGGGAATGTGCGCGAGTTGGAGAACGCCATCGAGCGGGCGGTAATCATCGCCTCAGGCCGGCAGATTGAGCTTGATGATTTGCCGGTGGCAGTGAGCAAGAGCACCTTGGAAGAAAAAGCGCGCCAGCGCGGCGAGCGCGCCAAGGCCGCCGGCGAAGGCCGCACCACCAGCCTGGAAATTGATATTCCGTCGACTATGGAAGAGATCGAACGTCAGGTAATCGAAGCGACGCTCGACTACACGGCGGGAGACAAAACGCGCGCGGCAAAGGAATTGGAAATCGGACGCAAGACGATCTATCGCAAGCTGGAGCAGTACAACGGCAAAGGCGATAAAGGAAGTAACCCAGATTGACTAGCAAAAACTCTGGCTATCGAGAGAAAGGTAGTTTCGCAGCGAGCGCTCTGCGATCGCCGTCACTGGCAGGAAAATGAGGACCACCAACTTTTCAGGGTAGGACCAGGAGTTTCTTATGACCATGGTAAACACATCACCGTTGGTTAAGACCTACACCCTCGAAGAGTTTTGGGCACTGCCCGATCCTCCGGATCGGTCGAAGCTCGAACTGATTGCGGGGGTCCTCTACATGACACCACCACCGGGTTATTTGCACGATTATGCCGTTAGTCGTCTGATTCGGCTACTCTCCGAATATCTAATCACGTCCGGCGTGAAGGGCAGGCTCCTCGTTCCTCGATCTGCCATTTGGACCAGCGCGCGCACCCATCTTGAGCCTGATCTGTTTTACCTTTCGGCCGAAACTGAGGCACGCTTTGAGCCCGAACACCGTCCCTGCGCCGATCTGGTGATTGAAGTTACCTCACCCGGCTCCGCCATCTACGACCGCAACACGAAAGCCGATACCTACGCCGCGCTGGGGGTGAAGGAACTTTGGTTAGTGGACGAAGCCGATGAGAATGTCGAACTGCGAACGCTGGTGGATGAACGCTTCGCGCCCGGCCAGGTCTTTGCCAAAGGTGAAACGCTGAGCTCCTTGATTTTGCCCGACCTTAAGATCGACGTCACGCGCATCTTCGAAGATTGATATCAGAACCGCTTGCGGTAGCGGGCGGCCACCCCATGGTCATTGCCTTTAATCAATTCAAGGACCGCCCGCTATCGCAGGCGGCTCTGACTTGGCGCGGGCAGATCTGGCTTCAACAATCATGTGACACACAATCGCGGCGACGATGATCGCGCCGCCGATGATGGCCCAACCGCTCGGCTGCTCGCCGATAATCAGAAACACCCAGATCGGATTCAGCACCGGCTCGATATACCCCACAATTCCCGCATCGAGTGAGCGCAGACCCCGAGCCATGCCCGCGGTGAAGAGCGTATAGGCAAATCCGATCTGCACGATCCCAAGAAACAGGACGCTCCACACATCGCGCGAAGTCATGTGTGGCAGGACCGCCAAACCTGCGGGCGCGGCGACGAGTACCACCAACAGATTGCCGTAGATAACCGAGGAAGCCCGGTTCACCTTGCGCGCCGACGAGTGACGCAGCAGCAAAAAATAAAGGGCGAAGCAGACACCGGAAGCGAGCGCCATTAAGTTGCCGCTTACGTCCTGTGGTCTGAGCTTGCCGACAAAGAAGAGCGACATTCCCAGCAGGCAGATCCCCACGGTTATCAGATCGCGCCGGCGAAACTTTTCTTTGTAGAAAAGCGGCTCAAAGATAAGGATGTAAACCGGAGCCGTGTACTGCAGAAAAATCGCGTTTGCCGCAGTCGTTTGTTTTGTCGCCAGGACGAACAACAACAGCAGCGCCGCATACAGGAAGGCCGTTAGAGCGGTGATGCGGTTAAGACCAAAACCCTCCTGGCGGGTGAAGAGAGCGACTGTGATAGCGGCCAGCAGCGAGCGGCCAAATGAGAGCTGCAAGCCCGACAAAGAGGTCCACTTAATAAATAGACCGCCGGTGCTCCATAGCAAGGCGGCGGCGAAAACAAAGAGGAGCGCAGAATAAGCCGGGGATCGTGGGGCTGATGATGAATCTGAATTCGGCAAGACCTGATGGAGATGTTCAAGGAGCGGGGGTAAACCCGCCTTCCTGACTGCAAGTGGTTGGGCTGAATTCTCCCACTAAACTTGAATAGCAAAGTTCAACTGAAAGAACTTGCAGTCAGGAAGGCGGGTTCACCCCCGCTCTTTCTTTACCAAACTGCTATTAGTTTTCCTGGTCTACCACAAGTGCCTTCTCACGAAGCCGCTTTCCAAACACGCCGTTCCAGGGCGGGATGACGATTGAGACGGCGCCATGGGCCTGGGCCTGGCACGCCAACCGGATCAAAGGCTTCGCCTCAGTCGTGTCGATGTAGCCAAACTCCTTGATCTTTTTCCCTTCGCGCGAGGCCACGTCGGCCAGCTTCTCCGCCCCGCCGAGCACGCCCACCCAACAGGTGCCGCAGGAAGCCGAACGACACTCAACTGGAATCGGGCCCTCGATGCGACGCGGGTCGATTTCACGCCAGTTGCGCGAGCGATCGTCGGCCGCCCCCCATGCCAGATCCTGCGAGTCATTTAGTTTGTACTTCGCCCGCTCATCGTTCTCGTCGTAGGTGATGGTCCACTTCTTATCGACAGTCCTTAAGAAACCAAAAAGGCCCTGACTATCATCCTGTGCGCGCTGCTGCAATATTTGCTCTGGCGACTTGCGCGCATGCTTCTTGTCGATCAGTACTTCGCCGGCTGACGCTTTGAAGGCGTTCAGGCCGGTTTGCTGAATCGTCATGAATGCGACGGCGGTGATACCGATCGTTAACGAAGGATCGATCTTCAGTTTGGCGGCGACTCTTTGAGCGACGGCCAGAATTTGATCAGCCAGCCTGGCCGGACTTCCATTTCCCTTCGCTTGTTCCGAGACCACTGGAATGTCTGCAGCATTATCCGCATACTCGGCGACCGCCTGCTTGACCGCCGGCCAGTAGCGATGACCGTAGAGGAACTTATGCGACGAATCGATCTGACCCAGTAATTCATAGTCGCCTTGCAGCAACAGTTCCTGGACCAGCTTCGCGCGATCTTCGGCCTGCTGCAGGGCGTGCCAAAGCGAAAGCGGATAAAAGGAAAACCATATTTGCGTGGCGGCTTTGTCCACCTCATGAATGGACCGGAGCAGCGTCGTTAAGGTAGCAGCCCAGGCTTCTTCATCGTGGCGGTCAAGAAAATTCTCAAATGGAGCTGCCGGCGCAGCTTTGGTGGCTGAATTAGTCATAGTTTTATTGTGCCCTAATTAAACCACAGAGTGGCGCTGAACGCAGAGCGAGCGAGAAGGGGGGCAAAGAAATGACGACGCTATTGATTCGACTCTTGTTTGACAACCGTTTAGCCGGAAGAGTAAAAAGGCAATCCAGAGTTAACCTGCAATCAAATGCCGGCCGGCAAGGAGATCACCCATGGAAGCGGAAACAGCCGAAGCTCCGAAGAAAGCCAAAACCTTTGACAGTGCCTACAGTTTTTCCTTTGCCATCGCAGTCGGATTGATTTTGTTTATCGCGGGTTTGGTCATTGCGCTGACGATGGGCGAGGGTACAAGTTTGGGTTTGATTTTCGGCATACCCCTGCTGATTGCGGGGCTGGTCGTTCCGCTCTTCATGATGCGCGACCTTTTCAAAGGTTCGGCAATCAGCTCTGCCTGTCCCGCTTGCGCTACTCCGATCAAGACGTCCGAAGCCACGCTGCACCTTACCTGTCCGACGTGTAATCGCGTCATCAGGGTTCGTGACGGTCAATTCTATTTGGTGGATGAGGTGAGCGTGGAGTAGGTCGAGGAATCTAACGCATTGAGAGCCAGCCTCTCGTTAAGTAATCACTTAGCGTCAGCGCGAACATTATCCCCAGCCAGAAAAGCCCGGAGCCGACAATCACCCACGTCAGCCGCGAGCTGTAGCGCACGTGCATGAAGTAGAGCACGACGAGGGTTGCCTTGATCACGGCGATTGTCAGGGCCACCACCGTATTCAACTTGCCGCCCATATCGATGAACGCGGCCATGACCGTCGCGACCGTGCCCACCATCAGCGCGCCGAAAATCGCAAAGTAAATTTTTCGCGAAACAATGTGCTCACTCATAACGGATCATTAGAGGCTAGAGGCTAGAGGCTAGGGGCTAGAGGCTAGGAGTTGAACTCCCTGCGACTAGCTGGTTTTCCAGTCTCAATTCTCTAAGCTCAACTCTCTAGCCCCTAGTCTCTAGCCCCTAGTCTCTAGCCCCCGTGTTCCAAGTGCCTTCCCAACAGGTACAGCAACGGAAACAGGAAAATCCAAATGATGTCAACGAAGTGCCAGTACAGTCCTGAGATCTCGATCGGCGCGTGATATTCGGGACTGTAGCGCCCGCGAATTGAAAAATAGAGCATGAACGAAAGCAGCCCGATCCCCACAATCATATGCAAAGCATGCACGCCGGTCAGCGCGAAATAGATCCAATAGAAAAGCTCGACGTGCTTTACCGATTCACCTTCCGGCAAATGAAGTTTATGTTCGTCGTAAGCAGCGCCGTGCTCCTGCACCGCCGGATTGAACGGGCGTCCGGGAATCAACTTTCCCGGAACCAGACTGTCGCGATACTTGTCGTGATATTCCACGGCCTTAATCCCCAGAAACGTCGTTCCGAGGACCATAGTGGCAATCAGAAAAATCACCGACATGCGCCGCTGGCCCACTTGGGTGCTGTAAACAGCCAGCGCCATCGTCAGACTGCTGACGATCAGCACGCCTGTATTAATCGCCCCGAGCTTGATGTCCAAATGGTTGCTGCCGGCGACGAACGCGCCGGGATAGGCTGAACGGAAAAGCATATACGCCAGGAACATGCCGCCGAAAAACATTATTTCGGTAACCAGAAAAACCCACATGCCGAGCGTGCCGGCTTCGCGCTGCTGCTCCATATTTTCGAAATGGTGCTGCAGGGCCGGATGACTGGCCGCATGTTCAGTTGCTACGTAACCTTCTGCCAAATCAGTCTCCTACGAAACGCTATCGACTTCAGGACGAAACTTGCCGATTACCTTCATCTCCTCAATCGGCGCAAACTCATAAGCTTCCCAGGTAACTATCGGCGTGGTCTCAAAATTTTCCGTCGGTGGCGGCGATGACGTCCGCCATTCCAAACCGGGCAGGTGCCAAGGATTCGCTGCGGCTATCGGGCCGTAGCGCAAAGTCCAAATCAAATAGAAGAGCGGAATCAAAAGTCCGACGCCGAGAATCGATGCGCCGGCCGTCGAGAGCACGTGCAGCACCTGAAACTCCGGCGGGTAGACGTGATAGCGGCGCGGCATTCCCAGATAGCCCAGCACGAACTGCGGCAGGAACGTCAGATTGAAGCCAACGAAAACGACGAGCGCCGAAAATCTGCCCCAGCCTTCCGGGTACATGCGGCCGGAGATCTTTGGCCACCAGTAGTGCAAGCCGCCGAGATATCCGAAGAGGGCGCCGCCAACCATGATGAAGTGGAAGTGCGCTACGATGAAATAGGTATCACTAACGTGAACATCGACGGCCAGCGTCGCCAGGAACAATCCAGTCATGCCGCCGACCGTGAACAACCCGATGAACCCCAGCGCGTAGAGCATCGGCGTGTCATACGAGATCGAGCCGCGGTAAAGCGTGGCCGTCCAGTTGAAAACCTTGATCGCAGAGGGAATCGCTACCGCGAAACTCAGGAAAGAAAAAATCATTCCCGCGTAGACCGACTGGCTGGCGACGAAGAGGTGATGACCCCAAACCAGGAAACCGAAGACCGCGATCGCCAGGCTGGAGAACGCGACGAACTTGTAGCCAAAAATATTCTTACGCGAGAAATTCGCGATGATCTCGCTCACTACGCCCATGCTGGGCAGCACCATGATGTAAACCGCCGGGTGCGAATAAAACCAGAAAAGATGTTGAAACAGGACGGGGTCGCCGCCGAGCGCCGGATCGAAGATCCCGACGTGGGCCACCCGCTCAAATGCCAACAACAGGATCGTGATCGCGATGACCGGTGTGCCCAATACCATCACCAGGCTGGTGGCGTAATGGGACCAGATAAAGAGCGGTAAGCGAAACCACTTCATGCCCGGCGCGCGCATGGTGTGAATGGTGACGATGAAGTTCAACCCGGTCAGGATCGAAGAAAACCCATTAATGAAAATTCCCAGCCCGGTGGCGACCACATAAGAGTTGGAAAACGTCGTGCTGTACGGCGTGTAAAAAGTCCAGCCGGTATCGACACCGCCCGCGAGCAGGGCGTAAATCGTGATCAGACCTCCGGCTAGATAGATGTACCAACTCAGCAGGTTCAGGCGCGGGAAGGCCAGGTCCTTTGCCCCGATCATCATTGGCACCAGGAAGTTTCCCAGCGTAGCCGGAATAGACGGGATCAGGAAAAAGAACACCATGATGATCCCGTGCTGAGTAAACATCTTGTTGTACGTGCTGGATTGGACCAGATCGGCCTGCGGCGTTAACAGTTCCAACCGGATCGCGATGGCGTACAAACTGCCGATGAAGAAGAAGAAGGAAATCGATCCCAGGTAGAGCAGGGCGATGCGCTTATGATCTTTGGTCAGCAGCCACGACTTAATGCCGTATTCGGCATTAATGTAATTAACGCGCGGTGCTGTCGCTGCGGTGAATGTTCCCATGTCTGCGTACTGCCTCTAAAACTAACGCCGCGGCGTCGCGGCCGGCGCGGGCGCCGTCGCCGGACCCGTCGCCTGGTTCGAGCCGAGCGATTTCACGTAGGACGTCAACTGCATCAACTGCTCTTCCGTTAGCTGACCCTGGAACGAAGGCATGATCGGGCCGAAGCCGGAAACGATCTTGCCCTGCGGATTAGTAATTGATTCGCGAATGTAATTTTCGTCAGCCTTTATGACCTGGCCGTTATTTAGTTGCGTCTGTCCGTTAAAGACGCCCTGTAGCGCCGGGCCGCGCCCGCCCTCGGCATTGGCGCCGTGGCAGGAGGCGCAACCCATCGATTGAAACAGTTGTTGACCGGCGCTGGATGCCGACTGTTGATTCGCATTACCGCTCAGCCAGTTATCAAAGTCCGTCGGTTCCATCACCACCACTGTGCCCACCATGCCGGAGTGGTTCATGCCGCAAAACTCGGCACAAAACAAATGATAGCGGCCCGTCTGCGTGGCCTCGAACCACTGAGTGGAATACTTGCCGGGCACCACGTCCGCCTTGATGCGAAAGGCGGGAATAAACAAGTCGTGAATCACATCCTCGGTCGCCATGATCAGTTTGACCTTGCGACCGACGGGCACGTGCAACTCATTGATCTCGCGTTGACCGGTGGAGTGCTGAAACTTCCACATCCACTGTTTGCCCACCACGTAAACTTCGATCCCGTCTGCCGGCATGCGGTACTGGGCAAAGTAGACACGGGTGCCCCAAACGAAAAAACTCATCGCGATCAGAAACGGAATGATGGACCACAGCGTCTCCAGCTTATGCGAGCCGGCGATCGGACGAGGAATTTCGAACGGCGTGCGGCGGCGATACTTAATTACAAAGAAGATCAGCACGCCCGAGATCAACAGCGTAAAGAAGACAGTGACGCCACTGAGATAAAAATAAAGCGCGTCCACTCGGCCGGAAAGGGTCGAAGCGCTTTCTGGTAAAAATGGAATCCAGGATTGCATTAACTTAGTTCGTCGTCAGTAGTCCGTTGTTATTGATCTTTGACTTTGGATCTTTGATCTTTGAAAAGAAAGAAGCTCTTTTCCAAGGTCAAAGATCATAGGTCAAAGATCAAAAACCAATAACCTGCGTGTTACCGCGGTTTCAATCGTGCACCCGTGGCCACGCCACCCACCAGAAAAAAGGCAATCACGCCGGCCATGCCCAACACAGTCACAATTCCGCCGACGCGCACCATGTTCATCACTACGGCTCCATACTTACCGGTGGCCGGATCGTAGTGGTAGCAGTAAAGCAAAAGTTGATCTACCCGCGAGCCAATTTTGTTCGCCGAGGCCTCGACTAATCCCAGCCGCAGGTCCTTGGGCGAATACTCAATGCCATAGAAGTAGCGCGCCAGTTTGCCCTCCGGCGTCAGCACAAAGATTCCGCTGGCGTGCGCGAACTGGTTAGTCGAGGCATCAAAGTTGTAGTGAAACCCGACCGTATCGGTCACCCGCCGGATATTTGCCTCATCGCCAGTAAGAAAATGCCAACCACTGGCAATCGTCGCGCGCTTCGCTTCGGGAAAATAATCGACATAAGTCTTCTTCTTGGCAGCAGCGAGGGCCGGCGTCTCGCGCGCGTCAAAACTAATCGTGACGACGTCGAAATCTTCACCGGGCTTGAACGAAACTGCCTTGAGGGCGCCAACCATGCCATTCAGCACCTGATTACAGAGCATCGGGCACGCGTAGTAAACGAGGTTCAGGATCACCGGCTTCTTGCCAAAGTATTGGCCCAGACGCACCTCGTTTCCGCTCTCGTCTTTGAAAATCGCGTCGAGCGGGAGTTGTTCATTCAGCCGCTGATCGATTCCCACTTTCTGCAGCGCCGGCGGCAAGCCGGTGGAAACTTTCCCGGTTTCCGGTCGCGCCCCGTACAGCGGAGAGCTGGGACCGGGCCCACCGGGCTGAGCGGCGGCCGCAGACGGCAGGAGGCAGATGGCAGTCAGCAGGAGCAGGAGCCCTTGGCTCATCCAAATCGTTCGAACTCGAATGGAGTTGATCTGTTCCATAGTGTCCTACCTGCCGACTGCTCCTGCCGCCTGCCTACTTCTTCCTCGCCGGCAGACCTTGCCCTGCCAAAACTTTCTGCTTCGCCTCTTCGATTGGCATGCCGAATCGCTGGCCCTTCTCATCCACCGGACCATGTGTCAAAGCGTCCTGCCACTTCTGCCATACGATGTTGTATTCCGCCGCTGGTTCTCTTAACTCCAGATTTTGACCTTCAACTGTGTAGCCCCTGGCCGACTGCAGACGCGGTCCCGGCGGCAGCCGCTCAGTTTCGCTCAGCGCCATCGGGCCCGGCTTTGGTTCGGTTTTGGCTTCGTCGGCCTCCAGCGCGCGAAACATTCCCCACAGCAGCAGATGAATTGCGACGCCCAACACGACCAGCGCCACAATGAACTTGATCACGCCGCCGATGCTGATGTCGCTATGCTCGTAAGTGACATCGAGATTCTTGATGTGCGAAACGTCCGGCGTTTCGGTCACATGCTTTTTGCCATTACTACCGTGCTTTGCCATAAACCGTGTTCGCTTCAATGCCCTGAAGTTTGATAACTCTCATGCGCTTCGATATGCGACTCGCGCACCGTCTCTAAAACTGACTCAAGCTGCGGATCGTTAAAGGGCACCAGCGGTCGCTGTTGCAGTTGCCAGCAAAACGTTGCCAGCCAAAGGCCGCCAATTCCCAGCGGCGCAGCCACATCCATCCAGCTCAAATAAAAATCGCCGTGATGAAACTCCGGCTCGATCAGCCAGAACAAATCCACCAACCTCATCAAGAGGAGGAACGCTGCCAGCAGGGCCAGCTTGTGCGCGTTCCGCTTGAAATCCCGGGACAGCAGCAGCAGAAACGGCAGCGCGAAATGCAGCACGATCACCGCCAGCGCCACGCCGCCCCAACCACCGCGCGTGCGATGCAGGTACCAGGTTGTTTCCTCCGGCAAGTTTCCCGACCAGATAATCAGGAATTGAGAAAACGCAAAGTAAGCCCAGAGCATGACCAGGGCCAGCAACAATTTTCCCAGATCGTGAAAATGCGAAGGCGCCACCACGCCGTTCAACGGGGCGTGGTTCGCCAGCAACGACAAGCTGGCTATCACAAACGCCATCGCGCTCAGCGCCCACGACGCGACAAAAAGCAGGCCGAACATGGTCGAGGCCCATTCGGGATCCAGCGACATTACCCAATCGATGGAAGCAAACGTCGTGGTCAGAACAAAAAACGCCAGCCCTGGCCCGCTCAGCATTTTCATCGAGCGCGAGAAGCGCCGCTCGGCCGTGCGGTCCTGCTCGCGTGACCATTTGTTCAGGAAAAACGTCAGCGCCAACCAGATAACAAAATAGACAAGGGTCCGCGCCAGAAAGAAATTTCGATTCAGGAACTCCGCCGCCTTGGTCGCGAGCGCGGGCGTGTGGGCCATCTTTTCATGGTCCATCCACGGATAGATGTGACTCAGTCCCAGCGCCAGCGGCACGAACAGGATCAGTAACAAAGGAATGGTCCGGGTGGCTGCCTCCAACACGCGGCGAATCACCAATCCCCAACCGCCGCCGGTCAAATGTTGCAGCATCAAAAGCGCAAGCGAACCCAGCGCCAGTCCTGTCCAGAACACGAACCCGATTAAGTAAGAACGGAAAAACTGCGGGCGATTGATAAACGCGCCGATCAGAAGCAGAAGCGTGAAGGCAGCCCCGACGACCAGCGCGATCTGCTGGACGCGGCGAATCTCCGGCGGAGCTGTGTAACCTGTTTGACTCACTTCCCGTGTTCCTTTGGCGCCGCGGTGTTATTGCCTTCGGCCGCCGGTGTCCCACCCGCACGTGGCTGTTGACTCAGTTGCAAAGCGCGGATGTAGGCAATAATCGCCCAGCGATCTTCCGTCTTGATCTGTGCCGCATAGCTGGGCATGGCGCCCCAGCCATTGGTAATCACATCAAAATAATGGCCCACCGGCGCCTGTCGCATTTGCTCACTGTGATAAGTGGGCGGTGGACGAAAGCCGCGCCGGACAATCAACCCGTCGCCATTGCCCGTTCCGCCATGACAGACCGCGCAAAAGATCTGGTAGCGCTCCTGGCCTCGATTCATCATGTCGGCAGTTACCGCAAACGGAAATGTCTCCACATCGTCGGGATACAGGGCCGCTGGCGATCCGGCCAGTGCAGCGTTAACGGGCTGTCCGGTATTCGATGAGCTCGGGGGCGCTATTTGCTGAGCGACGATAGGTGATTGGGCGCTCTTCTTTCCGGTATAAAACTCGCGGTCAGCTCGCAAGAACCCGCGCGCCACCGTACCCTCAACCAGCGGTCGCGAGGATAAGCCGTCGCGGAAGAACTTGCTGCCGCGATATGTGAGGTACTTCGGCTGATCCTGCATGTCCTGCCGGCAGGCGGCAGTTAGGAGTAAGCAGCCAGCTGTAAGCAGCAGCAGGATCAAGCTACGGGGCGACCGAGAGACGGGGCGACCGGGAGAAATATTTTTCTCCGCATCTCCTTGTCTCCTCGTCACCCTTTCAGGCCTTTGTCTAAATCTCAACATCAGCAACGTCTCTCGGACTGAAGCCCTGCAAGAAACCGGTAACGCGGTCGTGATCAAACTTTGGATCATTCGACTCAATCACTAAAAAGAAACGATCGCGCGTGGCCAGCGCGAAATTCGGCGCATTGAAAACCGGATGATACGGCTGCGGCAACTTGTTCAGCGCCAGCATCCCCAGCACCGCCGCAAATGCCGCGCCCAGAATCGTGCATTCAAACGTAATCGGGATGAACGCGGGCCAACTGTTATAGGGTTTGCCGCCCACGTTCAGCGGATAGTCGATAACTTCCATCCAGTACTGCATGAAGAAGCCGCCCAATCCGCCCAGAATTCCACCGATCAGAACGATCAGCGGAAGACTGGTGTGATGAAACCCGATGGCTTCCGACAATTCCTCGATCGGATAAGGCGAATAGCCATTGATCCGGCGATAGCCGGCCTCGTAAGTCCGCCGCGCCGCCGTCACGAGATCGGTCGGGTTATCGAACTCGGCCATTATGCCGTAGAGCTTTGGAGCCTTGCTTTTCATCTCACGTTAAGACCTGATTCCATACGGGAAATCTCTTTGGTTATGCCTCGTCAACTTCCGCCTCCGGCAAAATGGTCCGCATCTCAAAAATCGAGATCATCGGCAGGAAGCGAATGAAGAGGAACAGCAACGCAAAGAACAATCCAATCGTCCCGACAAACATGGACCAGTCCCAACCGCTCGGTTGATACATGCCCCACGAAGATGGCAGGAAGTCGCGGTGCAGGCTGGTTACTACGATCACGAACCGCTCCAACCACATGCCGATGCTGACCACAATGGAAATCAACCACAGCACCAGAAGGTTCTGGCGAATGCGCTTGAACCAGAGCAACTGCGGCGTTAGCCCGTTACAAAGAATCAGCGCCCAGTAATAGCCGGCGTATGGACCATGCATGCGGTTGTAGATCATATAGCGCTCAAACGGATTGCCGCTGTACCAACCGAAGAACGCTTCCATCAGGTAGCCATACGCGACGATTAAGCCGGTCGCCAGCATCACCTTGGCCATGTTGTGCATGTGCTTCATGGTGATGAAGCTCTTCAAGCCATAGAACCAGCGCAGCGGAATTGTCAGAAACAGCACCATCGCAAAACCGGCATAGATTGCGCCGGCGACGAAGTAAGGCGGAAAGATCGTCGCATGCCAGCCGGGAACGATGCCGATCGCGAAGTCGAAGCTGACGATCGTGTGCACTGAAAGCACCAGCGGCGTGGCCAGTCCGGCTAACAACAGGTACGCCATTTCGTAACGATGCCAGTGGCGGGCAGAGCCGCGCCAACCCATCGCCAGCAGGCCGTAGATCAGGCGGAAGGGCTTGCTCTTCGCGCGATCACGCAGCGTGGCAAAGTCCGGAATCAAACCTATGAACCAGAACATCGCCGAAACCGTCGCGTAGGTTGATACCGCGAACACGTCCCACATCAATGGGCTGCGAAATTGCGGCCAAATCCCCATCGTGTTCGGCAGGGGAAACAGCCAGTATGCCAACCACGGGCGGCCCAGGTGAAAAACCGGATACATACCGGCGCAGGCAACGGCGAACAACGTCATTGCCTCAGCGAAGCGATTGATCGACGTCCGCCATTTCTGTCGCAGCAGAAGCAGAATTGCGGAAATCAAAGTGCCCGCGTGGCCGATACCAATCCACCAGACGAAGTTTATGATCGGCATCGCCCAACCCACCGGCTGGTTAGTGCCGAATACACCGATGCCGTTGAAGACGAGGTGTGTGATCGTCATCAGCAGGACCTGGGCGAGGGCAAACGAAATGGCAAACCCGATGAACCAGCCGATCGGCGTTTTGCGCGTCAGCACGATCGAGCTGATCTGGTCGGTGACCGAACCAAAGGTAAGATCACCGCCAACGACGGGCGTCGTTACGTGGATCGATGCTTTGTCCTGGTTGTCTGCCATTAATTCTCTAGCCGAAATTCTCTAGCCGACCATTCACACCTTATCCAATAAACCGTTTAGCGGCGGGCTACCGCCCGCCGTTCTTCATTTGGCGCGGTAACGGAGGCGGGCGGTAGCCCGCCGCTAAACGGTAAACGGGGACAGACGGTAAACGGGACAGGCAAGAATGCCTGTCCTACTCAATCTCCGGATTCGGATGGCGCAGCGCCGACAAATAAGTCGTGCGCGGGCGCGTGTTCAATTCAGCCAGCAGCGAATAGTTCCGCTCTTCGGCTTTCAAGCGCGATACTTTGCTGTTCGGGTCGTTAATGTTGCCGAACACAATCGCTTGCGTCGGACAAACCGACTGGCAAGCGGTAACGATCTCGCCGTCGCGCACGGGCCGGCCTTCCAACTCCGCATCGATCTTCGCAGTTTGAATTCGCTGCACGCAGTAAGTGCACTTTTCCATCACACCGCGACTGCGCACCGACACTTCCGGGTTTCGCATCAACTGGTACAGCGGCTGCTCAAAATCCTGATAAAGCAAAAAGTTGAAACGGCGAACTTTGTACGGACAGTTGTTTGAGCAATAGCGCGTGCCGACGCAACGGTTGTAAACCATGTCGTTCAGGCCTTCGGCGCTGTGCACCGTCGCGTGCACCGGGCAAACCGGCTCGCATGGCGCGTTCTCGCAATGCATACACGGCACAGGTTGGAAGTAAGGCCCTTCCGGATTTTCCGCTTCGCCCTTGAAATAAGTATCGACGCGGATCCAATGCATCTCGCGACTGCGAACAATCTGTTCCTTGCCGACGATGGGAATGTTGTTTTCTGACTGGCAAGCGACCACGCACGCGTTGCATCCGACACAACTGTTCAAGTCGATCGACATACCCCAGGCATAGTCCAATCCGTTCCCCTGATTCTTGTAATCGTAATCGGGGTACATCGATTTCTCGTGCAGCTCTTTCTCTTCGTGCTCCGCCTCTTCGCGCAGCTTGTGCTTATCTTTGACGTATTCCTCGAGCGAGGTCGAGCGCAGCAGATCGCGGCCTTCCATATTGAAGTGTGTCTGCGTCGCCGCGAGCTGATAAACGCCGGGCGCCTTACTGACTTGCAGCCCCGGTCCACCCCATGGCGCGTTGGACGTGCGCAGGTAATAAGCATCGAAGCCCTGGTTGGTGCCGACGCGGCCGGCGCGCTTGCGGCCGTAACCGAGATGAATTGTGATCACGCCATCCGGCTGTCCCGGCAAAATCCACGCCGGAACTGTCATCGAGCGCCCGCTGTAGTCGAGCTTTAACTGATCGACGTAAATGTCGCCGCCCTTTCGACCCATCGTGCTGGTAATTCCAAGTTGCCGCGCGGTAGCGGGGCTAATCATCGCCGCGTTGTCCCAGGTAATTTTGGTCAGCGGCTTCGGCAGTTCCTGCAGCCAGCCGTTGTTGGCGAAACGACCGTCGTAAACGGTTGGATCCGTCCGGAAGAGCAACTCCATTGCGCCGCTTGGAAGGGCCGGCATCCGGTCGGCAGTTGTTCCCAAATCGGACTTCGCTGCGACTGTTTTCAATGGCAGCACAGTGTTCGGGATAAAACCGTCGTGCACGCATTGTCGCCACCAGAATTCGAAGTCGGTTGCCGCCGAAACGGGCGTGGGGGTTGGTGTCGCTGTCGCGGGACCGGATCCTTGCTTGACGCCTTCTGCGATATTTGCAGTCTCTCCGGTATTGGTAGATCTCGATGAGCTCAGTCCGGCGAATTGCGTTCGCCAGTAGTCGCGCAATGTTTCATAAGGCTTGCGATCGTAATTGTCAGTAAACACCGCCAGCACTTCATGGGCCGTCTTGCCTTCAAAGAGCGGAGCGATCAAAGGCTGGACAATCGTCACTGTGCCGTCATACGAGCGCGCGTCAGTCCATGACTCCAGGTAATGCGCTTCCGGCACATGCCAATGGCAATAGTCCGAGGTTTCGTCCTTGGTGTGATTCAAGTGAACACGCTGCTTCACTTTTGCCAGCCGCGTCTGATCGAGTTTCAAATCCAGCGGCGTGTTGTAAACCGGATTGCCGCCGAGCATGACCAACAATTCCACTTTGCCGGCATCGATGTCGTTCACCAGTTCGCGCAGCGATTGTGTCTGATCGACAGAGTTCGCTTCGACCGGGTCGGTATAAAAAACAGTCTTGCCAACATTGCCGAGGGTGCCGTTGATTGCGTGGGCCAATGCATGAACAGCCGCGGGCTGATCGTCGCCAGCGATGACGAGGCTCGCCCCTTTATGAGCTGCGAGATTCTTGCTAAGCGCATCCATCCACTTAGCCCGCTCAGGCGTCATCAGTGACGAGTTCGTGCCGGACATGGCCCCGGTCGTTCCGGCAATTGCTTCCGCGATACTGATCACCTCGCTGGGTCGTACTGAAAGTCTGTGATCGGCACTTGCACCCGTGGTCGTCGGCGTACTCTCCACCACGTAAAGCCGGCTCATCTCCTCCCGCTCTTTGGAGACACGCCGCTTGGCGGCCCAATCCCGCGCGTAACGCAATGAACCAGGCAGCGCCGCCAGAAAATCCGAACCCAGCGACAGCACGACCTCGGCCTTGCTGAAGTCGTAAATCGTATTTACCGGCTGGCCGAAAGCCATCACTGCGCCGGCGCGCGCGTTATCACGGTTCGCCGGTTCGTACTGGTGCCACTTTGCCTGTGGCAGCGCCGTGAGGATTTCTTTGAGTTGCGCGGCCAGCGTTGGCGACGTGATTGTTTCCGTCAGAATGCGCAGACCGGCGCCCTGTTTTGCTTTCAAGCCGCTATTGCCATCAGGGCCATTCAAAGTGGCCCGCATCTCGGCCACGAATGCCGACCAGGGCCGAATTTCTTCGCGGTAACTTAATGTCTGTGAACGATCGGGATCATAAAGAGAAAGAATTGAAGCTTGGGCAAAAATGTCCGTCGCGGTCGACGCGCTCACGTTCGGATCGTTGCTGCGATTGTTCGGATGATCGGGATTGCCGTCTACCTTTGTGGGCCGGCCTTCGTTACTGCGAGCTAGCAAGGGGGTGGCGATGCCACCCAGCGAAAATGCCGTGGCGAAATAGAGGGGCCTGCCGGGAACCTCTTCCTCGGGCTGATTGACGTAGGGGACGATCTTCTCGGGCGGTTGATACGCGCAACTGCTCAAACCCGCCAGCGCCAGCGACGCCCCCATTAATTTTAAGAATGTGCGCCGCTCAACCGGGTCGTCCCATTCTTCAGCCTGCTGCGGATACTCGCGCAGCACAAACTGGTGAAACTCCGGCGAGTCAGCTAACTCATCGAGCGAACGCCAGTATTCCTTGCCTGTAGATGCGGCGAGGTCAGTAGCGGTCGGAGTAGCAGCCGCAGTAGCGGATGGGTCCACCTTTGACCGCGCAGCCTTGGCCTGCGACGCGAGAATCTGGTCGCGCAGGATCTTAAAATTAATATGCCGATCGTCAGACATGCCTGATCATTCGCACTATTGAGTGGCTAGCTTTTGAAACTTCCTTATCAACCGCGAAGTGGTTGCGCCCTTCAGCCCAGGGTTGCCTCTGCGGCTACCCTGGGAAACTGAAATTAAATCCGTCTCAACCCCGATGGGGTTGCGTCCTTTTACCTTCGCTGTCCCCAACGTAGCCGCCGAGCGGCAACGTTGGGCTGGAGGGCGTAACCGCTTCGCGGTACAAGATTCGTCATCAAAACTTGATCCCCCAGACTAAAGTCTGTGCCACTCGAACCTTTCACCGGTGACACGTTGAACAGCTCGTTAAAATGTTTGCGCCCTGAACGTGATAGAGCTTCATCAAGTCGCGTCCCTGTGCGATCTCATCCTTCGTGTTGTTCTGCGCTCGCCACGTCATATCGAAAATCTTTTCCTTCGGCCGCACAAACTTCTCCGGATTGCGGTGACACTCCAGGCACCACTCCATCTGCAGCGATGAAGCCTGGTAGGCAATCGGCATCTGGTCGACCCGGCCATGACAGGTGGAACAACCGACGCCCTTTTTTACGTGAATGCTGTGATTGAAATATGAGAAGTCCGGCAGGTCATGCACCCGCACCCATTCGATTGGCTTACCGGATTTCAGACTTGCGCGCACTGGTTCCAGATAAGGGCTGTCGGCCCAGATCTGCTTGTGACAGTTCATGCAGGTGCTGGTCGAAGGCATGCCGGCGGAGGCCGATGTCTCCACCGACGTATGACAGTAACGACAATCGATGCCGTCATCAGCTACATGATGTTTGTGACTGAATTGAACTGGCTGCTGGCGCTCGATCCACTGGCCGGTGTTCCATCCGGAACGATTGATCGATGCAGTCACCCACAGCGCCGCCAGCAAAATGAAGATGGCGCCGAAGATTGTGGCCCGCGCAAGATAGTTCGTACTGTGACGAAAAATCTGTGGCATCGTTTGAGACAGGCACTCGTGCCTTATCGGCACAAACCTCGTAAAGTCTGCCTTACTTAAAAATACTTTTTAATATTGCTAAGGCCAGCTACTTTAACAGATGAGATTGTTTTTTCAACCCATCCCAGATGAAAAAGCAGCCGCTTGGGGAAGCAAAAGCGCGGGGGCTGGTTTCGTTCTTCGATATTTACGTTGTCTTAATGCGGGGGAATTATTTGCTGCCGTTTTGTCCGGCATCGCGTGCCAGCAATGCAGCGCCAATCGCGCCGGCGTCGGCGCCGAGGGTACCGGCGACGATTTTCGTAGCGTCAAAACATGGCTGAAAAGCGCGACGGCGCGCTTCATCGATTATAGGCTTCAGGATCAGCTCGCCTGCGTCCATCACTCCGCCGCCGAGTACGATTAACTCAACGCTCAACAGATTAATGACGCTGGCTACGGCGGTGCCGATGTATTTGCCGGTGCGCTCGATCATCATCAGGGAAAAGTCGTCGCCGTTGGTTGCTTCACGGGCCATGTCGTCGGCAGTAAAGGCCTCATTCATCGCCAGACGCGAGAGTGATGAAGTCGAATCGCGATTCAATCTTTCCTTGGCGCGGCGCACAATGTTGGGAGCCGATGCCACCGTCTCTAAACAGCCGCGATTGCCACATCCACATTCAATTCCCTCGGTGTCAATCGTGATATGACCAATCTCGCCTGCGCAGCCGGACGCTCCGATCCAGAGTTTGCCGTCGACTAACAAAGCGCCGCCGATCCCATCACCAATCGTAATGTAGAACATATCACGATGATTGCCGCCGACTCCGGCTTTGAATTCACCGTATGCCGCCGCGTTCGCGTCGTTCTCTAACTCCACTCGCAATCCGGTCGATTGTTTCCACTGCGCATGGACGTCGCCGCTGACCATCGAGGGCAGATCGGACGAAACCAACACTCGATCAGTCTCGCGATTGACCAGTCCGGGAATGCCCACGCCTACGGCTTCGACATCCGGCGAAAATTTCCGCAACTCGGCCACAATTGCGGTTACCTGGTCCGTAATCTTGCTTCGTTTGAGCGTTGCCTGGCGTCGTTCGGCTACACTTCCATCGGCATTAACTAATACTGCGCGCAGGCTCCGCCCCGAAAGATCGACGCCGATGTAAGTCGTATTTGGGGATGCGGGATTAGCCATAGTTTAACGACAGTCGTTCAGTGAATTGCCGATAGTTGGTAGGGAATGGGCGGATTGTAATAAACGGCCCACAGGCTGTCAAACGCGGGCCTTGTGCGTGTAAAATGCCACGCGACTTGAGAATCCCTGTTTAAGATTGGAAAGTTTCAGGACTACTGGCGATGCCGGATTCACCGAATCATGCGAAAGAATCCACACTCCGGCTGCGGACGATTCTGCTGCCGACGGATTTCAGCGACTGTGCGAATTTCGCGCTGCCGTGCGCCGCGCAGATCGCGCGCGCAACCGGCGCTTCGCTGCTCTGCGTGCACGTAGTCGAGACAGTTGTGCCGGCGGTCGGCTACACTGGCATGTCTGAGCCTTTACCGATCGGTGACATTAGTGAGCAGCTTGAGGACTCGGCCGAACGGGAACTACCGAAGATTGCCGAGTGCGAAGAATGCGCTGACTTGAATGTTGAGGAAGTAATCGTTCATGGCGAAGCAGCCACCGAAATTGTTCGTGTGGCAAAAGAGAGGGCCGTTGATTTGATCGTGGTTTCATCGCATGGCCGCACCGGCCTGGGAAGAATTCTCTTCGGCTCGACCGCCGAAGCCGTTGTGCGCCACGCCACTTGTCCGGTGCTGGTGGTCAAGCCGCCTCAGGAAGAAGAACCAGGTTAGCCGGGAGACGGCGGAAAAGCCTTTAGTCCCCCTCGCTGCCCACTGCCAGAGCCTTGCTGCTCACTCTATGAACACTCTCCAGTTCGTTTACGATCTGATAGGGCAGTACGGGCTCTACTCGGTCTTTTTTTTGGTAATGATCGAAGGAGACCTCACGCTCTTGATCGCCGGCGTGTTGGCGCACAGCCATTTCTTCGGCGAGTATAGTTTCGCGCGGGTGCTTTTATATGGCACGCTGGGAGGTGTTGCCAGCGACAATATTGCGTATGGCCTCGGGCGTGGGTTTAGTAAGACGATCCGCGACCGGGCCTTTTACCAGCGGGCCACGCCGCGCCTGCAGCGGCTGACAGATAAGTTTGGGCCGCTCTCGATATTTTTGTCGAAGTACATTTACGGATTGCGTTGGGCCTCTTGTGTTTTTTATGGCGTGGGCCGCATGCGCTATCCGCGTTTCCTGCTGGCCTCGTTCGGCAGTTGCTTTGCCTGGGTCTTTATCCTGAGTGGCGCTGGCTATTTTTTCAGCAGCGCCGTCATGCGCCTGATTGGCGACTTCCGCCACATTGGCAAGATCCTGTTGGTGATTGTGATTGCCGGAGTCGCGGCGGTTTATCTGGTGAAGCGGTTTTGGATTTCGAAGAAGGTGGAAGAAGCACAGCCGGAACGATTGCAGGAGTTGGAGCACGCAGCCCTCGAGGGTTTGAAGGAGCTGAAGGAAGAGATTCACGAACGGATCCATTTCAAATCGGCGGCGGCGCGTGAAGATGAACCGGCGGTGCCCAAGACGCACGATCCTGAAAGCGATTAGTCAGAACCGCCTGCGGTAGCGGGCGGGCCAAGAATCATAAAATGATAATTGAATCATCAGCACCAACCAGGGTTGACCTTGCGGGCGGCACCATTGATATCTGGCCGCTCTACCTTTTCCATCCCGGCGCGATGACCGTCAACTTCGCCACCTCGCTGCAGGCGCGAGTGCGCATTGAAACTAATGACGACGGCCGCATCGTGCTGGAATCGCATGATCGCAAAGTGACCTTCGAAACGACGCTGGCGGCAATCGAAGACCTGGCCCGCGAAGAGCGTTTAGAACTGATTGCGAAGCTGGTCCACTTCTTCAAACCAACGACCGGGTTTCATCTTACTGCGATTAGCGAGGCGCCTGCGGGAGCAGGTCTGGCCGGTTCATCGGCTTTGGCCATCGCGTGTATTGGCGCGCTGAATCGATTAACTGGAAATCGCTACGACCAGCGGAAGTTCATTACGATCGCCGCCAACATTGAAACAACGGTGATCAGGGTCCCGGCTGGTTTTCAGGATTACTACTCGGCGTTGTACGGCTCAACCTCCTGCATCTATTTTCGACCGGACGGAATTGAGCGACAGGCGCTGGTCATCGACGAAGCGAAGTTGGAAGAGCGCATCGCCATCTGCTACACCGGCGAGCCCAGACTCTCCGGGACGAACAACTGGGAAATATTCAAACGACATATTGACGGCGATGCCGAGTTGTTCCAGTTGTTTGAAGGCATACGCGATTCCGCCCTGGGTGTGCGAGACGCGCTGCTGGCCAACGATTGGGAGCGAATGGTCGAGACGATGCGGGCGGCATATCCCAATCGCAAACGCCTGGCGGCAGGGGTGACGACGCCTCAGATGGACGCTCTGGTAGCAGAGGCTTTGGCTAACGGAGCGGAAGCAGCGAAAGTCTGCGGCGCCGGCGGCGGTGGTTGTATCGCGTTTCTTTGCGCTGAAGGTCGACGCGCAGATGTGGAGCGGGCTCTCGCGGCGGAAGGCGCAGAAGTTCTGCAATGGAAAATCGCGAGGGAAGGTCTGGTAGTGACGGAAAAGTAGGCGTCGTTTGCCTCGGCTAGACGCATCGCATTAATCGTGCGCCCGTTCAAATTCCCGTGGCAATTCCCAGAACCGCAACGCGGTTCCGACCTCCAGCCCAGGGTTGCCGCCTCGGCTACCCTGGGTAACGTGTTTTTATGACCACAGGAATTATGACCGCAGGAATAAGGCTCGCACTAGCCGCCGGCCTCTGATTGTTCTTTCGCGGCGGCGGCAAGTTTTGTCAGGCGCGCGATTTTTTCCTCGAAGCTTTCACCTGGAACGGGCCCCGAATCTACAAATCCAGCATATGTGCCGCGGTGGAGTTCGCCGCCGGCCTTGCGCGCGGGCTTCGCTTTTTCGGCTGCCGGCGCGGTCGGTTGAACTTCAACGGCAGCGGGAACAGCGTCCGGAGCAAGATCGGCGGGTGTTTCCGGCGCGGCTGCGGGTGATGCAGTTGCAACCGGGCTCAACGGCAAAGCCGAAGCTTCTCCGGTTGCCGCTTGCGCCTCGGCCGCTGGTCGATGCGTGTCCGCCTCCGGCGAAGAATCAGCCGGAGCGATGGGCGCGGTTGTCTTTGCGGGCGCATGCTTGGCCGGCGCCTGAGCATGCTCGGCCAGCGATTCCGCCAACACGTAAGCTCCCTGCTCGTTCTTCTTGATCACCGGCATCGTACCGCCAGCCGCTTGCAGCAAGGCCGTCAGTTCGGCCTGCACGAAACGATGTTGTTTTTCCGGATCACGCAGATGGCCCAAAGGCGGGCCCATGTAAAGCGTGCCGCAGACCTGACATTTAGAAAGAACGTCGTCACCGCGCAGATGAACTTCCGCCGGTTCGCCCGCCGTCGCCAACTGCTTCAAGTGTCCGTTGCAGAGCTTTCCTTTCTCATTCTTCTCATTGCAAACGGTCTGAGCGTTGGTGATCTCTTTTGGCACGGCCGCGGCCTTGTCGGCCACGGGCGATGCGGGAGCGCTGAGATCGGAAGTGTTAACTGACATAGCGATCTGTTTCCCTCGCGGACAAGTTAAAAGGAAGGCTCGGAGCAAATCTTACCCAGACGCAGTGGGTTTGTCCAAAGTTCAAGGTGGTTAATAGTGCCTTGCTTTGGAAGGCGCCGGCAGAGCGCAGCGGCGACGGCGCTTTGGATTGATCCGTCTCGCCTGAAAGTAAGCGCAAATCCAAAGCGGTGTCGCGCTGCGCTTGCCACCGCACTCCAAATCAAGACACCACCAGGTGATTATGCTTTCCGAGATTGGACGTGGGAGATTGGCGGCCCTTCCGAGCGTGCTATCCTACGCCTCTCATGAACAAGGAATTGCTTGGTTCGGTGTGGCGGCGACTGCCTCGCAAGGTGCGCCACTGGACGGCCCGCTTCGGCAAGACGCGCTTTACCGTGACTGCCGCGGCGGTGGTCGTTAATGACGAAGGGCGCGTGCTCCTGCTCGATCATGTCTTTCGCGCCGGCAACGGTTGGGGTATTCCCGGCGGATTCATCGACGGGGGCGAACAGCCGGAAGATGCCGTTCGGCGCGAACTGCGCGAAGAAGCCGATATGGAGCTGGCCAGCGCAGAGTTTGCGTTTGCGCGTTCGCTGAGTAATCCGAGCCAGATCGAAATCATTTTTCTCTGCCGGCCCGCCGGTCGCGCCCGCGCGCAAAGCGTGGAAATAAAGAGCGCGGCGTGGTTCGCTCCCGACGCTCTACCACCTGGATTGGTGACCGACCAGCGACGACTTATCGAACGCGCGCTGAAGGATGGAGCAAAACGACTGGATTGAGGTATGCTGTGCGGCGCAACTTTTAAGGATGAAGTAAGAAGGCGGGATGAACTCGTTATGCGCGCCGGCGCTGGTCGAGTTCTTCTTCATCCTTCAGCCGTCATCCTTCATCCTTTCGATAATGGAGAGCCTAGAATGGTCCAGCTAATTCCACCTCCAGATACAATCATGCAGATCCTTACTCGCACCGGAGCGTTTCGCGAGGGGCACTTTATTTATCCCAACGGTAAGCACACGCCGCACTATTTCCAGATGCCGCTCGCTTTTCGTTACTACGATACGGCGCGCGTGCTGGCGGTGGCGTTGAGTCGCAAGTTCCGGCTGGAGCGCGACATTGCCAGCCAGTTGCCAAAGGTTTCAGTGATTAGTCCGAGCTCTGGTGGAATTCCCGTGGCCTTCGGTGTACGCGATGCGTTGAGTGCGGAACAGATTTACTGGGCTGAGCAAGAAGGCGGCGAGCGCATGTTTCGTCAATACGTGAATCAGGGTGAAATCAATCCCTGCATAATTGTTGACGACATCATCCGCAGTGGAAATGCGATCGAAGAAACGGTCCGGCTGGTGCGTAGCCTCGGTGCTCCAATCATCGGCTGCGGCGCGATTGTGCGTTTCACCGGCGCCCCGAAAGACATCGACGGCGTACCGATTAAAAGCCTGATTGAATTCGACGCGAAGTTTTACGACACCGGCGCACAGTGCACTGAATGTAAATCCGGCGCGCCGGAAGAGACGGTGCGGTTCTAGTCGGCAGAGGGCGGCTGGCGCACGGCAGGGGCAGACGGCAGGGGCAGACGGCAGGGGCAGACGGCAGGGGCAGACGGCAGGGGCAGACGGCAGGGGCAGACGGCAGACGGCAGGAGCAGTCGGCAGTCGGTGTTAGCGTTGGAAGCTTTCGGGGTGGCGGATCATTCCACCAAGCATACGACCCACCTCTTCGTAGCAGGAAATCAATTCATTTCTCCGTTCTAAACTCAGATAACCGCAATCCAAAGCGAAGTCCAGCCAGGTTTGAGTTTCAGCTGCTTCACCATCGGCGTCGGCCATCTTGCTGATGAACATTTTGGTATACTGTTTCTTGCGATAACCTTCGGCGATGTTGGCGGCAACGCTTCGAGATGCACGCCGAATCTGATCAGTAAGTGAAAACTTTTCCTCTGCCGGGAATGACTTCGATTCCTTAAAAATCTCCATAGCTCATCTGTAACTAAGCCGGTAAGCCTTTAAGTCTCTAAACCCACCTGCGGTCAACATAATTAGCTTGTCCTAGTATTTGCTCGTGCTCCGCCCCTCCTTTTCAGCATACCTCCATATCGCGAGTTGCTTAATGCGATGTTCACACGAAACTCTTGAGGCAGATACAGCAGATTTTGTAACGCGTCGTCTCCTGCTCCTGCTGCCTGCTCCTGCCGTCTGCCGACCGGTCCACTACATCTCATGGCGATTAGAGAGCGCTTTATCCATCGTCACTTCATCTACGTATTCCAGGTCGCCGCCGACCGGCATGCCCATCGCAATCCGCGTGACGCGCAGACCCAGAGGTTTCAGTAGGCGCGAAATGTAATTCGCTGTGGCCTCGCCTTCGGTGTTGGGATTAGTCGCCAAAATCACTTCCTTGATTTCGACGCCGTCGTTGTTCCCTGGTTGCAAACGCGTCAGCAGATTATCCAGCCGTAGGTTGCTTGGCCCAATGCCACGAATCGGCGACAGCGTGCCGTGCAGAATGTGATAGAGGCCTTTGTAACTGCGCGTCTTTTCCACGGCCACCAAATTGTAGGGTTCTTCGATAATGCAGATGACGGAACGATCGCGCGACGGCGAAGAGCAGTAACGGCATGGGTCAACGTCGGTGAGATTGTTGCAAGTGGAACACTGAATGATGCGCTGCTTCACTTCGCGCAGGGCTTGAATGAAACGCTCGACGTCGGCTTCGGGTGTGCGAAGAATGTGAAACGCGAGGCGCTGCGCCGACTTCTGGCCAATGCTAGGCAGGCGTTTGAATTCGTCAATTAACTTGGTAACGGGTTCGGCGTAATCGAGCATCGTTGAATTCGGATTGCTAAATGCGGATGGCGGATTAGTATCGGTTGCAAACTAAGCTTTCACAACGCTCACCATACCTGGATAATCTCGGCGCTTTGAATCTGCATCCGAAATCTGTAGTCCGCAATCTAGAACAGGTTCCCCAATCCCGGCGGCAACATTCCACCCAGCTTGCCCTTCATCGCTTCGTCTACTTTGCGATTTGCTTCGTTGATGGCGGCGACAATCATGTCCTGTAACATCTCCACATCCCCTTCTTTCACCGCCTCCGGGTCGATTTGCAGGGAGATGATTTCGTGATTGCCCTTCATTGCGACCGTCACCACGCCGCCGCCCGAAGAAGCATCCACGCGCAGCTCTTCCATCTCTTTGGCCATCTTTTCCTGCATCACCTTGGCTTGGCTCATCATCTGCTGGATATTGAATCCACCCGGAAATTTCATGTTTCCCACCTCCAGAAATTTGATCTGACTTTTGCTGAGATTGAAAAAGCATCCTAGCTTTCATTCACAATGAACGCAACGAACGAGGCCTGCGGACGGAGCGTCAATTTGAAATCTCATTCGCACAGCACTTGGAGTGAATCGCGTAATTACTACCGTCGATGTAGTATTCTGTTTGCCGTCGCGGCGACTACAGTGATGAATCAAACCAAACCCAGCCATTGCAGTCGATCCTCTCTCACGGCATTGGCCTGTGCGACGGTAATAGTTTCTGCAACCTGCTTCGGCGTGTCCGCGCAGGAACCCGACCTGAAGAAACTCGAAAAGAAATTCTGGCAAGAATACGGCGATATTCAGGAAAAATTTGCCGACGGACTTCGTGGCGGATCTTCTGACCGAGAGCGGGCGGAAATACTGGGGAGGTGGCAGGACGAATTAGCTAATCGATTCGGCCGCGCCGCCGCCACCGCCGGTGAGATCATAAAGTTGAATCCACCGAATGTTGCGATGTGGCGCGAACAGAAGGATACGCTGACTTTGTACGCTCAGCCTATCAGCCCCCCTGAGCGGCGAGCTTTCTTCGGCGCCGGCGAAATGGATAAGCCAGCCAGGTTATTTGAGAAGCCCACCGCAGTAGTCCCCGATAAAGCGCGCGCTGCAAAGGCCTCTGGAGTAGTTGTCCTCCGTCTGGTGTTGGGTTCGGATGGCTCAGTCAGATACATTTTTCCCATTAAATCGGCCAAGCAGGGCTTGACGGAAGCCGCCATCGAAGCGGTCCGTCGACTGGAGTTTGAACCAGGAATAAGGAATGGGCGTCGGGCTTCACAGTTTGCGACGCTGGTGTACGAATTCAAAGACGGTAAATCGATCACACCTTCAATGCCTGCATCGATCATGTAGATCTTATTCACGGTCCGCTCGTCGCTTCTGAACCTTGTTTTCCTCGACTTGAACACAAGGAATCAGGTTTTTGCTAATATGTAAGCGGAGGGAGCAAACGCCGCCGCGTGGTGCATCCTTCATTTCCGGCACGATGGACGGAAGGCCGGTTCTAACGCACGGCCTAACCGACACCACCCCTTCTGAAAGAATCATCTCCATCCGGGTTCAACCTTTTCATGGGCGACACAGTTAAATCTCAAAACCCCGTAGTCCAGGCGATTATTGCCGGCAAAGCTCCGCCGGCAGCAACGATGGCGGCCGCGCGTGGTTTGCTGCCGCTACCCGCAGCGGATCTGCTTGAAGCTCTCGTCTTTCTTCAATCCAGCGCGAATGAGGATTTGTCGCAGGCCGCCACGGCCACGCTGGCTGAGCAGCAGAAACCTGATTTGATCGAGGCGGCGAAAGCGAGTGGGACGGCGCCTTCGGTACTGTCGTACTTTGCCGCTCACACGGCAAACGATCGAGAGCTGCAGGAAGCGGTCGCACTTAACCCTAATACTCCGGACGAAGCGATAGCCACACTCGCCAAACGAACGACGGATGGAACATTGCTGGAAGCGATTGCCGTCAACCAACAGCGGCTAATCCGCGCGCCGGGAATAATCGACGCGATTATCGGGAACGCCTCGCGCACGGCGGAAGCCGAACGCCGAGCGCGCGAAACTCATCGCGAGTTCTTTGAGAAAGAACGTGGCGCCAGGCAAATCGCCGAGGAACTTCGCGCGCGGGGAAAAACTGCAGCGGCGGAATTTTTTGAAACGGCGGATCTGGCGGCAACGGGCGGCGGCCTTTCAATGGATGATGCGTGGCTGATCGCGCAGCACATCGAAGTTTCAGATGAAGACATTGATGACTCCTGGCTGCCACGTGAAATGATCGAAGAAATGATGGTGGAAACGCCTGAGCAATTGGCGGCGAATGCGGAGCGCATCATTGCCAACGAAAGGCTTGAAGGTCTGGAAATCACACCAGAGCGCGTTTCACTAATCAGACGCATCATGTTTATGACGGTCAAAGACCGAGTGAAGCTTGGTCATAAAGGCGATCGCGAGGCTCGGAGCATCTTGATTCGGGATTCAAACAAGATTGTAGCCACCGCGGTGATTAATAATCCTCGAATTACTGATCATGAAGTTGAGAACATTGCCGCGATGCGGACGGTATCTGACGAAGTATTGCGTGTGATCGGGTTGAACCGGGCGTGGACGCGTTCGTATCCAATCATTCATAACCTCGCGCGCAACCCTCGGACGCCGTTGCCTACCGCGTTCACCATCCTGCCCCACATTCGCTCTAAGGACCTGAAGCATCTATCGCAAAACCGAAACGTCGCCGAAGGAGTTCGCCGGCAGGCATATCGCCTTTCCGAAATGCGCACCGGAGGGTAATCGGGCTGACAATGTCGTAGGTGGCCTGACCGTCTGTCACAAATGTGTCAAGATTTTCTGACAATTCTGCTTGACGTAGAGCGGGGAAAGCGTATAATTTCGCACATTGGTAAGAAAGTAAGTTTTCGAGATTCGGTCTTTGATTGATTTCCAGGGATTTTCATTTAAAGCCACCCTGGAAATTTGCGGTTTAATTAGACCGGCCGCAAGGAATTATCTCGCCCGTAAGCACCGCCTTTACTACGGGATCGGCCGCAAGTGACGATTCTCAGTTCTTTACCAGACGCTACCCTGATTTACCCGAACCTGCCGAGGAAAGAATTTGCCCCGCCAGCTCGCAAGAGCTGGCGGGGCTCCCCTTTGGCGATTGCGATTTCTGAGTGCGGAATGCGGATTCAGCGCGGATTGAGGCTAACTATCGTCCGCCGGCTATCGTCCGTGGTCCGTCTTCCTACATCGCCAGTCCGCCGTCGACCTGCACTACTTGGCCTGTGATATAGCGAGCGTCTTCGGATAACAGGAAACAAGCGATCCGCGCAACCTCTTCGGCTTCAGCGAATCTTCCCAGCGGAATTTGCTCGATCAGTTTTGCTTGATAGGTCTCGTCCAACGCCTGGGCCATGTCGGTCGCGACCATTCCCAGAGCCAGCGCGTTCACCGTCACTTTACGACTGGCGACTTCACGCGCCAGAGCTTTGGTCAAGCCAATCATGCCCGCCTTCGATGCGGAATAGTTTGATTGGCCGGCCATTCCAACCACGCCGCTGATGGAAGTTATGTTTAAGATCGAAGCGCCTTCTTCCTGGCGCAGCATCACCCGCAACGCTGCTTTGGCAAAGTTCCAGGCGCCCTTCAGGTTGGTGTCAAGCACTGAGTCCCAATCGTCTTCCTTCATCCGCAGGATCAATGTGTCGCGCACAATACCGGCGTTGTTCACCAGAAAATCGATCCGCCCAAAGGCTTCCTTCGTCTGTTTCACCATTTCGGCGGCGGCCTCAGTGTTTGCCACGTCGCACTGGGTCGCGAGGGCGCGCACGCCGAGAGTTTCAAGCTCGGCCTTTAGCGTGTCGGCCGCCTCAGCGCTCTTCGCGTAATTGAAGGCGATGTCCGCGCCGCGTCGCGCCAGTTCCAGAGCAATCGCGCGGCCGATGCCGCGAGTGGCGCCAGTAACGATAGCCGCGCGCCCCGTAAATTGTTTTGCTTCAGCAGTCACGATAGACAAGTTCCTCTAACAGTATAGTTTCCTCCGGGACATTTTTAATCAAGCTTGAGTGAACGCAGATAGTCTTTAAATTCCGCCGCGATGTCCGGCCGCTTTAGCGCGAACTCGATGTTCGCAATCAGGAATCCGAGCTTATCACCTGCGTCGTGACGAACACCTTCAAGTCGCACGGCATAGAAGGGCCGCTTCTTCAGCAGTGATCGCATCGCATCGGTGATTTGAATCTCGCCAATCGCGCCGGGAGTTGTTTGCTCAATCTCGGCAAAGATGTCTGGCGTCAGGATGTAGCGGCCGATGATCGCGAGATCAGATGGCGCGTCGGCAAACGCCGGCTTCTCCACCATGTCCTTGATCCTATATACGCCGTCGCTGACTTCATCGACATCGAGCACGCCAAAACGAGAAATATTTTCGCCGGCTATCTGCATCGTTCCCACCACCGGCGCGTCATACTTTTCATAAACGCTGATCAGTTGCTGCAGCGCGGGCACTTCGGAATCGATGATGTCGTCGCTCAACATCACGGCGAATGGTTCATTTCCCACCAAGTCGCGGGCTTGCAACACAGCGTGGCCCAGCCCCAGGGCTTCGCGCTGTCGCACGTAACCGACGTTAGCCAGATCGGAGATTTTCCGGATTGCCTTCAGTTCTTCCGATTTACCTCGCTCGCGCAACAGTGATTCCATTTCGAACGAGATATCGAAGTGGTCTTCGATTGCCGTCTTGCCACGTCCCGTAACGATGATCACGGATTCGATGCCCGAAGCTACTGCCTCTTCAACTACGTACTGGATCAGCGGCTTGTCGACCAGCGGCAGCATTTCTTTGGGCGAGGACTTGGTGGCCGGGAGAAAGCGCGTGCCCAATCCGGCGGCGGGAAAAACTGCTTTACGTACTTTTGCTGGCATGCTTGATTTTCAGATTTGCGGTTTGGCGATTTCAATAATAGTCTTGCGTCTTTCGCCGGCAGTTGGCTACAACCACGGCGATAACAAAGAGGCTTTCATAGCATAATCAAGAGGATTACGACAAATGCTCGATCTTAATTACGTGCGCGACAATTTTGAACGCGTCCGTACTGCGCTCAAAGCGCGCGGGTTTTCGCCGGCAGCGCTGGATGACTTTGGACTCGCGGACGCGGAGCGCCGGCGCCTGATCGGCGAGACGGACCAACTAAACGCGCAACGTAATTCCGCCAGTCGTGAAATCGGAATCCTGATCAAAGAAGGGAAGAAGGATGAAGCGAACGAGCGCCGCCAACAAGTCAATGAGCTGAAAGAGAGAATGGCGGAACTGGATGCGGCGCGCGACGAGGCCGAAGCGCGTATGCGCGAGTTGCTGACGACCGTGCCAAATGTGCCGCATGAAAGCGTGCCGGTCGGTAAGGGCGAAGCTGAGAATGTTGAGCAGCGTCGCTGGGGCACTCCGCCCTCCTTCGAATTTGCGCCCAGGGATCACGTTGACCTGGGGGTGGCGCTGGGGATTATCGATCTTGAGCGAGCCTCTAAGATTGCCGGGACCCGGTTCGCCATTCTCAACGGCGCGGGCGCGCGTCTTAGTCGCGCCCTCGTGAATTTCATGCTGGAAGTGCAGACGACTGAGAACGGTTATCGTGAGACTTTGCCACCGTTCATCGTCAATGCCGGTTCCCTGTTCGGCACCGGCCAGTTGCCGAAGTTTGCCGAAGACCTTTTCAAACTCAACGACGAACGCGAACTTTACCTGATTCCCACCGGCGAAGTGCCGGTTACGAATTACCATCGCGAGGAAATTCTCGATGCGTCTGTGCTGCCGCTGAAGTTTGCGGCGTACTCGCCGTGCTTCCGCTCGGAGGCGGGCAGCTACGGCCGCGATACGCGCGGTATCTATCGCCAGCACCAGTTCGAAAAAGTTGAGCTGGTAAAACTGACTCTTCCGGAAACGTCCTACGATGAATTGGAATCGATGACTCGCGACGCTGAATCGATTTTGCAGAAACTCGGATTGCATTATCGCGTCGTCGAGCATGTGACCGGCGATCTCGGATTTCAGTCCGCCAAATCCTACGACGTCGAAGTATGGCTGCCTTCGTACGGCGAGTTCAAAGAGATCTCGTCTGTTTCAAACTGCGGGGATTTTCAGGCGCGTCGCGCGCAGATTCGTTTCCGTCGCACCGGCGGCGCCAAGCCGGAGTATGTCCACACCCTGAACGGATCGGGCCTGGCGATAGGCCGCACCTGGATCGCGATTCTGGAAAACTTTCAACAAGTCGACGGCTCCGTTGTGATTCCTGAAGCGCTGCGACCTTATATGAATGGAGTGGAAAGAATAACCAGCAATGACTGAGAAGAACGATTTCGGCGCAGTCTTTGCCAGGTTAAAGGCGATGCTCCGGCCTTATGCAAAGCACTGCGAGGTCCTGCACGACACGCCCTCGCAGTACTATCTCAACACGCGTTTCATCATGAAGAATAAGCAACCGCTGTTTTTCGCGGCGGCCCGCATCGGCAAAGCCTATGTCAGTTTCCACCTCATGCCGGTTTACGCCTGTCCGGAGTTATTGCAGGGAGTGTCTCCGGAGCTGAAGCGCAGAATGCAGGGCCTGTCCTGTTTCAACTTCAAGACCGTCGAAGAAAAGTTGTTCAAGGAGTTGGCGCAGCTGACGAAAGCAAGTTTCGCGCGCTTCAACGACGAGAAGTTCGTTAACAGCCTGCGCCTGATGCAGGAGCGACGTCGATAAGGAAGAGCGCTTAGGGCCGTACGAGCAAACGAAACAATGCCGACCCTCGATGGGCCGGCGTTTTGTTTCGCTATGCTTTTCGCTGAGCTCCTGGCTGAAGGAAGCACCCAAAACAAACACAGAGCCGCTCGCGATAGCGAGCGGTTCTGCTAGTTGATTGGGATACTTCCGGCAAGGTGTTGCACCCCTTCACAGCAGCCATGATGAGATTGAATGAATAGCTTCTGCGCGAAGTTTGCAGGCGCCGACCCATCGAGGGCCGGCGCATATTTATTTGATCTTCATGTCGAAGGGCAGCATGAACATTACTTCGCCGTTTCGCGCCTTGTCCAAAAACATGGCATAGCGAAAAGCGCGACGCGCGTCGGTGGGCATCATCGAAAGTATCGCCTGCTGCTGTTTGGCCTCAGCGCTCATCGAGGCCGAATCATCATCACCGCTGTTCAGGAACTCCTGCAGGAACGTACGCGGGAACGGCAGAACCACCCGGTGCACGCTCTTGTCAGCGGGAATTTTGGCGAGCCCCTTGGCCACTTCCACCGCCCGGTCCAGTCCGCCAAATTCATCAACCAGCCCGCGGTCCTTGCCCTGCGCGCCGGTCCATACGCGGCCCTGACCGACTGCATCGATGTCCTTCGGATCTTTGTTTCGTCCCTTCGCGACTTTCGGAACGAAGTCATTGTAGTAAGTAGAAGTCAGCCACTCCTCAAACTTCTTCCGCTCGTCAGGCGAGAATTTTTCCGTCTCGCGAAAGATGCCGGCGTTCTTTCCCCGCAGGACGTATTCGTTGCTGACGCCCAGCCAATCATAAAGCCCGCGCAGCACCGGCTTGCCGCCCACCACGCCGATTGAGCCGGTGATCGTGGATGGCTCGGCCACAATTTTGCTCGCGCTGGCCGAGATGTAATAACCGCCAGAGGCCGCTACATCGCCCATCGAAACTACCACCGGCTTAACTTTGTTCGCGGCTTCGACGGCGTGCCAGATGACGTCGGAAGCCAGGCCGGAACCACCAGGGCTGTCGACGCGAAGAACGATCGCCTTGATCGATTTGTCGTTGCGCGCATCGTTCAGCGCCTTCGCCAGGGTGTCAGAGCCGATCGATTGCCCGCCGGTGGGACCGTTTTCCGATTTGCCCGAACCAATGTCACCGGTGGCGTAGATGATGGCAATCTTCTCGCCCTTATTAAGTCCGAGTGATTCCTGTGTCACCTGGCGATAGTCGCTGTTTTTCGTAATGCGTAATTCATCGGAATCTTTGTAGCCGAGTTGTTGCTTCAATTCCTTTTCCAGCTCATCACGATAGGCGACGCCGTCAATCAGCCCCGCAGCTTTCGCTTGTTCCGCATTGTACGGCGCGTTGTCGATCGCGGCTTTCATTTCATCGACAGATTTGTGCCGCGCGGTAGCGATGGTTTCCACATAGCGATTGAAGAGATCGTCGAGCAAGGAGTTGATGTATTCCCTATGCGCCTCGGTCATTTCTTTTTTCGTGAAAGTGTCACCGGCGCTTTTGTATTTTCCGATCTGGAAGAGATCGGGATAGATGCCAAGCTTATCGAGCGAGCCACGGAAGAACATCACATCGGCGGAAAGCCCGGTGATAAAAAGCTCGCCCGGTGGCGTCACATAGACCTTATCGCAGGCAGTGGCGATGTAATATTCCTTGTTCAGGCCCAGCTCCATGTAGGCGTAGACCGGTTTGCCCGAGGTGCGAAAGTCGGCAATCGCGGCCCGGATCTCTTCGGACTTGGCCCAACCCACTTCGGACATATCGATGTCCAGCAGGATGGCCCGGATGCGCTTATCGACTTTGGCTTTTTTGAATTGATTCAGCAGGCTGGTTAGCGATTGATCATCGCTCCCTAACAATCGCCGGATCGGATCGTCGGGAAGGTAGTCAGGCATCGAGCCGGTCACGCGCAGGGCCAGCACGCTGTTTTCGTGAATGGTTGGGTTGCCGCCCTGCATGGCTGACACAACCAGAGCGATGCAAACGAATGCGATCAGCAGCAACCCCAGTATGATTCCACCAATTATTAAGAACGCTTTTCTACCACTAGACATTGCCATAGTCGGTTCCTGTTAAGAATCAGTAAGTTCGAGAAAATTCGTATCGCGAGTGTGTACGCAAGTGGGGGGGAAAAGGTTTAAGCCGAGTTTCGGAAATCGGGTGCCAGCGGGCTCATTTGCTGGAAAGAGCGGGGGTAAACCCGCCTTCCTGACTGCAAGTCAGCGGCGTAGAGTCAGATTCCTTTAGATCCCAAGGAAGTCTGACTCAACCCAGCTGATCTGCAGTAAGGAAGGCGGGTTTACCCCCGCTCTTTCTAATTATTAACTACCGGGTAATCCAGCCGCCACCGACGACCTCGTCGCCGCGATAGAAGACGGTTGCCTGCCCCGGCGTGATCGCGCGTTGTGGCTCATCAAAGACTACCTGAACGCGATTGTTCGGCCTGACCGAAATCGTCGCGGGCTCAGCCTGATGACGATAGCGAACGCGCACTTCAGCGCGCACCGGCTCGCTCGGTTCCGCAAAAGCAATCCAATTCACGCCGGCGGCAGTGAATTCATTGCGCAGCAAGCCGTCTTCATCGCTGACTATGATCTTGTTTTTCGCGGCGTCGATCGCGGAAACATAAAGCGGGCGTTCAGCGGAGATACCGAGCCCGCGCCGCTGGCCGATCGTGTAGTGATGAATTCCGTCGTGGCGTCCCAGGATTTTGCCGGCAGCATCAACGATGTCACCTTCGCCCGGCAGTTTGTGGGTGGCGCCCTCCGCCGCCAGGTAGCGATCGATGAAGCCGGCGTAATCTCCGTCGGGAACAAAACAGATTTCCTGCGACTCGGCTTTTTCCGCTACTGCCAAATCACTGTCGCGCGCCACCTCACGTACTTCGGGCTTTGACATTTCTCCCAGCGGAAACAGAGAACGCGCCAATTGCGGCTGGGTCAACTCCCAGAGAAAGTATGACTGGTCCTTTTGATGATTGCGGCCGCGGAACAACCGGTAACGATCGTTCGCTGAGTCGTACTCAACTCGCGCGTAATGGCCGGTCGCAACTTTTTCGCAACCCAGGCTGGTCGCCAGGCGATCGAGTGAAGCAAACTTCAGACGGCTGTTACAGGCGACGCAGGGAATCGGCGTTTCGCCTTCCAGGTAGCTGGTCACGAATGGTTGCACGACATCGAGTTCGAATTCGCGCTCCAGATTCAGAACATAGAACGGGAAGCCAAGTTGCTCGGCCACGCGGCGCGCATCGTAAACGTCATCGAGTGAACAGCAGCGCGACGGCAACGGATCGCCGTTCGCGTCAACGCTGATACCACGACGTTGGTTCCAGAGCTGCATGGTAAACCCGACCAGCTCGTGTCCCTGGGCCTGCAGCATCGCCGCCGCCGCCGACGAATCAACCCCACCACTCATTGCTACCGCGATCTTCATTCCAGTTTTCAGTTTCCAGTTTCCAGTTTCGAGTTATTCTTTCGATGCTTTAGAATACAGCCTCTTAACTCGAAACTCGAAACCCGAAACCCGAGACTGGAAGCTGAAAACTGGAAACTGGAAACTGAAAACTGGAAATTGGCATGCCCGAAAGAGCCATTGAAGAATACCGCATCGCCGACGAGCCTTATTATTTGGCAGTCAGCCGCGAAATCGATTTGTTTGAAGCCGCACACGCTTCGCGCCTGCCCGTGATTTTGAAAGGCCCGACTGGCTGCGGCAAGACGCGCTTTGTCGAACACATGGCCTGGCGGTTAGAGCGACCGCTAATCACCGTCGCCTGTCATGAAGATCTTTCGTCCACCGATTTAGTCGGGCGGTTTTTATTGGAAGGCGAAGAAACGATTTGGCACGACGGTCCGTTAACTTCGGCGGTGCGACACGGCGCGATCTGTTACCTCGACGAAATAGTTGAAGCACGCAAAGACACGGTGGTCATCATTCATCCGCTGACCGATCACCGGCGCCGGCTGCCGATTGAAAAGCGCGGCACGATCCTGGAAGCGCCGGCGGATTTCATGCTGGTGGTTTCCTACAATCCTGGTTATCAATCCATCCTGAAAGATTTGAAACAGTCGACGCGCCAGCGTTTCGTCGCCATCGAATTTGATTACCCGCCGGCGGACATGGAAGCCGAAATCGTCGCGCGCGAAGGCGGCGTTGACGAAGGAACCGCGCGCGATCTGGTTCTGATTGGCCAGAAAGTGCGCAACCTGCGCGGCCATGGATTGGAAGAAGGCGTCTCTACCCGCTTGCTGATCTACGCGGCGCAATTAATCGCCTCCGGCATCCCGCCCATCTCCGCCGCCGAAGTCGCGATGTGTTCCCCCATCACCGACGATCGCGAACTGCAACGCAGCATTCGCGAAATCGTCACGACCGTGATTTAGTTTTGATGGACATCCCGCCAGACAAAAGTAAGTCGACCAATCCAGCCGGTATTAGCCAGGAGCTGCAGGAAGAACTTCGCGAGCATCTCCATCACATTAAAGGGCCGGCTGAGCGGCGCACGATTGCGGGCCTCGCGCGCGAAGTCGCAAAACTCCCACTCGATCACGCGCGGGCGGCCCTCGAGGTTAGCGCCTCCATCGCCGGAGTTTCCCTGCGCGCCAGCATGGAATTCCTGCGGGCCGCGCCGGCTGCGGCGCAAATTCTGCAAGCGGAAGAACTGCGCTGGTGGGGAGAGATTGGCAGGCGCGCGGCGATGGGGAATGTCGAAGCCGCGATCGATTTCTTTCAGGCGCCTCTCGCCCCGGTCGGCGAGATTCCCCCGGAAGCGCGCTCATTTGTCTTTCAAATCTGTCTGCGCCAGTCGACGCTTTCCAGCACCGCAGCCCTCGCAACTTTCTTTCGCTCTGCGCCACTCGTCGCCCGGAAAATTACCGATCCTGAGTTGCTGCGCTCGACCTTCGCCATCGCTGCCGAGATATCACGGCGCTCAGCGAAACACAGTGCTGACTTTCTCAATGCGGCGCCCGAAGTCGCAGGCCAATTATTGAAGTATGACGAGGCGGATTCGACGGATGGCAAATCCGGAAATAAGACTGTGACAAATGCCGCCGTCGAGTTAGCTGCGGCGTTCGCGGCGCGCGCCGGCGGTATTGCCAGCGATGCCTGGGTGGTTTTGCCTGAGGCGATTGCTGGTCTCGATGAAGCACATGTCCTGAAGCTATTCAATTGCGCCAACACTTTTCTGGAGCGCAGCGGTAGTGCCGCCATTCAATTGTTGATTGCCGGCGGCCAAGTCATGCGCGCCCTGCCGGAAGTTTTCGACGAGTGGGTCGAACTCCTCAACAGTGTCGCCGGCGAAGGCAATGCCAGTGTCGTCGCCTTCATTCGTTCCGGTCCGCGCTTTTTCCAAATGATGCCGAGCGGCAGCGATCGCAAACCCGGCGCAGCGCTTGCTCGCCGTGTGCTCGCGCTGACAAAGACGATCGCCGAAGTCGACCCCGAAGCCGCGCTCGCTTGTTTGCGCGCCAGCGGCACCGCCTTGCGAACAGTTTCCATCGAACAATTCGAAACGTGGGCGCACGCCGGGCTGTCGTTCGGACGCGGCAACGCGCGGGCGCGACGCAGTTACTACGCGCTGGAGACCCGTGGCAGCAATGAAGCGTTGCACAGTGGCGGCGCCGGGCTGACGTTGGAATCCATCCAGCCGCTGCTGCGCTTATATATAGAAGGACTGACCGGGCAGGACGTCGAGATCGTGCCGCTCGCGGCTGTCCCGCTTGAGTCGCGCATCGACGATGGCCGCACGATTCATTTGCCCGCTACTGTCGGCGAGTTCGCAGATGACGAGCTGGACTTTCGTCTCTACAAAGTTCTGGCTGCGCACGGCGCCGGGCAGATTGAGTTTGGAACTTATGCCAGGGACGGCGAAGATTTACGCGCCGCCCATGAAGCCATCTCTATCGCCAACGACCCTGAGCGCGCAATTGAAAGAGACGCGTTCGCCGTAGGACAGACATTCCTGTCTGTCCCTCAAACTTCTGTTGACGACAATCTCAATAAGAAAACAAGCGACAGTCGGGATGGCCTGTCGTACAAGGACGTGCTCAATCTGTTTCCGATTCCGCGGTTGGCGCGGCGCATTTTCGGCACCGTCGAAAACGGCCGCATCGATCGACGACTGCGCGGGCGTTATCGCGGGTTGGCGCGCGACCTGGATTTGATTCAACAGCACTTGCGCGCTCGCCGGCCGCGCATGATCGATCTGCCGGAAGCGATGGTCCCTTTCGAGCTTCTGTTTCAGGTGACTTTGCTGGGCGGCGCGCTCGATGATGCGCGGCAAATGTACGGCCAGATTATTTCGGAGCTGGAAACGATCGTGGCTGAATACCTCACTTTTGGCGATGCGTCCGTGGCGGACTCGTTAATGGCTACTAACCGTGTGTACGCCCTGTTTCAATCAATCTCCGCCGAGAAGTCAGACCAGCAACTGGAAGTCCCTGACGAGTCGAATGCGGAAGAAGAAACGGAATCGCTGAGCGAAACTTTTCAACCACAGGAAACCAACGCGCGACCGCCGCGCCGCGACGCGCGCGAGCTCTTCAACGCGTGGAACACCGACAACGAAGGCGAACCGGACGATCTGGATGGCAGCGAAGCGTGGAACCAGGCGCAGACTTTCGAACAGGATCTGGAACCTGGCGAAGTCGCCTACAACTATGATGAGTGGGACCGCGACCTGACCGATCACCGCGTCGGTTGGTGTCGGGTGGTGGAGAAAAAAGTCGCGCTTGGCGCTCGCGCCTTCGTCGAACAAACGCGCGAGCGACACCGCGGCGCCATCTCGTCGATTCGCCACCAGTTCCAATTGATGAAGCCGGAAAACCTGGTGCGGGTAGTGAATGAGCTGGACGGGGAAGAATTCGATCTCAGCGCGGTAGTCGATTACGTAATCGATCGCCGCGCCGCACGCGCTGTCGGCGGCAGCCAGCCGTCTGAACGCATCTACACCAAGCGTCTGCGGCGACGTCGTGACGTGGCGGTATCGTTTCTGCTGGATCAATCTTCATCGACCGCGCGGACTATCGGCCGGCATCCGCTCCAGCCCTACACCCACCCGGGCCAGCGGATCATCGAAATAGAGAAAGAAGGCCTGGTGTTGATGAGCGAAGCGCTGGAGGCAGTGGGCGACGTTTACTCAATCAACGGGTTTACCTCCGAAGGCCGGCGCAATGTGAAGTTCTACGTCGTCAAAGATTTCAACGAGAGTTATTCCGACGAAGTGCAGCAGCGAATCGGCGGCATCAGTTATCAGAACAACACGCGTCTGGGTGCGGCCATCCGGCACGCCGCAGCGCGGCTGGCCAGGCAGGAGGCACGCACGCGTCTACTAATCGTGCTGTCCGATGGCCGGCCTTACGATCACGATTATGGCGACGCGCGTTACGCTCGCGAAGACACGCGCGAAGCGCTCCGCCAAACCAAGAATCAGGGCATCACGCCGTTTTGCATCACCATCGATCGCGAATCCGAAGCCGAACTGCGCGACCTCTACGGCGAAGTCGGCTACACCATCATCGACGACGTCCTGAATCTCCCCGAACGTATGCCCGGGATCTACCGGCGACTGACAACTTAGGATGAAGCCTTTCCCGCGAGACAAAGTTGGACCAGGCAAAAGCCGGGCCGATCTTCTTCAAGTTTATTCATCCTCTTCTTGTTGACATCCCTCGCCAGCGTGACTAGAGTATGCCGAAGTCACGTAGAGCACAGGTTTTTCGGAAAGGAAGTTTGACCATTCGGTCATTACTTCCTCTGAACATTTGACTGGTCTTCTTTCTGGCAAGGACACCACTCGCGCATTCGGCTGAGCGAGAGATTCGACTCCCGTCAGTAGTTCCTTCTAAACCTAACTGAATATGTCTGCTGCGCTCGCCTTCAAAAAAGGCTGCTGCGCCAACGTGCTGGCAACGGCATTCCAGGATCTGTTTCTGCCGACAATTGCCAGAGAAGTTTGTTCCATCTTCCACCCAAAGAGACCGGAGTACATATGAAAAAGTCCAAATCCCGACCGCGTACGAGTGCACCTAGGCGACGTTTGTGGGCGAGCATCGCCATCGTGATTCTCGTAGTCGTGTTTGCGACCGTGACAGCGCTTATGCAAGGCAATGGGCAACGGCAAACGCCCCCGGCCGCCGTGGTTCCCATGGGACAGTTGGACGTGAAATTGGAAAAGGCCCTGTTTGTCGATAAGGAAGAGCAGGAGGAGCAAGAGCGCGAGGAGCAGGACCAGGAAACTCTCACCGAGGCAGCGCAGCGAGCTGTGCAGCAAGCCGCGGAGGAAAATACCGCTGTGACTGTGCCTGCGATCGACAAGGTCTGGCCCGGAGTATTTGATGGCGACGTGCGTAAGTTGCCATACGTGGCCCAAACAGCGATTGAACGGCCGGAGAATGATGAACTGAAAAGTCTCAAGTCCTTTTTGCCTGAAGCTCTGCGTCCGCGGATGCAGGAGCCAAATCTGGCGTTCGCAGCCATGCCGTCACCCACGCAAAACTTTGCCGGGATGACCAGGTCCGACACTTGCACGGGCGGGCCGTGCGGCAACGGCATCCCACCCGATACCAATGGCGATGTGGGGCCCAACCATTATATTCAGTCGGTGAATACCGCAGTCGCCATCTACAACAAGACGGGGACACTGCAAGCCTCCTTTACTTTCAACTCGTTGTGGAGCGGAGCTGCTACCGGCACGGTCTGTGACACAAGTCATGCGGGCGACCCCGTAGTGCTCTACGACTCGATGGCGGATCGCTGGATTCTCAGCGATCTGGGTTTCGCTTTTAACGCCGCCGGCCAACCCATCAATCCCTACTACGAGTGTATCGCCGTCTCGAAGACCGCGGATCCGGTCGCCGGCGGCTGGTACCTCTACGCGATTAAGACGGATACCGGTGCGGTGGGCCAGCCCCCGGCCGGCACGCTTAACGACTATCCCAAGTTTGGTATCTGGACGGATTGTCTTTATTACTCGGCCAATGGGTTTGCGAATGGCGCGTCCTTCAACGGTGTCGAGTTTGGCTCTTTTAGCAAAGCCGATATGTATGCCGGCGCGGCCCTGACCGGATCGTTGGGTTTCATTGCGGGTACTACTAACTTTGCGTATCTGCCTGCCAATCTGAGCGCGCCGGCCAGCGGTCTACCTCCGGCCGGCAGTCCAAATTACTACGTTGCAGAGTCAGCCACTGCGTTTAGCTGGGATGTGCGGAAGTTCACGCCAGGTGCGCATTGCGGCGGTGGCGGGACGATGAGCGCGGCGACGAACGTAACCCAAGCTGCTTACACGGTCCCCGGGACCAATGCCCCGCAGCCAAATGATACGGGCTCACTACACAATCTTGACAGTCTTGGCGATCGCCTGATGCAAAAAGCGCAGTATCGCAACATCGGCGGTACGGAATCACTCTGGGTTGTTCACACCACGCGCTCTTCATCAAGCTCGAATTACCAACCCGGTTGGGCCCAACTCGACGTGACTGGCGGGACGATTGCAGCCGTACCGGTGCAACAGCAGATTTATGCGCCGGACTTAACGCTCTATCGCTGGATGGAGGCGATCGGCGTCGACAAAGACGGGAACATGGCAATTGGCTACAGCACTTCGAATGGAACGGCGCCGAACTTTCCCAGCATCGCTTATTCCGGACGACTGGTGGGCGATCCCCTTAACCAATTACCGCAAACCGAAACGCAACTCGTAGCCGGCCTGGGCTCACAACTCAACAATTGCGGCGGCGGACCCTGTCACCGCTGGGGCGATTACAGCTCAATGAGCATCGATCCGTCCGACAGTTGTACCTTCTGGCTGACGACCGAGTACTACGCGAACCAGACGAACGGAACCGCCGGGACGTGGAACACTCGTATCGGCTCGTTTGTATTTCCCTCTTGCGTCGCGGCAGCGTCAGTGCCAACCGTGCCGGCGGCGCCGACAACTCTCACTTTCACCAGCGTGGCCGCGACCGCGATGACGCTGAACTGGCTCGACAACGCAACCAATGAAGACAGTTATGTGGTCTACCGATCTACCGACAACGTGAACTTCGTCTTTGCCGCGCAGACGGCCGCCAACGGCACCTCGGCCAATGTCAGCGGTCTCAATCCCAGTACCACTTACTTCTTCAAAGTGTATGCCGCCAAGAACGGCGCATTGAGCACGCCCTTGAGCGGCTCTCAGGCGACGACGGCAGCCACGTCCGTCAGTTCAACCGGGGCGGGCGGGCTCTGGAGCCAGACCTCCACCTGGGCGAGTGGCACCGTGCCTACCGCTAATGACAATGTCACGATCGTCAATGGCGCTACCGTTACCATCGACATCGCGGCGGTCGCCTTGAGCGTAAACGTAGGGACAGGCGGCGCGCCGGCGACCCTGCAGTTTCTGGATACCTCTGCCCAATCACTGACTGTTGGACAAAGCGTCACCGTTGCCACCAACGGCACGTTCCAATCCGCGGCCGTCGGCGTTGTGACCACGCACGTCCTGACTGTGGGAACGGATCTAACCAATAACGGCACGATCAACTTCAGCACCGCGGCTAATCTGGCGGGCGCTCAGATCACCTTCACCGGAAATGCGAACGCGAGCTTCACGCTAAACGGGGGAAGTGTGACCAATTTACGACAAACAACTGGGGTCACGCTTAACAAGGGAACGGACAACACGCCCATATTGACCTTTACTCCGGGAGGCACCTTCACCGTACAGGGGGCCAATACCGCAGGCTTCTTGAGCATCACGAATGGCACCTTCAAGATCGACGGCTCGAACACACTTAGTAATCCCGTGTTCAATGTGGCGGGTTATACCATCCCCGGGCCGGGAGGCTTCTGGCTCAACAACCCGAACTTTACGGTGGTGGCACAGAATGGAACTGGAACTGTCAGTGGGCTGTACCGGTTGACCACCGGAACATTCAACGTTGGCACCGGCGCTGGCAGCGCCCTGGCGTTCGCGTCGGGCAGCACCATCATCATCGAAGGGGGCGCACTCACCTCGTCGGGCAGGGTGGCAATTAGCGCGGCCGGAAACGCCATCAATTATACGCAGACCGCGGGCACAATCACCGTGTGTACCGTCGGTAACACGTCAACCACCCTCGGCAGTTTTGATCTGGGGACATCGCTGGGCTCGAATGTCAGCATGTCTGGCGGCACGATCATTGTTCAACTTGCCAGCACCGCCGCGTCCGGGCCGCGTGATTTCCGCAATCAATCGAGTACCGGCTTTACCGGAATCACCGGTGGCACGTTGCAACTCGGCAACGCCGCTTCCGGCGCCGCCAAAGCGTTTACGATTGGTGGCATCCTGCCGAATCTTGTGATTACAAATACGTCCGGCAATCACACGGCGACCATGAACTTGACTCTGGTGAACTACAACAACGGCTCGCGCAACGTAACCCTGAACACTGGAACCGGGCTAAACCTGAACAATATCCCATTCTTTTTCGACGGGACCACCTTGACCAATAACGGGACCCTGACGCACAACGGGGCGAGCTCTAATTTTATTTGGTTCCTGACCACTGCACCGGTGACCTACACCGGGAGCGGCACGGTCACGGCGCCGATGACCAACTTCACCATGCAGGCGGACATGGGCGTAACCATAGATCCGGTCTCTCCGAATATTCCTGTTACCGCCGTCAGGATGTTCTCTGGCAGCGTGACGAACTCCAACAAGATTACGCTGGGCAACGGCGGGGCCACCACCGGGATAGTCCAGATAGGCAACACGACGACCCCCACCAACTCGGGAACTTTCGACGTGCCTTTCACTTTCAACCTGGGTACGGGAGGCGAAGTGATTTCCTACTTGCGGACGACCCTGACACGGACCATGGGGCCGGAAGTCACGCCCACGCGCACGCTAACCACATTTACCTATGACGACAACGACGCGAGCCATGCGCTGACGATGGCGGGCGGCGATCTTACGGTCAATGGAACTACCACTCTCACCAACGGCCGGGTGATCACCGGCGCGAGTACCTTTATCATCGGTAGCGCGGGGACGATTGCGCGCACTAACGGCTACATTGACGGCAACTTAAGAAAGAATTACGCGGTGGCCGCCAGCAAAGTATTTGAAGTCGGCACCGCGAACGGATTCTCGCCGGTGACGGTGAACGCCACTGCCGGAACATTCCCGGCGGCTTTCGACGTCAAGGCCATTCAAGGACCGCAGCCTAACGTTAACGCGACTACATCCATTCAAAGATACTGGAAGCTGACTAACACGACGATTAGCTCGGCGGACCTGACTTTCGCTTATCTGGCTGGCGATGTGATGGGCACGGAAGCCAGCTACAAAGTGATCAAGATAGTTGGCGTCACCCCACAAGCCTTCCCGAGCAGTACGGTAAACACGGGCGCTCACACCGCCAGCCTGACTGGCGCGACTAGTTTCTCTGATTGGACTGTGGGTGAAGTAACCGCCCCGACGGCGTCGTCGGCCACCATCAGCGGCCATGTTGCGACCGCAAACGGGCAATCGCTGGGCGGCGTTTTGCTCAAGTTGAGCGGCGGCCAATCGGCGATGGCGATCACCGACGCGGCGGGCAACTACGCTTTCGAAAACGTCAATCTCGACAATTTCTACACCGTCACCCCCGCTCTGGCGAATTATTCCTTCAGTCCGGCAAGTCGCTCGTTCTCGTTGCTGGGCAACCACCCGGATGCGGTGTTCACGGCGGCAGCGAACGCTGTGATCGGCAGCAACGCGATCGACACCAATGAATACTTTGTGCGCCAGCAGTATCTCGATTTCCTTGATCGCGAACCCGACCAGGGTGGCTTCGAGTACTGGAGTAATGAGATTAATCAATGCGGCGGGGATGCGGGTTGCATCAGCCGGCGGCGGATAGAGGTAGCGGCAGCGTTCTTTGTGGAACGCGAGTTCCAGGACACGGGCTCGTTCGTCTATCGCCTCTACCGGGCGTCATTCGGACAGGCGCCTATGTTCAGCCAGTTCAAACCGGATCGCACCAAGGTAGTGGGCGGCCCGAATCTGGACGCAGCCAAGGCCGCCTTCGTGAATGAGTTTGTGGGCCGCGATGCCTTCAAACAAGCCTATCCTGATTCGCTAACCCCCGAGCAATTCCTGAACAAGTTGTTCGCCAATGCCGGACTTTCTGCGCACACGGGCGATTGGGACAGTTACCTGGCACAACTGAACAATGGCCATACTCGGGCCCAGGTGCTGGGTCAGTTGATTGAAACCGGCGAGTTCAAGCAGCGGGAGTACAATCCGTCGTTTGTCCTGATGGAATACTTTGGCTATTTACAGCGCGATCCGGATCCGGGGGGCTACGCTTTCTGGTTGAACGTGCTGGAGAACCGCGAGTCGGGAAATTACAGTGGCATGGTTTGCGCTTTCATCACTTCCGCGGAGTATCAGAAGAGGTTTAGCAATATCGTGACGCGTAGCAACGCGGAGTGCGGAAAGTAAAGGGCCGGCCAAATTCTGTTGCCGGTTTACGGTTCCCGGCTGACGCTCCTAACGGTCCAACGGACTGCGCACGCCGCGGCCGCCGCGATTCAAAACGTGCGTGTAGATCATTGTCGTCCGCACGTCCTTATGCCCAAGCAATTCCTGCACAGTACGAATGTGGTAGCCGTCTTCCAGCAGATGTGTAGCGAAGCTGTGTCGAAATGAGTGGCAGCTTCCCTTCTTCCTAATTCCCGCCGCGTGCAGCGCCGTCTTCACGGCACGTTGCACATTCTGCTCGGCGACGTGATGGCGTCTTTCTTTCCCGGAGCGTGGATCCAGCGAGAGCTTGCTGGCGGGAAACAGATACTGCCAGGCCAACTCCGTCGCTGCGTTCTTATATTTCTTCTCCAGGGAATAAGGCAAATAAACCTCGCCCCTCCCGCGCTTCAAATCTTCTTCGTGCAGCCGGTGTACGGCCTGAACTTGCGCGGTCAATGCATCCTTCAATGATTCCGGTAACATCGTCAGACGATCGTTCCCGCCCTTGCCGTCGCGCACAGTGATCTCGCTGCGGGCAAAATCCAGGTCTTTGACGCGCAACCGCACCGCCTCCATGAGGCGCAGTCCGGCGCCATAAAGCAGGCTGACGATCAGGCGATGCTCTCCATTCAAGTGAGCGATCAAAGCATTCGCTTCTTCCTTGGTAAAAACGACCGGTACGTTCTTAGAGTGTCGAGCGCGTTCGACGCCTTGAATGTTCGGCAGTTCGACTTTCAAAACCTGCCGGTAAAGAAACAACAACGCATTGAAAGCCTGGTTCTGGGTGGACGCTGCGACCCGATCGTGGACCGCCAGGTGAGTGAGAAAACTGCGCACGGCCTCGGCATCCAGGTCTCGTGGGTGTCGCTTTCCGTGAAAGAGAATGAACCGTTTGATCCAATTCCGGTAACTGTTTTCGGTCCTAATGCTAAGATGCCGCAGCCGAGCCACATCCCTGACCTGTTCAAGCAGTTTTCTCTCAGGCACGATGATGCATAATACCGCGAATCACAGTATTATGGCTCGGATCTGACGCATATTTACTAGTTGGGTTGCTAGTGAAAGGCAAAACATGAGAGGAAAATTTCAGTTGTTACCCTGGTGTCTATTGATAATTGCAGCAGTCTCGCTACAAGGTCTGGCTCAAAAATCCGGAAATACCGGCGCCGATCTTTACTATCAAAAAGGGCTTGAGTTTCAACGAACAAACCACAGTGCGGAAGCGATCGAAGCATTCAAGCAGGCTATTGCGTTAAAAGCAGACTTCGCCGACGCCTACGCGAAGCTCGCCGAGGTTTATGCTGGTTCAGGTCAATACAACGATGCGGTTGAGACTCTACAACAACTGATCAATCTAGTACCTAACGAGGCAGATCCCTATTACAAACTCGGGGTCGCCTTCAGCTATCTCGGCAAGCAGAAGGAAGCAATCTCCGCCTTTGAACAAGCTGTTCGCCTCAAACCCGATGATCCGGCCGCTTATGAACGACTGGCCTCGGCGTACCGCCACGCAGGGCGTTACGGAAACAAAGAAATAGAAGCTCTGGAGCAGCTTGTCCGTTTACGCCCGGAAAATGCGGCCGCTAGTTATAAGCTCGGCGAAGCTTACTCCCAAAGCGGTCGCTATACAGATGCGGTTGGATCATTCCAACAGGCAATCCGTCTAGAACCGGGCAATGAAGATGCTTACCAAGGTATAGCCTTCGCGTACACTGGCTTGGGACAACACCAAAAAGCAATTGATGCGCTCAAGAAGGCGCTTGAAATCAAACCGGACCAACCGGGAACGTATTTCAAACTAGGATTATCATCACTTCTGCTTCACCAATATGAGGAAGCGATCGAGAATCTCAAACAGGCAGTGAGACTCGACCCAAAAGATGCTAAGGCTCATTTCGCGTTGGGAGCTGCCTTTAGCCAGAAAGGTGAAAAACAAAAGGCAATGAAGGAGTATGAAATCCTCAAAACGCTGAATGCGGATCTGGCGTCTGAACTGCTGCGGAAAATGAACTGAGTCGCCTCTAGGCGCAACCCAACAAATCGTTGCAGGTGAGCGCGGGATAGCGCCTTTCTCAACTCGCTTTGTTCGGCGCGGGTTGCGTGCCACCGCCCGCGCCACCTGAACTCAACCGTTGGGCCACCTAACTCAATGATCACTGAAGCCGAAGTAATGCCGCTTCTGTTGGCTGCGTGCCCTGGCTTTGCGCCGACCTGGCAGGAACATCTTGCGTGGTGGAAGGGTGACGAGCGTGGTTCCTACAATGACGCGGCCGAGTTCGCTCGTTACCTCGTTGAATCTTACAATCGCGGCGACACGTCCGAATTTGAATTCGCCTTTGCAACCATCGAAAGGCTCATTGACGAAGGGGACGAAAACACACGCGCTCTTGTTATCGTCGGTGTGCTGGAAGACATCCAGACAATTGCGTCGCACTCGTGCGGCCCCGATGCTTTCGTTCGTTGGTTGGGCCCAAAGTCGCGTGTTGCGTGGGTTGATATCGCACAGGCGTGGTCCGGCGAAACTAGCCTGATGGACGTGCTTCGTGCCGAACGCCGCGCGTCCAAATAGGTGGCCCAACAAATCGTTGGACGCGAGCGGCGGGGGCGTGTTTCGCCATCATGACTGATCCGGCGATGGTTGAATGAAATCGCGCCGCCGCGTCAACTGTGACGTTCGGCGGAACCTACTTGAATCTGCGGTTTCTAATGTCTATGCGAATCATCCGAAAACTCATTCGGCCCGCGATTTCAGCTACGCTCACCTTTACGCTGGGTGTGGCCATCGCAATGTTTTGGTCGCACGTGTTTCCTAAAAAAGTCTCGCTGTGCATGCTTGCTCGTAATCCGGGAGCATACGATCGGAAAGTAGTTCAAATTGAAGCGCTGGGCTCAGTCATTTCCTCACCTCTTTTTAGCCAGCATTCCATTATCATTTTTGAGTCGGGATGCACCGAGCCTGATGCTTGGGCCACTATTGAGTTGAAAAAGTCTTACAAGGCAACTCCTGAGGTTGATGCGTTCATTAATTCTCCGCAACCAGAGGTTCGAAACGCAAGAGTTGTTATCGTGGGCCAATTTGATCAGTGGGCGTCGATGGGATGCTTCTCTCCTAGGTTTGGAGTAAAAGCCACTAGCGTCAGATTGATTTCTCCTGTTACTTCGGAAGCCTTATCCAAAATGGCGGGGCCACCTTCGCACCAAGCCGGTTCCGCCGAACAAGCGCTTGGAGCGGACTCGCCATGAGCGGGCTTCTTTGGTGAGTTGCGTGGGCGAGCCGCTCAAGCGCAACGTTGGGCCTCTGAAAAATGAACGTCAAGTGGGAAGGAGATATTTTTGGACACGTCGTCGTTGGCGGGGTCATCCTGCATACGTCGTCGGAAGTCTCAAAATTCCTGCTCGCGGCCGTCGGCCTTTCGGCAGAGGATTCTCGTTCTTTGGGTCGCATATGTTATTTCATGTGCATCCGTGAAGCTCGGAGAGCGCGCGAGGGGTTCGTGCTTCATGGTGCGGATAAGTGGTTGGATTCTCTCTACACACCTGGATTCCCTCCAGCGGCGCAGGCGGCAATGGACGAATTCAAAGAGCGGTTGTTTTCTGTTCGCAGCGAGCCCGGTCACATATTACTTGAACACGCCTTCAAGAATTTGTCGGCGCCATAGGCCCAACAAGTCGTTGCAGGTGAGCGCGGGATAGCGCCTTTCTCAACTAGCTTGGTCCGGCGCGGCTTGCGTGTCACCGCCCGCGCCACCTGAACTCTGACGTTATGCAGCTTCATTATGCGAGCACAGCCCAATCGACCAATCAATGACGATGAAGTTCGCGTCATTCGCACGGCACTACAGCGTTGCCCTGAAATTCCAGAGGCGGCCGCACTCGTGCCAACGCTTGGTGACCTTCGTGTTGTCGGCGGCTGTGAATGCGGCTGTGCGTCCGTCGATTTCGCGATCGTCAAACCCGAACAACGCAAACCAATCGCGGATGGTCTCGGCATGCTTGCTAATGGCGAACGCGTCGGCGTGATTGTGTGGGGAAGACCAGATGCTGTCACTGGCCTGGAAATCTACGACATGAGTGCCAGTGCAACTGGTCTTCCGTTATCGCAGTTGCAGTCCATTATTCCTTGGGTGGAAGGCGCTGCATAACAAATCGTTGGACCGGAGCGGAGTAAGGTTGTTTTCCGTTCGCGAGAATTGAATGCTTGGTTCGTTGACCGCCGCCCGGTCAACTCAACCGTTATGCGTTTTCCCGTTTTTCCAAAGATAGAACTTTAGAGGACACAAATCGTGGCCAAGCTAGTTTGTAAGATTGTTGGGATAATCTCTTTCCTAGCTAGTTCAGTCGTGCTGATCGTCGGTGCGCACGTTGATCGGTATCATTTCGTCTTCCATGTCGCCTGGGGTGTCATCGCCATTGGTTTCGGATTTCTGGGCTCGCGGTATCAGGCGAAAATCTTCTGCTTAGTCTCAGGGGTTGTGTACTTGGTTTTCTCGGTGCCCGGATTCTTCCTTGGCGACCCGGCGACGAACCGCGACTGGCAGATTGGTCCGATGCACCTGATGTTTCCCGATGACGTACTCCACACGGTACTCGGTGCGGGATTAATCGGTGTTGGATTGGTGACGAAGACCATCTCGAAAAACCGCGGCAACGCATAACAAATCGTTGGACCGGAGCCACGGGAAGCGACTTTCGCATCATCTGTGATCCGGCGAAGGGGGCTTGGTGGCGCCGTGGCCCGGTCAACTCCGCCGTTATGCGGCTAATCTCATTGACGGATGTCTCTAGCTGATACGATCAAAATCAACCAACTGATCCGCGGGCGAATTGACTTCGACACGTTCGACTCTTGGTATACGTCCCTTTCACCTGCCGAGCGGAACTCCCTAATTTCGACGCTATTTTTCTTCGCGTACCAAGCTGGCGTTGACGAAGCCACTTGGCAACAGGCCGCGACGATTGGCGCGTTTGGCCATCACGCGGAACTCGTTCGCAACATCAAGTCTTTTCATCTAACCGACATTGGATTGCATGACGGGGCGGGCTTTGACTCGTGGCTTGAAACCCTCTCGCCGAACGACAAGAGCACGACGTTCCGTATAGGGGTCTTCTTATTCGGCGTAGCGGAAGGCAACGTCTTTCGCTGTGAAACCGTGGCGTCCTGCAATCATTGGTGGCACCGCGATCTTCTCGACGTTCGCGTTCTTGATGCTATTCGCAAAGACCCGGAGTACTATCGAACGTCCATGAAAGATGACGCGCCCATCAAATCGACGGCCGCATAACAAATCGTTGGACGCGAGCGGCGGGAGCGTGTTTCGCAACTTGATTCGTCCGGCGAAGGTTGAATGAATTCGCGCCGCCGCGTCAACTCAAACGTTATGTTGCTTCTACAACAAATGGAATGAAGCCCGATTACCCTAAGGATGTTGAAGCCGAGATCTACTTTCTTACGACCGAAGAGGGTGGGCGTCACACCTCTGTCGTGTCCGGCTATCGACCGCAGTTCTATTACGACGGTCATGATTGGGATGCCATTCAAAACTATCCCGACGAACAAGAACCTGTTCAGCCTGGGGACACTGTGACTGCTTACTTGTCTTTCTTGAGTCCGCACTATCTTGTAGGTAGTCTCTTTGTCGGAAAGGAATTTCTTCTTCGCGAAGGGGCACGCACCGTCGGACGGGGACATGTTACGAAGGTTCTTGAACTCGAGAGATCCGCTGAAGAGTCGAGGGCGCGTGAAGCGAAACGTCACCGCTCTACCTATAATGACGCAACATAACAAATCGTTGGACGCGAGCGGCGGGAGCGTGTTTCGCATCATGACTGATCCGGCGATGCTTGAATGAATTCGCGCCGCCGCGTCAACTCTACCGTTAGGTTTCTGTTGAATGGAAATCGGAAGTGTGCGATATGAAGAAACTTATCTTGTTAGCTGCCGCCTCCGCCGTATTCATCTTTGGCGGGCAAACTGTAAATGCTTGCTCTTGCGCTCTGCCTAACCGCGCTGAGTTGGAGGCCAAATCAGAAGACGATTTTGCACAGCTTCTTAAATCCTTGAATGGTGCTGTATTTATTGGAAAGGTAACCAAAAACGAGGGTGGCGCAGTCTCATTCCAAGTAGAAAGATACTGGAAAGGGCCTGGTACTGAGAGCATCACTATCTATACATCTACAAGTGAGGCTTCATGTGGCGCTCCATATCGAGTAGGAAAGAAATATCTCGTCTTTGCTAATAACTACAAGGGAGCATTGCAGGCCAGCCTCTGCGGTTATCTTTCGGCTATTAAATACAAGGACATATACTTGAGGAAGCTGGGGGCAGGCGAAAAGCCCAAGGTAAACTGATCGCATTGTCTCAGCGGACGAAACCTAACAACTCATTCAACGCGAGCGGAATTAGCTCGGATGTCATTCGCCAGATTGAAGGCTTGGTTCGATGTCTCCCGCCGCGTTAATTCGAACGTTGGGCCCTTTCTTTTTCGAAATGCGCTACTTCACTTACGAACTCATTGCCGCCGCCAATGATTGGATCGCGCAAAGTAAGACTGCTCATCGCAACGCCGAAAAACGGCTGGAATCCGTCTTCAAGAAATATCTGCGTCAATTGGAGCCGCTCGAAAGACGAATCAGTCGCAGTGCTTGGCAATTCCTCCGGTATGGTTTCGGCTCGAAAAGCCTCCATGATGGCAGACTCCTATCGCTTAAGGTCGGAGATGGCCTAACCTATACGCCAAACGGTAGTTCTCCTTTCTTTCTGAATCGACAGCACACAGCCGCAATCATCGAGTTCCTAAACTATGAACAGGACCTGCATTATGTTTTTGACTTCCGTGGGGTGAGCCGTTTCTCTGGCGACCTCTTTGTCGAAAAGGAATCATACGCAAAGAGTCTGGGCGACCTTTACATCTACGAACTGACGGATGCCGGGAAGGATAGATTGCGTTTGGGCTTCCTTTTCGCCTCTGGCGGATCCATAGTCGTTGAATTCCAGAGGTTGGTTTTCCGGAAGAAGCGCATTAGACGTCAGTATCCGGTTGGGAATATGTACCAATAATTTTACGGCGGGCCCAACAAATCGTTGGACCGGAGCCACGGGAAGCGACTTTCGCATCATCCGTTGTCCGGCTAAGCTATTCGGTAGCGCCGTGGCCCGGTCAACTCCGCCGTTCGACCGCTTCTATTTCCATGCGTTCACTGACCATCTGCATCCTGTTGTTCGCGGCCCCAGTTGCCCTTGCCCAGAAAGGAGCGCTTGGTGTCCGCCTGTCGAAAACGCATCCGTCTGTCTACATTACCTTCGATCGGCGCGGAAAAATCGCAGACCCTGGTGGAACAGGTGAAATTCGTGACACTGTATGGCTTCGCCTGCGCAACAACATGCGCTGGCCAATCGTGCTCGATATGAATGGTGTTGCCTCCGAGGCGTATGGTGACGCGTCTTTGTTCTACGATGTTCTTTCTGAAGGAAACATTGTGTCTACTGACCGGTGCCATGTCTGCTCGTTCAATCCGCTGCCGCCCGGTCATTCCATCCGTTTCATTGTGCCGTTAAAAGACCTGGCCAAGGGCTTCTCGATTCGCGTCAAGTTCACCTATTCTTGGGAAGACAGTTCTGACAACATCGAACACTTTGTTTACTTTTACAGCTCGTCACTTCCGGCGACCGCTTTGTCAACGACGCTGTCGAACAAATCGTTGGACCGGAGCCACGGGAAGCGACTTTCGCATCAAGCGTGATCCGGCGAAGCTGCTCGGTAGCGCCGTGGCCCGGTCAACTCAAGACGTTGGATGCCTTTGCAATGCTCAAGCGAATACTCTTACTAATCGCGTCATTGATTCTCATTGCATCTGTCGCGTCCGGACAAGATGAATGGCAGTACCGACCTGGTATTCTCCTAACGTCAGGTGACCAGAGTCATACATTCAAAGATGGCTCGGGCGAAATCCTATCAATTAACGGGTGGCGTCGCGTCTCACGCGCACAACTGGACGAGATTTCGATCTGCCACATAATCATTCTTCGCCCGAGTCACCCATTAATTTCGCAAGGCAACTCGTTCTCTAACAAGAATCCAATGTCGACGGAAAAGCTCTCCTGGACAATACAACTGAATCCACCCAATGACTTCAAAACTGGCGAAGAACATTCGTTTGAAATGTCGTATGATTCGCCGAGCAATCTGGTCGCGATGGCGGGTAAAGCATTCGACCGGTCCAACGGGAACTTGTTCGTGGTTCGCTTTGGTGAAAACTGGACGGTGGACGCTGAACAGATTTCGGCCCACTTTACCAAACGTGCGAAGCCGCAGGCTGTTTTGAACTTTTTCAAATTGCATTTGCGGCGCGACAAATCCATTCAACGGCTTGCGCTGTCTTGACGAACGGCATCCAACAAATCGTTGGACGCGAGCGGCGATAGCGTGTTTCGCATCATGATTCGTCCGGCGACGCTTGAATGAATTCGCGCCGCCGCGTCAACTCCGATGTTCGGCGTCTTATCGTGTCCAACGATGACAAGGTGATGAATCTCCGCGAACTTGACTGGCCTAAGGACCGTGACTCGATACTCGCGCTCGATACGAGTTATCTGGCAGACCGCAGACTGTCTTTGGATATGACCGCGCGTTGCGCCTCGCTTGTTGAGGAACTGTTGCCAATGCCGGTTAGGCGCACCTATGGTTTCATCAATATCGTCGACAAACTCCCAGAGTACCCTTGGGTACGCGTAGCGAGTGACCGGGTCGAGGTTGTCGGTTTGGCCGCACTTTCGTTCGAGGCGTGGAATCGTCGCGCCCGGCTGGAGCACCTATACGTAGGAAAGCGGTCTCGCGGCAGCGGTGTGGGGCGCATGTTGATCGAGGCGGCGTTACAGGCAGCGGCGTCGCTGGGTGCACGCGGAGTCTTCGTCGAAACGCAGACCACCAACTATGGAGCGGTTCGGTTCTACGAGCAGATCGGATTTCGGTGGTGCGGGCTCGACAGTTCACTCTATGATCTCGAGGCGGTGAGCGACGGCGAGGTTGGCATTTTCTTCTGGCGCGACGTGCCCTAGAGCGCATGTTCCGCAGGTGCACGACGCCGAACAAATCGTTGCACGCGAGCCGCCGGAGCGTGTTTCTCATGATGCTTTATTAGTTCAACGTGGTCACTAGCGCGCGGCCGCGTGAACTCAGCCGTTCGGCATCTTCTATCTGATGGAAACGAGACTTCACTCCTACGAAACGTATCTTTTCAAATTCATTCTTCCCATAATGGGAATTCCTTGGAACGGAATCCGGAGCTTTCGCGTAATTCTGTCGCCCGGTGAAAACAATCCAACTATCATAGGGCTCGCCATCGCGGCTTGGTGTGTAATGCTCGCGTTGAGCGTATGGTACGCGGTTCGGCTGAAGACTGTCTTCATGACTCAGAACGGACTTCGGATCCGCGGCTACGTTACAGAACTTGAAATTTCCTTTTCTGATGTGGCCTCAGTTAGGCATAATTGGTTCTGGAAAAACGCTACTCTGGAACTAAAAACATCCGCGGCGTTTGGTGCTAAAATCCTTTTCATTCCGCGCGGACGAGTTGCCACCGAAGCCGGAAGCAGGCGTACGTTGGACCTGCTGCGTGAACTGATTAGTCGGACATAATTTATCAGCAACGATGCCGAACAAATCGTTGGACGCGAGGCTCGATAGCTTGTTTCTCAACTAGCTTTGTTGATTCTATTGTTTCGTGTTGGCGCTCGCCCGCGTCAACTCCGCCGTTGGCGCGCTACGTGGTGTCAGAACGGGGAGCGCTAGCGACCCGATCAAGGCGAACTTTCGTGATGATCCCATCGCTACCGCTCCGGGTTCTGACACGAAGGCCGCGCGGCTTGTTGATAGCAAATGAAGCGTTGGGGCTCCACCGCCGCG
>Ga0207712_10000165_pt1 | contig 68118 bp, 57 predicted proteins | sample KBSS44metaG_FD_184402 | JGI IMG/M metagenome (GOLD analysis project Ga0207712, IMG submission 184402) | Switchgrass rhizosphere microbial communities from Kellogg Biological Station, Michigan, USA - KBS S4-4 metaG (SPAdes) (version 2) | ecosystem: Host-associated > Plants > Roots > Rhizosphere...
GCTGAACTCCATCGTCAGATGCACGTGGCTGTCGATCAGGCCGGGCAGGCAGGTGTTCGTCGGCAGGTCGATGCTCTTCGCGCCGGCCACCTCGGCCTTGCCATGACGCACCTCCTTGATGCGTGTGCCTTCAATCACGATGGTCGATTCGCCGAGCAGCTTGCCGGCCTCGGTGTCGATCAGGTGGCCGCAATGGATGGTCTTGATCTCGACTGGCGCGGCGGCCTTGTCAGCTTCGGCGGCGTAGGCGGACAGGGCGAGCGTGGAAGCGATGACGGCGACGATAGGCAACAAGCGCATGGAGGTCTCCTTGAATGTCGCGGCATGCTAGCGGTTGTTACCGGCGCAATCCAATCTGCGTCGCCACAATTCGCGCGCAGCGCGATGCGCGGAAACAAAAAGACTGGTGCGCAAGCCGACCCGTCGACGGCAAAACTGTCAGCCGCTGAAGCTGCAGCGGTGACGATAGTCGCTTGAGAGTCGTGGATGCCGGTTCTATAGTCGCTGTAACGGAACCGCACCGGACGCCGTGACGACGGGGCCATCATCCGCAATCAGCCGTGCGAACGGCTGCCAGGGCGGGCGCGAGGCGGGAAAAACCGGAAGGACCGTCTTCGCCGTTAGGGGCATCGTGGATGGACACCCAGCGTTGGCAACTCGCAGGCGATATCTTCGAAAAGCTGCTCGACGTGCCGGCGTCCGAGCGCGAACCCCTGCTCGGCACGTTGTGCGGCGACGACGTCGAGTTGCGCAAGTTCGTCGTTTCGATGCTCGACTCGCAGGAGCAGGGCGGCGCTGCCGCTGCAAAGACCGTCGCTGCGGCGCCGTTCGATACCGCGCAATCGCCAGCCGTCCAGGATGTCGATTCCGCCGATAGCCGCGTCGGTCCCTGGCGGCTCGTCGGCAAGCTCGGCGCGGGCGGCATGGGCGTGGTCTGGCTGGCCGAGCGCGCTGATGGCCAGTTCCGCCAGCGCGCGGCACTCAAGTTGATCAAGCGCGGAATGGATACCGACGCGGTCCTTGCGCGCTTCCTGCGCGAACGGCAGATTCTGGCGCGGCTCGATCATCCGAACATCGCGCATCTGCTCGACGGCGGCATCGCCGCGGATGGCCGGCCCTATTTCGCGATGGAGTACGTCAAGGGCCTGCCGCTGCTCGACTACTGCAGCAAGTTGAACGCAGACCTCGAGACCCGCTTGCGCCTGTTCCTGGAAATCTGCGCCGCGGTGCAGTTCGCCCACGAACGCCACGTCGTGCACCGCGACCTCAAGCCGTCTAACGTGCTGATCACCTCGACCGGTGCGGTCAAGCTGCTCGATTTCGGCATCGCCAAACTGCTCCAGGATGAAGAAGAGCCGATCGTCACGCTGACCCGCGCCGGCAGCGGCCGGCCGATGACGCCGGCCTATGCCGCGCCCGAGCAGATCGCGGGCGAAGAGGTCACCGCGGCGGCTGACGTCTATGCGCTTGGCGGCTTGCTCTACGAGCTGTTGACCGGACGACTCGCCCACGATTTTTCCGCCGCACCCGACGCCGGCGCGGTGCTCGGCATCATTCGCGCGACCGACCCGGCGATGCCGAGCCGCCTTGCCTCGGCGACGCTGCCGGTGCCGCGCGGCCGCCTGCGCGGCGACCTCGACACGATCATGCTGACCGCGCTGCGCGCGCAACCCGAGCGGCGCTATGCCGACGTCGCCGCGCTTGCCGGCGACGTGCGCAGCTATCTCGCCGGCAAGCCGATCGCGGCGCGCCGCGATCATGTGTTCTATCGCGGGTGGAAGTTTCTGCGTCGGCATCGCTCGGGCGTCGCCGCTTGGGTGGCGATTGCCCTGATCATCGCTATGGCAGTGGTACTGATCGCCAATGAACGACGCTCGCGCGACGTGACCGGTGCTGCGCTAGTGGCCATGGATTTTGCCAATCTCGCACCAGTGCAGGCGCAGCAGATGTGGCTGGCACCGGTGCTGCCGCAGATGCTCACGACCGAGCTGACCCAGGGTGGCACGATGCATCATGTGCGCGACGATCCACTTCGCAGTCAACGCTTGGAATTGCCCGTGCCCGCCGCAGGGGGGTATTCCGCGCAAGCGCTGGCGACGCTGCGGAAGACCCTGAACGTCGATTTTGTCATGGGTGGCGACTACTTCGCCTCCGGCGATACCAATGATGCGAGCTTGCGCGTACACACCTTCGTGCAAGATGCCCGTTCCGGAGAGATCGTGGCGGAGACCATGCAAAACGGGTCGCTCGCCGAATTGAACACGCTGATCACCACAGCAGGCACGGCGCTGCGCGATAACCTGCATCTGGCAAAACCCAGCGAGGCGGTGGCCGAGGCGACGCGGCGTGAGCAGCCTCCCAACACCGACGTGGCCAAGCACATCGGCGTTGCGCTCGAAGCGCTTCGACGCTATGACCCGGAACGGGCCAAGGACGAACTGCGCGAGGCGGTGGCGATCGCGCCCGGCTATCCTCGTGCAAATTTATACTTGGCGCAGGCGTGGCGCATGCTTGGCTATGATGCCAAAGCGCTGGCCGCCGCGGAGCAAGCATCGGCGCACAGCGAAGGGTTGACGCCAGCGGGTCGCATGGAGATCGAACGGGAGCTTGCCGTCGCGAGAAACGACTGGCTGAAGGCGATCGAGATGGATCGCGCATTGTTGGCGCTCGATCCGAGCGATGCAGAATTGCACAACAACCTCATCAACGATCTGATCTTTGCCAAACAACCGGATCAGGCCGCAGCGGCGCTGCACGAAATGCGTGGACTTAAGGGCATCGAAGGTGATCCGCGGATCGAACGCAAAGAAGCACAGATAGCGGAATTGCGCGGCGACCAGCGTGCGCGCGCCGAACACGCCGAAGCCGGGTTGCTGCTGGCACAGGCAAATGATCAGCACGCCATGGCCGCGCGCCTCAAGATCGAAGTCAGCGTTGCACGCGATTTACTTGGGGAAAAGGAAATCGCGGAGAAATACATCCGCGAGGCTATCTCAGACTACGAACATTTGAAGAACCCGCAGGACGAAGCGGCTGCGCATATGCAATTGGCGATGATCTTCTACCAGCGGGGCCAGCCGCAGGCGCAAATCGACGAACTCCAACGAGCGCTTGAAATCTACCAACGTATCGGCAATCGGTCGGGCATAGCCAAGACGTATGCCAATCTTGGTTGGGTGCATTGGCGACAAGGGGATTACGACGCCGCGAGCGTGGCGGACGAACATGCATTGAGCATCTTCCGGGAAATTTCAGATCTCTCTGCTCAGGCCCGCATGCTTGCCGTACTGGCGAATCTGGCTTTCGAGCAGGCCGCAAGCGACGATGTGATCGGCCGACTGGACGAGGCAATCACGTTGGCGACGCGCGCGGAGCAGCCGAGCATTCGCCTCGACGCAATGAGGAATTCGGTCGAGGTCTTGCGCGAGCGCGGGGAGATGGAAAAGTCTCGCGCGGCATGCGATCGGCTTGAGATCGAATTGAAAAGAACGACTGACTTGAGTGCAATAAAGAATGGCTCGTACGAGTGTTCCGTCACTGCGCTCGAACATGGAGATATGGAGGCAGCGCAGAACGGCTTTCAGCGTGCGAATGACATGGCAGTGAAAGTTGGAAACGCCGGCACGCAGGGGCTGGTCGACATGCAGCTCGTACGCATCGACATGGCGAAACGGGACTGGGTTGCGGCGCACGAACGCTTGCAGCGAGCGGCCGAAAAGTTCGACAAGAACGATCTCGCTGCGTACGAGGCGGTTGCACAGAGCCTGCTTGCCCTGGCCTGTCGGGAACTCAATCTGTCAGAGGAGAGCGAACGGGCCAAGCTACGTGCACAAACGCTTCTCGGGCGCCTGACCTCACGCTACAAGGCGATCATCGCGGAAATCAATCTCGCACGCTTGCAGGGCAGGGCAGAGGATCCAGGTCCTGCCGTCGAAAGATTGCAGCAGCTCGCAAACGAAGCGGAAAAACGCCAATGGATGGCCACCGCGCTCGAAGCACGACTTGCGCTAGTCGAACTGTGGGCACGCCGCGGCGACAGTCGGGCCAAAACCGGCCGCGATTCACTCGCCGCGGCGGCGCGTCAGTATGGTTTCATTTGGCTTTCGCAGCGGGTTTCAGCGACCGCGCCGACTCCATAGCGGCCATACGCTCCCTGTGGGCCTTTTCGACCAACGCCACTTCATGTAACGCCAGCTCGATATAAAGTTCGGCTGCTTCTTCAAGCCGTCTGCGCTGCTTGGGGCCTGCGCAGCAGGATTCGACAAGATCGCAGAATGCGTTCGCGCCGTTCAAATATGCGAGGGCTTTCCACACTGGCGAAGAATTTTCGGAAGTGCCGATGTTGCTGAGGTCGAGCGACGTGGTCAGGCTACGCGTCCGGAACGGGGGGTCTTGGTCGGACATGGTTTGAATCCTCTTGAGGTTTGCAAGGTAGACAACAACCCACAGCGACGAATTTGCGTCTTGCACTGCACGGCGGAGACTACCAGAACCGCCCGGGATTGAACCGAGCCCGGAAGATTCCCGCGCGCAAATCTTCGTTGTCGAACCCGTAATTCGAGAATCGGCCGCCGCGATTACAGTCGATACGGGGCAGGCTCAATCAACGGAAGAGAGCTTTGCGCCCCAGCGCCGGATCGTCGCTGAAGAAGCCGTCGATGCCCGCGTCGAGATAGGCACGAATCTCGATGACGAGGCCGACATCGTTGCGCGTGGCTGGGGTGCCCGGCGCGTGCAGGTCGTTCGGCAGGAAATAGTTCTCGGGGCGGAATGTCCAGGGGTGGACGAGCAGCTTCACCGCGTGCGCGTTGGCGACGAGCGAAGTCGGTGTGCCGAGCTTGCCGTCGGCCGTGCGCGGGATCACCGAGAGCTTGTTCGGGCCGATCGCGTCGGCGTATTTCGCGATGTCGGCGAGGCCTTGCGGCTGCATCATTCGCGCGTAGTCCAGTGGCTGTTTGCTCGCAACGGTATCGTAGGGCTGTTCCTTCGCTTCGCCGAGCAACTGGATCAATTTGACGTTTGGCAGATCGCCGAGCTTGCCGCGCAGGTATTTGAGGTTGCCGATTTCGAACGACTGAATGAACAGCGGCGCGGTCTTCGCGGTGTAGGCGTGCTTGCGGATCGTGGCGAGCACGGCGTCTTCCATCGGCAGGCCGATGCCTTTGAAGTAGGTCGAATGCTTGATTTCGGGATAGATGCCGATAACACGGCCGCGCTTCTTCGATTCGGCGGCAACGAAATCGATGATCTCCTCGAACGTCGGCACGGCGAACTGGCCATCGAACCTCGTGTTGCCGGGACGCAGCTCGGGCAGGCGCTCGCGCGCGCGCAGGGTTTTCAATTCGGCGAGGGTGAAGTCTTCGGTGAACCAGCCGGTCGCCGACTGACCGTCGATCGTCTTGGTCGTTCTGCGCGCGGCGAACTCCGGATGATTCGCCACGTCGGTCGTGCCCGAGATCTCGTTCTCGTGGCGGGCGACGAGGGCGCCGTCACGGGTCATGACGAGGTCGGGTTCGACGAAATCGGCGCCATCGTCGATCGCCTGGCCGTACGAGGCGAGCGTATGCTCCGGGCGCAGCGCGCTCGCGCCTCGGTGGCCGAGGACGAGCACCTTGTTCGCGAGCGGTTTCGCGGGCGGCGCGGCGTCGGCGATGGAAACGGCCATGCAGGCGAGGGCGATCAGGGCGGGAAGTCGTAGGCTTAGCATACGGGCAGAATAGCGGCGGAACGTGAAAAATTGGCGTCAGGCGTGCCGCGCCAGCCTGAATGGCGCTCGCGCCGGCAATGGCGCCGGACGCCCCGCTGCGTTACCCTGCGCGACCTGCCAATGGCGCGCGGATGCGCTTTTTCGATCGATCATGCAAGAACAAGAACACATCTACGATCCTGCCGCCGTCGAAGCCGCGGCACAGAAATTCTGGAACGAGAGTCGCGCCTTCGAGGTGAAGGAAGACCCCTCGAAGCCGAAGTTCTTCTGCCTGTCGATGCTGCCGTACCCGTCGGGTGCGTTGCACATGGGGCACGTGCGCAATTACACGATCGGCGATGTGATCAGCCGCTATCAGCGCATGCTCGGCAAGAACGTGCTGCAGCCGATGGCCTGGGACGCGTTCGGCCTGCCCGCCGAAAACGCGGCGATCAAGAACAATACCGCGCCGGCGAAGTGGACCTACGCCAACATCGACCATATGCGCGCGCAGCTCAAAACGATGGGCTACGCGATCGACTGGTCGCGCGAATTCGCCACCTGCCGCCCGGACTACTACGTGCACGAGCAGCGCATGTTCGTGCGCCTGTTCAAGAAAGGTCTCGCCTACCGCAAGAATTCCGTCGTCAATTGGGACCCGGTCGATCAGACCGTGCTCGCCAACGAGCAGGTGATCGACGGCCGCGGCTGGCGCACCGGCGCGCTGGTCGAACGGCGTGAGATTCCGCAGTGGTTCCTCAAGATCACCGACTACGCCGATCAATTGCTCGACGGCCTCGACAAGCTGCCCGGCTGGCCCGATGCGGTCAAGACGATGCAGCGCAACTGGATCGGCCGCTCGGAAGGCCTGGAAATCCAGTTCGGCGTCGAGGGCGAGAGCGAGCCGTTGACCGTGTTCACGACGCGCCCGGACACGCTGATGGGCGTCACCTTCCTGTCGATCGCGCCCGAGCATCCGCTCGCGTTGCAGGCGGCGAAGACGAATCCGAAACTGAGCGCATTCATAGAGGAATGCCGCCATGTCGCCGCCTCCGAAGCCATCGTCGAGACGGCGGAGAAGAAGGGCGTCGAAACCGGCCTGCATGCGATCCATCCGATCAGCGGCGAAAAGCTGCCGATCTGGGTCGCGAACTTCGTGCTGATGGGTTATGGCACCGGCGCGGTAATGGCCGTGCCCGGCCACGACGAGCGCGACTGGGAATTCGCGACCAAGTACGACCTGTTGATCAAGATGGTCATCGTCAGCGATGCCGTGCGCGATGCGATCCGCGAACTCGGCCGCGAAGCCGAGGGCAACCAGGATCCGATGTCCGCCGCGCTCGGCCAGAGCCGCGCGATCGACGTGGTCGAGGCGCCGAGCGCGCTCAGCATCGTCGAGGATTTCGAGAACAAGATCATCACCGACGGCGCCTACACCGAGTACGGCACGGTGGTGAACTCGGGCGAGCTCGACGGCAAGAATTATCGCGAGGCGTTCGACTACCTCGCCGAAAAATTGCAGCGCGAAGGCAAGGGAGCGAAGCGGATCAATTACCGCCTGCGCGACTGGGGCGTCTCGCGCCAGCGCTATTGGGGCTGCCCGATTCCGATCGTCTACTGTCCGAAGTGCGACGCGGTGCCGGTGCCCGAGGACCAGCTGCCGGTCGTGCTGCCCGAAGACGTGCAGTTCATGGGCGTGCAGTCGCCGATCAAAGCCGATCCGAACTGGCGCAAGACCGCCTGCCCGCAGTGCGGCGGACCGGCCGAGCGCGAGACCGACACGTTCGATACGTTCATGGAATCGAGCTGGTACTACGCGCGCTACACCTCGCCCGGTGCGAAGACCCAGGTCGACGAGCGCGCGAACTACTGGCTGCCGGTCGATCAGTACATCGGTGGCATCGAGCATGCGATCCTGCATCTGCTGTACTTCCGTTTCTATCACAAGCTCATGCGCGACGCGGGCCTCGTGCACAGCGACGAGCCGGCGACGAATTTGCTCTGCCAGGGCATGGTCATCGCCGAGACGTTCTACCGCGAAGATGCGAACGGCAATCGCGACTGGATCAATCCGGCCGATGTCGAGATCCAGCGCGACGACAAGGCGCGCATCGTCGGCGCGATTCTCAAGAGCGACGGCAAGCCGGTGCAGATCGGCGGCATCGAGAAGATGTCGAAGTCGAAGAACAACGGCGTCGATCCGCAGGCGATGGTGTCGAAGTTCGGCGCCGACACGGTGCGCCTGTTCTCGATGTTTGCCGCACCGCCCGAGCATTCGCTCGACTGGCGCGAGGCCGGCGTCGAAGGCATGGCGCGCTTCCTGCGCCGCCTGTGGCGCGACCTGCATGCGCATGTCGCCCAGCCTGATCATCCCGAAGTTGATCCACGCATGCTCAACGCCGCGCAGAAGACGCTGCGCCGGCAGATCCACGAGACGATCGCGAAGGTAAGCGACGATTATGGCCGCCGCCTGTCGTTCAACACCGCGATCGCGGCGGTGATGGAACTGCTCAATGCCGTCGGCAAGTTCGACGACATGAGCGATCAGGGCCGCGCCGTGCGCCACGAGGCGTTCGAGGCGATCGTGCTGTTGCTCAACCCGATCACGCCGCACATCGGCCATGCGTTGTGGGCCGCACTCGGCCACACGGAGCCGGTCATCGACGTGGCGTGGCCGAAGGCCGATCCGGCCGCACTGGCCAAGGATGCGGTGACGCTCGCGGTGCAGGTCAACGGCAAGCTGCGCGGGCAGATCGAAGTCGCGGTCAATGCGGCGCGTGAAGAAATCGAGCAGGCCGCGCTGGCCGATGAAGGCGTCATCAAGTTCGTCGCCGGGCAGACGGTGAAGAAAATCATCATCGTGCCGGGTAAGATCGTGAATATTGTCGTAGGATGATGCGCATGCAGACGATCGTTCGTTCCCTTGCCGTGCTGGCCGCGCTTTCGCTCGGCGCCTGCGGTTTCCACCTGCGCGGAGAGGTCAAGCTCACGCCGGAACTGCAGCGCGTGGTCGTGACCAGCTCCGATCCGGCCGGCCCGCTCAAGCGCAGCGTCGAGGACGCGATGAAGCGCGCCGGCGCGACGATTGCGACCGCGGCGGGCGAGGGCGTCGGCGAGATTCGCATGACCGGCGTCAACATGCAGAATCTGGTCGGCTCGGTCGGCGCCAACGCGCGCGTGAACGAGTTCAACATGGTCTATCACGTCGATCTCGAGATCGTCGACGGCGCGGGCAAGACCGTGCTCGAAAAGCAGCCGCTCGAGCAGACGCGTAGCTACACCTTCGACCAGACCCAGGCGGCCGGCGCAGGTGCGCAGCAGGACGTGATCCGCCGCGAAATGGAGCGCGACATGGCTCAAGCGGTGATGCGCAAGATCGATTCGGTCGAGCGGCGCCTGGCGAAGTAGATCCGCGCGTACACGCAAAATGCCGACACCGTTACCGGCGCTGCGCAAGCAAATCGCGACGGGCGAGCTCAAGTCCGTCTATTTGCTCGCCGGCGAAGAGCACCTGCTCCTGCTTGAAGCGGCCGATGCGCTGCGCGCACGCGCGCGCGAACTCGGCTACGTCGAGCGCGAGGTGTTCGACGCGGACAACAGCTTCGATTGGAACCAGCTCGCGCAGAGTGCGAGTGCGATGAGCCTGTTCGCCACGCGCAAGCTGATCGATCTGCGCATACCGACCGGCAAGCCCGGCAAGGATGGCGGCGCGGCGATCATCGAGTATTGCGCCAATCCGCCGCCCGATACGGTGCTGCTGATCACTGCGCAGGAATGGAGCAAGAAGCACGAAACCGCCTGGAGCCAGGCGGTCGATCGCATCGGCGTGTTCACTCAGGTGTGGCCGCTCAGAACCGATGAATTGCCGGGATGGATCGGTGCCAGGGCGGCCGCGCGCGGCCTGAAGATGACCGCCGATGCGGTCGATCTTCTGACCGAGCGCATCGAAGGCAATCTGCTCGCCGCCGCGCAGGAGATCGACAAGCTCGCTTTGCTGCATGTCGGCGCGACGCTCGATGCGGAGATGCTCGAGGCCAGCGTCGCAGACGATACGCGCTTCGACGTATTCAAGTTGCTCGACGCCGCACTGGCGGGAGACGCCGCGCGCGCGCTGCGCATCCTCGCCGGGTTGCGCGCCGAGGGCGAAAATCCGATCGGCCTGCTCGGCTGGCCTTTGAACCAACTGCAGATGCTCGCACGCATCGCGAGCGCGCGCGGTGGCATTGCGGCGGGGCTCAAGTCCGAATACATCAGGCCGCAGCAACGCGAAGGGCTCATCCGGCGCGCGTTGGAGCGGGCGCCACGCACGCACTGGGACGCATGCCTGATTCAGGCCGGCCGCGTCGATCGCATCGGCAAGGGTCGCGGTATCGGCGACGCCTGGCTCGAACTCGAACGCCTGCTCGTCGCAGTCGCGCAGCCGCGAGCCGGGTTGCTGGCGAAGGTCGGATGACGCGGATGCGGCAAAATATACAATGCGCCAGCAACGACGGCGCAATCGCCCTGGCAGCATGAACGGCAAACCGATCGCCATCCTCGGCGGTACCTTCGATCCCGTGCACAACGGCCACCTGCGCGTCGCCTGGGAGGCGGCCGAGGCGCTCGATGCACAGGTGCGCCTGATGCCCGCGCACGTGCCACCGCACAAGCCCGCGCCGCTCGCCTCGGCAGCGCAGCGCGTGGACATGCTCGAGCGCGCGCTCGTCGGCCAGCCACGCCTGGTCGTCGATACGCGCGAGTTGCGCCGCGAGGGCGCGTCCTACACGGTGGATACGCTGCGCGGCCTGCGCGTGGAATTCGGCGATGCGCAGCCGCTGATTCTGCTCGTCGGCGCAGATGCATTCGGCTCGCTGCCGACCTGGCGCGAGTGGCGGCAACTGTTCCGCCTCGCCCACATCGTCATGCTGACCCGCCCCGGGCGCACCGAGCCGTGGTCGGGCGAGCTCGTCGGCGAAGCCGTGCCGCGTCGCGCGCGTTCGCCGCGCGAATTGCAGGAAACTCCAGCCGGCAAGGTGCTTAGCATCCCGGTCACGCCATTGGATATTTCGGCGAGCCAGGTGCGCACGCTGCTTGCGGCCGGGCGCGAGCCGCGCTGGCTGATTCCAGAGGCGCTGCTGGCCGATCCGGCAATCCTTGCACCGTATCGGCGCAACGGCTGAACCACCGCCGGATCGTCATCCAATCGACACTTCCCTCGACGCCAAATCGGCGTATATTCTGGCCGCGCGGGTGCGAGCCCGCCTGTGCACTCAATCCAGGTGATACGTTTTTGCCTACTCCGACCAAAATCCAATCCACCCGCGCGCCGCGCAAGGCGGCTGGCGCGAAATCCGCAGCCAAGAAGACGGCATCCAAGTCCGCCGTGAAGAGGCCCGTCGCCAAGGCGGCAAGCAAACCGGCGAAGAAGCCCGCGAAGAATATCGCCGCGGCGAAGCCGAAAAAAGTCTCGGCACCGAAACCGAAAAAACCCCAGCTGCCCAGCGATCCGGTAGAGCTGCTGCGCGTACGCGTGCTCGACGCGCTCGACGATCTCAAGGCGCAGAACGTGCAGGAGATCGACGTGCGCGGCAAGACCTCGATCGCCGACCTCATGATCGTCGCGAGCGGCACATCGACCCGTCACGTCAAGTCGCTGGCCGATGAAGTCGTCAAATTCGCCAAGCAGGCCGGCATGCAGCCGCTCGGCATCGAGGGCCAGCGCGAGGCGGAATGGGTGCTCGTCGATCTCGGCGACATCATCATCCACGTCATGCTGCCGCGCGTGCGCGAATTTTACGGATTGGAGCGGCTGTGGACCGTGGGCGATGACATGGCGCGGACAGCGGCGGTCGGTTGATCCGATCCGACCTCGGTGCGGTCCATGTCGCGTAACTTGTCGCATATCGCCGACGGACCATGCGTGCCACGCTGATCGCCATCGGCGAGAAGATGCCTTCGTGGGTCACCGAAGGCTACAACGAATACGCCAAACGCCTGTCGCACGAGCTGCCGCTGCAGCTCGTCGAAGTCACGAGCAAGCTGCGCGGGCGCAGCAACGACACCGCGCGCGTGATTGCCGATGAAGGCGCGTTGATGCTTGCGGCAGTTGCGAGGAGCGCGAACATAATTGCGCTCGACGGTCGCGGCAAGGCGTTCAGCAGCGAACAGCTCGCGCAGCAGCTCGCGCGCTGGCGCATGGACGGGCGCGATCTCGCCTTCCTCGTTGGCGGTCCCGAAGGCCTCGCCCCGGCGGTGCTGGAGCGTGCCAGCCAGACTTGGTCGCTCGGCCCGGCGACGTTGCCGCATCCGCTGGTACGCATCCTGATCGCCGAACAGCTTTATCGTGCGGTGAGCCTGCTCGGCAATCATCCGTACCATCGCGCTTGAGGACTCATTTCCGCCGCGTCGGCTAGAATTGGCGGCATGCTCTATCTCGCTTCGCAATCCCCGCGCCGCCGCGAACTGCTCGAACAGATCGGCGTGCGTTTCGGCACGGTGCAGCTCGACCTAGCCGAAGTGCGCGCGCCGGGCGAGCCGCCGGTGGACTACGTCAGCCGCGTCGCGCGCGAGAAGGCTGGCGCGGGGCTGCTGAAACTGGGCGGAGAGCAGGGCGTCGTCGTACTCGGCGGCGACACCGAGGTCGTGCTCGACGACGAAGTGTTCGGCAAACCCGCCGATCGCGCGCATGCGATCGCCATGCTGCGCAAGCTGTCGGGCCGCACCCACGAGGTGATCTCGGCGGTCTGGCTGGTCGACGCAGGGCGCGAGGAACATGCGATTTCGCACACCCGGGTCACGTTCGCCGAACTCGACGAAGCGACCATCGCCGCCTACGTCGACAGCGGCGAGCCGGCGGGACGCGCGGGCGCCTATGCGATCCAGGGCGCGGCTGCTGCGTTCGTTAGTCATCTCGCCGGCAGTTACTCGGGCGTGATGGGCCTGCCGTTGTTCGAAACCTCGATCTTGCTCGAGCGTTTCGGAATCCGCCGCCAGACCTGAGTGGGCTGCGCGCTGGAATTGTGAGGGTTCGATAAGATTTTCGCGCGTGCCGTGGACAAGCATGCGCAACTTGAGCGACGCTTCATTCAACACATCCGTGGAGATCGACGATGACGGCGGCAGTCCCGAACCACGCAGAATGGACCGCGCTGGCGCAGGAGTTGCGCGGTCGCTTGTCGTTGCCCGGCATGGCGGAATACGAAGCACGCCGCCGCGTATGGAACGGTGCGATCGACAGGCATCCGCTTGCGATCGCGCATTGCGCCGACGCGGATGACGTCGCCCGCGTCACACGCTTCGCCGCGCACCACGCGTTGCCGATGAGCGTGCGTGGCGGTGGCCACAACGTCGCCGGATCCGCGGTGCGCGATGGTGCGCTGATGCTCGATCTCGGCGGCTTGAACGCAGTCGAAGTGAGCGCCGATCGAAGCCGCGTCCGCGTCGGCGGCGGCGCGCTCTGGCGCGAGGTCGACGCGGCGACGAAGGAGCATGCGTGCGCAACCACCGGCGGCATGATCTCGTCGACCGGTGTCGGCGGCTATACCCAGGGCGGCGGGGTCGGTTGGCTGATGCGACGCTGCGGTCTCGCCATCGACAACCTGATCTCGGCCGACGTGGTGCTTGCCGATGGCAGCCGCGTTCATGCGAGCGCTGAGTCGGAACCCGACCTGTTCTGGGCGCTGCGCGGTGGCGGCGGCGGATTCGGCGTGGTGACCAGCTTCGTATTCCGCCTGCATGCACTGGCCGAGGTGTACGCCGGCGCACTGTTCCATCCGATCGACGCGGCGCACGAGCTGCTGCGCCGGTTCCGCGACCAGGTTGCCGACGCGCCCGACGAACTCACCGCGATGGTCGTCTTCTGCAGCGCGCCACCAGCGCCGTTCCTGCCTGCCAGTGTGCATGGGCAGCGCGTTGGCGTACTCGCCTGGTGCTGGAGCGGCGATCCGGAACAAGGCCGCGCCCGACTGGCGGCGCTGCTCGATCCCGGGCGCGCGCTCGGCCAGGTCGGCGGCGTGATGCCTTACCCGCAGTGGCAGTGCGCCCTCGATGCGCACGCGCCGGCGGGCGATCAATACTATTGGACGACCGCGCATGTCGATGCGCTCGACGATGCGCTGATCGAAACGCTGGTCCGCCATGGCAGCGAGGCAGCCGACCCGGCGAGCGAGCTGCACGTGCATCATCTCGGCGGGGCACTCGCGCGCGTACCACTCGAAGGCAGCGCATTTGTCCATCGCGGCGCGCCGTTTTTCGTCAATGCGATCGGGCGCACGCCGCAGGCACAATTCTTCGCCGCGGTGCGCGATTGGGCGCGCGGTCTGCGCAGCGCCGTGGCGCCGTGGGCGCGCGTCGGCGTCAACGCGAATTTCACCAGCGAAGAAGGCGACTTGCGCGAGCGCACGCACGATGCGGCGACGCTGGCGCGGCTGGCGGAACTGCGCCGACGTTACGATCCGCGCGGATTATTCGCGCTCGCGAGCTGATCCGCCTCGACGTGGCCGAGCAGGAAGTCGCGTGTCTCGACGGCGATTTCCTCGATGCGTCGTGTCTTCGGTTCGGACTGTGCTGCGGCAAAAGCCTCGGCACCGAGGGCGTCGCGCGCTGCCTGCTCGATCGCGGCATGGCGGGTATGCCACTGTTCGAGCAAGGGCGCGCCGGTCTGCTCGCGCGCGTGCGCTGCGGTGGCCAGAAATCGGGCGGCGCATACATGATCGCCGCGCAGTCCCGCCAGGTACGCGGCGCCTTCGATGCATCCAGCCACGCCGCGCCAGTGCCAGAGATGTTCCATGCACAATTGCGTGCGCAGCCAGGTGCGCGCGGCGTCGCCGGGCAGATCGGCTTCGAGTTGCTGCAAACCCAGGTTGATCAGGGTGTAGGCGAGCTGGAAAGGCTCGCCTTCCGGACGGTCGACTAAAGCTGCCGCTGTCGCCAGATCCGCGACCGCATCGCGGCGTTCTCCCCGGCGGGCATGGATCAGTCCGCGACCGAGGAATGCCAGCGAGCGCAGCCATGAGTCGTCGTGTTCCCGTGCTTCGGCGAGAGCGTCCGCAACCAGCGCGTGCGCTTCCTCGAAGCGATTGCACAGGGCGAGTTCGAAGGCGAACATCGCGCAGCCGATGCCGGCGAGGTGCGGTTCGGTGAACCGCCTCGCCATGTCGATACCTGCGCGGAAGTGATTCGCGGAGCGCGGGTGCTCGCCGCGATGGTGGGCGATGATGCCGGCGATGACATGGCAGCGAGCGCGGTCGATTGATTCTGCTGGTGCCAGCGCGAACGCCGCATCGAGCCAGCGCGTCGACCGCCGGTAATCGCCGCTCGTGCGCATGCACCAGGTGAGATTGCCAAGAAGGTTGAGAACGGCCGCATGCATTTCGGGCTGGCCCGAGGCATAGGCCAGCGCCGACTCGATGTCGGGTGTCATCCGCTGCATCCATTCAAGCCAGTGATGCTGTCGCGCGCTGCGTGCCTGCGCATCGGCGAGCAGGCTGGACTTGTGCAGATGGGCGAAATGCGCGCCTCGCGCGATATCCTCGTCGCGGCCCTCGCTCAAACGCAGGCGCGCATACAGACGCACGCTGTCGAGTAGCCGATAGCGCGGCGGATCGTGGTCCGGCTCGATGACGAGCAACGACTTGTCGGCAAGGCCGCTGAGCAGGTCGACGACTCGCGTGGTGTCGATCTCGAGCATGCGGGCGAAGTCAAGGGTCGCGTCCAGGGTCCAGCTGCCGGCAAACACGGAAAGTGCGCACAGCAGGCGCCTTTCCTCGTCATCGAGCAGGCTGAAACTCCAGGCCAGGAGCAGACCGAGAGTCTGGTGGCGTTCGGTGCACCCGTTGCCTGCGAGCCAGCCGAAGCGTTCGTTGAGCCGCTCGAGCAATTGCGCGGGGTCGAGCACGCGCAGGCGCACCGCGGCGAGTTCGATCGCGAACGGCATGCCGTCGAGGCGCCGGCACAGCTCGGCGGCACTGGCTGCGTTCGCAGGAGTCAGCTCGAACGGCGCGGCGAGCGCACGGGCACGTGCGAGCAGCAACTGGATCGAGGCGACTGTCGAAAGTTCAGCGATCGCCTGTGTGCTGTTCCATTCACGCATCGGCGGCAGTGCCAGTGTCGGCAGGGCGTAGACGATTTCACCGCGGCAATTGAGCCGGCGCTGGCTGGTGATGAGGATGCGGATATCGGCGCAGGCTTCGAGCAGGCGCGTGACGAATTCGCCGAGCTCGCCGGCCACACGCTCGCAGTTGTCGAGTACGAGCAATGCGCAGCGCGCAGCCAGCATAGCGATCAAGTGCTGCCGATTGGCCTCGTCCGAGCCACCGCGCACCCCAAATGTGGTCGCGATCATGCTTTCCGCGCCTGCGCCGCCGCTCGGCGCCGACATGTCTAGGAACCAGATGCCGTCAGCGAACTGCGCTGTGCACGCGCGCGCGGCCTCGAGCGCGACCGTGGTCTTGCCCATGCCGCCAGCGCCGACGATGCAGAGCAGGCGCGCGGAAGCGAGTATCGTGCAGATGTCGGTGACTTCGCGATCGCGGCCGATGATCGCGCTCATGCGTGCCGGCACGCGCGCGGCGGGCGGTGGCGCGAAGCGCAACTCGCGGTGCGTTGCGGGCGCTTCGATCTCGTCAGCCAGCGTCGCGACGAAACGATAGCCCTTGCCGTGCACGGTCTGGATGCAGCGCGGCGCTTCCGGATCATCGCCGAGCGCGCGGCGCAGCAGCACGATCAGGCGGTTGAGCGTGGCCGGAGTGACGTAGCGATGCCCCCAGACCGCATCGAGCAGGGCGTCGCGGCTGAGCATTTCGCCGGGATGGGCAAGGAACTCGAGCAGCACTGCGAACGCCTTCGGCTCGAGCACGATCTCCTCGTCGCCACGAGTCAGCCGATAGGCGTGCGCGTCGACGCGCACGCCGGCGAATTCATAGATGCCGACGTGGGGCGACGTGCGTACCGGAATGCTCGCGTCCATGCGTATAGTATTAGGAAAATCCGTCGCGCGATTACGCGCCCGCGGCTTCCTTGCATGGACGCCACGTGATCGCCCCGATACTCAACCTCTGCGCTCGGGGCGATCGACGAGTCTGGCCTGATCAGTGAAAAGGTTCCTGCCATCACCGGGAAGAAAGCACACCCGGGCGCGGAACAGCGTTTGTCCGAATCGCGCTACTGGTCGGCGAACACGCGACCGCCTATCACGCTGCCGACGACCGACACGGCAGGCAGGTCAGGCCGCAGCGGTACCACCGTAGTGCCGTCTTGCGCGTACTGGGTGATGGTGAAGGTTCCGGTCATCAACGTGGCATTATGGCTCAGCACGACGGTTTCGTGGATGCTGACCGGGCCGATGAAGGTCGAGTCGGGCGCCCACCCCAGAGCAACGTGATTGAGCGTGTAGGTGGAATCGGTGCGCTGCCAGACGCCCTGACAGAAATTGCTGGTCACGGGCGGCTTGGCGGAGTTCATCAGTTCGGTGCCATCGGCGTGCCAAGTAACCACGGCGGCATCGATGACCGTTCCGTCGGGGATGGTGGCATTGCCGTGCGCCAGGAAGTTGACCTTCCACAGGCCGGTAATCGGATCGTTTCCGGCCTTGTGTGAAGCGGAGCTCACGCTGGCCCCCGAGACGTTGCTTGGCTGCTCGGTTGCTGTGCTCGACCCGGCGTCGAACGCGGGCATGGGCCATGCTTGGACCTGGGTTTTACCGTCCGGGATCGAGCACGCATGCGCCGGCAGCGCGACCAGAGCGAGGCCGAGCGTTCCGGAGAGCAATGAGGTATGCAGGAGCTTGTTTGAAATGCAGCGATTTTGCGCACGAACAGACATGCCATTCTCCTTCAAAAATGAATGGTGGAGGAACGCAATGACCCTTCTCTGCGATACGAATCCTTGCGACCGGCGACCCCATATGCCGCCGGCCGTTGCAGCGTCTCGCTCTGTGCTCGGCGTTGCATGAGGCCAGCATTGGAGTTTGGTGAGGGTGGATGCCTCATCCGCGCCGTCCGCGCAAGATCGACAAGCCCCGTCCCGCCAAGCTATAAACGCGTTGAGAAAAATTGCGGAAGCAGCGGCCTTGTCTGAGGAAATCCTGATCAACGTCACCCCGCGCGAAACCCGCGTGGGCGTGGTGGAAAATGGCGTGCTGCAGGAAGTGCACGTCGAACGCGCGCTCAAGCGCGGTTACGTCGGCAACATCTATCGCGGCCGCGTCAGCCGGGTGATGCCGGGAATGCAGGCGGCGTTCGTCGAGGTGGGGCTGGAGCGCGCCGCGTTCCTGCACGCCAACGACATCGTCCGCTCCGGGCCTACAGGCACCGGCGACGGTCACGAAGGCGAGTCCGGCGAGACGGCCGCACTGCCGACGCCGCCGATCAGCGAACTCGTGCACGAAGGCCAGGACATCATAGTTCAGGTGGTCAAGGACCCGATCGGCAGCAAGGGTGCGCGCCTGACCACGCACCTGTCGATCCCCTCGCGCTACCTGGTACTGTTGCCCTACGCGAAGATGATCGGCGTGTCGGTGCGCATCGAGGACGAGGCCGAACGTGTGCGCCTGAAGGACCTGGTCGCCGCACTGACCCAGCCCGGCGTTGCCGCTGGCGGCGACGTTTCCGCTCAGTCCGCGCCCCTCGGCCCTCAGCTTGGCTATATCGTGCGCACGAATGCGGAGGGGGCGTCGCGCGACGCGCTCGCCGACGACGTCGCCTATCTCGGCCGGGTCTGGCGCGTGGTCCAGGAGAACATGCGCCGCGTCGAGCCGCGCGCACGCGTTTACGAGGAACTCGCCCTGCCGCTGCGCGCGCTGCGCGACATGATGCGCGAGGACGTGGAGAAGGTGCGTGTCGATTCGCGCGAAACCTACGAGAAAACCATCGCGTTCACGCAGAAATTTATGCCGGCGCTGGCCGAGCGCATCGAGCTGTATTCCGGCGAACGGCCGATTTTCGACCTGTACGGCGTCGAGGACGAGATTCAGCGTGCGCTCAAGAAGGAAGTGCCATTGAAGTCGGGCGGCTACCTGATTGTCGACCAGACCGAGGCAATGACCACGATCGACGTCAACACCGGCGCGTTCCTCGGCCATCGCAACCTCGAGGAGACGGTGTACAAGACCAACCTCGAAGCGGCGCAGGCGGCTGCGCGCCAGCTGCGCCTGCGCAATCTCGGCGGCATCATCATCATCGACTTCATCGACATGACCGACGCCGAGCACAAACGCCAGGTGCTGCGCATGCTCGAGAAATCGCTCGCCCACGACCATGCCAAGACGACCGTGTACGAGATGTCGAGCTTGGGCCTGGTCGAGATGACGCGCAAGCGCACGACCGAAAGCCTCGAACGCCAGCTGTGCGAACCATGCCCGGCCTGCGATGGCCGTGGCAACGTCAAGACCGCCGAGACGGTGACCTACGAAATCTTCCGCGAAATCACGCGCGCGGTGCGCCAGTTCGAGGCATCCAGCCTGCTCGTGCTTGCCGCGCAGAAGGTGGTCACGCGCATCCTCGACGAGGAGTCGGGTTCGGTGGCGGAACTGGAGGAATTCACCGGCAAGACGATCCGCTTCCAGGCCGAGGAACACTACGCGCAGGAGCAGTACGATGTGGTGCTGCTGTAACCGCAGGTCGTCCGGCGAACATCGCCCATGACGCCCTGGCGCCGCCATCTGCACCGTGCGCAATGGTGGCTGTTCCGGCTGCTGGCGACGTTCGCGATCCTGATGGCGATCGTGAGCAGCGTGACTCAGCTTGTCGTTCTGCCGTGGTTGACGAATCATCCCGAATGGGTCAGCGCCAAGCTCGCCGAGACACTGAATCGACCGGTGACGATCGATCGACTCGACGCGCGCTGGGAACGCACCGGACCGTTGCTCAACCTGACCGGCGTGCATCTCGGCGCGATGCCGGCGGCGGCCAAGGCGGCGCAAGGACAGACACTGGACCTCGCCAGCGCCGGCTTGAAGATCAATTTCTTCGCCTGGGCGCGGCCGCGCGCGACCTGGACCGAGATCCATCTGTCGGGCATCGAGCTCGACCTCGTGCGCGACGTCCAGGGCGAGTGGCGTCTGCGTGGCCTCGACACCGGCGATGCGGCCAGCAGCAACCAGGATCTCAATGACAGCCCGTTGTTCAGCCTGGGCACCGTCGTCGTGCGCGACGCGAGGCTCAACGTCGACGACCTGCCGAACGACAAGCATTTCAAGCTCGGCGCCGACGAACTGCGTCTGACCGCGCACGGCGATTTCCTGCGTGTGCTCGCGCGCGTGAGGAATCTGCAGAACGACTCGGCGCCGGTGAACGCGGTGGTCGAATACGATCGTGGCAAACGCGATGGCAGTGCCTACCTCGGCGGCGCCGACATCGACCTCGCCGCGGTACTGCGCAACTATCCGCTCGCCGGCCTCGTCGTCGACCACGGCGGCGGCAAGCTGCAGGTCTGGGCGTGGCTCAAGGCCGGCGAGGTCAGCGAGGTACGCGCCGAGGTTGATCTTGCCAATCTCGTGCTGACCACGCACACCTCGATCAAGCTTGACGACAAGCGCGACTTCCTGCCGCATGTCGGTATCGACCGCCTCGCCTTCGGCGCGCGCTGGCGCCGCGAGGAGGACGGCTTCAGCGCCGACGTGGCCGAGTTGAAGATCGTCCGCCAGAGCGAACCGTTGGCACCGGCGGAACTGCACCTGCGCCGCAGCTATCCCGCCGGCGACTACTACGCTACGCCCGAGCACACGATTGCCATCGGCGCGCTCGATCTCGGCACCGTCGCCAGCGCGGCAATGCTGGTCGACACACTGCCCGTCGACCTGCGCCGCTGGCTGTACGCGGGCAATCCCTCGGGCACGCTCGCGCGCGCGATGCTGCGCTTCGCCGATGCGACCGATTTCGACGCCGCTGCGCAGCTCGACGGCCTCGCCGCGCACGCGTTCGGCAAGATACCCGGCGCGAGCGGCGTTTCCGGCCAGCTGTTCGCCGACCAGGATGCGATCACGTTCGATCTGCCGCAGCACAATGCGTTCGCATTGCTGTTGCCGAAAGTGTTCCGCGAACCATTGAGTTTCGCCGAGTTCCACGGCAGCGTCAGCGCGTATCACGCCGACGATGCCTGGCGCATCGAGACCGGCGCGTTGCAATTCGAGAACACGATGCCGGGCAAGAGCTACGGCGGCGAACTGCGCGGCGCAGCCGATCTCTTCGATGCCGGCGGCAAGCCGGCGCTCGACGTCGCCGCCGTCGTTAACCACGCCGACGTGGGCGCGGCGAAGCGTTTCTGGCCGCTGGGCGTGATGTCGCCGCATGCGATCGAATGGCTCGACCGCGCGCTCGACGCGGGTCAGGTCACCGGCGGACGTGCGGTGTTTCGCGGCAATCTCGCCGACTGGCCGTTCCGCAACAACGCGGGCCGCTTCGAAGCCAGCGCGGATGTCGCCGACCTGCGCTTCCGCTATCTCGGCGACTGGCCGGCGATCGAGCATGCGCATGCGCTCGTCGATTTCGTCAATGCAGGGCTGCACGCCGACACCGACGGCGGAAACCTGCAAGGCGTGAAAGTCGGCAAGGCCAGCGTCGACATCAGCGACTACGGCGAGGGCACGCTCGAGGTCACGGCGAATGCGCAGGGCGGCGGCCGCGACCTGCTCGGTTTCGTAAAGGCGTCACCGCTCGGCACGAAATTCGCGGCGCCGCTGCTCGGCGTCGACGTCGGCGGCCAGGGCAAGGTCGACTTCGCCCTGCGCGCGCCGATGAAGCCGATCGAGAATTTCCAGATCGACGGCAAGGTGCAACTCGCCGATGCCGATCTTGCCGACGCGAAATACGATCTGAAATTCGACAAGGCCTCGGGGCCGCTGCGCTTCAACCGCAGCGGGTTTTCCGCGGATGCGCTTGCGACCACGTTCAAGGGCAAGCCAGCGAAGCTCTCGCTCGCGATCGGCGACTACGTCGGCGATACGAAGCATGTCGTCGAAGGCAGGGTCGACGCGCGCCTGCCGGCGAGCGAGCTGATCGACAGCTACGCCTCGACGCTCAAGGACTACAAAAAATATCTCTCTGGCGAGGCGAACTGGAGCGCTCAATTCAGCATCGACCGCGACGGTGCCGACAAAGCCAAGGCGATGGACAGCGGCCAGCGCGTGGTCCTGACTTCGGATCTGCGCGGCATCGGCATCGACCTGCCCGTACCGCTGAAGAAGTCCGCCGACAGCGCTCTGCCGCTCAAGCTCGTGGTTGGCCTGCCGCCGCTTGGCGCGAGCATCGACGCGAGCCTCGGCGACATCGTCAACCTGCGCGGGAAGCTGCCGACGCCGACCGCGCCGTTTGCCGCGAACGTGATCTTTGGCGGCGAGGCGACCGGCGTGCTGCCGAAGTCCGGCATCGCGATTGGCGGCGCGGCACGCGAGGTGGATCTGTCCGGCTGGATGAGTTTCGCCGCGGACGGTATGGACGGCGGGAGCGGTGGCGATGTGTTGCGCAGTGTCGATGTCCGTACCGCCTCGCTCGTCGCCTGGGAGCGTGACTTCGGCGACGCAAAAGTGCGCGTCGGTTTCGGCGCCGATGCCGTGCGCGTCGACTTCGAAGGCGCGCGCATCGAAGGCAGCCTGACTGTGCCGAAGAAGAACCTGCGCACGAGCACGATCGTCGCCGACTTCAAGCGCCTGCACTGGCCCGAATCGCCCGAAGCGCCGGCGAACGCCGCCGCGGTCGGTGACGTGCGCGACGACTCGCTCAATCCCGCGGCAATCCCGCCGCTGCGCATCGACATCGGCGACTTCCGCCTCGGCAAGGCCAGCTATGGCGCGGCCTCGGTGGAGACAAAGCCGATGGCCGATGGCATGAGTCTGGACAAGGTCAACACGCATTCGAAAGACATCGATATGAAGGCGCACGGCGTGTGGACGCGCAAGAACGGTTTCCACCGCTCGACCTTCGGCATCGAACTCAAGGCGCGCGATTTCGGTGTGATGCTCGACGCGCTCGGCTACGGCGGCAAGCTCGCCGGCGGTGAGATCACCGCGTCGATCGACGCGAGCTGGGCCGGCACGCCGTCGGCGTTCGCGCTCAACCGCATCAACGGCGGTGCGCTGCACATGAAGATCGCCGACGGGCGCATCCCGAACCTCGACCCTGGCGCCGGGCGGCTTGCCGGCTTGGTCAACCTCGCTGCGCTGCCACGCCGGCTCGCGTTCGACTTCGGCGACCTGTTCAACAAGGGCTTCAGTTTCGATTCCGCACAAGGCGTGTTCACGATGACCGACGGCTATGCCTACAGCGACGGCTTCGAAGTGAAGAGCCCGACCGCGGACATGCGCATCAAGGGTGCGATCGGCCTGAAGACCAGCGAGTGGAACATGCGTGTCGAAGTAACCCCGCATGTCGGCGCGACCGTATTCATGGGCGCTGGTGCGTTGATCGGCGGCCCGGTTGGCGCCGCGGTCGGCGCCGCGGTCGGCGGCGTGCTCGGCAAACCGATCAACCAGGCCACGCAGTCCGAGTACAAGGTCAGCGGCAGCTGGGACAAACCCGAGATCGTCAAGCTCGGCAGCCGCCGCGTGCCGAAGGCGGAAAGCGAAACGGCGAAGCCTGCCTCGAAGTGAGGCGGACTTCGTGCCGCGCAGTTCGCGCGGCGTGATGCCGTTGCCCTGCAGAAGGCCGCAGCCGGGCGATCAGGCAGTGACCTTGGCCACGCGGATCATCGCCTCGATGCTGCGCTCGACGTCTGCGTCGGTCGTCGCCCACGACGAAACGCTGATGCGCATCGCGGTGCGGCCCTGCCAAACCGTGCCGCCGCACCAGCAGGTGCCTTCTTCCTGCAGTGCCGTGACGACGCGCTGGGTGCGCTGCGCGTCGCCGAACGCGACGAGCACCTGGTTGAGCGCGATCTCGTTGAGCACGTCGAACCCGGCTGTGTGCAGCGCCTCGGCAAAACGCCGTGCTTGACGGCAGTGGCGTTCGATCATTTCCGCGACGCCGCTGCGGCCGAGGCTGCGCAATGCGGCCCACACCGGCACGCCACGCGCGCGGCGCGACAGCTCCGGGGTGAAGTCGGAGGGATTGCGCCACGCGCTCGTCGTCGGCAAGTACTCGGCGGTGATCGCCATAGATGCGCTCAGCGCGACCGCATCGCGCACGAATGCGATGCCGCTGTCGTAGGGCACGTTGAGCCATTTGTGCGCGTCGGTCGCCCAGGAGTCCGCCGTTTCGACGCCGACGACGAGATGCGCGTGCGCTGGCGTCGCACGCGCCCATAAGCCGAATGCGCCATCGACATGCAGCCAGGCATCAGGCCCGATGCGCGCGCGGATCTCGCCGACCGCGTCGCAGGCGCCCGTGTTCACGTTGCCGACCTGCGCGCAGACGATCGCGGGCCCGGACAACTGCGGCAACGCATCGACGCGCAAGCGTCCCTGCGTATCGACCGGAATGCGCACGACGCGATTGCGGCCGAGGCCGAGCATGCCGAGCGACTTGATCAGCGTCGGATGCGCTTCGGCGCCGACGACGACCGTGATCGGCGGCGCGCCGAACAGGCCGTCGGCTTCGACCTTCCAGCCCGCGCGTTCGAGCACGGCGTGGCGCGCGGCCGCGAGCGCGACGAAGTTCGCCACGTTGGCGCCGGTGACGAAGGCGCCGCCGGCAGTGCGCGGCAGGTCGAACAATTCGAGCAGCCAGCGCAGCGCCGTCTGCTCGAGACGCGCAGTCGCCGGCGTTGCGTTGTACAGCGCGGAGTTCTGGTCCCAGGCCGCGGTCAGCCAGTCGGCGGCAAGCGCGGCGGGCAGGGCGCCGCCGATCACGAAGCCGAAGAATCGCGGCCCGGCCATCGCCATCGTCGCCGGCGAACCGATCGTGTCGAGCAACGCGAGCACTTCGTGTGGATCGGTCGGCGCGTTCGGAAGTTCGCCGTCGAATGTCGCAAGCGCCGCGACCGCGGCCGGATCGGGCGCGGCCTTGCGTTCTTGCAGCGACTGCAGATAGTCCGAGGCGCGGCTGGCGACGTCCTGCAGCAATTCCTTCATCTTCGATTTCCCGTTTGGCCAATGAGCTGCATTTCGGTCAATGCGCGATGCGCAACACGAGCAGGGTCTGATCGTCGTTGCCGACCGCGCCGCCCTGATGCTCGTGCACGGCGGCAACGAGGGTGTCGCGCAGCGCCTGCGCGGATATGCCGGCATCGGCTGCGCCAACCAGGCGGCGCAGACGTTCCGTGCTGAATTGGCGCCCCCGTGCATCGCGCGCTTCGACGATGCCGTCGGTGTAGAGCACGAAGACATCGCCATGGCGAGCGTCGTGCGCATTGTTGGCGTAGGCAAAATCGGGCAGCACACCGAGCGGGATCTGGTCGGCCTCGCCGAGCAGGGAGACGTCGCCGTCGCGACGCAGCAGCAGCGGCGGATGGCCGGCCGAGAGAAAGTTCAGCAGGCGCGCATCGGGCCGGTAGAGCAGGGCGAATACGGTCATGAAACGGCCGCGGCTGCGACGCGAGAAGAAGTGGCGATTGGCGTAGCTGATCACGTTGGCCGGCGGTTCGCCGTCGCCGCCCTGGTAGGTGCGCAGGATCGCGTCGAACTGCATTGCCTCGGCTGCGGCCGCGACGCCGTGGCCGGAAACGTCGCCGACGATCACGCCCCAGACATCCGCATCTTCGCTCGCGGGAATATCGGTCGCGACGACCGCGGTGAGGTTGCTCATTTCATAATAGTCGCCGGCCGCGGTTGCGGCGGGTTGCCAGTGCACGGCGTAGTCGAGGCCGCGGATACGCGGGTTGTCGGGCAGCAGCAGCTTCTGGATGTCGGCGAGGCTTTCGATTTCGTGGCGCTGGCGCTCGGTCTCGCGGGTCAGTTCGCGCAGTGCAATCGGTCCGCGGATCAGATTCGAGGCGAGATTGACGTGCAGCATCGCGCGTTCGAGATCGACGCCGTCGAAACGCCCGGCGAGCGTCGAGCCGAATACAAGCCAATGCGACACCTCACCCGAGTTCGCGATCGGCAGCGCAAGCACGGCCGCGGGCGCGAACAGCGCCTGGGCGAGCGGCAGTCCACGTTCGCGCGGAGATACGCCGACAACGTGTGGCTGCGGCAATGAGATCAGGCGGGCAGCGAGGGCATCGTCGAACAGCGGCAGGCTGTTGCGCGCATTGATCGGATCGAGATTGGCGACGTGTTCGGTGCCGTCCGGCCCGATCAGGCCGGCGAGGCGGCAGCGCCCCGCGCCCTGGCCGCGCGAGAAAAGCAGTGCGAGCGAACAATCCGGAAAATCGCCGCTGAAATAGGCGTGCGCGGCGAGCAGGCCGCTGCGCGAGTCGCCGTCGAACACGCTGAGCTTGAGGACGCGGTCGAACAGGTCGATGGCAGAGGGCATGCGCCCATTGTCGCGCGCCGCCCTGTTTACGCCAAGGGAACCTCTGATTTACCTACTCCGCTCGATAATTTGCGCGCCGGCGGTGCTCGGACTGCGGAGGCAGGACGCCAAAGCGAACAATCGCGTAGCGAATGACCCGGAGGGCGAGCCGCGGATGCGGCGAGTCATCCTCACATAGTCGTATGTATGCTCCGGTTCCTGCGCTCCGGCGACGCGTCCGGTTCTGGATAAGATCGGCTCTTCGCTCGCTACGGTAAAGCAGAGGTTCCCAAGCCGGACAGAGCTTTGGAATTCTTCGGGTCGCGGAACAGCAGCGGCTTAGCTTCGACGATCGATCGCTGCTGCTGTGCCTGGTCGACTATCGCAGCGACGACATCGTGCCTCGGTGACTTGTCGCAGACCGGATCGGCTGCGGCGGGGTCCTGCGCGAGCATATAGGCCTGGCAGCGGCAGCCGCCGTAGTCGTTTTCCTTTTCCGGGCAGCTCGCGCAGGGTTCCTTCATCCAACCGGTGCCGCGATAGCGATTGAAGCCTTCGGATTCGTACCAGATCTCGCGCACGCCATGCTCGCGCACGTTCGGGAAGGCAAGGCCTGGCAGCATGCGCGCGGTGTGGCAGGGCAGGGCCGTGCCGTCGGGCGCGATCGTGAGGAAGATGTTGCCCCAACCGTTCATGCATTTCTTCGGTCGCGTCTCGTAGTAGTCGGGCACGACGAAGATCAGTTTCATCTTGCCGCCGAGCTTCTCGCGCCACTGCTGCGTGATGCGCTCGGCACGTTGCAATTGCTCGCGCGTCGGCAGCAGCTGTTCGCGGTTGAGCTGCGCCCAGGAGTAGAACTGCACGTTGGCGAGTTCGAGATATTGCGCGTCGAGCTCGACCGCGAGTTCGATGATGCGCTCGACATGGTCGATGTTGAGACGATGGATCACGCAGTTCATCACCATCGGCCAACCGTTCGCCTTGATCAGCGCGGCTGCCTCGCGCTTGAGATCGAAGGTGCGCGTCGAGGAGAGAAAATCGTTGACCTCACGCGTGGAGTCCTGGAACGAGAGCTGGACATGATCGAGCCCGGCCTGCTTGAGCCGCCGCGCGCGTTCGGCATTGAGACCGATGCCCGAAGTGATCAGGTTGGTGTAGTAGCCGAGCGCGCGCGCCTCGGCGATGAGCGTTTCCAGATCCTTGCGCTGCAGCGGCTCGCCGCCGGAGAAACCGCATTGCACCGCGCCGAGCGCGCGGGCCTCGCGCAGCACGCGCAGCCAGTCGGCGGTGGACAGCTCCGCGTCGTGGCGCGCGAAGTCGATCGGGTTGTAGCAGAACGCGCAATGCAATGGACAGCGGTAGGTCAGTTCGCACAGCAGCCAGTGCGGCGGCCCGATCGTCGCAGAGGGCATCGTGTCGGCGGCGGTGTTCATGCGATCTGCACCCAGCCCTGTCGCGCGGCGATGTCGAGGAAGGCGAGCACGTCGCCGCCCAGGTCCGTGGTGTCGAATTGCGTTTCGATGTCGGCGGTGATGGCCGCGACGTCCGCGACGCCGTCGCAGCGCTTCAGAATCTCACCCGCGCTCGCGTTGAGCTTGACCATGCCCTCGGGATAGAGCAGCACGTGCGCGTCCTGCGTCGGTTCCCATTGCAGGCGAAAGCCGGGCGCGATTTGTGGAACGTCGGCGATGCTGACACTCATTTTTCCTCCGTCACGCCGTACCTGAGCGCCATCGCATCGTTCATCGTCCACAGCACGTCGAGCTTGAATTGCAGGATGTCGAGCGCGCGCTGCTGCAAGGCGAGCGTGTCGAAGTAGGCGAGCGTGATCGCCAGGCCTTGTTCGACATCACGCCGTGCCTGCGTCGTGCGGTTGCGGAAGTACTGCAGGCCCGTGGATTCGATCCACGGGTAATGTTCGGGCCAGTTCGCCAGACGCTCCTTATGGATCTTCGGCGCGAACAGCTCGGTCAGCGAGGCGCAGACCGCCTCCTGCCACGGCGCGCGGCGCGCGAAATTCACGTAGGCATCGACGGCGAAGCGCACGCCCGGCACGACGTGGCGCTGGTCCTCGATTTCCTCACGCGTGAGGCCGACGGCAAGGCCGAGGCGAATCCATGCCTCGATGCCGCCAGCGTCATCGCCGTGGCCGTCATGGTCGAGGATGCGCTGCACCCATTCGCGGCGTACGGCGCGGTCGGGGCAATTGGCGATTACCGCCGCGTCCTTGATCGGAATGGCGACCTGATAGCAGAAGCGGTTCGCGACCCAACCCTGGATCTGCGCGCGCGTTGCGCGCCCCTCGTTGAGCATGCGGTTGAACGGATGATGGATGTGATAAGCCGCGCCGCGCTCGCGCAGGCGCGCCTCGAATTCTTCTTGGCTCCACGCCATTCCGCTCATAGCTGCAGTTCCATGCCGTCGTGGGCGATCTCGACGCCGGCCGCGCGCACCGCGGCGTGCTCGGCGCTGTCCTCGTCGAGGATCGGGTTGGTGTTGTTGATGTGGATGAGGATCTTGCGCGTCGTTGCCGGCAGTTGCGCGAGCTGCTCGAGCATGCCGCCCGCGCCGGACTGGGCGAGATGACCCATGTCGCGCGCGCGCTTTTTCGAGATGCCGAGCGCGATCATCTCGTCGTCGCGGAAGCAGGTGCCGTCGATCATGACGACGTCGGCGCCGCGCATTGCATCGAGCAGCCGCGCATCGATCTCGACCACTCCGGGTGCGTAGACCAGGCGTTTGCCGCTGGCCGCGTCCTTGACGACGAGTCCGATCGTGTCGCCGTCGACCGGTCGGTCGCGATGCGGCGAATACGGCGGCGCATTGCTGCGCAGCGGCAGCGCGGTGAAACGCAGGCCGGGCACCTGCGGAATCGCGAATGCCGCGCCGTCGAGCGCGATCTCGTGCCAGTCGCTGCCGCAGTAGTGATCGAGCAAGGGAAAAATCGGATTGCCGCGCTCGAGATCCTCGCGCACGGGCCGCGTCGTCCACAGCGGCCAGCGCTCGCGATGTTCGCGCAGCATGTAGAGCCCGGTAACGTGGTCGATCTGCGCGTCGACCAGCAGGATCGCGCGCAGCGCCGTGTCGCGGAGCGCACGTGCCGGCTGCGCGGCGGCGAAGGATTTCAGCTGGGCGAGGATGTCGGGCGAGGCGTTGCACAGCAGCCAGTCCTCGCCGTTGCCGCTGAGCGCGATCGAGGACTGCGTGCGCGCCTGCGCGCGCAGCGTGCCCCGGCGCAGGCCGTCGCAATTGCGGCAGTTGCAGTTCCATTGCGGAGAGCCGCCACCGGCCGCGGAACCGAGGACATGGATATGCACGAGTTGTACGTGTCGGAAACGGCACACCGACGACGTCGGCGTGCCGCTCGCGTCAGCGGTTGGCGATGTACATCGTCACTTCGAAGCCGAAACGCATGTCGGTCGCTTGCGGGGTTTGCCACTTCATGTCGATTCTCCGGTGGAAGAGATGCTGGGCTGCGGTGAGCCGGAATGGCTCGCCGGCATCGAGTGTCGTGGCTCGCGGGATCAACGGCATCGCCACAGCAATGAATCGAGCCTCACGATTTTCATTAGATTGCGCGACGTGCGGATGCGCTAGCATGCGGTCATGCCCGAGCATGCCGACCAGCCCGACGACTTCGCCACACGGCGCGTCGCGCAGGCATCCGAAGGCGCCGCGCTCGCTCTCGATCACGGCCACGTGATGGCCTGGGAGCAGTCGGGTTCGCTTTCGGGGCTGCCTGTCGTCGTGTTGCACGGTGGACCCGGCTCGGGCAGCAATCCGCGGCATCGGGAATTCTTCGATGCAGCGAAATACCGGATCGTGCAGTTCGACCAGCGCGGCTGCGGACGCAGCACGCCGCTCGGCGAGACCATGCACAACCACACCGGTGCTCTGGTCGACGACATCAAGCGCCTGCGCGAACATCTCGGCATCGAGCGCTGGCTCGTATTCGGTGGCTCGTGGGGCGCGGCGCTCGCGCTGGCATATGCGGCAAAATATCCGCAGCACACGAGCGGGCTGGTGTTGCGCGGCATCTATCTGACCGGCAATGCGGACAACGACTGGTTCTTCCACGGCGCCTCGGCATTCGCGCCCGAGGCGCACGCGCGGTTCATGCAACTGGTGCCACGCCGCTGGCAACGCAGTCTGCTTACCTGGCTCGAGCGCACGTTTCGCGACGGCGAAGAGGAGCGCAAGGCCGCCGTCGCTGCGGCATGGCAGCGCTATGAAACCGCCCTGGTCGATCCGTCCCGTTTTGGCGCCACGGATTCCGCACCGTTGTCGCCCGCGTCCGCGGCGACATGGAAAAAGTATACCGTGCAGGCGCACTACCTCGCGCGCCGCTGCTTTCTCGGTGAGTCAGCAGTGATGCGCTGCGCGAGTGGCCTGCGTAGCGTGCCGACGGCACTCGTACACGGCACGCTCGACTTCGTCTGTCGCCCGGTCAATTCACTGCGCGTGCAGCACGCGATCGCCGGCAGCCGGCTCGCTTGGGCGCAGGGTGCCGGGCACGATCCGCTTCATCCGGAATCCAAGCGATTGTTGTGCGCGGCGACGGATCGTTTCCACGCCGATGGAGATTTTTCGCGCTGGCCGGCGGAGGCGGACGCGTGAGCCTGCGCGCGCAATTCAATCTGCTGATCGCGGTGCTGATTTCGGTTTTCGTCGGCGTGCTGTTTACGCAGCAGATCCGCGATACGCGCGACAGCGTGCGCGAGGAAATCGAGGCGGGCAACCTGGTCGCGACGCGATTATTGTCGAGCTTCGTGCAGACTTACGGCGATACGAGCCGACCGGCGATGGTCGGCTACCTCAGTCATCTCGGGCGTGTACGCTCCACCGTGATCCGCCTGTACGACCAGGAAGGCGCGCTCGTCTACACCTCGCCGCTTTCGCCGTACAAGGCCGGACGCGAAGCCCCGGCCTGGTATGCAGCCCTCATCGCGCCGGCACCGATGAAGCAGCGGTTCGATACCTTCGACGGTGTGCTCGAAGTAGCCGCCGATCCGAGCCGCGCGATCCTCGACGGCTGGGATGAGGCGCTGCGCCTCGTCGGCATCGGCGCGATCGCGATCCTGATCGGCAATGTTCTTGTATTCGCGCTCGTGCGTCGCGCGACAAAGCCGTTCGCGCGCATCGCGCGCGGTCTCGACCAGCTGCAGCAGGGCAACTATCACACGCGCCTGCCCGCCTTCCGCGGCGCCGAAGCGAGCGCGATCGGGCAGGCGTTCAATCGCATGGCGCAGACGATCGAGGACAATCTCAACGCGCGCCACGAAGCGGCCGAGGCGCGGCTGCGCCTTGAGCAGAACCGCGAACTGACCGAAACGGTGCGCGCGCGCATCGAGGACGAGCGCCGCGAGATCGCGCGCGAGCTGCACGACGAAACCGGGCAGAGTGTCACCGCGATCAAGTCGCTCGCACTGGCGCTGATGCAACGCCCGCACAGCGACGATACGACGCGCGGTACGGCGCAGTTGATCGCCGATACGGCGGGCAGGTTGTACGCGGCGATGCACGAGATGATCCCGCGCCTGCGGCCGTTGACCCTCGACAGCCTCGGTCTCGCCGATACGCTGCGCGAGCAGGTGGCGGAGTGGCGGCACCTGCATCCGCATGTCAATGTGGCGCTGACGATCGGCGACATGCCCGCTTCGCTCGGTGATACGGCGACGGTGACGATCTATCGTGTCGTGCAGGAAGCGGTGACCAACGCGCTGCGCCACGCCGACGCGGGCCGCGTCGAGATCGATCTGCACGCCGAAGCACAGGCTCTGCATCTGCGAATCGCCGACGACGGCCGTGGCCTGCCGGAAAATTGGCGGCGGCCCGGCCACTATGGCCTGCGCGGCATCGCCGAGCGCGCGCGTGCACTCGGCGGCGAGGCGCGCATCGGCAATCGCGAGCCGCATGGCGCCGAGATCAGGCTGGAGATTCCGCTGCAGTCATGAGGTTCTCGTGAGCACAAACACGAAAATCCGCGTGATGCTGGTCGACGACCACGCGGTCGTGCGCGTCGGCTTCCGGGTGCTGCTCGAAATGAGCGGCGAGGTTGAAGTCGTCGGCGAGGCCGAGAGTGGCGAGATCGCTTATCGTGATTTCGCGCGCATCCAGCCGGATGTCGCGATCATGGATCTGTCGATGCCGGGCATGGGCGGCATCGAGACCGTGCGCCGCCTGCTCGCGCGCGATCGCAGCGCGCGCATCCTCGTGTTGTCGGCGCATGAGGACTCGGCGCATCCGCGGCGCGTGCTCAAGGCCGGCGCACTCGGCTATCTGTCCAAGCGTGGTGCGCCCGAGGAACTGCTCGATGCGGTACGCGCGGTCGCCGCGGGGCGCATCTATCTCGAGGCCGAAATCGCACGCAAGCTCGCGCTGCACGATCTAGCCGCGCCGGGACAATCAATCGAGAGCCTGTCGGAGCGTGAATTCGCCGTGTTCATCAAGCTCGCGCGCGGCGAATCGGTGCAGGCCATCGCGCAGACGTTGTCGCTGTCGCCGAACACGGTCGGCACGCATCTGTACAACATCAAGCAGAAGCTCGGCGCCGGCAACCAGGCCGAATTGACCCTGATCGCGGTGCGCAACGGCCTGATCGAGACTTGAAAACCTGTCCTCAAAGCGGCGTAGCTTTGAGAACAGGACAGGTTCTGAGTTAGCCGGGCAGCAGGAAGACCGCGACCACCTTGCGTCCCTCGCCGGCGAGCACGTTGAACGTGCGCGCTGCCGCGGCGTTGTCCATCGTCTCGAGGCCGATGCCGCGGCGCAGGAATTCGCCGAGCACGGCCTGTGGCGGAAATGTCGCGCGCGCGCCGGTGCCGAGCAGGACGACCTCGGGCTTGCGCGCGAGGATCAGGGCGATCGCAGCAGTATCGAGCTCACCGACCGAACGTGCGGGGAAGTTCGCCTGCGCATCGACGGTGTCGAGCAACACGCTGGTCGTGAATACGCGATCGATGACGACGACCTGCGTCGCATCGGCTTTGCGCACGAACATCTGCTGCTCGTGGCGGTGTTCGGTCAGCTGCATGGGAAGAAAGGAAGCCTCTGCATAACCGTAGCGCGCAAATTATCGAGCGCAGTAGGTTAAGCAGAAGTTTCTAGCGCGGCAGGGCGATCTTCGGCGCATCCTCGTTGCGGCGAAAATAACTCGCGACATGGCCGATGCGCTGCACGACTTCGGCGCCGCCTTGTCCGGCGAGTTCGTCGATCTGCTGCTTGCGTGCTTGCCGGTCGTCGCCGGCGATCTTCACTTTGACCAGTTCATGCTGGTCGAGCGCTGCGTCGAACTCCTTGACCAGCGCGGGCGTAATGCCCTTGTTGCCGACGAGGATGACCGGACTGAGGTCGTGCGCGAGGCCGCGCAGGTAACGGATCTGGGTGTTGGTCAAAGCCATGGAAGGACTGGGAATTAAGGTATCGGTTAGTCGTACAGGGTATCATGCACGCCTACTCCATGAACCTGTCCAAAAACCGTAGCGAGCGAAGGAAGTTTGCGCTGCGCCGGAGCGCAGGAACCGGAGTTTACTCGTATGTAAATGAGGATTCCGAGCACCGCCGCTGCGCAAAATACCGAGCGCAGTAGGCTTTTGGACAGGTTCATGGCCTCTCGCAGCAAATCCAGCGCACGCTGGTTGAAGGAGCACTTCAGCGATCCCTACGTCAAGCGCGCCCAGGCCGAGGGCTGGCGTTCGCGTGCCGTGTTCAAGCTCGAGGAGTTGCTTCAGCGCGATGCAATCCTCAAGCCGGGCATGGTCGTGGTCGATCTCGGCGCGGCGCCCGGCGGCTGGTCGCAGATGGTGCGCGAGAAGCTGGGCGACAAGGGCCGCGTCGTCGCGCTCGACATCCTGCCGATGCAGGGCATCGGCGGCGTCGATTTCATTGAGGGCGATTTTCGCGAGGAATCGGTGCTGAAACAGCTGGAAACCCTGCTGGCCGGGGCGCCGGTGGACCTTGTCTTGAGCGACATGGCCCCCAATATCAGTGGCGTGACCGTGGCCGATCAGGCGCGGGCAATGCATCTGTCTGAATTAGCTAGAGATTTTGCCGCTGTCCACCTGAAGCCCGGCGGTGCGTTTTTGATAAAACTTTTCCAGGGGCGCGACTATGATGCGTACCTGAAGAGCTTGCGTCAGGGCTATGAGCGCGTCAGCATTCGGAAACCGAAGGCCTCGCGCGCACGCAGCCCAGAGGTCTACGCGCTTGCGAGCGGCAAGCGCGGATAGTGGAAATCGTCGCGTTGGCAACCGGGAAACGCGGTTGAGCATCTAGGCAACGATGCGGGACACAAAAGAGTTACCGACGCGGCAATCGGCCGCAGGCTGAGTCAAGGCTAATGAACGAAATGGTCAAAAATCTTGTGATCTGGGTGGTCATCGCGGTGGTGTTGATCGTCGCGGTGCAAAGCTTCAAGTTCGGCGGCACCGAGCCGAGCACGGTGCCGTATTCGGACTTCATGGCCCAGGTCAACAACGGCAACGTCAGCGAGGTCGTGCTGCGCAACGACCTGCAGACGGTCAATGCCAAATTGAAGGACGGGCAGAAGCTCAACACGACGATCGTGCCGACCGACGGTTCGCTCGACAAGATCCTCGACAAGCAGGGCGTGAAGTTCACGGTCGAGGCCAAGGACAACAGCGGGCTGATCACACGCCTGTTGATTGACTGGGTGCCGATTCTGCTGTTCTTCGCCGTGATCGTCTACTTCATGCGCCAGATGCAGGCCGGTGCCGGCGGGCGCGGGGCGATGAGCTTCGGCCGCTCGCGCGCACGACTGCAGGGCGAGGACCAGGTCAAGGTCACGTTTGCCGACGTGGCCGGCGTGGACGAGGCCAAGGACGAAGTGCAGGAGCTCGTCGAGTTCCTACGCGATCCATCGAAGTTCCAGAAGCTCGGCGGGCGTATCCCGCGTGGCGTGCTCATGGTCGGCTCGCCCGGTACCGGCAAAACGCTGCTCGCCAAGGCGATCGCCGGCGAGGCCAAGGTGCCGTTCTTCACGATTTCCGGTTCCGATTTCGTCGAGATGTTCGTCGGCGTCGGCGCCTCGCGCGTGCGCGACATGTTCGAGCAGGCGAAGAAGCACGCGCCGTGCATCATCTTCATCGACGAAATCGACGCGGTCGGCCGCCATCGCGGTGCCGGCCTCGGCGGCGGTCACGACGAGCGCGAGCAGACATTGAACCAGCTGCTCGTCGAGATGGACGGTTTCGAGGGCAACGAGGGCATCATCGTCATCGCCGCGACCAACCGCCCCGACGTGCTCGATCCGGCGCTGCTGCGTCCGGGCCGCTTCGACCGCCAGGTCGTCGTGCCGTTGCCCGACCTGCGCGGCCGCGAACAGATTCTGAAAGTCCACATGCGCAAGGTGCCGCTCGCGGCCGACGTCGATCCGACCGTGATCGCGCGCGGCTGCCCCGGATTCTCCGGCGCGGATCTGGCGAACCTCGTAAATGAAGCAGCACTCTTCGCGGCGCGAGGCAATTCGCGCGAAGTGATGATGGATCACTTCGAGCGTGCCAAGGACAAGATCATGATGGGCAGCGAGCGCCGCTCGATGCTCATGAGCGAGGACGAGAAGAAGCTGACCGCCTATCACGAAGCCGGCCACGCCATCGTCGGCCGCCTCGTGCCCGAGCACGATCCGGTGCACAAGGTCACGATCATCCCGCGCGGTCGCGCGCTCGGCGTCACCCTGTTCCTGCCGGAAGCGGACCGCTACAGCAACAGCAAGACGTATCTGGAAAGCCGTCTCGCCAGCCTGTACGGTGGTCGCGTCGCCGAGGAAATCATCTTCGGCGAAGACAAGGTGACCACGGGTGCGTCGAACGACATCCAGCGCGCAACCGGCCTCGCCCGCGACATGGCGACCAAGTACGGCCTCTCGCCCGAGCTCGGGCCGATGACCTACGCGGAGGAAGACGACGAGGTCTTCCTCGGCCGCTCGGTCACGCAGCACAAGCACGTGTCGGAGGAGACCGCGCGCAAGATCGACGAAGTCGTGCGCGGCATCATCGACACCGCGTATGGTCGCGCGCACGAGCTGCTGACGACGAACATCGACAAGCTGCACACGATGGCGAAGACGCTGCTGCAATACGAGACGATCGACAGCGAGCAGATCAGCGCGATCATGGAAGGCCGCACGCCGGGGCCGCCGAAGGATTGGCAGAAGTCCGGCGAACCGCCGCGCAGCGGCGGCAATGCGGCCAGCGGCGACAAGACCGCCGCGCCGATCGGCGGCACCGCGACGCAGCACTGAGCCGCTTCCGCGATCGACCGAAAAAAGCCGCCTCCGGGCGGCTTTTTCGTTGTTGCTGCTTGCGCGGCCATGACGAATTGCCGAAACTCGCAAGAACGCCGAGGCAGTTCCGTAAACGCGGCACCTTGCGGCATCGTGTCCAGCGATGCCAGAGCGGCGGTGCCAGACATTGCGGATGCAGCGGATTCGCCGGGGGGCACCAGCATGTTGCGTCGAGTCGTCGCGAATATCCGTCGCCAGGACTGGACGGCCGTGAGAAAGGACCCGAAGTTAGTCTCGCTGCTGCAATTGCGCATGGCGGACATCGCGACGGATCTGAGCAACATGACGGACTATTTCGCGCCGTACATGCGTGGGCCGTTGCAGAATTTGCACCTACCGCTGCAAAAGATCGCGAAGGAAAAGCCGTGAGGCTTTTTGCCGAACTCAAACGGCGCAATGTCCTGCGCGCAGCGGTGCTCTATATCGGCGCGGTGTGGGCGCTGGCGCAAGGCATTTCGCAACTCAGTCCCGCCGTCGGCTTGCCGGATTGGAGCACGCGCTGGTTCCTGATCGCGGCGGCGATCGGTTTTCCTTTTTGGATCGCATTCGCCTGGTTCTACGAATGGACGCCGCAGGGTTTGAAGCGCGAAAGTGAACTTGCGGCAGATACGTCCATCGTTCGCTCGACCGGGCGAAAATGGGACCGAGCGATCACCGCGGTATTGGCCGTCGCGGTGGTGCTGCTGCTGACCAACACCTTCGTGTGGCGCAAAGGTGCGGGACTCGACGCCGCTGTTTCTGCGATTCCGGACAAATCCGTCGCGGTGCTGCCGCTGAGCAACGAAAGCGCCGATAAAGACCAGCAGTATTTTTCCGATGGTCTGTCGGAGGACCTGATCAATGCGCTGTCGCAGTTCGCCGGGTTGAAGGTGATCAGCCGCAATTCCTCATTCCAGTTCCGCGACAGTCACGACGACAGCAAGACCATCGGTGCGAAACTCGGCGTTGCGCATCTGCTCGAAGGCAGCGTGCGGCGCGCGGGCGACATGGTGCGGGTCACTGCGCAACTGGTAAATGCCGCCGACAGTCGTACGCTTTGGTCGCAGCGCTACGACCGCCCCTACGTCGATCTGTTCGCGCTGCAGGACGACATCACCCGGCAAGTGGCCGAGGCGTTGAAAACGAAACTGCTGGAAGGCGCGGCCGCCAACACGCAAAGCGACCGCCCGCCCAGCGGCAATCTCGATGCATACAACGCGTATCTGCAAGGCGTCTTCGTTGCCAGGCGCAGCACGGACGCGGACATGCGCCAGGCGATCGAATACTACAAAGAAGCGATCCGCATCGATCCGAACTATGCGCTGGCCTATGCCTCGCTCGCTCGCGCGAAAATCGCGCTCATTGCGGCGTTCTCGGTCGCGAACCGCGCAGAAAAGGAAGTGTTGATCGCGACCGCACGCACGGCAACAGCGACCGCTCTGGCGCTGCAGCCGGATCTAGGACGCGCGCATCATTCGCGCGGCTTCCTGCTGCAGATCGTCGATCTCGATCTGGTCGCCGCTGAAGCCGAATACCGGCGTGCGGCCGAACTGGCGCCGAAGGAGGCCGGAAACGTGTTTTCGCTCGGTATTGTCAGTGCGTCATTCGGTCGGCTCGCCGAAGCCGTGACGTTCGGGCGCCAGGCGGTCGCGCTCGATCCGCTGAGCAGCGTCAACTATGTCTATCTTGCACGCACGCTGCGTGCGCTCGGCCGCTACGACGAAGCCGAATCCGTCTTGCGCAAGGCGCTCGAGATCAATCCGTCGGGTGCTCAGAACTATAGCGAACTGACGATTCTGCAAATCCTGCGCGGCAACGCCGGAGCCGCCATCGACCTCGCGCAGCGCGAAACCGCTCCGTTCTGGCACACCTTCGCGCTGACTCTCGCTCACTTTTCGCATGGCGACAATGCTGAGGCCGATGCAGGACTCAACGAATTGATCGAAAAATACGCCGTCAACGGCGCTTTCCAGATCGCGCAGGTCTATGCGCAGCGCAAGCAACCAGAGCAGATGTTCGAATGGCTCGATCGCGGCCTGGCGGAGCGCGATCCCGGCGTGCCCACGCTGCGTTATGCCGTGTTCGTCATGGACTACAGCGACGATCCGCGTTTCGCGGCGTTGTGCAGGAAACTCGGCCTGCCTGCAACGAATGACGTGAAGACACAGCCATGAGCGGACGACCTTCGTTCCTCGCCGAACTCAAGCGCCGCAACGTGATCCGCGCGGGCCTGCTCTACATCGGCGCGGTGTGGGCGTTGGCGCAAGGCGTTGCGCAATTGGGGCCGCCGCTTGGCGCACCTGAGTGGATCACGCGCTGGTTCGTGATCGCCGCGGGCATCGGATTTCCGTTCTGGCTCGCGTTCGCATGGTTCTACGAGTGGACGCCGCAGGGGCTCAAGCGCGAGAGCGAAGTCGCCGCTGAAGTGTCGATCACGCATTCGACTGCACGCAAAATGAATTTCTGGATCATCGGCGTGCTCGGCCTCGCCGTGGTGCTGTTGCTGACCGATCGACTGATCCCGCACAGGAGCGACAGCGCCGCGATTTCCGACAAGTCCATCGCCGTGCTGCCTTTGACCAACGACAGCGGCGACAAAGACCAGCAATATTTTTCTGACGGCCTGTCCGACGACTTGATCAACGCGCTGATGCAGTTCGGCAATCTCAAGGTCATTGGTCGCGCGTCGGCGTTCCAGTTTCGCGACAGCAAGGAAAGCAGCGCCGTGATCGGGGTCAAGCTCGGCGTCGTCTATCTGCTGACCGGCAGCGTGCGCAAGCTCGGCGATACGGTGCGCATCAATGCGCAGTTGGTGAAAGCGGCGGACGGCAGCGGCGTTTGGTCGCAAAGTTACGATCGGCCGTACATCGATCTGTTCAAGCTGCAGGACGAGATCACCGAGGCCGTGGCGGGTGCGCTCAAGGCGAAGTTGCTGCAAAACGGTGATGTTGTCATGCAATCCGAGCGGCCGCCCAGCGGCAATCTCGCCGCGTACAACGCCTACCAGCAAGGGCGGTTTTACACCGCGCGCAACAATGAGCCGGATCTGCGCACGGCGATCGCGCATTTTCATGATGCCGTTCGCCTCGACCCCGGCTATGCGGCAGCGTATGCGTGGCTTGGCAACGCGCAAGCGACGCTGGCGGGAAATTACCTCGGCGGCGCCGACACTGCATCCACGTATGCGCAGGCGCAGTCGGCGATCGATACCGCTTTGCGGCTCAATCCAATGTTGTCACAGGCGCACATGACCCAAGCCAGGCTCATGATAAACCGCAATTTCGATTGGCGCGGCGCGCAGGTGGAGCAACGACGCGCGCTTGAATTGGCTCCGAACGATCCGCGCATCCTCGTCGCCTACGCTTGGGGTTCGGCGATTCTGGGGCAGGTGGGCGCCGCCATCGACCTGACGGAACAGGCGTTGAAGCTCGACCCGTTGCAGAGCGGTGCCCGTCAGAATCTCGCATTTTTGTTGGCTGCGAACGGGCGCCTGGATGAGGCGAAGGCGGCCATCGACAAGGCGGTCGAATTGCAGCCGAGTTCGGACACGCATCGGGTGATGCAGGCTTACGTCGCGACGTTTCGCGGCGACTTTCCGGCCGCGCTGACGATTGCGCAATCTCTGTCGCAGGGCATGTGGCGCGATGTTGCGCTGGCGTTGGTATTGCAGATCGGGCCCGACCGTGCCGCCGCGGATGCGGCGTTGCAGAACCTGATCGACAAACACATCGACTCCTCGGCGTACCAGATCGCGGAGATCTACGCATTGCGCCGCGACCCCGACAACGCGTTCAAGTGGCTCGATCGCGCCTGGGACACGCGCGATGGGGGCATCGTCTTCCTGCTCAATGATGCGCTTCTCATGCGCTACCGGCACGATCCCCGTTACGCTGCGTTCGCGCTGAAGGTCGGCCTGCCGACAACAACCGATGCCAAGGGATTGCCGTGAGCGGAAAACTTTCGTTCTTCGCCGAACTCAAGCGCCGCAACGTCATCCGCGCGGCCGTGCTCTACATCGGCGCGGTGTGGGCGCTGGCGCAGGGCATTGCGCAACTGAGCCCGGCCATCGGTTTGCCGGAGATGGCGGCGCGCTGGTTCCTGGTCGCGGCGACAATCGGTTTTCCGTTCTGGCTCGTATTCTCATGGGTGTACGAGTGGACGCCGCAGGGACTCAAGCGCGAGAGCGAGGTCGCTGCAGACACGTCGATCACGCGTTCGACCGGGCGCAAGATGGATCGCGCGATCATCGCCGTACTTGCTATCGCGGTGGTGTTGCTGCTGACCAATACCTTCCTCCGGCGCAAAGGCGGGCTCGGCGGCGATGCCGCGTCATCGACTTCGGGAAAATCCATCGCCGTGCTTCCGTTCGATGATTTGAGTCCGGGGCACGATCACGGCTACTTCTCGGCAGGCCTCGCCGAAGAATTGCTCAACGCGCTGGCCAAGGTGCAGGAACTGAAAGTCGCCGGGCGAGCGTCGTCGTTCTATTACGCCAGTCACAATGCCGAACTGCGCACTATCGGCCAGGCTCTTAGCGTCGCCAATGTGCTGCAGGGCGCGGTGCGTACGCAGGGGGATGCCGTGCGCATCAGCGTGCACCTGGTGCGCACCGGCGATGGTTTCGAGGTGTGGTCGCAAAGTTACGATGGCGATCTGCACGATATCTTCGACGTGCAGGAACGCATCGCGCGAGCGATCACCGAGCGCCTGAAGATCGTTTTGAGCGGCAGCGAGCAGTCGCGCCTCGTGCCGGTGGCCACGACCAGCGCGGATGCCTACGCGGACTTCGTCACCGCACAGACGCTGGTCAACAAGCGGGTCGACAACAGCCTGCCGCAGGCGATCGCGCTGTTGCAGAAGGCAACGGCGCTCGATCCGAAGTTTGCGCGCGCCTGGTCCAAGCTCGCGGTCGCCTATGCGGTGTTGCCACAGTACACGGCCGCCGAATGGAGCGAAAGCTGGCGCAACTCCGATGCCGCCGCGCAGCGCGCGCTGGCGCTCGACCCGGACGATGCGGAGGCTTACGCCGCGCTGAGCTACAACCAGTTCTCGCAGCGACATTTCGAGGCAATGGTCGAACCCATGCACCGCGCCTTGCAACAGGCGCCCGACAACTCGGCGGTGAACTACTGGGCAGCCAACGAGCTCGCCGCGATGGGCCGCACGCGCGACGCCGAAGCGCGAATCGACGCGGCGTTGGTCAACGATCCTGCCAATAATCTGCTGCTGTTCTACAAGAGCATGACGCGCTGGCGCATCGGCGACGAGGCCGGTGCGCTGGACTACATCCGTCGTGCCGGCGTGGCCGATTCGCCGTTCGGCGCCTTGATGCTGCAGTACTACGATGCGGCGCACGCTGATGTGCAGGGTGCCGCGCGCGATTTCGTGAAAGCCATCGGCAAGATGGGCACCCGGATCGCCGAAGGTGACCTGCACACGATCTATTTCGGCACCTTCGGCGACGAGACGCAAAGGCAGACGGCACTGAAAATCATCGACGCGCACGCAGAGGACAATTGGGCTCCGACCTTATTGCTGCAACTCGGAGAACCTGCGCGTTCCTTCGATCTCTACGAACAGGGCCACAGCGGCTTATCGGACGCCTATTTCAACTGGCTATGGCAGCCCGAGGAATGGTCGCGCAAGGCGCTGCGTGATCCCTCGTTCCAGGGTTTTGCACGGCGCATCGGGATGGTTGCCTACTGGCAGCACTACGGTTGGCCGGATTTGTGCCGCCCGGTGGCGGCAAGCGACCCGCAGGCGTTCACATGCCAATGAACACGCAGCCGTCATTCCTGTCCGAATTGAAGCGTCGCAACGTCATTCGCGCGGCCGTGCTCTACATCGGCGCGGTGTGGGCGCTGGCGCAGGGCATCGCGCAACTGAGCCCGGCCATTGGCTTGCCCGAGATGGCGGCACGCTGGTTCCTGATCGCAACGACGATCGGTTTTCCGTTCTGGCTCGCCTTCGCCTGGTTCTACGAGTGGACGCCGCAGGGGCTCAAACGCGAGAGCGAGATCACGGCCGATGCCTCGATTGTGCGTTCGAGCAGTCGCAAATTGGATCGCGCGATCATCACGGTCCTGACTGTCGCGGTGGTGTTGCTGCTGACGGATCGTCTTATCGTGCGCAAGAGCGATGGCGCAACCGCGATTCCGGCCAAGTCCATCGCAGTGTTGCCGTTGCTCAACGAAAGTGGCGATCCGCAGCAGGAATATTTTTCCGACGGTCTTTCCGAGGAGCTGATTTCCGCGCTGGGCAGGTGCGCGATCTCAAAGTGATCGGGCGCAATTCCTCGTTTCGCTTTCGCGGCAAGGACCAGGACGATACCGCCGGCATCGGCGTCAAGCTCGGCGTGGCCACGCTGCTGCAAGGTACCGTACGCAAGCAGGGTGACGAGGTTCGGGTGGTGGCATCGCTGGTCAAGGCGGTCGATGGAAGCCAGCTGTGGTCGCAGGCTTATGATCATCAGTTGAAGGACGTTTTTGTCGTGCAAAGCGACATCGCGACGGCAGTGGCGAACGCGCTGAAGGCGACCGTGTTCGGCGGTGCGATCAAAAACAGCGACAAGCCGCCCGGCGGCAATCTCGACGCCTATGATGCGATGCTACAGGGCCGCTATTACGCCGAGCGCCGCAATCCCGACGACTACCGCAAGGCGGTGGATTACTACCAGAAGGCGATCGCGCTCGATCCGAATTACGCACTGGCCTATGCGCGACTGGCGATCGCGCAGCAGTGGTACAACGACTGGGTTGCAGACGCCGAGGAGCGCAAGACCGTCGGCGCGCAGGCGCGCGCAAATGCGCAGAAAGCCGTGGCGCTCGCGCCCGATTCGGCGCTGGCGCTGGGTGCGCTCGGCATCAACCAGGCATGGACGGATTTCGACTATCCGGCCGCAAAAGCCAGTTTGAGAAAGGCCGTGGCGCTGGATCCGTCGAATGCCGAGACTCTCTACCAGTTGGCGGACGTGACGGCTTGTACAGGTTCGCTGGGTGAAGGCATTGCAATGTTGCGCAAGGCATTGCAGATGGAGCCGCTCAATGCATCCTTCCATTTCTATCTCGGGCAATTCCTCCTGGCGGTGGAGCGCCAGCCTGAAGCGGAAGCCGAGCTGAAGCGCGCATTGCAGCTTCAGCCGACGATGCACAACGTGCAGGCGTTTCTTTCGGTGGCCTACACCGAGCAGGGTCGCTTCGCCGAGGCCATCGCTGCTGCGGAGGCCGAGCCGCATCCCGCCAATCACCTCTGGGCGTTGGCCATCGCCTATACCGTGCAGGGCGACAACGTGCGTGCCCAGCAACACCTCGATGGGATGATCCGTCTCGACGCCGACCTTTATCCTTCCAACATGGCAATGGTCTATGTCTTGCGCGGTGATACTGACAAGGCCTTCGAATGGATCGACCGTGCGGTCGCGGAGCGCGATCCCGGCATGGCCGCGGTTTACGAGCAGCCTTACGTGATTCCCAGACTGCGCGATGATCCGCGTCTTATGCAAGCCCTGCGCAAGCTGGGACTGCCGGCACCGGCCGAGGTCGGTGCCCACGCTGCTGTGACCGTCCCCGCGGCGCCGGCGAATGCGGGACAATAGGCGCATGTTCGACACGACTCCTACACTCGATTGCGCCGGCCGCGTGCTGAAACTCGACCGTGCGCGCGTCTGCGGCATTCTCAACTTGACGAACGATTCCTTTTCCGGCGACGGATTGCGTAGCGACATCGACGCCGCCATCGCGCAGGGCGTCGCGATGGTGGAGCAGGGCGCGGATCTGCTCGACGTCGGCGCGGAATCGACACGGCCCGGTGCAGGCGAGGTTTCCGCAATTGATGAAATCGCACGCGTCGTGCCGGTGATCGAGGCGCTGGTGAAACGAGTCGATGTGCCGATTTCGATCGACACGAGCAAGCCCGAGGTAATGCGTGCCGCCATTGGCGCGGGCGCCGGGTTCATCAACGACGTGTATGCGCTGCGCCGCGACGGCGCGCTTGACGCGGCCGCAGAATTGAAGGTGCCGGTCTGCCTGATGCACATGCAAGGCGAGCCGCGCACGATGCAGGACGCGCCGCATTACGACGACGTCGTCGGCGAGGTGAAAAATTTCCTCGCCGGCCGCATCTTCGCCTGCGAGATGAGCGGCATCGACAAGAAGCGCATCGTCGTCGATCCGGGCTTCGGTTTCGGCAAGACGCTGGAACACAATCTCGCCTTGCTGCGTGGGCTCGATCAGCTCGCCACGCTCGGCGTACCGCTGCTCGCCGGACTGTCGCGCAAGGGCATGATCGGTGCGCTGACCGGACGCGAGGTCGATCAGCGCGCCGTCGGCTCCGCGGCCGCCGCGCTGATCGCGGTGCAGAAAGGCGCGTTGATCGTGCGCGTACACGACATTGCCGCGACGCTCGATGCGCTCGCGGTGTGGCAGGGCGTCGCGAGTGGTGCAGCGCCGATGAAGAAAACGCAGAAGCCTTTCGGTTCGCGGCGATTCGATGACGATGACTGAAGCGCAGCAAGGTCGGCAGCGTAGCGCCGACATCGACACGATCATCTTCGATCTCGGCGGCGTGCTCATCGACTGGAACCCGCGCCATCTCTACCGCAAGATCTTCGGCGCCGATCACGCGGCGATGGAGTGGTTCCTAGCGCATGTGTGTTCGCCCGAATGGAACCTGCGACAGGATGCCGGACGTCCCTGGCCGGAGGCAATCGCGGAGGCGCAAGCGCGTCACCCCGAACATGCGGCACTGATTCGCGCCTATCGCGAGCGCTGGGAAGAGACCTTGGGCGGGGTGATCGATGACGCGGTGGCACTGCTGGCCGAACTGCGCAGTGAACCGGTGCGCCTGCTGGCGCTGACGAATTGGTCGGCCGAAACGTTTCCGATCGGGCGCCGGCGTTTTCCGTTCCTCGACTGGTTCGAAGGCATCGTCGTCTCGGGCGAGGAGAAACTGGTCAAGCCGGACCGCGCGATCTACGAGTTGCTGCTGCGGCGCTATGCGGCCGTGCCGGAGCGCGCCGTCTTCATCGACGACAGCGAAGCGAACGTCGTCGGCGCGCGCCGGGTCGGACTGCATGCGATCCGCTTTCGCGATGCGGCTACTTTGCGCCGGGAGCTGTCGGCCCTCGGGTTGCTCGCCGCCTAGCGCCGCGGCGCAGTCTCGCCTACGGCGTGGCGGCGAGCGCTGCGTCGACCAGGCTGCGCCCCTGCAACGCGCTGGGATCGAGCCGGCGCAGAACGCGTCCGTTCAAGTCGAGTACGATCAGCGCTGCTGGCTGACGCACACCGTAGCGGCGGAACAGCGCACCGTCGCCGTCGAGCACGAGCGGCACCTTGACTGCGTGCTTGTCACGGTATTCGCGCAGATCCTGTGCGGAGGCCCACAGTCCCGCCGCGATGCCTACCCAGCGCACGCTCGCGTCCCCGCCATGCGCGCTCAGTTGCTCGCGTATCGCCTTGCACTGGGAGGCAGACTGCGGACGACTTTTCTCGAAGTAGCTTTCGCACCACGGCGACAGAAACGCGAGCACCGTGCGGCGTTTGTGCTCGGGATCGGCCAGCGCGATGTCGTTGCCGTCCAGCGTCTTCGCCGTCTGCGCCGCCTGCGCTGCGGCAGCCGCTGCCGCGGGCGATTTTGCCGCAGCCGCCGCGACACCCTCGCGTGCCTGAGTCAGCGCCGCTTCGAGGCGCGCATCCGCGAGATGGCCGACGTAGGCAATGCGTCCGTCGCGGTCGATGATCACATGCTGCGGGGTGACGCGCAGGCTGAACAGTTCGCCGAGGTGGCCGTCGTCGTCACGCACGATCGGCATCGTGATGCCAAGCTTGCTGCGGTATTCGCGGATCTGTTCGAGCGTGTCGTCGAAGCCGATGTTGATCGCAACGACTTCGAGGTCGTCGCCGGCATGGCGGTAGACGTTCTCGAAGTGCGGCATCTGCTCGCGGCAGGGCACGCACCAGGTCGCCCAGAACTTGAGATACACGGCTTTGTGCCCGCGCAGCGCGGCGAGGTCGATGGTCTTGCCGTCGATCGTGGTCAGCTTGACCGCCGGCGCCATTTGGCCAAGCAGGTGGTCGCCGGCCTGGGCGGCAAAGTCCTGGCCGCTTTCGGTGTGCGCGAGATTGCCCATGCCGAGCAGTGCGGTAACGAGCAGCAGCGCGACAAGGCGCGGAAGCAAACCGGCGATCCGGCGATGGCGGAGCGAAGTGGGCATGGCGAGTAGTTACTCGTAGAGATTGGTGCAGCTAAGCTACGCGACATTTGGCCCCATGCACGATCCAATTTGTTTAATTTTTTCAGAGCCAATATTTCTCCGCAGATCGTGCCGGCACAGCGATGCAAATCACATTGGTTTCAACCGGATTCGCTGGCAGCGGCATGTGCGACGTCGCGATCAAGCAAGTGCGCGAGGGTATCGATCGAGTCCGTGGCGCGGTCACAGGCGTCGGCGATCGCGAGTGCGACGGCATGCGCTTCGCCGTCGGGCGGCGTTGCGGCCAGCGTCTTGACCAGTTCGCGCTCGCAGGCGCGCAGGCCCTCGACCTGCACCGGACGATCGTGGCGCAGGCCGTCAGCGATGTCGCCGAGCGCGGCATCGATGCGGCCTGCGAAAGCCTGCACCGTCTCTTGGGCCGGCCGCTCGCGGCTGTCCTGCAGCACCGCTTCCAGCGCCATGCAGGCGCGCACGAAGCGATTCGCGTTCGCCAATACGCTTTCGGCGAGTGCGATCAGGCGCAGGTCGCGCTTGGGCTCGCCGCGCACGCGGTCGAGCGAAGCCTGCGCGTTCGTGCGTGCGCTGCGCGAGGCCACGCGCGCGTCGCGGCGCAGGTCGCTATCGCCGTCGAACAAAGTGGAAAAGTATACTCTGTACGATTCGATCATCGTCGCCAGCGCAGGGCGCAACTGCTCCCAGGTTGGCCAAAGTGCATAGGCGGCGAGGGCGAAAATGCTGCCGATCGTCGTCGCGATCGCACGTACGAGCATCGAGTCGCCGGGCGCGATGCCGTGGAAGGCGAGCAGGATGACGATCAGGCCGGTCAGCATCATCACGCCGAGGCCGTAGTTGATCGTCGTCAGCATGCGGAAGCCGATCGCGAGCAACGCTAGCAGTGCGAGCTGGGCCCAGACGTTGTCGAGTGCGTAGTGCACCAACGCCGTAGTCAGCACGAGGCCGGCGAGCGTGCCGGCGACACGCAGCAGGCCGAAGCTGAAAGTGCCGGCGAAATCGGGCTTGAGCACGATTGCCGTGGTCATCGGTACCCAGAATCCATGCGGGTAGCCGAGCGCGCGTTCGCCGATCACCGCGATGCAGACGCAGACGCCGAGGCGCAGCGCGTGGCGGAACGCGACCGACTGCAAGTGCAGGTTCGCACGCAGCGTCGCCAGCGGGCTCATCGGCCGCAGCATGGCCGGCAAGCGCGCTTCCTTTTCCTCGGCCTCGAGCTCGCCGCGCGCACCGGCGAGGCCGGCGTTGCGGATTGCCGCGCGCAACTGGCCGCCGAGCGCCTGCGCGCGAGCGAGGGCGACGGTCAGCGTGCGCTGGTCGCTCGCGTCGGCCGCGTGGCTGAGTGCTTCGAACGCGGCGAACGCGGCCTCGTAGCCTTCGATCGCGCCGCTCGTCGCCTCGGCCGTGGTGCCGTGTTCGAGCGCCGCGCCAATGCCGTCGAGCGCGCGCGAGGCATATTCGCGCAGGCGCAGCAGCGTGTGCTTCGCCTCATCCTCCGGCAGCGTGCCGATCACATCGGCCAACGCGAGCAATTCCAGGCGTACGCGTTCGACGATGCGCGCGAGCACACGGAAGCGCTCCATCTCGGCGCCACGCGCGCGATGCGCGCCGTTGAGCAGCTGCTCGACGTCGAGCAAGCCCTGGGTCACCGGGGGCGCGCGTTCGAGCCGGTTCGCCGCGATCGGACGGTGCGTGATCGCGCCGAGCTCGCGGTAGACGCGCGCGAGTGCCGAGCGTTCAGGTCGATAGCGCTGCAGCGGCCAAGCGGCGAGCGCAAGCAGCATCTCGATCAGACCGCCGGCGAAGACGAGCAGGCCGGCGCTGGCGGCATCTTTGAAGTCGCGCGGGTCCGCACCCATGACGAGCAGCAGGATGACGCAGGACAGGCCTGCGCGTCCCGCGTTCGGGCCAAGCGCGACGAGCATGCCGCCGGCCACGCCGCAGACCAGCGCCGCTATTGCCATCGCGATCGCATGCGCTCCAAGCAACGCGCCGACGAAGCCAGACAGGCCCGCACCGAGCGCGCCGAGCAGCATGCGCTGCATGCGCAGGCGATACGGCCCGGGCTGATCGAGAAACATCGTGTTGAGCGCGCCGGTGGCGATGCCGAGGCCGATCGTCGTATGCCCGGTGGCGATGCCGATGCCGAGCGGCAGGACGAAGCCGGCAGCATTGCGCAGCGCGACGCTGAATGGCACGTCGCGCGGCTTTATTTCGATCAGGGTGCGGAACATGGCGGAATTCTAAGAACCTGTCCTCAAAGCTACTGCGCTCGATAATTTGTGCGCCGGCGGTGCTCGGAATCCTCACATACTACTTGTATGCTCCGGTTCCTGTGCTCCGGCGTCGGACAAATTCTCTTCGCTCGCTACGCTTTGAGGGCAGATTCTTGGCCATGCCCGCGAGGCATCGGCTGGCTAAGGCCGCAAGCGCACCAATCCGGCGGCCGGCACGATCTCGTTCCACGGGAACAGCGGGCCTGGGTCCTGGCGCCGGCGCAGCATGATCTTTGCATCATCGCTCGCCGGCTCGAGGCGCGTATCGAGATCCTCGTGGCCGGCGACGTAGCGCAGGCTCGGGATGTCTTGCTTGAGCTTGCGCAACAGCAGCAGCAGCGAGTGGATCTGTTCCTTCGTGTACGCCACCGTGAACGCCTGGTGGCGGCTGTCGCCCCAATAGGGATAGCGGCCCAGATTGAACATCTCGATGCCGATCGAACGCGTGTTCCAGTCCTTGGTGTGATTGGCCACGCGCTCGGGTGCGACGAAGCGGTACACCGCGCCGGCTTCGGTGATGTAGTAGTGGCCGCTATGTCCCGTGCCCTTCTCGGGATAGTGCACGCGCTCGCCGAACTCGCGCGTCATCGCCATATCGGGCAGTTCGGTGCAGTGGATCACGACGAGATCGATCGCCGCCAGCGCGCGATGGTTGAGCTTGGCTTCGTAAGGCAGAGGCCAGTCGTGGATGACAAGGTCGGGGGGCGGCGCGGATATCGGCATGCATGCAGTCTCGCATGCACGGAGGCGGCCTGTCAGCATGCGATAATCCGCGAATGAAACCGTTCCTGATACTGTCGCACGGCCTGGAAAGCGGGCCCGAGGCGACCAAGGTGAGCGCGCTTGCGAAGGCCGCCGAGGCGCTCGGCTTGCGCAGCGTGCGTCCCGACTATCGCGATCTCGATGCGCGCCGCGACGTGCGCGATATCGACTCGCGCATCGCGCGCCTGCAATCGCATGCGCCGGGCGATGCGCCGGTCGTGCTCGCCGGATCGAGCATGGGCGCGTTCACCTCGGCGCTGGCGTCGACCGGATTGAACTGCGTCGGCCTGTTCCTGATCGCGTTGCCGGTGGCGATCCCCGGATACGCGCGGCCGTTCGCCGCGGCGGCCGTGCCGACCGTGCTCGTGCACGGCTGGAACGACGAAGTTTGTCCGGTTGACGCCGCGATCACGTTCGCACGCGCACGTGGCGATGCGATCACCCTACTGAACGACGATCACCGCCTCGGCAATCATGTGGATTTCATCGCCGAGCAATTCCGCCTGTTTCTGGAGCAGTTCGCTTGAACGCGGCGGATACTGTCGCGCGAAAGTTTTTCGCGACCTGCCCGAAGGGGCTGGAATACCTGCTCGTCGACGAGTTGAAGGCGCTCGACGCTGCCGAAGTGCACGAAGCGCTGGCTGGCGTGCATTTCAGCGGCGGACTCGACGCGGGCTATCGCGCTTGCTTGTGGTCACGCCTGGCGAGCCGCGTGCTGATGCCGATCGCCGAGTTCGCTGCCGCTGACGGTGATGCGCTGTATAACGGCGCGCTCGCTGTCGACTGGAGCCAACATTTCGGCGCGGGCGACACGTTTGCGGTCGACGCGGTCGGCAGCACGCAGGGTCTCACCCATACGCAGTTTGCGGCGCTGCGCGTCAAGGACGCAATCGTCGATCAGTTCCGCGAGCGCGAAGGCGAACGCCCCAGCGTCGATACCGAACAACCATCGGTGCGGGTGAACTTGGTGCTGCGCAAAGGCCAGGCGATCCTGAGCATTGATTTCGCCGGCACGCCGTTGCACCAGCGCGGCTACCGCCTCGGCAAGGGCCTGGCTCCGCTCAAGGAAAATCTCGCCGCCGGCATGCTGCTGCGTGCGGGCTGGCCGGCGGTGTATGCGGCCGGCGGCGGCCTGGTCGACCCGATGTGCGGCTCGGGCACGCTGCTGGTCGAGGCGGCGCTGATGGCCGCGGATATCGCACCGGGGCTGCGTCGCGACTATTTCGGTTTTTACGGCTGGCGCGGGCACGATGCGGCCGCGTGGCAGGCGCTGCGTGAAGAAGCACAGGCACGCGCTCGCGCCGGCGCGCAGGCTCTGCGCCCGGTATTCTTCGGCTTCGATCGCGACGCGAACGTGCTGCGCGAAGCCGTGAACAACGCGCAGTACGCGCAGATGTCGGGCTTCATCCATCTCGGCAAGCAGTCGCTTGAATATCTGCACCGGCCGCAGGAATTGCCGACGCCGGGACTCGTGATCTGCAATCCGCCGTACGGCGAACGCATGGGCGCGGATGCCGGTCTCGCCGATCTGTATCGTTTGCTTGGTGCGAAACTGAAATCCGAATTTCCCGGCTGGCGCGCGAGCGTGATCACGTCCGATGAAAATCTGGCGCGCGCGATCGGCTTGCGCGCGGAAAAGAAATACCAGCTCTACAACGGCGCGCTCGAATGCGTGCTCCTCAATTTTGAGATCGCCGCTGCCGATGCGCCGAAACCCGAGCCGAAGCCGCTGTCGGCCGGCGCGCAGATGGTCAAGAACCGCATCGACAAGAACTATCGCCATCTGCGCAAGATCGCCGCGCGCGAAGGCGTCGAATGCTGGCGCGTCTACGATGCCGACCTGCCGGAATATGCGGCGGCGATCGACATCTACCGCGAGCATCCACGTGCCAGCGGTACGCCGCTCGACTGGCTGCACGTGCAGGAGTACGCGGCGCCGGCCAGCATCGACGAAACTCTCGCACGCACGCGCCTGCGCGAGCTCGTGCGCGCGGCGGGCGAGGCCTTGAACGTGCCACGCGAGCGCATCGCGTTGAAGCAGCGCCGACGCGGCAAGGGCGGCGAAAAATACGGCAACCTCGATCATCGCGGCGAATTCATCGAAGTAGGCGAGGGTGGCCTGCGCTTTCTCGCCAACCTGTGGGATTACCTCGACACCGGGCTGTTCCTCGATCACCGCCCGCTGCGCGCACGCGTTCGGGAACTCGCGCGAGATAAGCGCTTCCTCAACCTGTTCTGCTACACCGGCAGCGTCAGCGTCTATGCCGCGGCCGGCGGCGCGGCCGAGACGACCAGCGTCGACCTGTCGCAAACCTATCTGGAGTGGGCGACGCGCAATCTTGCGATCAACGGTTTCGGCAATACGAAGCACAAGCTCGTGCGTGCCGACGCGGCTGGATATCTCGCACAGCATTCGGCGATGTACGACCTGATCTTCGTCGATCCGCCGACGTTCTCGAACTCGAAGAGCGCCGCCGACTTCGACGTGCAACGCGACCACGGGCGCCTGTTGCAGCTTTGCGGCGAACGCCTGCTGCCGGGCGGTGTCATCCTGTTTTCGAACAACTACCGCCGCTTCAAGCTCGACGAAGCCGCGCTTTCCGAGTTCGAGATTCGCGACATCAGTTCGGCCACGATCCCGTTCGATTTCGAGCGCAACCCACGCATCCACCAGGCTTGGGAACTGAGGAAAAAATAGGCCCGTTCAGCTTCGTGCGGCGGCTTCCGGGACGAGGCTGAACGGACCGGGCCAAGGCCTGCATTTTTCACAATCGATTCAGGCGGAAAATCGCAGCATGCACTTGCGATCAAATGGATCGCGTTTCTGCAATCCTCGGAGCAACTCATGAACATCAGCAAGCGTGGTTTTCGTGCGATGGCTTTCGGCCTAGTCGCCGTGGCCGGGCTCGCATTCGCCTCTGCCGCTTCGGCGCGCGATCACTTCAGCCTCGGCATCAGCGTGCCGGGTCTGAGCATCGGCGTCGGCGGTCATCACACCTACGTCGGTGTCGGCGGCGGCTACTATGGACCGGCCTACTACGGCCCGGCGTATTACGCGGCGCCGGCGCCGGTGGTTTACGCCGATCCGTATCCCGTGTACTACGGTCCGGCCTACTACGGCGGTTACTACTCGCGGCCCGTCTATCGTGGCGGCTACGGCCATGGGTACTATCGCGAAGGATATCGCGGCGGCTACGACCACCGCGGTGGCTACGACCATCATGGCGGCGGCTACTACCACCGCTGATCGGTCATCCAGTTGAGTGCCACTACAACGCCCCGCTGCTTCGGCAGCGGGGTTTTTGTTTGCAATGACGGGTTGCGGACGCGTGCAGAGCCCGCAAGGGTGGCCGTCTTCATCCCGCCACATTATGATGGTCGCCGTTCCTCCCACACGGATCCGCAGTGACTCAACCGCAATCGTCGTCCACGTCCGGCTCGCAGGCTTGGTTGTTCTTTCGCCAGTGGCTGAAGAACCCGCTGAGCATCGCCGCACTGGCGCCCTCCGGCGCACAGCTGGCCGGACTGATGACTGCGGAGTTGCCAGCCGGAGCCAGTCGCGTCATCGAGCTGGGCGCGGGCACGGGCGTGTTCACCCGCACCATGCTCGACAACGGCATCGCGCCTGAGCAGTTGCTCGTGGTCGAATTGAACGAGGAATTGTACGAATACCTGCGTACGCAATTTCCCACGGCGCGCGTCGTCTGCGGCAACGCCTGTGACCTGACCAGCATCGTTGCGGAAAAGGAGTTCGCCAGCGCGGGCCAGGTCGACGCGATCGTCAGCGGTCTTGGCCTGCTCAACATGTCGCGCGACCTGCAGCTTTCGATCATGCGATCCGCGTTCGACGTGCTCAAACCGGGCGGCTGTTTCATCCAGTTCACCTATTCGCCGAAGCCGCCGCTGCCGCGCGAACTGCTGGACGAACTCGGCCTCTCGGTACGCCGCGGCGGATTCGCCTGGCGCAACATCCCGCCGGCCTCGGTGTTCGTCTTCTCGCGCAATCGTTCGGAGCAGATGCGCGCCGTTCGGAAGTAGGAAATCCAGCGCGAACGGCAGATAATCGGCGGTCTCTGAACACGGGATTCCGCCATGAACGCACCGACTCGCATCGACACCGCGCGCACGATCCGCGCGCCGCGCGGCAACACGCTCAGCTGCAAGAGCTGGCTGACCGAGGCCGCGTATCGCATGATCCAGAACAACCTGGATCCGCAGGTCGCCGAGAACCCGCACGAACTCGTCGTCTACGGCGGCATCGGCCGCGCCGCGCGCAACTGGGAATGCTTCGATGCGATCCTGCGCAGCTTGCGCGAACTCAACGACGACGAGACCCTGCTGATCCAGTCGGGCAAGCCGGTCGGCGTGTTCCCGACCCATCCCGACGCGCCGCGTGTGCTGCTCGCAAACTCCAACCTCGTGCCGCACTGGGCAACGTGGGAGCACTTCAACGAGCTCGATAAAAAGGGCCTGATGATGTACGGCCAGATGACGGCCGGTTCGTGGATCTACATCGGCTCGCAGGGCATCGTGCAGGGCACCTACGAAACCTTCGTCGAACTCGGCCGCCAGCATTACGGCGGTTCGCTCAAAGGCAAGTGGATACTCACCGCCGGCCTCGGCGGCATGGGCGGCGCGCAGCCGCTCGCGGCGACGCTCGCCGGTGCCTGTTCGCTCAACATCGAATGCCAGCAGAAGAGCATCGACTTCCGCCTGAAGACGCGCTACGTTGACGAACAGGCGCGCGATCTCGACGACGCGCTCGCGCGTATCGAAAAGTATACAAAGGCCGGCGAGGCGAAATCGATCGCGCTGCTCGGCAACGCCGCGGAGATTCTTCCGCAGCTCGTCAAGCGCGGCGTCAAGCCCGATGCCGTGACCGACCAGACCAGCGCGCACGATCCGGTCAACGGCTATCTGCCGATCGGCTGGACCGTCGAGCAGTGGTTCGAGCGCCGCAAGACCGATCCGAACGGCGTGCGCGATGCGGCGAAGAAATCGATGCGCGTGCACGTCGAGGCAATGCTCGCGTTCCACGCGCAAGGCATCCCGACCGTCGACTACGGCAACAACATCCGCCAGATGGCCTTCGACGAAGGCTGCAAGAACGCGTTCGACTTCCCCGGCTTCGTGCCGGCCTACGTGCGCCCGCTGTTCTGCCGCGGCATCGGCCCGTTCCGCTGGGTCGCGCTGTCGGGCGATCCCGAGGACATCCTCAAAACCGACGCCAAGGTCAAGGAACTGATCCCCGACGATCCGCACCTGCACAACTGGATCGACATGGCCGAAAAGCGCATCGACTTCCAGGGCTTGCCTGCGCGGATTTGTTGGGTTGGCCTCGGCCAGCGCCACCGGCTCGGCCTCGCGTTCAACGAAATGGTGCGCAAGGGCGAACTCAAGGCGCCGATCGTGATCGGCCGCGACCATCTCGATTCCGGCAGCGTTGCGTCACCGAATCGCGAAACCGAAGCGATGAAAGACGGCAGCGACGCAGTCAGCGACTGGCCGATCTTGAATGCACTACTCAACACCGCCGGCGGCGCGACCTGGGTCAGCTTCCACCACGGCGGCGGCGTCGGCATGGGCTATTCGCAGCACTCGGGTGTCGTCATCGTTTGCGACGGTTCTGAGGCCGCCGACAAGCGCATTGCGCGGGTGCTGTGGAACGATCCGGGCACGGGCGTAATGCGGCATGCGGATGCGGGGTATGAGATTGCGCAGGTGTGTGCGAAAGAGCAGGGGTTGAAGTTGCCGATGGCATAGTCGCGGGATTCAAGCGTTGGGGAAAGCATGAATATCAGGACGGGGATTCTTGCGGGTCTTCTCATTGCAGCGGTATTGCTTTGGTGGGGAACCTTATTTCGGAGCGGTGGCAAGATCGACGCAATTGGCTCGACCTTGCCTTTTTCTCCGAAAGCGCCGAGCAAAAAATTTCTCACGGAACTTGCGAAGATTCGCGAGGCGGAGAAGACGGAAGATCAGGTCTCTCGCTGCTTGGGATATCCGGGTTTACTCGAGTTCGAATGGGATCCCAAAATAGTCGATGCGCAGTGTCACCTGCTTTCACGAAAAATGATCGGTTGGTCGGCGATCAAGGACGCGCTCGAGCAAAAGCGTCCCGAGATTCTGCAAAATGCATTCGACTCGTATTCGAGTAGGACCTTCAAACCCGGCGAACATGGCTTCCTTGTCTGGACATATTGGTGGATGTTCCAGAATCCGTCGAAAGACGAATTGGAGACGACTAACCGTTGGGTCAGCGCAGATGCGGCCAGCGCCTATGCTTTGGCAGCGCGAGGAACGCATCATTTCGCTGCAGCCTCCGCGGCGCGAGGCGGGAAATACATCAAGGACACTCCAGCAGAGAATCTTGATCGTATGAACGAGCAGATCGTTCTCGCCAAGGCCGATCTCGATGCAGCGCTCAAACTCAATCCGAAGCTCATTGCGGCCTATCACGGCCTGATCCGGATCGCGCAATTGAAGGGAGACGATATCCTTAGGAGCAGTTCAATTCAGGCGGCACTGAGGCTTGATCCGGCGGATCCATGGATCTACGACGATTGGATGGACTCGCTCCAGCCGAACTGGGGTGGATCAGTCGAACAAATGCAGCGCGTAGCTGACGAGGCGATGCGACATGCCGACGAGAATCCCCTGTTGAAGCTGGCGCAGGCCGCACCGGTCTGCTATGTCGCCGAACGCCTGGCTTGTCGAAATTGCGAATTACGACCTGACGAGAGGAGCGCGCTCGAGGTGTTCCGAAAGGCGGCGAAATTCGGGCCGGCCAAATGCTTTCTTAGCGGCGCCGGCAGCGCTGCCTATCGCACGCTGGACTACGAATCTGCGGTGTTGTACTACTCCCAGGCGATGCGGTTCTCTGGCAAGCATAATCATCTCGCAGAGCGGGCCTCGGCGTTGCAAATGCTTGGACAGAACGAAATGGCGTTGGAGGATTTAACGAAAGCTCTCTCGTCTAGTCCCAATAATGCATATGCACTAGAAGTGCAGGGGTACATACACGAAACCAGCGGAAGGCCCAAGGAAGCGGAGAAATCCTACTTGGCTCTGTTGCAGGTCGATCCGCAGAATGAACAAGGACGTCTGGCTTTGAGTCGATTGTATTTGACAGGCATACCGCAGCCAGAGAAAGCCCGGCCGATCTTGTCGCAGTTGTTGGAGCGGAATCCCGGACTCGCCCGGGCATGGCTATATACGGCGATGCTCGATCAAGGAGGAGATCAGGCCAAATGCATACAGGCGCTGGAAACCTACCTGAAGTACGTGGACAGGACCGATTCACACGAGCAAGTCGAGATTCCGCGTGTAGAGCAACGCTTGCGGGAATTGAAGGGCGCCCATTAGGCGGCCGAGTCGCGTGGAATTTTCTTCCCGCCCTCGTCGTCCTCCCCACGGTGGGTTGTGGGTTGGTTTCGCCCGAACTCGGCGCAACTTGCGGTCTCAAGCCGGAATTTCCACTTCGACGAGCTTGCCGAGCAACACCAGCGATTCCTGCCAGCCGAGGTAGCACATCTCCGGTGGGATCGCATCGGGAATGCCTTCCTGCACGATGTTCACTTCGGTGCCGCAGATCACGGCGCGCAGGTCGATCGTGGTAATCATCGTGCCGGGCAGGTTGGGGTCGTCGAAGCGGTCGTCGTGGCGGATGCGCTGGTTCGGCACGAGTTCCAGGTACGTGCCGCCGAAGTCGTGGCCGCCGCCGGCAGAGAAATTGGTGAACGACATGCGGTAGCGACCGCCGACTTTGGCTTCGAGTTCGTGGACGGTACAGGTGAAACCGTTCGGCGGCAGCCATTTGCTGAGTGCGGCGGCGTCGAGGAAGGCGCGGTAGATGCGCTCGGGCGGAGCGCGCAGGACGCGGTGCAGGCGGATAGTGCTGGACATGATCGTTTCTCGTTGTTCGAGGAAGAGCCCTCATTGTCTGCGACGAATGTGGAACAGGAAAATCGACATCGACGCTAAACTAGAACCTATCTCAAAACTACTGCGCTCGACATTTCGCGCGCCGGCGGTGCTCGGACTGCGAAGGCAGGAAGCCGAAGCGAACAGCGAAGCTGGCCCGCAGGGCCTGCCGCAGGAGCGGCATGTAATCCTCACATACCTTTGTGTATGCTCCGGTTCCTGCGCTCCGGCGACGCGCGAACTGTCTTCGCTCGCTACGTTTTGAGATAGGTTCTAGCGTTGCACCACGGAATTGAACATTGGACCGAGTGAAGAGGACATGACCGAAGACAGAGCATTGCCGACCGCCGCCGACGCGGAAGCCACCCATCCACATTTCCCGCGCTGGAACGGCATTGCGCCGCTGCCGAATGCACGCATGATGCTGCACGTCGGCGCCGAGACGGTGGAGAATTTCCTCGTCGTCGGCGACGCCTGGGGCCAGCTCGTCGCGATGGAATTGCCGGCGCACGCACGCGTGCTCGACATCGGCTGCGGCTGCGCGCGCACCGCGCGCATGCTGCTGCATCATCCGCAGATCGAGGACTACCTCGGCGTCGACGTGATCCAGCCGTATATCGATTGGAATTCGCGTTTCATCTCGCCGGTGACGAGTGGACGCTTTCGCTTCGCCCATCTCGATGTGCGCGGCCCGCGCTACAACCCCGATGGTGCAGTCAGTGCGGAGGAAGTCGTCTTTCCCGCAGCGGACGGCAGCATGACCCTGGCCTTCGCCGCCTCGTTGTTCACCCATCTCAAGGAAGGCGCGACGGTGCGCTATCTGCAGGAAGCACGCCGCGTGCTCAAGCGTGGCGGCAAACTGATCGCTTCGATCCATGATCGTCCTGAAGGCGACAGCAAGTTCAGCGGCGACGAGTTCCGCGCCGACGTGCAGCCGGAATATTTCGCCGGGCTGGCGGAGAAGGACGGATTTGTCCTCGGCCGTCGTGTCGGGGATGTCTGCGGGCAGGAGACGTTCGTTTTCGTCGCGAACTAGTTTCAGTAGGGCGGAAGCTGCGCAAAGTGGGGTCAGGGCTCACTTTCCGAACGCGCCATTCCCCGAGAAGGCAGCCGCGGTCAAGAGGTCTTCCGGCCGCGCACCTCGCCGATCAGGTCAGTCAATACCTTGTCCTGTGCGGCCAGGTGCGCCTGAATCTGCATGGCTTCGTGCAGGACTGCCTCGGCATCGTTGTAGGTTTCGACCGCGCGCTTGTCCGAGGCGACACCGTCGACCTTCTGGCCGACGATGATGATCGACAGCAGCACCAGTTGCAGGAAGGTCTGCGCGATCCAGGCGATCAGCGGTGCCGTGCCGCCACGAATGGCTTCCGGCAGACTGACGAACGCGAGGCCGGCGAAAAGATAAGCACACCACATCGTGCCGACCGCGCTGGTGATCTTCACGGCGAGGAAAGCGTTGAAGCGCTGGATTGCTCCGTCACTCGGCAACAAGTCCCTTCTCTTGAATGGCGCATGTTCCTTGCGTTTGGCGATTCGAGGGTGCGGGACGTAGTGGAAGATCACATCCGCACCGCATTGCGGGCAGTTGTGCGCATTCGCGGCGACGCTCGCGCCGCATTGTGGGCAAGTCGACATATCCACTCCTGTTCGAAAAAAAGAGGGTTTGAAAAGAAGGGCGAGCGCGGATCTCTCTGCTAATGCACCGCGGCGACGCGGATTACCACATCGCCGGCCTGCACAACTTGTCCGTCATGGATCTTGCAGGTCTTGCGCAGCTCGACCACGCCGTCGACGGTCACCGCACCGCTCGCGACCATGGCCTTGCCTGCGCCGCCGCTGTTGCAGACGCCGGTGAGCTTGAGCAGGTGGTGCAGCTCCACGTGATCGCGTTCGAGCGGGAATTCGATGGTCATGTGTCCGCCGCCGCTCGGCTGAGCGCTGATTCGGTAGCCATGGGGCTAGCGTAGACGAGTTTGCGCGGGGTGTGAATCGCGGCGGGGTGGCATCGTCGGTTGACCCGCTGCCGCCTTCTTGCGTAAAAAGAAGCCCTTCAGCGAGGGGAGTGGGATCATGGCGATGTCAGGTGCGGGTGGCACACCGGGTGGCGTGGGGCAATTTCTCATTGGCTTCGTGCTTGCCGTGGTCGGCGGCTGGCTGCTGATGAACCAGGTGACGGTGACGAGCGGCATGTGGTCGTTGTGGGGCTACAACTCGTTCGGCCTTTCGTTAGTGCCGTTCGCGGCCGGCGTCGCGTTGTTGTTTTTCAACGGCAAGTCGATGGTCGGCTGGCTGCTGACGGTCGCCGGCCTCGCCATCGTGCTCGCCGGCGTGATCGCCAACCTGCAGATCTATTTCCACCCGACCAGCCTGTTCAACACGTTGTTGATGCTCGTGCTGTTGTTCGGCGGTATCGGCTTGATTGCGCGTTCCCTGCGCGCGCAGGCGTGACCTCTCGTCCGTGGGGGAGAAGCAGCCGGCCTGCTTAATGTCGATCCTGCATCATCTCGTTCGTCGTCGAGATGGAAACGGCCTGTTCGCCGCTGGCAACGGCCATCCGTCCAATCACACAGGAGACCAACGATGCGATTTCTATCCCTGATTCGGGTCCAGGAAAACACCGGAAAAGAGCCCAGCGAACGCCTGATGAGCGAGATGGGAAAGCTGATGGGCGACATGACCCGCAACGGAACCTTGCTCGATACCGCCGGCCTGATGCCGACGGCCAAGGGCAAGCGCGTGCGACTGCGCGGCGGCAAGATCAGCCTTGTCGACGGGCCGTTCTCTGAAACCAAGGAAGTGGTCGGCGGCTACGCGATGCTGCAGGCGCAGTCGCTGGAAGAGGCGATCGCGCTGACCGAGCGTTTCGTCGAGCTGCACATCGCCGACGGCTGGGAACTGGAGTGCGAGGTGCGTCAGGTGATGGAGGCCGATTTCGGCTAGGTTGGAATTTAGGCGGCAGCCGTCACCGCGGCTGCCGGCCTCAAGCGCAGCTGAAATTCGCGCCGCATCAGCCACAGGCTGAATATCGCCTGCAGCGTGACGCTGGCGACCGAGGCCATCCATACATGGCGTAGTTCGAAACCGGGCTGCCGCGACAGCCAGATCGTCGGCAGCGCGAACGTGAGCAGGCGCGAGGCGCTGCTGATCAGGGAGGGCACGGTGTTGCCGAGCGCCTGGAACATGCCGGAACAGGTGAACACGATGCCCTGGGCGACGAAGTTCCACGAGATGTAGCGCAGGAATTGGGTTGCGATCGCGACCACTGCCGCATCGCCGGTGAATGCGCGCACAAACCAGCCAGGCTCCATCTGACAGATCAGCGTGAGTGCGAGCATCAACGCGCTGCCAATGCCGATCGCGGAACGAAACGTGGCGCGCACGCGATCGAGAAGGCCGGCACCCATGTTCTGCCCGGCGACGGGCGACGTCGCGAATGCCACCGCCATAGCGGGCAGGAAGATCGCCTGCATGACGCGCGCGCCGATGCCGAAGCCGGCTTGCGCGGTCGAGCCGAAATCGCGAATGACTGTGTAGATCACTGCCATGTAGATGAACATCAGGGCGAACTCGCCGCCGGCCGGCAGGCCGATGCCAAGGATGCGGCGCCATGTCTCCACACGCGGCGCCCACAACTTGCGGTCGAAAGCGACGAATTTTTCCAGCCTGATGAAATACAAGGCGAGCAGGATGACACCGACCGCGATCGAGATCGTCGTCGCCAGCCCGGCGCCGGCGACGCCCAAGGCGCTGCCGGTGCCCCAGCCGGCGATCAGCACCGGTGCAAGCACTGCGTTGATCACAACGGTCAGCACCTGCACGAGCATCGTCGGCTTGGCGATGCCGGTTCCGCGCAGCGCCGAGCCCATCGAGACCGCGGCGAACTGCAGCGCCAGCCCGGGCAGATACCAGGCGAGATATGCGATGCCGGCGTCCTGCGTTGCCGCGTCAGCGCCGAGCATGTGCATGTACGGCCCGATGGCGAGGTAGCCGAGCACGAGTGTGAGCACGCCGCATGCCGCAGCGAGCAGTAAACTCTGATTGAACACCAGATTGGCGTCGCGCTGATCCCTGCGTCCGACCGCCTGCGCGATCAGCGTCACCGTGCCGACGCCGAGCACTTGGGTGAGCGCCATCACAATGAACATGATGTTGCCAGCAGCGCCTACGCCGGCAATCGCTGCGTCGCCGATGCGCGCGACGAAATACAGATCGACGAGAAAATACAGAGTCTGGAACAGCATGCCGATGCCGATCGGCATCGCCATCTTGATGATGTGTCGGCTGACTGGCCCTTGAGTCAGATCGTGCATGGCGCACTCCTGTGGCGAAACGGATGCACGTTAGCATGCGGCCGCTGTCGTCGTTATTGATGGGCTTCAGAGGGGTTGCATGACAATCATCAGGTTTTGCGGGCCGCGCCGTTGGTTGCCATCACGGCGTACGCGGTCGCGTGCGCCGTGACGGAGGTTTCGATGCCGGAGGTTTCAGGGCAGCGAGACGAAATCGGCGAGAAATGCGCGTGCCGACGGCGAGTCGGTGCGATAGTCCTTGTCCGAGGACTTGCACTGCGCGTCGCCGGTGATCGTGATCGCGGCGACGATTTCGGTCTCGGTGCCGTTCGTGTCGTGCAGGAAATGCGGTCCACCGGAATCGCCGTAGCAGGTGCCGCCGCTGTTGTTCGATCCGGTCGGCAGCATGTCGAAGGTCAACCAAGCGTCGGTGAGGAAGCGGAAACCCTGGTCGACGGTCTGGCGCTCGACGTTGCTGTCGTCGATGCCCTGCGGACCTTTCTTGATCGAATCGCGCGTCGAACCGTAGCCGACTGCGGTGAAGCGCGTGCCATTGAGCGTGCCGCTCGCTTTCATCGCATCGAACAGGCCGGCCGTTGGCAGGCTGGCTGGTGTCAGCGGCGGCGCCGAGTCGAGCGTGATCACGGCGATGTCGTGCGGATCGTTCTGTCCGCCGCTGCCGTACAGCGGATTGGTATGCGGCGTGCCGGTGTAGAACGTGCCGGTCGTGTCGATCACCGGGTCGAAGGTGACGAGGAACTGCCAGTCCGGGTGATCGCTGAGATATTGCGCGATCGGCTGGGTGCAATGGCTGGCAGTGAGGAATACCTGCGGGGCGATCAGCGTGCCGGAGCACCACTGGAATACGCCGTTCGGCGTCTTGACGACCATCGAGCCGACGTTGGGATGGCCGCTGCCATCGGCGGTGCCGAACGTGATCGCCATCGCCGGCAGCGCCGCTGCGGCGAGCACGATCGCCGCACAGAGGCGGCGGAGTTTGTTGGGGGAATTGAGCTGCATCAGGGTCATACGTACTCCTTTGGTTGGAATGTAACGTATCGCGCCGTTGTATGGCTGCGGCCCGAAGTCTACCCCCCCACCGAGCCCGGCGGCGGGATTCTACGCGCGCAAACGTAAAGACCGGATTAAAGTGGTTCGTCTGAGCAGCGGGGGGCGGAAATGACGGGACTTCCACGCTTGCGAAGTTCGCGTCGCCGAAGAAGAATCCTCCTCAGTCCATTCAACTCCACTGCCATGTCGGCGCATCCCGAACTCGACAATCCGTTCTGGTCTTCGCTGGCCAGCGTCCATCGCGACCTGGCCCTGCGTTCCGGCAATGTTGCGCGCTATCCGCCGGAGTACGCGCCATTCCTCGCCGTGGCCGATGCTCGGGCCGCGGCGACGTCCGATTTCGAGGCCCTGGTCGCGCCGGGCGAGAGCGTGTACCTGCTCGGTGTCGCGCCGAAGCCGCCCGCGCACTGGACGCTCGAGCCGTTTCGTCCGCTCGCGCAGATGGTCTGCGGGCAGCCGATCGCGCAGGTCGAGGGGCCGGAACCGATTGAACTGTCCGCGGCACATCGCGCCGACGTGCTCGCGCTGACCGCGCTGGTCTATCCGCACTATTTTCGCGAACGCACGATGGACATGGGCCGCTACTTCGGCATCTATCGCGACGGCCGGCTCGCAGCGATGATCGGCGAGCGCCTCGGCACGGACTCGGCGCGCGAGATGAGCGCGATCTGCACGCATCCGGACTTCGCCGCCCTGGGTTATGCGCGACGGCTGACCGCGATGCTGACCAACGACACGCTGCGCCAGGGCCGGCTGCCGTTCCTGCACGTCAGCCACGAAAATCCACGTGCGAAGCAACTGTACGAACGGATCGGCTTTCGTCTGCGCCGCGACATCCCGTTCTGGTCGCTGCGCCGCCACTGAGCGCGCCGGCCGGCCTCGCTCAGCGCAAGCGTTCGATCAGCGACTTCGCCGCGGCCGGATTGCGTTCCTTCGCCGCACTGATGAAATAGATGTACACCTCGCGCGGCGCGGTGTTTGCGCCGCCGCCGTTGGGTGCAGCTTGTACGCGCGGCAGATCGGTCGGCTCCGCGCCCTCGCTCCAGGCCTGCGCGCGCTGTGCCCAGAGATCGAGATCGGCGGCGGCATAGCCGGTATCGATATCCGCCTCGCTGCGCATCAGTCGCGCATAGACAAAGTCACCGGTTACGTCGGCAAGCGACGGATATTTCGGCGAATCAGTGAACACGGTGGCGATGCGCTGGCGGCGCGCGAGTTCGAGATACTCGGCGCAGAGGAAGCTCGCGTGGCGCACTTCGAGCACATGGCGCAACGACAAGCCGTCGAGCGCGCGCGGCAGCAGATCGAAGAACGCGGCCAGATCGGCGCGGTCGAACGCCTTGTACGGCGGCAATTGCCAGTTGATCGGTCCGAGCCGGTCGCCGAATTCGGCCAGCCCGCCGAAGACGAAGCCGTCGATCGCGTTGCCCGCGTCGGCGAGCGTGCGCCGATCGGTGCAGAAGCGCGGCGCCTTGAGCGAGAACACGAATCCGTCCGGCGTCTCGCTGCGCCAGCGTGCGTAGGTTGGCGGTTTCTGCGGGCTGTAGTAGGTGCTGTTGATCTCGATCGAGGTGAGTTGCCGGCTGGCGAATTCGAGTTCGCGCTTCTGCGGCCATTTCGGCGGATAGAAGTTGTTGCGCCACGGCGCATAGTTCCAGCCGCCGATGCCGACGCGGATTTTCGTGTCCATCGCATCGCTCCCGACAAAATCGAATCGTATTGAAATCGTCTCAACCCCGCCACACTTGGATTGCAGCTTTCTTTCCTGCGCTAGACTTTCCGAATGAAAATCGCTCTCGCCCAATGGCGCATCGGCGCGCCGGCCTCGTTCGACGAATTCGCCGCGCGCGTGAGCGCGGAAGTTGCCGCCGCAGCCGCGCAGGGCGCGCGCATCGTCGTGCTGCCGGAATACCTCGCGCTTGAACTCGCTTCGACGCTGGACGCGAAAATCCGCGCCGATTTCGCGGCGACGCTCGCCGCGCTGCAGGCCGTGCACGAGGACTGGCTGCGCCTGTTCGCCGGGCTTGCGACCACGCATCGCATCCATCTGCTCGCCGGCACTTTCCTGCTCGCGCAGCCGAATGGGAAATATCGTAACCGCGCCTATCTGTTTTCCCCGGACGGTGCGCATGTCTTCCAGGACAAGCTCGCATTGACCGGCTTCGAGAAAGCGCATCGAGTGATCGAGCCGGGCGACGCGCTCAAGGCGTTCGAGTCGCCGTTCGGGCGCATTGCGATCGCGATCTGTTACGACAGCGAATTTCCGCTCTACGCACGCGCGCAGCGCGAGACCGGGGCGCGCCTGCTGCTCGTGCCGAGCTGCACCGACACCGAGGCAGGCGCCACGCGCGTGCGCATCGGCTGCATGGCGCGCGCGCTGGAAAACCGCATCTTCGTCGCTCAGTCCGTCACCGCGGGCGAAGCGCCCGACAATCCCGCGCTCGACACGAACACCGGCCGCGCCGCGGTCTACGCGCCGAGCGACCGCGGCCTGCCCGACGACGGTCTGCTCGCCGCCGCAAACCCCGGCGAGACGTGGCTGATCGCCGACATCGATCTCGACGCGCTCGAGGCGACAGCCGGGAATGCGCAAGTTGCCGTGCCCGTCGATTGGGAGCAGCAGCTGCGCCCCGGCGTCGTGCGCGCGAAAGTGGAATCGCTGTAGGGCACTTCGAAAAACCTACTGCGCTCGATGTTGCGCGCCGGCGGTGCTCGGAATCCTCATGTACTCGACTGTACACTCCGGTTCCTGCTCCGGCGACGCGCAAATTCTCTTCGCTCGCTACGGTTTTTCGAAGTGCCCTAGCGTTGTGATCAGAAGCGGATCAGCGAGGCGAGCCAGAGCGAGGTCTCGTCGCCAGTCCGCATCCGATCAGCGTCGCCGCGAGCACGTCGCTCGGATAGTGCAGCCCGAGCACGACGCGCGAGGCGGCGACGAGCAGCGCAAACGGGATCAGCAGCGGTGCGAGCAGCGGGAACCAGGCGAGCGCGATGATCGTGAACGTCACCGCGTGCAAGGTGTGACCGGAGGGAAAGCTGAATTCGTCGAGTGGCAGCACCAGCGGCACGATGTCGCGATGCGTGCGGAACGGACGCGGGCGCCGCGTCCAGCGCTTGAGCGTGCGATACATCGTGGCGGCGATAAGGCCGGTCAGGCCCATCTGCAGCGCGACCAAAATGCCCTTGGCGCCGCCGAACAGCGCGATCGCGAGCATCAGCACGTACCAGAACGCGCCGTCGCCGAGCCGGCTGATAACGCCAAAGAAGCCGGCAATTGTCTTGCGCGCGCCCCAGTCGTTGGCGCGCTTGCACAGGCGCACTTCGCGGCTGCGCAGTTCAGGCGCGCCGAAAAACCTACTGCGCTCGATAATTTGCGCGCCGGCGGTGCTCGGAATCCTCATGTACATCTGAGTACACTCCGGTTCCTGCGCTCCGGCGACGCGCAAATTCTCTTCGCTCGCTACGGTTTTTCGACGCACCCGTTCGAGAGTCTGCAGAAGTTGCATCGCGCTCATGTCGCTCCCTCGCGGAGGTTGCTGTTGCCGGTGATCTTGGTGCCGAGCCGCGGCAGACCCGCGAGCAGCTTGGCGAATTGCGCGGCGACCGCGGCCGGTTCGAGTTCGGCGACGGCGCCGACCGCGGCAGCGCGGATGTCCGCGCGCGTCACGTCGCCGCGCACCAGGTTAAGCGTCGCGCGCACGAAGGCGTCTTCGTTGCCGAACGGCACACGCCGGCCGCAGTCGGGGTTGAGGTGTTCGCGTGCGGCGCCGTAGTCGAAGGCCACCGTCGGCAGACCGCTGGCGAGCGCCTCGAGCGTGACGTTGCCGAAGGTCTCGGTCAGGCTCGGGAATACGAACAGATCGGCGCTGGCGAAATGGCGCGCAAGATTGGCATCACGCTGGATGCCGGCGAAGATGAAGTCGGGATTCTCGGCGGCAAGCGCGGCGCGCGAGGGGCCGTCGCCGACCCAGACATAGCGCGCGTCGTGCCGGATCTTCTGAACCTCGCGGAATGTCCGCACCGCGAGCGGCAGGTTTTTTTCCGGAGCAATACGTCCGACATAGATCACCGCGAGCTGGCCGGGCTTGAGCCCCCATTGCGCACGCAGTGCTTCGTCGCGATGCGCGGGCGAGAACAGCGCGTTGTCCACGGCGCGGCGCAGCAGGACGACGTCGCCGAACTTGTTCTCGATCAGGAAATCGCGCAGTTCGATCGTCGGTACCAGCGTCGCTGCGCCCTGGCGATGAAAGCGGCGCAGGTAGGCGAACACGACCGGGGTGAGGAAACCGAAGCCGTAGTGGCGGGCGAAATCGTCGAAGCGCGTATGGAAACCGGTCGCTGCAGGAATGCCGAGCGCGCGTGCCGCGCGCAACGCCGAATAGCCGAGCGGGCCCTCGGTGGCTGCGTAGATCGCGTCGGGGCGTTCGTTCTTCCACAGCTTGCGCAGGCGACGCGCGGTCGGCAGGCCGAACTGCAGGCCCGGATATTTCGGCAGGCGCGCGCCGCGAACGAGCACGTCGGGACCATTTTCGTCCGTGTCGACATCGTCGTCGGCCTGGCGCGGACGCACGACCTGCACCGTATGCCCCGCTTCGCGCAGACCCTGCGCCAGGCCGGCCACGGTCAAGGCGACGCCGTTGATTTCCGGCGGGAACGTCTCGGTGACCATGGCGATGCGCATCGGTTGGCTCCGCGCGGCTATTGCCGCCTACTGAGCGCACGCTAGTGCCGTGGGGTGTATATGGCGTTACCAAATTGTTTCGGTCGCGTTACCGCGGTTTCCTCTGCTCGTCATTCAGGCAGGGATTGTCGGAATCCAGACTGCAGGGATGCTGTCCGGTGAATATCGCTTCAGGCTGCTATCGCGTCCATTCGGTTTTCCGCGCGCTTCCGGCGCGCGGGTCACTTTCTCATGCTTGTGCAAGAGAAAGTGACCAAAGAGAACACACCCCGGATGCCGCGCCGCCTGCGGCGGTGCGCGAAGTCAGGCCGGGGTTCGTTGATTGTACGTCCGTGTACAAACAACGAACTCGCGCGCATCGTGCGCGCGACTCTGCGAGCATTTCCGACCTGCCCTCGCCGCGGCAAACGGGGACCCGAAGATCAAAGCCAGGAGCAACGGCGCGCGGCGCCTTTGCTATTTTCTTTGCTGCGGCGCGCAGGAGCGCGCTGCTTTTCGCTTTTTCGGGTCCCCATTGCATTGCGGCGGCAGCGGTCGGAAACGCCCGCAGGGGCTGCGCGAGGGATCGCGCAGATTCCGTTGTCAGCACAAGGATGTGCTGTCAACGGAACCCGACTGCTGATGCG